>Ga0182007_10000026_pt1 | contig 168694 bp, 133 predicted proteins | sample Sormic07211113_1_FD_123023 | JGI IMG/M metagenome (GOLD analysis project Ga0182007, IMG submission 123023) | Rhizosphere microbial communities from Sorghum bicolor, Mead, Nebraska, USA - 072115-113_1 MetaG | ecosystem: Host-associated > Plants > Roots > Rhizosphere | place: USA: Nebraska...
GGCTTCTCGCCGTGCAGCAGGTGCAGGAAGTGGCCGCCGATCGAATCGTCGTCCGTTTCCACTTCGATGCGCTTGCCGTTGTGGCTGAAGTGGTACCAGTACAGCAGCATGGAGCCGAACGATGCCATCAGGCGGTCGGCGATGTCGCGCGCGCCCGGATGGTTGTGGTCGTCCTTCTCCGGCGACACGCAGCCGAGCACGGACACGCCAGTGCGCATCACGTCCATCGGGTGCGCGGACGGCGGCAGTTCTTCCAGCGCGGCCTTGACCGCGGCCGGGATGCCACGCAGCGACTTCAGCTTGGTCTTGTAGGCGACCAGTTCGGCGCGGGTCGGCAGCTTGCCGTGGACCAGCAGATGCGCGATTTCCTCGAACTCGCTGGTGTTGGCCAGATCGGCGATGTCATACCCGCGGTAATGCAGGTCGTTGCCGCTGCGGCCGACGGTGCACAGCGCGGTGTTGCCGGCGGCGGTGCCCGACAGGGCGACGGATTTCTTCGGCTTGAAGCCGGGGGCGGTAGTGGTGTCGCTCATGATCCCTCCAGAAAACAGTGTGCGGTCTTACTTCTTGGCGGCGAACAACGCATCGAGCTGCTGCTCGAAGGCGTGGTAACCGATACGGTCGTAGAGTTCCTCGCGGGTCTGCATCGCTTCCACCACATTACGCTGGTGGCCCTCGCGGCGGATGGTCTCATACACGTTCTCTGCCGCCTTGTTGGCCGCGCGGAACGCGGACAGCGGGAACAGCTGGATGGCGACGCCGGCCGAGGCCAGCTCATCGCGGCTGAACAGCGGCGTGGCGCCGAACTCGGTGATGTTGGCCAGCACCGGCACCTTCACCGCATCGACGAAGCGGCGGTAGGTCTCCAGATCGTAGGCGGCCTCGGCGAAGATGCCATCGGCACCGGCCTCGACGCAGGCGATGGCGCGTTCGATCGCGGCCTCCACGCCATCGACCTGGATGGCATCGGTGCGCGCGATCAGGAAGAAGTCCGGATCGGTCTTCGCATCGGCGGCGGCCTTGACCCGGTCCACCATCTCACTCTGCGACACGATCTCCTTGCCCGGGCGGTGACCGCAGCGCTTGGCGCCGACCTGGTCTTCGATATGGCAGGCGGCCGCGCCGGCCTTGATCAGCGACTTCACCGTACGCGCGATGTTGAACGCGCTCGGGCCGAAACCGGTGTCGATATCCACCATCAGCGGCAGGTCGCACACATCAGTGATGCGGCGCACGTCGATCAGCACGTCTTCCAGGGTGTTGATGCCCAGGTCCGGCAGGCCCAGCGAGCCGGCCGCGACGCCGCCGCCGGAGAGGTAGATCGCCCGGTAGCCGGCGCGCTTGGCCAGCAGCGCGTGGTTGGCGTTGATCGCACCGATCACCTGCAACGGCGATTCGGCGGCCAGTGCGGCGCGGAAACGGGCGCCAGCGGAAGAAACGGGGGTGCTCATGCGGCATTCCATCGTGATTGACCGGTTGATAAGCGCAAGCGCCGTGCCAGGTGGCAAGTGTCTGATTTCATTGAGGCAGCGAGGTGACTGCGGCGTTTCATCTTGAAACATTGAAACATCTGTAACATGGCTGCAACTGAAACGTTGAAACACGACCATGTCGATCAGCCTGCCCCGCCACCGCGCCCGCCTGTCCGATCCCGATGCCGGCCAGCTGCCGGTGATCTGGACCGTCAGCGTGTCGCGCCTGACCGGACTGCTGGGGGACGTGATCCCCGAGTTCGACCGCCGCGCCCGCATCGTGCCGATCAACCTCGGTTTCGAGGAGGCAGTGGATGTCATCGGCCAGCGCCTGCGCCGCGAACACTGCGATGTGGTGATCGCCGGTGGCTCGAACGCGGCCTACCTGCGCAGCCGGCTGGAAGTACCGCTGGTCCCGATCCAGGCCAATGGCTTCGACCTGATGGAAGCGCTGGCGCGCGCGCGCCGGATCGCCCCGCGGATCGGCCTGGTCACGCACGCCACCGACGTACCGACGTTCGGCAGCTTCCAGCACAGCTTCGGGCTGGATATCGAGCACCGCCGCTTCGTCACCCGCGAGGACGCCCGCGACTGCATCGCCGACCTGCGCGCCAACGGCATCGAGGTGATCGTCGGCACCGGCATGGCGATCGACCATGCCGAACAGGTCGGGCTGCCCGGCGTACTGCTGTACTCGGCCGATTCGGTGCGACAGGCGTTCGAACACGCACTGGAGCTGACCCAGACCCTGGCGCGCTCCGGTGCGCCGTCACCGCGGCGGCGGGCACCGGGCAAACGCCGGAATCCGGACCACGCCCTGCTCGGCGACAGCGCGCCCATGCAGCAGGTGCGCGGGCACATCGCGCTGTACGCGCCTTACGACAGCACGGTGCTGGTGACCGGCGCCACCGGTACCGGCAAGGAACTGGTGGCGCGGCAACTGCACGCCGCCAGCGGTCGCCGCGGCCGCTTCGTCGCGCTGAACTGCGGGGCGATCAGCGAGTCGCTGCTGGAGGCCGAGCTGTTCGGCTACAACGAAGGCGCGTTCACCGGCGCGCGTCGTGGCGGGCGTGTCGGTCTGGTCGAGGCCGCCGAAGGCGGCACCCTGTTCCTCGATGAAATCGGCGAACTGCCGCTGCCGCTGCAGACGCGGCTGCTGCGGGTACTGGAAGAGCGCGAAGTGCTGCGCGTCGGCGCCACCGAGCCGACGCCGGTGGACGTACGCGTGGTCGCGGCCACGCTGCAGACGCTGGAATCGCTGGTGGACACACACCGTTTCCGCCGCGATCTGTATTACCGCCTGGCCGCGCTGCGCATCGCGCTGCCGACGCTGCACGAACGGCGCGAGGATGTCCCCTTGCTGGTGAGCCACTTCTTCCGGCAGCTGGCCGGTACGGACGCACCGTTGTCCGCCGAGGCGATGGCGCGACTGCGCGACTACGCCTGGCCGGGCAACGTGCGTGAGCTGCGCAACATGGTCGATCGCCTGCGCATCCACTGGCAGCAGCAGCCGGGTGAGCTGTCATTACCGCAGATGCTGCAGTGGTTGCCGGAGCTGCATGCGGTGCAGCGCCCGGTGGTGGCGCCAGGCGCCGGCGCCCCGGCACCGCTCACCGCTGCCTCGGCGGTGCGACCGGATGCGGCCGCGCTGCGGCAACTGCTGGCCGACTGCGGCGGCAACCGCGAGCAGGTGTGTGCGCAGCTGGGCGTATCACGGACGACGCTGTGGCGGTGGCTGCGCGAGCGGCCGGCGGGCTGATTACGGGAACAACATCCGCTTGCTCCACTGCCCGTCCGCACCGATTTCATAGCACCAGCGCTCGTGCAGGCGGAACTGCGCGCCATACCAGAACTCGATCCGCTGCGGCACCACGCGCAGGCCACTCCAGCCGTCCGGGCGCGGCACATCGCGGCCGTCGAAGCTGGCTTCGGTGGTGGCCACGCGCGCATCGAACGCCTCGCGCGAGGCCAGCGTCCTGGACTGCAGCGACGCCCACGCACCGATCTGACTCATGCGCGGGCGCGAAGCGAAGTACGCATCGGCTTCCGCGTCGCTGACCTTCTCCACCCCGCCTTCGATCCGCACCTGGATGCCGGCTTCGCGCAGGCTGCGCCACAGGAACAGCAGCGCGGCGCGTGGATTGGCCTGCAGTTCACGCCCCTTGTGGCTGTCCAGATGGGTGTAGAAGACGAAGCCGCGTTCGTCGTAAGCCTTCAGCAACACGGTCCTCGCGGAGGGCTGGCCGTTCTGGTCGGCCGTGGCCACCGTCATCGCATTGGGTTCGACTTCACGGCTCGCCTTGGCTTCTTCGAACAGCCCGGCAAAGGTGGACAACGCTTCGGCATACAGATCGGTCATGGCGGTTTTCTTGTCACGCGGTTTGGGTTTATTGTCGCTGCATGCCTGCACCTGCGTACATGCCCCCGACGAAAGGTTTTCCGGATGCACTGGTCGCACAGGCGCTGGACGACGCACTGGGCTGCGGCGCGGCCATCCCAGTATTGGCGATCAGCGGCCTGCAGGGGAGCGGCAAATCGACGCTGGCCGCCCAGGTGGTGGCACTGGCCGAATCGCGCGGCCTGCACGCGGCGATGCTCTCAATCGATGATGTCTACCTGACCCGCGCCCAGCGCCAGCGCCTGGCGCGGCAGGTGCACCCGCTGCTGCTGACCCGCGGTCCGCCGGGCACCCACAACCTGGCCCTGGCCCACGCCACTCTGGACGCGGTCGCGGCTGGCGGCCCGGTCGCCCTGCCCCGTTTCGACAAACTGGCCGACGAGCGCCAGCCGGAGAAGGACTGGCCGCGCATCGACCACCCGCTCGACCTGCTGGTGTTCGAAGGCTGGTTCCTCGGGACCCCGGCCCAGGACGAGACCGATCTGGATCCACCGCTCAACGCACTCGAGCGCGAGGCCGATGCGGATGGCCGCTGGCGCCGCTGGTGCAATCACGCCCTTGCCACCGACTACCCCGCGCTATGGCAGCGCTGCGACCGTCTGTGGTTCCTGCAGCCGCCGGATTTCTCGGTGATCCCGCGCTGGCGCTGGCAGCAGGAGCAGAACCTGCAGGCCGCCCAACCCGATCGCAGCAGCATGAGCCGCGCCCAGCTGGAGCGCTTCGTGCAGTACTACGAACGGGTCAGCCGGCAGGCGCTGCGTACGTTGCCGGCGCTGGCCGACACGGTGATCGCCCTGGACGAACAGCGCCGGATCGTCGCGCCGCGCTGACCGCGGCATCGACGCAAACGCTGCACTCAGCTGACCAGGAAGGTCACCCGCAGATTCACCCGCCACTCGGTGATGTTGCCCTCGCCATCGGTGACGACCTTGGTTTCATTGATCCAGGCGCCCTGGATGCCCTTGACCGTCTCGGACACCTTCTTCAGGCCGCTGCGCACCGCGTCCTCGACGCTGGTCTTGGAGGAGGCGTTGATCTCGATGATTTTGGCTACGGACATGGGTCGCTCCAGTGGCGCGCGGGACACTCCGCGCCGCACCACCATGGGGGCCGCCGCGTAAAGGCGATGGCACGGAGATGTTAGGATCGAGGGTAATGAATCCCGCTCCGAACCTCATCCTGATTGGCCCGATGGGCGCCGGCAAAACCTGCATCGGGCGCCGGCTGGCCGAGCGCTTCACGCTGGACTTCGTGGATGCCGACCAGGCCATCGTGGACAGTACCGGCGCCAGCATTCCGGCGATCTTCGAGCACTCCGGGGAAGCCGGCTTCCGCCAGCACGAGCGCCAGGTCCTGCACGCGCTGCTGGACGGGCACGGCCAGCTGGTCTCCACCGGCGGTGGCGCCGTGCTGGACCCGGACAACCGCGCGGCCATCGCCCGTCGCGGTTTCGTGGTCTACCTGCGGGTCAGCGTGCCGGCCCAGCTGGAGCGGCTGGCCCGCGACCGCGGCCGCCCGCTGCTGCAGCGGCCGGACCGCGAGCAGGTCCTGCACGAGATGGCCGCCGCCCGTGACCCGCTCTACCAGGGCCTGGCCGATCTCACCCTGGATACCGATCTCTACACGCCCGCCGAGGCCACCGCGCAGCTGGTGCTGCGCCTGGCCGCGCAGTGGCAGCGACAGGAAACATCCGAATGACCGCCTCCCCGCGTACCGTTGCCGTCAGCGGCGACACCCCCTACACCATCCACATCGGCCCGGGCCTGCTCGGCCAGGGCGAGCTGCTGGCCCGCCACGTGCGCGGCCGCCATGTGCTGCTGCTCAGCGATTCGTCGGTCGCCCCGCTGTATCTGGCCGGGGTGAAGTCGGCGCTGCTGTCCGTCCGCCCGGATCTGCGGATCGGTGAGTTGGTGCTGCCCGCCGGCGAAGCCTCCAAGACGCTGGCCCACTTCGGCGATGCGATCACCGCACTGGCCACCCTCGGCGCCACCCGCGATGCCTGCGTGATGGCCCTCGGTGGCGGCGTTGCCGGCGACCTGGCCGGCTTCGCAGCCGCCTGCTGGATGCGCGGCGTGGACTGCGTGCAGTTGCCGACCTCGCTGCTGGCGATGGTCGATTCCTCGGTCGGCGGCAAGACCGCAGTGGACATTCCCGAAGGCAAGAACCTGGTCGGTGCGTTCCACCCGCCGCGTGCCGTGATCGCCGATACCGCCGCGCTGCGCACGCTGCCGCCGCGCGAGCTGCGTGCCGGCCTGGCCGAGGTGATCAAGTACGGCGCGATCCGCGACCCGTTGTTCTTCCAGTGGCTGCAGGCCGAACACGCCGCGCTGCTGGCGGGCGACGACACCGCGCTGGCCCAGGCGATCGCGCGCAGCTGCGAGCACAAGGCCGAGATCGTCGCGCGCGATCCGCTGGAAAAAGGCGAGCGCGCTCTGCTCAACCTTGGCCACACCTTCGGCCACGCCATCGAGACCGAACAGGGCTACGGCGCACCGGGCAACGACAACCTCAACCACGGTGAGGCCGTCGCGGTCGGCATGGTGCTGGCCGCACGCTTGTCCGCGCAGCTGGGCATGAGCGGGGACGCCGACACCGCGCAGCTGCGCGACCTGCTGCTGCGCTACGAACTGCCGGTCGCCATTCCCACCGGCCTGCAGCCCGAAGCGCTGCTGGCCCGGATGCGGCTGGACAAGAAGAACGTCGCCGGCCGGCTCCGCCTGGTGCTGTGGCGTGGCATCGGCCGCGCGGAGGTCGTCGCCGACGTCGACGAGGCCGACGTCCTGCGCGTGCTCGCCGCCGGCTGAGCCTGCGACGATACGCCGCACCCGCGCCATCGCTGACGGCCGCGTCCGGCGTTCACGGCTACAATCGGGGCATGCGCGTCTTCCTGCACCAACACGCCCGCGGTGCCGATCCGGCCCGCTATCTCCAGCTCACCCTGCAACCGGACCTGTTCGGGGGCTGGGAGCTGCTGCACGAGTCCGGCCCGATCGGCGGGCGCGGGCAACTGCGCCGCGAGCTGTACCTGCAGGAAGACCTGGCGCTGGCGGCCTTCGAGAAAGCGCGCGACGCACACCTGCATCGCGGCTACGAGGTGACCTACACCAGCGGCGATGCGCCGCCCTGAGCGGCCACCGCCGCCCCACCCCTCCGGCCCTGCGCCACCAGATCCCAAGGAAGCGTTCCGTGACCAGCCCCTCCCGCCATGATCGCCTGCTGCGCGCCCTGCGCCGCGAACCGGTGGACTGCACCCCCGTCTGGCTGATGCGCCAGGCCGGTCGTTACCTGCCCGAGTACCGCGCCACCCGCGCCAAGGCCGGCAGCTTCCTGGCCATGGCCAAGAACCCGGACATCGCCTGCGAAGTCACCCTGCAGCCGCTGCGCCGCTTCGACCTCGATGCCGCGATCCTGTTCTCGGACATCCTCACCATCCCCGACGCGATGGGCCTGGAGCTGTACTTCGTCGAAGGCGAAGGCCCGAAGTTCCGCCATCCGGTACGCGACGCCGCCGCCATCGCCAAGCTGGCCGTGCCGGATATGGAAACCGAACTGCGCTACGTGATGGACGCCGTTCGCGTGATCCGCCGCGAACTCGACGGCAGCGTCCCCCTGATCGGCTTCTCCGGCAGCCCGTGGACGCTGGCCTGCTACATGGTCGAAGGTGGCGGCAGCAAGGACTTCGCCCGCATCAAGGCGATGGCCCTGAACGAACCGGCCGCCCTGCACCAGCTGCTCTCGGTCGTCACCGACGCGGTGATCGCCTACCTCGCCGCCCAGCGCGCGGCCGGCGCCCAGGTCCTGCAGGTCTTCGACACCTGGGGTGGCGTGCTCAGCCCCACCATGTACCGCGACTTCTCCCTGCGCTACCTGACCCGCATCGCGCAGGAACTCGAGCGCGGCGAAGGTGCCGAGCGCACCCCGCTGATCCTGTTCGGCAAAGGCACCGGCCTGCACCTCGGCGCCCTGGCGGACACCGGCGCCGACGCCCTCGGCGTCGACTGGACCCTCGACCTCGCCGACGCCGTCGCGCGCACCGGCGGCCGCGTCGCCCTGCAGGGCAACCTCGACCCCACCACCCTCTACGGCAACCCTGCCGCCATCGAACGCGCCGCCGGGCAGGTGCTCGACAGCTACGCCCAAGGCAACGGCGGCTCCCGCGAAGGCCACGTCTTCAACCTCGGCCACGGCATGTCCCCGGACATGAATCCCGAGCACGTGCAGGTCTTGGTGGAAGCAGTGCATCGCTTGAGCCGACGCTGATCGGCGTCGGCAGGTAGCCGGCCAGCGGCCGGCACTACCCGGCCATGGCCGACGCAGGCGTTCTGCATCCAGAAACGCCTGCGCTCGTCTGCACTCTCGAGACGGACGGAGCATGCCGTCAACAGCTGATCGGCCCGATCATCTCCGCGCTGCGCGCGGCCATCCACGCATGGCGTGGATCTCCCCATGGCATTCCGGTCATCGCGTTCATTGCCAGCATCACGCCCGTTCCCGGCATCGCACTCATTGCCGGCATCACGTCCACTCGCGGCATCAAGACGAGCGTCTGATTTCCTGCATCTACCGCACTTTCCCTGGCAGCCAGCCCAGTGTCCTGGGTGTGGCACGGGTGGGTTGGCGGGACCATGAGCGCCATGGATGGCGCGACATGAGCCTCCAGGGACGGATTCACGGCGTGTCCCGCCAACCCACCCGTGGCGCACCCTCTCCGCGACACCGACCAACCCAAGGCTTCGGCTTCGGCTTCGGCTTCGGCTTCGGCTCAGGCTCTTGACCACACCCTGACCCCACATCGGCGATCATATCGCCCTCGTTGACGAAGGCCCGCACCATGACCACCAGCAGCTACGCCTCGATCCGGCCCCTGTTGTGGCTCGTATCGCTGGCCATCTTCATGCAGATGCTGGACTCCACCATCGTCAACACCGCCCTCCCGGCCATGGCCCGCAGCCTCGGCGAAAGTCCCCTGCAGATGCAGTCCGTCGTCTTCAGCTACGCCCTTGCCGTCGCCACCTTCATCCCCGCCTCCGGCTGGATCGCCGACCGCTTCGGAACACGGCGCACCTTCCTCGTCGCCATCATCCTGTTCACCCTCGGCTCACTCGCCTGCGCCCTCGCCCAGACCCTGCACCAGCTGGTCGGCGCCCGCGTCCTGCAGGGCATCGGCGGTGCCATGCTGCTGCCGGTCGGCCGCCTCGCCGTCATGCGCTCTGTCTCCCGCGAAGAATTCCTGCGCGCCATGAGCTTCATCGCCATACCCGCCCTGATCGGCCCGCTCATCGGGCCCACGCTCGGCGGCTGGCTGGTCGAAGTCGCCTCCTGGCACTGGGTGTTCCTGATCAACCTCCCGATCGGCATCATCGGCTACGTCGCGGCCATGAAAATCATGCCCGACCACTACGCCGAACACCGCACCCGCTTCGACATCGCCGGTTATCTGATGCTCGCCTTCGGGATGGTCGTGCTCTCGCTCGCGCTGGATGGCATCTCCGGCATGGCCACCCCCCATGCCCTGGTCATGCTGATGACCGTCGCCGGCCTCGCCGCCCTGGTCGGCTATTGGCTGCACGCCGCCAACTCGACGGCGCCGCTGTTCTCGCTCGCGCTGTTCCACGTCCCCAGCTACCGCATCGGCATCCTCGGCAACCTGTTCTCACGCATCGGCAGCAGCGCCATGCCCCTGCTCATCCCGCTGCTGCTGCAGGTCGGCATGGGCATGAGCCCGATGAACGCCGGCCTGTTGATGATCCCCGTCGCGGCCGCCGGCATGGTCTCCAAACGCTACGCAGTCAAACTGGTCGAACGCTTCGGCTATCGCCGCGTGCTGATGGTCAACACCGTGCTGGTCGGCCTGGCGATGGCGAGCTTCATTTTCATGACACCGGGCCAGCCCCTGTGGATCCGCATCGTCCAGCTGGCGTTGTTCGGGGCAGTCAATTCGTTGCAGTTCACCGTCATGAATACCGTCACCCTGCGCGATCTCGACCGCGACTTCGCCAGCGCCGGCAACAGCCTGCTGTCGATGGTGATGATGCTCGCCACCGGCTTCGGTGCGGCCGCCGCCGGCAGCCTGCTGGCCGCCTTCAATCACCTCGATGCCTCGCACGGCGCCACCGCCGCGCTGCACGCGACCTTCGTCTGTGTCGGGGCCATCACCCTGACCTCCACGCTGATCTTCTGGCAGCTGCCGGATACGCGGCCCTCGCCGCGCGACGTCGAAGAAGTGGCCGAGTAACCGCGGACAGACGGTCTGCGGTCTGCGGTCTGCGGTCTGCGGTCTGCGGTCTGCGGTCTGCGGTTTGCGGTTTGCGGTTGCCGGTTGGCGGTTTGCAGTTGCCGGTTGCCGCTTGGCGATCAGCGATGGGCCGCCGTCAGCGGACCAACGGTCCGCTGCTACCGCGGGGCGTGCAGGACCCGCGCGATCGCCTCGACCAGCAGGTCACCGGTCACCGGCTTGCGCAGGAACGCATCGAAGCCGGCATCGCGGGCCTGCTGCTCGATCGACGGATCGGTCCGCGCGGTCACCGCGATCAAGGGCATCTCGAAGCCCTGGCTGCGCAGATGCCCGGCCAACGCGATGCCGCCCAGGCCCGGCAGGTCCAGGTCCATCAGCGCCACATCGAACGGCGCCTCGCTGACCTCGCGCAACGCCGACAATGCGTGCTCGGCATGGACCACCTCATGCCCGCGCGCGGACAACAATCCGCTGACCACTTCAGCCACCGTCAGATCGTCCTCCACCAGCAGGATCCGCAGCGGCGGCAACACCCATTGCGCGCCCTCGGCGGCACCGGGCACGCCGGTCGTGCCCGGCTCCAGCGGCAACGGCAGCGTCACCGTGAAGCGGGTCCCTACGCCGAGCTGGCTCTGCACGCCGATCTGTCCCTGCATCGCCAGCGCCAGTTCGCGGCAGATCGCCAGTCCCAGCCCACTGCCGCCGTACTGCGCCGCGGTGCGCGCGCCATCGGCCTGCTCGAAGCGACGGAACAGCCGCTCCTGCTGATCGGCACTGATGCCCGGCCCGGTGTCGGACACTTCGATATGCAGCCCGCGACCGGGCGTGATCGCGCGCAGCGTCAGACGCACTTCGCCGTGGCTGGTGAACTTGACGGCGTTGCCGAGCAGATTGAGCAGGATCTGGCGCACGCGCAGTTCATCGCCGACGGTGCGGGTACCGGGCGCCACCGTGTTGTCGACCACGAACCGCAGCCCCTTCTGTCCCGCCAGCGCGGCCATCAGCGCGCAGACATCGTCGATCGGCCGCTGCAGCTGGAACGGCTGCGCCTGCAGTTCCAGCCGCCCCGATTCGATCCGCGCCAGGTCCAGCGCATCGTTGACCAGGTGCAGGAGATGCTCACCGGCGTGCCGGATCGATTCGGTATAGCCGCGCTGCTGCGCGTTCAACGGCGAGGACAGCAGCAGTTCGCTCATGCCCAGCACCCCGGTCATCGGCGTCCGAACTTCGTGGCCCAGGTTCGCCAGGAATCGCGTCTTGGCCATCGAGGCCTGCTCGGCCAGCTCCTGCTTCTGCAGCGCCAGCTGGTAGGCATGCCGACGCTGCAGCCGGCGCCGGTACAGCCAGGCGAACAGACTGAGCAGCAGCAGCACGACCGAGGTCAGCAGCAGCAATCCCGTCAGGCTCCGCCACCATGGCGGCAGCACCCGGAACTCCAGCACCTGCACACGCGACCAGATCTGGTCGGCCGAGCGCGCCTGCACCTCCAGGCGATAACGGCCCGGCGGCAGGCGGGAGAACAGACGCTCGCCCCCGGGCCCCACTTCAACCCAATCGGGATCGTAGCCGGCCAGGCGGTAGCGGTAGTTGTTGGACGTGGAATCGGCGAACGACAGCAGCCGCGCCACGATCCGCAGGTCGCGGTCGCCATCGGCGATGTCCAGCGGCACCGCATGGGTCAGGTCCAGCACGCGCTCGCCGCGGCGCACCTCGACCCGCTCGATCACCAGCGGCGCACGGCGCGTGGCCGGCCTGACCTGCGCCGGATCGAATATCACCACCCCGGCCGGCGTGCCGCCGACGATGCGCCCGCTCGCGGTCAGGGTCAGTGTGCGGCGACGGAATTCCTGGCTGGGCAGGCCATCGTGCACGCCATACTGGCGCGCGCTGGCGGCATGCGTATCCACCCGCACCAGCCCCCGTGCGTTGGCCGCCCACACCACGCCCTGGCGGTCGACCACCAGGCCGGTCGCGGTGATCGCCGGATAGCCCGCACTACTGCCGATCACTTCCTGCAGGGTCAGCCGGTCGCCCTGCCAGCCGTAATGCGACAGCTTGCCTTCTTCGGACAGCCACACACTGTCATCGCCGGCCAGCGCCATGGCATACACGCCTGCCGCGGGACCGCCGGGCAGGGGCGCGAAACGCGATTCGGCCGCCATCCACTCCAGCAGACCCTGTCCGGTGGCGACCCACAGCCGATCCTGCGGTCCACACTGGATATCCAGCACGCTCTGGCCGACCTTCAGCCCGGCGTGGCCCAGGGCGATCCGATGCAGCACGCGCCCGTCGAGATCACGTTGCTGCAGTCCGTTGGCCGACGCTGTCCACAGGCGCTGGCCATCGCACAGCGCCAGGGATTCGATCGGGCCCTCCATGGCCGCATCGACCGCCGCATCGCGCCCCCAGCGCCGGATCCGCTTCTGGCGGGGGTCGTAGCGCAGCAGCGCATCCCAGGAACCGATCCAGACCTGCCCGTGCGGATCCTCGAGCACCGACTGCAACCACTGCGTGCCATCCACCCAGGTCCGGTGCTGCTCGATCTTCCCGCTCACCGGGTCGAGCTTGTCCAGTGCGCCATGCGTGCCCACCGTCCACACGCCCCCGTCCGCCGCCGCGCCCACGCCCAGCACGTATGCGTTGCGCAGCGACGCTGGGTCGTCTTCCAGCCGCGAGAGCACCGAGAACTGCCACCAGCGCGGCAGCAGGTGCCACAGGCCGCCGTTGGTGCTGGCCAACCAGATGCCCCCCTCGCGATCTTCGTAGGCGCCGGTCCAGTTCGGCCGCACCTGCCCCCGGGCGATCGCGCTGTACAGCGGCACCTGCTGGAACTGACCGTTCATGGCGCGCCCCAACCCGGAGCGCGTGTCGAGCCAGTACCCGCCCTGTTCGTCGCGCAGCATCATGCCCAGGATCTGATCGCCTTCGGCAACCGTCCACGGCGCCGGCGCGAAGCGACCGTCCGGGCGGCGCACGGTGACCCCGGCATTGCTGTTGATCCACAGGCTGCCGTCCGGCTCTGCGGTGAGCCCGGTGATGACACGCGCCGACAACTGCGCGCTCGGCACCGGTTCGAAATCGTGCCCGGTCCAGCGCGCCAGGCCTGCCTGCGAACCGATCCACAACGTGCCATCGAGCGTGGTGGTCAGATAGCCGACCGAGGCCGCCGGCAGGCTGCGTGGATTGCCGGGCTCGGGCATGAAGCGGGTCAGCGTTCCGTCGCGCCCGAGCCGATGCAGCCCGCCCTGGTAGGTGCCGAACCAGATCGCGCCGTCGGGCGTGGAGGCCACGCTCCAGATCGTGTTGCTGCCGATCTCCGGATGGCTGTTGCGGTCGTAGAAGCGGATTTCGCGCCGATCGGCCGACATCATCGCCAGGCCGGCATTCTCCGTGCCGATCCACAACTGGTTGCGCGCATCCACGTGCACGCTCCAGACATGGTTGTCGCGCAGGCCGTCCTCGGCGCGCCAGATCCGGTAGTTGCGGCCGTCGTAACGGGCCAGGCCATCGTTGGTGGCGATCCACAGGTAGCCGTAGCGATCCTCGGCCATGCGGTTGACGGTGTTGGACGGCAGACCATCGAACACGGTCAGCTGCCGCGGCGTCGGCGGTACCGGCTGGGCCGACGCGACCGCCGGCCATAGCACACACAGGCCGATCAGCAACGGCCACAGCACACGCAACACCTGATGGCTCTCCCGGGTCTGTCCGTGGATTCACTGCCGTCGCCCGGAATGGGCCTGTCACCCCCGCCCCCCCCGGTCATCGGGCAACGCCCCGCATAGTAAACCGTTCGCCGGACCGGCACGATCCACGCGCCTTGCCATCACCCGCTGCATCGCCGCGTGCAGTGCATCGCCCTGCAGCGGCTTGTGCAGCAGACCGTCGGCCCCGGCCGCGGTGAGCGAGGCCTCCAGTTCCGGCTCGCGGCGGGCGGTGAGGATCAGTACCGGCAGGCGCGGGTCGCGCTGGCGCACCAGCCGCAGCAGCGACAATCCGTCCATGCCGGGCAGATCCAGATCCAGCAGCATCAGCTGCGTGCCGGGCCGCGCCAGGGCAGTCAACGCCGCCAGTGCATGCCCGGCGGCAACCACCGCGTGACCCCGCATGCGCAGCAGGCCGGTGACGACCTCGGCCACGAGAGGATCGTCTTCCACCAGCAGGACCTGCAGGCCATCGTGGTCAGTCACCGTCACCTGTGGATCGGGCAGCGGCGTGCCGCAATGGTCCAGCGGAAGGCTCAACACGGCCTGCCACCGATGATTGGGCAACTGCAGCACCCGCAGCCGTCCCTGCATCGCAGCGGCCAGCACGTCCACGTCGGCCAACCCCTCGCGCACCGCAGCCAGCGTCGGCGATGGAAGCGCACCGGGCACCGCGATGACGTCCAGCAGCAGGCCGGTGCCGCCGGGCAGCCAGGCCATGCGCAGGGTCACACGGGTCGCCCCGACCTGCAGGGCGAGCTCCCGTGCGAGCAGGTGCACCGCCTGTCGCAGCCGCTCCGGATCGCCTACGCGACAGACACCGGCCGGCAGCGGCGGACCGAGCGACAACCGGCAACCGTGCAACCCCAGGCAGGCGGCCAGCGCCGCCTCCATGTCCATTCTCCAGGGCCCGATGGCGAAACAACGGGGCTGGACACGTACTTTGCCGGCCTGCAGCCGGGCGTTTTCCAGCGCTTCGTCGACCACCTGCAGCAAGGCGCGCCCTCCCTGCTCGATGTGCAGTACCTGCTCCCGCGCGTCCGCAGACAGCTGCCCGGCCAACAGCAGTTCGCTCATGCCGAGCACGCCGGTCAGCGGCGTCCGCACTTCGTGGCCGAGCGTGGCGAGATACTGCTGTTTGGCCTGCGCGGCCCGTTCGGCGCGCGCCTGTCGGCGTGCCGCCGCGCGCCGCGCGTTCGCCCGCCGCTGGTGGCGCCGCACGGCCACTGCCATCAGCACCGCGCCGCCCGTGGCGACCAGGCAGAACAACGCCCATGCACCGGGATGGGCCCAGCCGCTGTAGTCGACCTGCAGGCGCACCTGCTGCAGCGGCGTCCACTCGCCGTCCCCGCCACGCGCCTGGAACTCAAGCACATGGGCGCCGGCCGGCAGGCGTGGGAAGCCCCGCGCCCCGCGTTGCCCGGCGCGGACCCACGCCGGATCCTGCCCGCGCAACCGGAACCGGTAGTCGGTCATGCCGCGTTGACCACCGGACAGCAGCCTTGCCGACAACTGGATGTCGCGATCGTCGGCGTTGAGCCGTAGCGGATCGCCTACAGGCAGCTCGATCCATCGCCGCTTTCGACGCACCTGCACATGATCGATGACCAGCAGCGGAGGGACAGTGGTCGCGATCATGCCGGCCGGATCCAGTGCCAGCACGTCGCCGGCCAGATCCATCGCCAGCAGATGGCCGCCGACCGCGACCAGGCCGAGGTCGAACACCATCGGCGGCAGGCCATCATCGACCGTGTACAACCGCGCACTGCGGCGATCAGGTGCCAACCGCACCACGCCACGCGCGGTGGTGGCCCACATCGACCCGTCGTCCGCATCGGCCAATCCACGCGGTACCGCCACCGGCAGCCCCTGCGCCATGTCGACCCGCGTGGGCCGGTGCAGGCCAACCGGCGCGCGCCGGTAGACCGTCCAGCCGTCCGGATCGGCCGCCCACAGCTGGCCGTCGGCGGTCAGATGCAACGCCCCGACCGCGCGGCGCGGGCTGCCCGGCACGGGATCGAAACGAGCGTGTGCCGGTTGCCACTGTTTCAGCCCCTCGCTGTCGCCCAGCCACAGCTGTCCGTCTGGGTCGCAGTGCAGAACGAAGGGCGTGCCGCCCGGGCGCAGTCGCGCCGCGTCATAGGTGCGCTCGACCAGGACGCGGCCGTCGTCCGCCCGCTGCTGCAGTCGCCCGTTGCCGGCCAGCCATATCCGGCCATCGCAGGCCAGCAGGACAGCCTGCGTCGACACCGCCGACCCTGCATCGTCCGCGCCCACCCGCCAGCGCCGCCGCTGCCCCCGCGCGGGATCGATCCGGGTCAACCACGGGGCCGCGAACACCCACACCCTGCCCTGTGCGTCTTCGACCACCGCGTGCCGATCGGGACGGGAAGGATCCTGCCTATAGGACCACCGGCCCCGCGAAAACCCGCGGACCGGCGAGACCTTGCCCAGCGTCCCGCCCCGCGCCCACCATGCCTGCCCGTCGGTTGCAGCGGCCAGGCCGCCCGGTGCGGCGGCCGGTGAATCGCCCGGTGCCCTGAAACGCTCGAGGTGTCGCCACTGCGCACCGAGCCGCCACACCCCCTGGTGACTGCCCAGCATCCAGACCCGTCCCTGCCGGTCTTCGATCACCCGGACGATGCGCGGCGTGTTGCGCCCGGGCAGGTGGGGCAGCGTGATCGCGTGGCGGTCCTGCCCGTGCCGGTCCTGCCACCACAGCTGCCCGCCGTCGGCAAACCAGTCGCCGCCGGCACGGCTGGAGCCGAGCCACCGTGCCGGCTCGCGCGGCCGTGGTGCCCGCTGCAACGCGGGCAGGTGTCGCACCTCGGTACCCTCGGCGGTGCTCGAGCGGATCGCGCCCTGCGCATCCCGCCCCAACGCCGTCACCGGCAGCAGGGAGGCGCCCAGCATCGCTGGCGTCTGGAACCGATCGTCATGCCACCGCGCCAGACCCGCCGCACTGCCGATCCACACCCCGCCCTGCGGATCGGCCGCGAGGTGATCCACCCGTGCCGACGGCAGGCCGCCGCCAGCGCCCGGCAGGTACTGACGCAGCCGGCGGTCGCGTCCCAGCCGGAACAGGCCCGCGTCGCGGGTACCAAACCAGACGTCGCCCGCGTCCATCGGCTGGATCGCCAGTACCGGGCTGGGCGCGGCGGTCGGCGCGGGCGGTCCCGCCCACCGCTCGAACCGCTGGCGATCGGCCGACAGTCGCTGCAGGTAGCCATTCGCGGTCCCGAGCCAGAGCTGGTCGCGGGCATCCAGCGCCATGCTGCGCACTTCGTTGTCGGCCAGACCGTGCTCCACGCGCCACACCCGGAAGCCGCCCCCGTCGTAGCGGGCCAGGCCATCGGCGGTCGCGAACCAGAGGTAACCCTGCCGATCCTCCACGATCTGATGCACCACATTGGACGGCAGGCCGTCCACGGTGGTGACGCGCGCACCGTGGCCCGGCAGCGCCAGTGCCGACAGCGCCGGCAACAGCCCGCCCAGCAGCACCCCGACCCATCGCCGTCGCAGCCCGTGCTTCATGCGACGCGCCTGCAGCGCGCGAGGCCATCGGCCAGCGCCGGCCGGCTCACCGGGAGCCGCAGGAACACATCGAACCCTGCTGCCATGGCCTCACGCTGGGCCCCCGCATCCGCGCGCGGGGTCAAGGCGATCCGCGGCACCCCCGGCCAGCAGCGCGACAATCGCGCACCCGCCCGTTCACCGCCCACGCGCAGGTCGGGGTCGACCATGATCACATCCCAGCCCTTGCCCTCGCCCGCTGCGGTCGGCACGTCATCCAGCCCCGGCGCATATCGTGCCGCATGCCCCAGCGATGCCAACGCTGCCGGCAGCACCTGGCCGACCACCGGCAACGGATGCACCACCAGCACCTGCAGCTGTCCGCCACCGATCGGTTCGGCACGCGCGCACAGCGGCGTGCCTGCCTCACCGGCATCGACGCAGGGCAACGGCAGGCAGACGTCGAAGCAAGCGCCCTCGCCGGGACGGCTGCTGACCGTGATGTCGCCGCCCATGGCCAGCGCCAGATCGCGGGAGATGGACAACCCCAGGCCACTGCCGCCATGGCCTGCGGCCGTCCGTGCACCATCGGCCTGTTCGAAGCGCTGGAACAGGCGCTGGCATTGCGCGGACGTCATGCCGGGACCGGTATCGAGCACCCGCAGCAGCACGCCATCACGCCCGTCCGCCCACCGCACTTCCAGCCGGACCCTGCCCTGCGCGGTGAACTTCAGCGCATTGCCCACCAGGTTGAGCAGGATCTGGCGCAGGCGTCGCGCATCGCCGAGGAAGCACGCCGAGGCCGGCACCGTACTGGACCACTCCAGCACCAGCGCCTTGCCTTCAGCCACCGGCAACAACAGCGCATGCAGTTCTTCGATCAGCTCCTGCAGCACGAACGGTGCCGGCTGCAATTGCAGTTGCCCTGACTCGATGCTGGCCATGTCCAGCGCATCGTCCATCAGCCGCAACAGGTGTTCGCCGGCGTAATGGAGGCTGTTGATCCGGCTGCGCTGCTCGGCCGCCAGCGGCGCGCGCAGCAGCAGTTCGCTCCAGCCCAGCACGGCGGTCATCGGCACACGGATGCGCGTGCCCAGTGCGGCCAGGAAGCGCGTGCGCTGCACGGAGGCGCGTTCGGCACGCTGCTGCCGACCATGCAGCCAGCGCCAGCGGCGCTGCCGTCGTCGACGCGCCCTGACGCCGCACGCCCCCAGCCACGCCAGGCCGATCGCGATGGCCGCGGCGGCCCACCGCGCCGGCGGCGTCTGCCACCACGCCGGCGCGACCTGCAAGATGACCCGGCGCGACGGCGACCAGCGTCCGTCGCCCTGGCGGGCCTGTACCTCCAGCAGCTGCAGACCTGCCGGGAGGCGTTCGAACACGCGCAGCCCGGCGGCACCGCTTTCCTGCCACTCCGGATCCTGCCCCTGCAGCCGGAACCGATAGCGCACATGGGCCTGATCGCCGCCGCTGAGCAAGCGCGCGGCGACGCGGATGTGCCGGTCCGCCCCCGACAGCGGCACGGGCCCGGTGCCGACCGGCACGCTGATCTGCGCGTTGCCGCGACGGGCGGTAATGGCGTGTATCACCAGGCCCGGCGTTCGCGCCGGACGCAGCACGGCCACCGGGTCGAAGAACAGCACACCGCCCTCATGCACCGCTGCGACCACATGGTCGCCGGCGGTTCGCACCAACCGGCGCGGCAACACGTCATGCGCCGGGAGGCCATCGTCGCTGCCGAAGCGGCGCACAGCGCCCGCATGCGGATCGACGCGGACCAGGCCACGCGTGTCGCCGGCCCATGCCACACCGCGCGCATCGATCACCAACGCACGTGCGAGCAGCTGCGGGTAGCCCTGCGCCTGGTCAAAAGCGTGTGTCATGCGCAGCTGCTGCCCATCCCACCGATAGCGCCGCAGCACGCCCGGACTGCTGACCCAATAGTGGCCGTCCCCGCTGCGTGCGATCGCGCCCACCGTGTCACGGGGTGCGCCGTCGATGGGGGCGAAGCGTTCCTGTGCAGGCAGCCAGCGCTTCACACCGCTGCGATCCACCGCCCACAGCTCGCCATCGTCGGTACACAGCAAGTGCGGGCCATGCGCCGGCGGCACCAGGCCGAGCGTCTGTGGCACGGCGGACAACAGCAGCGCGCCCTCGGCATCGCGTTGCTGGATGCGGTCAGAGCGGGCCAGCCAGAGCGAGCCGTCGCGGCAGGCCTGCAGGTCCACCGCGCCCGTACCGCCCTCCCACCCCAGCAACCAGTGCCGCAACCGGCCGGTGCCGGGTTCGTATCGGGACAAGGTGTTGCCGCTGGTCACCCACACCTGGCCACGGCGATCTTCGGCCATGCCCACGGCTCCCGTGCGCAGGCGCGCGGGGCGATAGTCGAAGCCACGGTCGGCGCGTCCGGTGCGCAGGTCCACGCGCTGCACGCTGCCGCCCTCGCTGGCCACCCACACCTGCGCGTCGCCGGCGGGTGCCAGCGCAAGGACATGCTCGCCGTCCAGTCCCGGCCCGCCGTCGCGTGCGCCCGGCAGCAGCGTGAACTGGTGCCAGCGCGCGGGAAGATGCCACACCCCCTGGCTGCGACCGATCCACCACAGGCCACCGACCCGGTCCTCCAGCGCTTGACCAACCGCGACGGCCTTGAGCGTGGTGCCGTCGTGCCCGCGCAATGACACGGGCTGCGCCGCCTGGCCGCGCGCGTGACGCAGCAGGCCCGCAGGCCCGCTGGTCCACAGGTCTCCCGCCGCACTGCGCAGCAGCGGTATCTCGGGTTGCATCGGCGAGGGCAGCACGGCGCCGTCGGCGCCCCAGCGGTGCACGGCCCGCCGTGTTTTCGCCCACACGCCCCCGTCCGGATCGGGCCACAGCGTTTGAATGTCAGCGCATACACCGGGCGGCAACGCCACCGCTACGAAGCGATCGCCCTCGCGCCGCAGGACGCCCCCCGGCGTGCCGACCCAGAGCCGGCCCTCGCGGTCCGTGGCCAAGGCACTGACCCGGGCGACGGGGATGCCCTGCAACTGCAGCGGCACGGCCTGCCAACGCCCATCGGGCTGCCGCGTGAACAACCCAGCGTCGCCGGTACCGACCCACAGCATCCCCTCCGGCGTGCTGGTGATCTGCACGATCCCGGTGCGCGGCAGCACCACGCTTCCGTCGCCCGGCACCGGCTGGATCACACGCCGATCGGCGGAGACCAGCACCAGTCCCTCCGAGGCCGTCGCCAGCCAGAGTCGATCCTGTGCATCGACATGCAGCGCGCGCAGGTCCACGTCCGGCAAGCCCTGCTCACGGCGCCACGCGCGGAAGCGATGGCCATCGAAGCGCAGCAGCCCATCATCGCTGGCGAACCACAGGTAGCCGACGCGGTCTTCGCCGATCGCACGGATGGCCGAGGTCGGCAGCGCGTCGGCAGGCCCCATCGGCCGCGGCCACGGCAACGTGACCAGGGTGCCGGCGGCGGCAAGCGCGGGCAGCCAGAGCATGACCCCCAGCATCACCCCCACCCACCGCCCGCCCGCCGGTTCGGATCGGCCTCCTGCCACACGCACCCCAACCGCCTCCGCTGCTTGAACAGCACGGTACGTCAACGCCGCGCGAACGCAGCCGTCCAGAACGGGACCACGTCACATGCTGATCAGTGAAGTTTCAGATCAACAATCAGGAATCAAGACGAATCGACAATCGCAACAGCAGGCGACCGCTCAATACCGGGGAGGTTTGCCCGCGCGCGCCTGTGCGATCGCATCGACCAGCATGTCGCCGGTCACCGGCTTGCGCAGGAAACCATTGAATCCGGCCGCCAGCACCTGCTGCTCGGCATACGCATCCGAGCGTGCGGTCACCGCGATCAAGGGCAGTTCATAGCCCATGGCACGCAGTTGCCCGGCAATCGCGAGGCCATCCAGCGCCGGCAGGTCCAGATCGAGCAGGCCCACGTCGAAGCTGCCGGCCGCCACCTCCGACAATGCCGCCAGGCCGTGCAGCACATGCACTACCTCGTGCCCGCGCGAGCGCAGCAGCCCGGCGATGACATCGGCCACGGTGGCATCGTCCTCGACCAGCAGGATCCGCAGCGGCGGCAACTGCATGCGCGTTTCCTGACCCGGATCACGCGGCGTGCCGAGCGGCTGCACGGTCCAGGGCAGCGGCAGCGATACCGTGAAGCGGGCGCCATCGCCCAGCCGGCTGTCGATCTGGATGCGGCCGCCCATCGCCACCGCCAGTTCCTGGCAGATCGCCAGGCCCAGGCCGCTGCCGCCATAGCGCGAGGCGGTCCGCGGACCGTCGGCCTGTTCAAAGCGATGGAACAGCCGCTCCTGCTGGTCCTGGTTGATCCCCGGCCCGGTGTCGGAGACCTCGAAGATGATCGTGCGGCCATCGTCGGCCAGCTCGACACCGAGCCCGACATGGCCGTGGTCGGTGAACTTGATCGCGTTGCCGAGCAGGTTCATCAGGATCTGGCGCACGCGCATCTCATCGCCACTGACCTGCACCGGACCGGGCAGATTGAAGCTGCGTTCGAAGGCCAGCCCACGGTGATGGGCCATCGGTTCCATCAGCGCCTCGACCTGGTCGAGCAGGGACATCAGATCGAACGGCCGCAGATCCAGCTCCAGCCGCCCCGCCTCGATCCGGGCCAGATCCAGCGCATCGTTGACCAGCCGCAGCAGGTGTTTGCCGGCGTGCTGGATCGAGCCGGCATAGCCGCGCTGCACCTCGTCCAGCGAGGTGGACAGCAGCAGTTCGCTCATGCCCAGCACGCCGGTCATCGGCGTGCGCACTTCATGCCCCAGCGTGGCCAGGAACCGGCTCTTCGCCTGCGAGGCCTGCTCGGCCAACTGCTGCTTGTGCACCGTCAACTGCCATTGCTGGCGACGGCGCAGGCGCACCCGCGCCACGTAGGCCAGCGCCGCGATGCCGACCAGGCCGAGCAGCACGTAGCCCACGATCGCCCAGCCACTGCGCCACCACGGCGGGCGCACCTCAAGCTCCAGCGTGCTCGGCGGCGTCCACGCGCCCTGCGACGTGGCCGCCTGCACCTCGATGCGGTAATGCCCCGCCGGCAGGCGCGACAGCATCCGCTCCCCATCGGCAGCCTGCATCACCCAGTTCTGGTCGTAGCCGGATACCCGGTAGCGGTAGCGGTTGCCCTGCGGATTGGCGAAGGACAGCAGGCGGGCGGACACGATCAGGTCGCGGTCCTGCGGTCCCAGCACGATGGGCGCCTGGGTCGGCAGCATCTGCTGGCCTTCGGCATCGTCGCGGCGCACCTGCACGCTGTCGATCACCAGCTGCGAGGGCGGCAGCACCCTGTCCGCCGCATCCGGATCGAAGCCGACCAGCCCGGTCGCGGTCACCGCCAGAACGCGCCCGTCGCGCGCCTGCACCGGCGGGCGATTGCTGAACTCCACATCCGGCAGGCCATCGCGCTCGCCGTACAGGCGCAGCCGCCGCTCGGCACTGTTCCAGCGGATCAGGCCGCGCGGCGTGGTCGCCCACACCTGCCCATCGCTGCCCAGCGCCAGTCCGCCCATCGATATCGCGGGCAGTCCCTCGGCCGCGCCGACGCGTTCGCGCAGGCTCATGCTCAGGCCATCCCAGCGATAACGCTCCAGCGCCCCCTGGCGTGCCAGCCACAGCTCATCCTGGCCGGTCCACGCCGCATCGAAGATGCTGCCGCGGGAAATGCCCGGCACCTGTTCGAAGCGGTCGTTGCGCCATCGCATCAGGCCCATCGCCTCGCCCATCACCCAGAGCTGGCCGCGCGGATCGAACACCATCTGCTCGACCGGATTCTCGGTCAATCCGCGGTTCTGGTCGTTGCGGATCGTATCGAGCACGTTGCCCTGTGCATCGCGGCGCTGGATGCCGAAGTTCATCACCGACAGCCACAGCTCGCCGTTGGGCGCCTGGCGGATCAGGTCGATGCGCTGGCGCACATCGGCGCCGCCCCCGATCTTCCAGTCGCGCAGCGTGCGCGTCGCAGGCTGGTACAGGCTCAGCCGACCGGCGCGACCGAGCCAAAGCGCGCCGTCCTCGCGGGGCAGCAGCGACCACGTCGCGCCGACCCCGATCTGCGTGTCGTCGGCGATCTGCCGCAGCCGGCCCTGCGCATCCAAGGTGTACAGGCCGTGCGCGCCGGAGATGTAAAAGGTGTCGCCCAGCGCGGCCGCGCCGAGCAGATAGACGCTGTCCAGCGGTTTGCCGTCGAGCTGGTACCAGCTGGAGAAGCGCTTCCAGTCCGGTGGCAGATACGCCAGTCCCTGGGTCAGCATCGCCACCCACAGGCCGCCTTCGTGGTCCTGCAGCATGTCCAGCACGCCGCTGCGGGCGGTCAGGAAGCCACTGCCGGCATCGCCCGCAAGCAGGCGTGCGGTGCGCGCATCACCGCGATACAGGCCATCGGCCGTCCCCAGCCAGTAGCCGCCGTTGCGATCGTGGATGACGGTGGCCGCGCGCACGTCCGCACTGAGCGTCCAGGGCGCGGGTCGGACCTGGTCATCGGCACCGATCCGGAACAGGCCGCCTTCGGTTCCCGCCCAGACCGTGCCGTCGGGCTCACGGGTGAGGCGGAACACGCTCTTGCCGCCGAGCAGCGCCGGCGCGATGCGGGTGAAGCCGTCGCCATCCCAGCGGGCCACGCCGTTGGAGGTGCCCACCCAGACCCGCCCCTGCGGATCGGCCAGCAGACTGTAGATGGTGTTGTCGGGCAGGCTGCGCGGATCGTCCGGGGCGGCCTCGTACCTGACCAGGCTGCCATCCTCGCCGCGCCGGCAGATGCCGTGCTGGTTGGTGCCGATCCACAACGACTGCGCGGCATACGCCAGCGACCAGAACTGGCCTTCGCAGGCCTCACTCAAGGCAGGAAAGCGGGTGAACGCGGTGCGGTCGGGACCGAGCATGCTCAGGCCGACCCCGTTGCTGCCCACCCAGACGCGATCCAGCGGATCGATCAGCAGCGTTTCCACCTCGTTGCCGGGCAGCGAGCCCGGGTCGGCCGGATCATTCCGCCAGACCCGCAGGCCCACGCCATCGACGCGGGCCAGGCCATCATCGGTACCGGCCCAGATATACCCCTGCCGATCCTGGGCCAAGGCCAGCACCATGCGCGAGGGCATGCCCTCGGCCGCGCCGAGGCGGCGCAAGCGTGGCGTTTCTGCCGATGTCCCTGCGGCTTCCAACACTGACGGCACTGCGCACAACCACAGCCCCAACAGCACGATGCCTGCACCCCAGCGGCGCGTGCTCATCGATCCGGTCTCCCTGTTGGTACGGATTGTCACACAGCGATCAGGACGGTGTCCGCATCCTGGCCGGGCTGCCGTGGATGGAACAGCTGTTGTCGGCCGCACCACGATCTGTTGCAGCCATGGCCCTGCATCCCGGCCCACGGCTGTGCGTATGATCGCCCCAGACCCTGACGGAGCCAGCGCCTTGCTCATGCGCCTGACCCTTGCCCTGCTGCTTGCGGCTTCCCCGCTGCTGGCCATCGCCGCCCCTGACCGCTATCGGATCGATCCGGTGCACACCCGCGTACTGTTCGCGGTCGAACATGCCGGCTTCTCGCATGCGCTCGGCACCGTGTCCGGCAGCGAAGGCGTGCTGGTGTTCGATCCGGACGACTGGCGCACCGCGCGGCTGGACGTCACCGTGCCGATCCAGCGCCTGGACCTGGGCGACGCCAAATGGAACACGGCCACACTGGCGCGCAACCTGCTCGATGGCGAGCGTTTCCCCGACGCGCGGTTCGTCTCGACCCGGGTCGAACCGATCGATCCGACCCATGCCAACGTCATCGGCCAGCTCACCGTGCGTGATGTCACCCGCGAGGTCACCCTGGCGGTGACCCTCAATGCGCTCAAACGCCACCCGCTGCCACCGTTCCGTCGGACCGCCGGCTTCTCGGCCACCGCCACGCTCAGCCGCAGTGCCTTCGGCGTGGATGGCTGGGCCTCGATGATCGGCGACGAGGTGCAGCTGCGGATCGAGGCCGAAGCCGTGCGTGATCGCAACGCCGGCGATCCGGCCGATGCCGCGCCCACCGATGCGCCGGGAACTCCGGCCGCGCCCATCGACTCAGAGACCCCACAGCCGGTCCAGGAGACCACGCCATGACCGCCAAGAACACCCCGACCCGCTGGGGCGGCGTCAGCCAGACCCTGCACTGGCTGATCGCCGTGCTGATCCTTGCCCTGGGCATCGTCGGGCTGACCATGGGCGAACTGCCCAGGACCCCGAAGTACTTCTGGGTCTACACCATGCACAAATCGATCGGCATCACCGTGCTGGCGCTGGTCGTGACCCGCCTGCTGTGGCGGCTGTACGCCGGCGCACCCCATCCGGTGCCGGGCACGCCGACCTGGCAGGAGCGCATCGCCTCGGCGACGCATTGGCTGCTGTACGTGCTGATGTTCGGCATTCCGCTGTCGGGCTGGCTGTACGACTCGGCCAGCGGCCTGCGCCCGTTCCGCTGGTTCGGCCTGGTCGACGTGCCGAAGCTGAGCCCCCCGGACGAACGCGTCACCCAGATCTCGCACGCGATCCATGAGTGGGGCTTCTGGCTGCTGATCGCCGTGGTCGTGGCCCATGCCGGTGCCGCGCTTTATCACCATTTTTACCAACGCGATGCCACGCTTGCGCGCATGCTCCCTCAGCGCTGGCTTGCCTCCCCCCAGAAGGATTGACCATGAACATCAAGCTCACCTCCCCCGCCGCGGTCGCCGCCGCACTGGCCGGCCTGCTGGCCACCGCCCCGGTCCTGGCCGCCGACTATGTGCAGGCGCCTGGCTCGGTGCTGGCCTTCGCCACCAAGTACGACGGCGAAGTGTTCACCGGCACCTTCCCGGGCTTCGACACCAGGATCAGCTTCGATCCGGCCAAGCTGGACGATGCCAAGCTGGAAGTGACCATCCCGCTGGCCGGCGCCAAGAGCGGCAACAGCGACCGCGATTCGACCCTGCAGGGCGCGGACTTCTTCAACGTCGCCAAGTTCGCCCAGGCCAGGTACAGCGCCACCAAGTTCCGCTCGCTGGGCAACAACCAGTACGCCGCCGACGGCACGCTGGAACTGCGCGGCGTGAGCAAGCCGGTCACCCTGACCTTCACCTGGACGCCGGGCGCGCAGCCCGTGCTGGCCGGCAAGGCCACGGTCAAGCGCCTCGACTTCGGCGTGGGCGGCGGCGACTGGGCCGACACCAAAACGATCCCGAACGAGACCGCGATCAGCACTAAAGTGGTCCTGAAAGCGAAGTAACGCCATCCGCGGCGGGCGCCGGGTACCCCCGGCGCCTCGCAGCGCTGCCCGGTAGTGCCGGCCGCTGGCCGGCTCCCCGGGCGGTGATGGATGCCGGGGAGCCGGCCAGCGGCCGGCACTACGGCATCAGGCGGCGCGAGCCGCATCAGGCGGCGCCAGCCGCATCAGGTACCGCGAGCCGCATCAGGCACCGCGAGCGGCATCGGGCATCGCGCACCGGCACCGACGACCGAGTCGAGCACCCGTTGGCACGCCGGTCTCAGCCGATCCAGGCCCGCAGTCCCGCGACATCGAACGGCCACTCCAGCTCCCGCCCCTGCGCATCGCGCAGTACCGGCACCCGCAGCCCGTAGCGGGCCTCCAGCGTGGCATCGTCATCGATGAACACACTGTCCAGATCGGCCACCCGGGCCTGGGCCAGTACCGCCAGGGCCTGGTCGCACAACTGGCAGTCATCACGCTGGTACAAGGTAAACACCGGCCCACCCGCCTTGGGAAATGTTGCGCCGCAGCCAGAGCCGACGGCACGAAGCGCATAGAATAGCGCTCCATCCGATACCCGCAGTTTGGCAATCATGGCTGTCAGCACGTTCGACGTTTTCAAGATCGGCATTGGCCCGAGTTCTTCGCACACCGTGGGACCGATGAAGGCTGCCGAACGTTTCGTGCACCGCTGGCTGCTTGATCCGGGCCACCTGCAGGACGTGGTGCGCATCCGCGCGGATGTCTACGGCTCGCTGGCGCTGACCGGCCGCGGCCATGGCACCGACAAGGCCGTGCTGCTCGGGCTGGAGGGCCAGCGCCCGAACCTGATCGACCCCGACATCATCCCGGAGACGCTCGAGCGCATCCGCAGCAGCAAGCGCATCCGCCTGATGGGGCAGCACGAGATCGCCTTCGACGAGAAGCGCGACCTGGGCCTGAACAAGCGCCAGAAGCTGCCGTACCACACCAACGGCATGCGCTTCACTGCCTATGGTGCCGATGAGCAGGTGATCGCCACGCGCGACTACTACTCCGTCGGCGGCGGCTTCGTGGTCAACCAGGACGATGCGGCCGATGACCGCATCGTGCCCGATGAAACCCCGCTGCCCTACCCGTTCAAAAGCGGCGACGAACTGCTCGCGCAGACCGCGCGCAGCGGGTTGAGCATCGCCCAGATGATGTTCGAGAACGAGAAGTGCTGGCGCACCGAGGATGAGATCCGCGACAGCCTGCGCGAAATCTGGAGCGCCATGCAGGCCTGCGTGCAGCGCGGCATCCGCCAGGAAGGCACCCTGCCCGGCGGTCTGCATGTCTCGCGCCGCGCCCCGGCGCTGTTCCGCGAACTGTCCTCCAAGCCGGAAGCGGCGATGCGCGATCCGCTGACCACGCTGGACTGGGTCAACCTGTACGCGCTGGCGGTGAACGAAGAAAACGCCGCCGGTGGCCGCGTGGTGACCGCGCCGACCAACGGCGCCGCCGGCGTACTGCCGGCCGTGCTGCATTATTTCGATCGTTTCTGCCCCGGCGCCAACGAACAGCGCGTGTTCGATTTCCTGCTGACCTCGGCCGCGATCGGCATTCTGTACAAGGAAAACGCCTCGATCTCCGGTGCCGAAGTCGGCTGCCAGGGCGAAGTGGGCGTGGCCTGCTCGATGGCGGCCGGCGGCCTGGTCGCCGCGCTGGGCGGCAACCCGAGCCAGATCGAAAACGCCGCCGAGATCGGCATGGAACACAACCTCGGCCTGACCTGCGACCCGATCGGTGGCCTGGTCCAGATCCCCTGCATCGAGCGCAATGCGATGGGCGCGGTCAAGGCGATCAACGCCTCGCGCATGGCGATGCGCGGCGATGGCAAGCACAAGGTGTCGCTGGACAAGGTCATCAAGACCATGCGCGACACCGGCCGCGACATGCAGGACAAGTACAAGGAAACCAGCCGCGGCGGGCTGGCGGTCAACGTCATCGAGTGCTGATCGACCGCCCCCGACGGTAGAGCCGACCTCCGGTCGGCCGCTGCCGTTCGCATCATCGGCCCGCCTGCACGGCCGCTCCGGTACAGTCAGGTCTTCCCTGTTCCGGAGACCGCCATGCGCATCCTGGCCGCCGCCCTGCTCGCCTGCCTGCCGCTGACCACCCTCGCCGCCGAGACCTACGGCCCGCGACTGGAAGGCTTCGATTACCCGTACCCGGTCAAGATCTTCCGCTTCGAGTCCCAGCGCCAGCCGCTGGAGATGGCCTACATCGACGTGCCCGCCGGTGGCAAAGGCTTCGCCGGCACGGTCGTGCTGCTGCACGGCAAGAACTTCTGCGCGGCGACCTGGAAGGACACCATCGCGGCACTGAGCGCGGCCAGCTACCGGGTGATCGCGCCGGACCAGGTCGGCTTCTGCAAATCGAGCAAGCCCGAGCGCTACCAGTACTCGTTCGGCCAACTGGCTGCCAATACCGAAGCGCTGCTGGAGCATCTGGGCTATGGCGAAGGCAAGCTGCACATCGTCGGCCATTCGATGGGCGGCATGTTGGCGGCGCGCTTCGCGCTGATGTATCCCCAGCGATTGCTCAGCCTGTCGCTGGTCAACCCGATCGGCCTGGAAGACTGGAAGGCCAAGGGCGTGCCATGGCGCAGCATCGATGCCTGGTACGCGGGCGAGCTGAAGACCCGCTTTGACAGCATCAAAAAGTACCAGCTCGACGTCTATTACAACGGCCAGTGGAAGCCCGAGTACGAGCAGTGGGTGCGCATGCAGTCGCGCATGTACGACGGCCCCGGCAAACAGGCGGTGGCGTGGAGCCAGGCGCTGACCTCGGACATGGTGTTCAACCAGCCGGTCGTGTATGAGTTGCCGACGCTGGCCGTGCCGACCACGTTGTTCATTGGCCAGACCGACCGCACCGCGATCGGCCGTGATCTGGCGCCACCGGCGCTGAAAGCGACGCTGGGCAATTACCCGGCGCTGGGCAAGGCGGCCGCCGCGGCGATTCCGGGTGCCACCCTGGTGACCTTCGAAGACCTCGGCCACTCGCCGCAGGTGCAGGATCCGGCCCGGTTCAATGCGGCATTGCTGAAGGCGCTCTCACAACACGACTGAGCCGCCCCCCGGTAGCGCCACGCCATGCGTGGCAGCGGCCGTCTCAGCGTTCTCCGCCGACGCAGCCAGCCCACCCTGGCGCTACCGTGTGCCCGGGTGGGACCGCGCGGCAATCAGCGCCGCACGATCGCCAGCACATCGTCCAGCAACGCGGCGGCGGTGACCTCCGCTCCGGCCCCCGGCCCCTGGATCAGCAGCGGCTGGGCGTGATACCGGTCGCTGTGGATCGCCACCCGGTTGTCGGTCTGCGCACCGCCGGCCAGCGGATGGTCGCGCGGCAGTACACGCAGCCCGACGGAGGCCCCGTCGTGATCGAAACCACCGACGAAACGTAGATATCCGCCTTGTTCCTGTGCCTGCTGCCAGTACGCCTGCAGCGGTGCGTCCAGCAGTGAAAGCTGGCCCAACGCATCCGCCGGTGACTGCGCGGCAAGCGCCTCCGGTACCAGCGAGGCGACCTGTACCTGCTCGGCGCGCAGCGCGATGCCGCTGGCCCTCGCCAGGATCAGCAGTTTGCGACGCACGTCCTCGCCGGAGAGATCCACGCGCGGATCCGGCTCGGTGTAGCCGGCCTCGGCGGCCTCGCGCACCCACGCCGAAAACGGGCGCTGGCCATCGAAGTGATGGAACAGCCAGGCCAGCGAACCGGACAGCACGCCCTCCACGCGATGGATGCGGTCGCCACCGGCGACCAGCGCGCGCAGGCTGCTCAGCAGCGGCAGGCCTGCACCCACCGTTGCACTGTCGCCGTAATGCGCAGCGCCCTGCTGTCCGCTGTCGGCGATGGCCTGGGCACGGGCCAGCTGCGCGCCCTGGCCGAGCTTGTTGGCGGTCACCACGTGCACGCCACGCGCCAACCACTGTTCATGCCAATTGGCGACCTCGTCACTGGCCGTCGCGTCGACCACCACATCGCCGCGCTGCAGGCCTTCGGCTTCCGCCCAGGGCTGCAGCGCCACCGCGCCGCGCGCCGCCAGGTTGGCTTGTGCAAGCTCGTGCGCGGGGGTCTGTTCGCAGGCCCGCGCCGTACGCGAATTGGCCAGCCACGAGAACGACGGCAGGGTGACGCCGCGTTCCTGCAGCGAGGCATAGCGCTGGACGAAGGCGGTGCCGACCGTCCCGGTGCCGAGCAGCGCCAGCTTTCGATGGGCGGCCAATGGCAGGGTCAGGACCGCGCTCATGCATCCACCTGTTTGCGCCGCTGCACGTCACGATGCTGATCGATCACCACCTGCGCGCGCTCCAGCCCGCCCTGCAGATCGGCCACCAGATCTTCCGGCGACTCGATGCCGACCGAGAGACGCAACAGCCCTTCACTGATCCCGGCATGCGCACGCGCTTCCGGGGTCATCGCGGCGTGGGTCATGGTCGCCGGATGCGCGACCAGGCTCTCGACGCCGCCCAGCGACTCGGCCAGGGTGAAACAGCGCAGGCCATCCACGAACGCGCGCACCGCCGCATGCGGATCATCGCCCGGGCACGAGGCCAGTTCGAACGAGAGCATCGCGCCGAAACCGCTCTGCTGGCGGGCCGCGATGGCATGGCCGGGATGATCGGCCAGGCCCGGGTAGTACACGCTGGCGACCGCATCGCTGGCGGCCAGCAGCTCGACCACGGCCGCCGTGTTTTCCTGGTGCGCACGCAGGCGCGCACCCAGCGTACGCAGGCCGCGCAATGTCAGGAACGCATCGAACGGCGAACCGGTCAGGCCCAGCGCGTTCGCCCACCACACCAGCTGCTCGTGCACTGCCGGATCGCGCGCGACCACCGCTCCGCCGACCACATCGCTGTGGCCGTTGATGTACTTGGTGGTGGAGTGCAGCACCAGATCGGCGCCGAAGCTGATCGGCTGCTGCAGCGCCGGCGACAGGAAGGTGTTGTCGACCACCACTTTGGCCCCGGCCTTGTGCGCGGCATCGATGACGAAGCGCAGGTCGGTGATGCGCAGCAGCGGATTGGACGGGGTTTCGATCAGCACCAGGGTCGGCGACTGCGCCAGCGCATCGGCCAGCGAACGCGGATCGGTCAGGTCGGCGGTGATCAGGCCGAAGTGGCCCTTCTTCGCCAGCGCGTTGAACAGCCGCCAGCTGCCGCCGTATGCATCGTGCGGCACCACCAGCGTATCGCCGGGCTGCAGCAGTGCATTGAGCACCAGGTTGATCGCGCCCATGCCGGTCGAGGTGATCACCCCGCCCGCGCCGCCTTCGAGTTCGGCCAGCGCTTCACCGAGCAGGTCCCGGGTCGGGTTGCCGCTGCGCGTGTAGTCGTACTGGCGCTTGTTGCCGAAGCCATCGAAGCTGAAGTTCGAGGACAGCACGATCGGCGGGGTCACCGCGCCGTGGGCGGTGTCACGGTCGATGCCGGCACGCACGGCGGCGGTGACGCGGCTACAGGACGGCTCGGTACCAGCGGAACGGCTCATGCGGTTTCTCCGGGGGATCGAAAAGCGGTGGCGAGGATCGCGTCGATGCGATCGGTTTCTTTGAGGAAGGCGTCGTGCCCATACGGCGAGCGCAGCACGCGCAGGCTGCCGCGCGGGCCCAGCCCCTCGACCAGGCCGACGCAGTCGGCCAGCGGCACCAGGCGATCGCCTTCCACGGCAACGACGACGGTCGGCACCAGGAGGGCGGCCGGGTCGATGCGATGCAGGTCGATCGATTCGGACAGGCGCAGGTAGGCATCGACCGGGGTACGGGCGACGTACTGCGCACCGGCGGCATCCAGATAATCTTCAGCGGCGACGCGCACGCGGCCATTGACCACTTCCGGCGCGGCGTCGAAGCGCTCGCCGAATTCTTCCGGCGTGCGGTAGCTGAGCATGGCGAACTGGCGCGCCAGCGACAGCCCGTGGCTTTCGGCGCACTGCAACTGGCCCAGCGCGACCGCGCGGCGCTGCAGCGCGCGCCAGGCCGCGGCATACGGATGCGGACGATGCGCGCCGCTCACCGCGATCAGCTTCTGCAGGCGCTGGCGGTGACGGATCGCGAACTGCTGGCCGACCAGCGCGCCGTAGGAGTAGCCGACGAAGCACTGCAGGCGGGCGATGCCGAGATGGTCCAGCAGCAGAGCCAGCGCGTCGGCCTGGTCGGCGGTATCGATCGGCAGGTCGAGCGCACCGTCGGCGCCGATGAAATCGAAGGCCAGGATGCGCAGCGAGGCCGGATCCAGCGCGCGGCCCGCGGCGACCAGGCCTTCGGCCCAGCCCTTTTCGGGGAATTCGGCATTGGCCGCCACGTGGCGATGCGCGGAGATGCCGCCGGCCAGCATCACCACCGGCGCATCGGCGCGACCGACGCATTCGTAGCGCAGGCGCACCGGCCGCGGCCCGCCGTGACGCATCGACAGCACCGCCGCGATATCGCCGCGCACGGCGTTCAGCCCGGCGTCGACGGGGACGCTGAGGGGTGCGAAAGAGTCGGTGGCGACAGGGGCGGCGGTAGCGAAACTCATGGCGGTATCCAAAGTAGGAGTCGGCCATCGAGCTTTCGCGGAGCTCGCGTTCGAAGCGCACGCACGGTGCACGGTTCGAACCATCTTTCGGAAGACACCAACGGTCTCCGCAGGATTTGGCACCTACGCAGGTCGCTTTCGCGTCTGCGGGCTGCCCCGGCTTCAAAGGGCCTGTCCCTCTGCCGGTCTCGATGGTGGAGCCACGATGCCAGTGCTTCGGGGCCATGTCAATCCCTTCATCGGCATGAAGCGATATATACTCCAGATGATCATCACTCACGCATACTCGGGGCACCTTCCGAATCGGCCAGAGCCTTGCGCTGCCTGCGTCTGCCCACCCTGATCCTCGTCCTTGCCGCCGCGCTGGACGCCGGCGCCGCGCCGGCCAGTGACTGGCGCAACGGCTGGCGGGTCGACCGCCCTTCGACAGCCAGCATTGCGCGTCCCGCCCCGGCGGCGGCGGCGCCCGGCCTCGCCTTGCTGACCCTGGAAGGCGCCGGCGAGCGCTGGCAGGCGCGGGTCGACAACCGCCTGGCCGGTCCGGTCCAGGTCTCGGTGCGGCCCGCCGCGGGCACCCCGGCGATGCCGGGTCTGCCCCTGCAGACGGTGATCGCCGGCGCGGCCAGCGTGGTGGTCACCCGCTTGGAGCCCCCGGCCGGTGCGACGGCGATCCGGCTGGACATGACCGCCGTCCCGGGGGATCCGGCGGCGCGCCCACGGGATGTGGCCTATCTGCTCCCTTTCGATGCCGCCCGCATCCAGGTCAGCCAGGCGCCGCAAGGGCCGTACAGCCACACCGACGCGGAGAACCGCGATGCCATCGACTTCGCGCTGCCCGAAGGCAGCCCCGTGCTCGCGGCGCGGGCCGGCACCGTCATGCAGGTCCAGGCCGGGTACCAGGGCAATGGCCAGGACCGCGACCACGATCTGGGCCGGGCCAACCTGGTGCGGGTGCTGCATGAGGACGGCAGCATGGCCGTGTACGCCCATCTGCAGCACAACGGCGTGCTGGTGCGCCCGGGCGAGCAGGTCCAGGCGGGGCAACGCATCGGGCTGTCGGGCAACACCGGCTACAGCGCGGCCCCGCATCTGCACTTCGCAGTGCAGGTCAATGCGGGCATGCGGCTTCGCTCGATCCCGGCCCGCATCGTCAGCCCGCAAGGCGAGCTGCGCTTCGCCCGGACCACGGACGAGGCCGGCGCATCCGCCCTGCCCTGACCCCGGCCACGCCCGCCCCCGCTATACTGAGCGGCTTATCTCCATGAAAAGCGCCCCGGGCGGGCGCGTCACGCCATGTCCGAAGTCGCTACCGAAGCTGCGCGCCGCCGCACCTTCGCCATCATTTCCCATCCTGACGCCGGCAAGACCACGCTGACCGAAAAGCTGCTGCTGTTCGGTGGTGCGATCCAGATGGCCGGTTCGGTCAAGGGTCGCAAGGCCGCGCGCCATGCCACCTCCGACTGGATGGCGCTGGAAAAGGAGCGCGGGATCTCGGTCACCTCCTCGGTGATGCAGTTCCCGTACGAGGGCAAGATCGTCAACCTGCTCGACACCCCCGGCCACGCCGACTTCGGCGAGGACACCTACCGCGTGCTCACCGCGGTGGACTCGGCGCTGATGGTGATCGACGTGGCCAAGGGCGTAGAAGAGCGCACCATCAAGCTGATGGAAGTGTGCCGCCTGCGCGACACCCCGATCATGACCTTCATCAACAAGCTCGATCGCGAGGGCAAGGAGCCCATCGACCTGCTGGATGAAGTGGAAAGCGTGCTCGGCATCCAGTGCGCGCCGGTGACCTGGCCGATCGGCATGGGCCAGCGCCTGAAGGGCGTGGTGCATCTGATCAGCGGTGAGGTGCACCTGTACGAGCAGGGCCGCAACTTCACCCGCCAGGATTCGACCATCTTCCCGTCGATCGATTCGCCGGGGCTGGCCGAGAAGATCGGCGAGCGCATGCTGGCCGACCTGCGTGACGAGCTGGAGCTGGTGCAGGGCGCCAGCCATCCGTTCGACGTGGAGGCCTACCTGGCCGGCAAGCAGACCCCGGTGTTCTTCGGCTCGGGCGTGAACAACTTCGGCGTGCAGCCGCTGCTGGACTTCTTCGTCGAGCATGCGCCGTCGCCGCAGCCGCGTGCGACCACCGGCCGCGTCATCGCGCCCCAGGAAAACAAGCTGACCGGCTTCGTGTTCAAGATCCAGGCGAACATGGACCCGCAGCACCGCGACCGCGTGGCGTTCATGCGGGTGTGCTCGGGCCGTTTCGTGGCCGGCATGAAGACCTTCCATGTGCGCACCGGCAAGGAAATGAAGCTGGCCAATGCGCTGACCTTCATGGCCAGCGACCGCGAGATCGCCGCCGAAGCGTGGCCGGGCGATGTGATCGGCATCCACAACCACGGCACGATCTCCATCGGTGACACCTTCACCGAGGGTGAAGCGGTCAGCTTCACCGGCATCCCGAACTTCGCGCCCGAGCTGTTCCGCCGCGCGCGCCTGCGCGATCCGCTCAAGCTCAAGCAGCTGCAGAAGGGCCTGGCGCAGCTGTCCGAAGAGGGCGCGACGCAGTTCTTCCGCCCGTTGATGAGCAACGACCTGATCCTGGGCGCCGTGGGTGTGCTGCAGTTCGATGTGGCCGCCTACCGCCTGAAGGACGAGTACGGCGTGGAAGCGACCTTCGAGCCGGTCAGCGTGACCACGGCACGCTGGGTGACCTGCAGCAACGAGAAGAAGCTGGAGGAGTTCCGCGAGAAGAACGCGGGCAACCTCAGCATCGATGCCGCCGGCCAGCTGGTGTACCTGGCGCCGACGCGGGTCAATCTGCAGCTGGCGCAGGAACGCGCGCCGGACGTGCGCTTCGCGGCCACGCGCGAAGCCGCGCACAGCGTGTCGGTCAGCTGATCCTTCGCTGATCCTTCGCCGATCTGTCGGCTGAACGGCCGCGCGTGCACGCGCGGCCCATCTTGGCGATGATAGGGGGGAGCGGGCTCCCCCTCCCCGCACATCCGATCATCGCCATGACCTCTGTCGTTTCCGTTCGAGAAGAAATCGCCAGCGCCTTGACCCACGGGCTTGGCGCCGTCGCTGCACTGGCGGGCAGCGCTGTGTTGATCACCTTGGCCGCCATCTATGGCGACGGCTGGCAGCTGGCCAGCGCGATCGTGTTCGGGGTGGCGCTGCTGCTGTTGTATACGGCCTCGACGCTCTATCACGCGATCCAGCATCCGGTCGCGAAGGGCCGGCTGAAGGTGTTCGATCACTGTGCGATCTATCTGTTGATCGCCGGTACGTATACGCCGTTCACGCTGATCGGGCTGCGCGGGGGTCCGTGGGGCTGGGGGATGTTCACCGCGATCTGGGCGCTGGCGTTGTTCGGGGTGGTGTTCAAGTTGTTCTATACGGGCCGTTTCAAGCTGTTGTCGACGATCATCTATATCGCGATGGGCTGGATGGTGATGGTGGCGATCAAGCCGATGTGGCATTCGCTGGATGGGTGGACGCTGGGCTGGCTGTTGGCTGGCGGGGTGTTCTATACGTTGGGGACGGTGTTCTATCACCGGGAGTCGGTGCCGTATTCGCATGCGATCTGGCATCTGTTCGTGATCGGCGGGAGTGTGTGCCACTTCGTTGCGGTGACTGCGCAGATTCTTTGAGTGCTGTTTTCCGTACGGTGAGGGCGACGGCGACGGCGACCGCACCAGCAACGGCAAAAGCAACAGCAACAGCAACAGCGAGAGCGGCTCGGGCTTCAGGAATGCGCCAGGCTGGGTCGGCGCGGGTGGGTTGGCGGGACACGCCGTGAATCCGTCCATGGAGGCTCATGTCGCGCCATCCATGGCGCTCATGGTCCCGCCAACCCACCCGCACCGCCCCGCTCACGGTTGGCTGGTGGCCTGGGAAGGTCAATATCTTCGCTGGATCGGGTGCGAGTCTGGGCGCGCATGGGGACCGCGCCGTGCCTCTCGAAGGCGTCCACAACGGCGACCTCGATGATCGACACGTCCCACCCTGACACTACGCTTACCAATGCTTCGCGTTGTCTGCACGATGCAGGGACAACCATGGGGATGTGAATACTGTCCCGTCCCCTGCTCCGTCCGATGCTCCTTCCCGTTCCCGCTGGCGCTGGCGTCGTCCCGGCAAGCGGGGGCAGCGCTGGTTGGCCATTCTGGTGTTCCTGTTTGCGGCGCTGTTGATCCTGATCGCGCTGTGGGATTGGAACTGGTTCAAGGGGCCGGTGGAGCGGGCGGTGCAGGCCAAGACCGGGCGTGAGTTCCATATCACCGGGAATCTGGATGTGGATCTCGGTCGGGTCACGACGGTGCGCGGTGATGGGCTGACGTTTGCCAATGCGACGTGGGCCAAGCAGCCGCAGATGGCGACGGCGGATCGGGCGGAGATCGATCTGCGCGTGTGGCCGCTGCTGCGCGGGCAGGTGCGGATTCCGGAAATCCGGTTGACGCGGCCGGATCTGCTGCTGCAAACGGCGCCGGACAAGAATCAGCCGGGCAACTGGGATTTCCTGGGGCCGAGCGATGGCGATCCGCCGGTGCTGCAGCGGTTGCTGATCGAGGATGGCCGCTTGCAGTTCCAGGACGCCGCAGGCAGGACGGATGTGCTGGTCTCGCTCAACAGTGGCAAGCCGCGCGATCGTGAGAGTGGTCCGCCGCTGTTCGTGAAAGGCAAGGGACGCTGGCAGGGCAATGCGTTCTCGCTGGAAGGCAATACCGAGTCGCCGCTGGAGCTGACCAATACCGGGCATCCGTTCCGCATCCATCTGGATGGGCGCGCCGGCAATACCCATGCGATCGCGAGCGGCACGCTGACCAATCCATTCCAGCTGCGGGTGTTCGATCTGGAGCTGATGCTCAGCGGCCAGGACATGGAGGATCTGTTCCCGCTGATCGGGATCGCGATTCCGTCGACGCCGCCGTACCGGCTCAAGGGGCGGTTGAAGCGCGACAACGCGATCTGGCGCTACGAGAATTTCACCGGCACGGCCGGCGACAGCGATCTGGGCGGCACCGCGCAGATCGACGTGAGTGGCGAACGGCCGTTCCTGAAGGCGGATCTGGTGTCCAAGCGCTTGGACTTCGACGATCTGGCCGGCTTCATCGGCGCGCCACCGAAGACCGGCGCCGGGGAATCGGCCAATGCCGAGCAGAAGGCGAAGGCCGCCGAGCTGGCCGCGCGTGCCAAGGTGCTGCCGGATACGCCGTACAACCTGTCCAAGCTGCGTGCGATGGATGCCGATGTGCGCTGGAAGGCGCAGCGGATCAATTCGCCGACGCTGCCGCTGGATGACATGGATGCCCACCTCAAGCTCGACGATGGCCTGCTGCGCCTGGAACCGCTGAACTTCGGCGTGGCCGGTGGCGACATCCGCAGCACGATCCGGATGGATGCGCGCAAGCAGGCGATCTCCACGCAGCTGCAGGCGACCATCCGCAAGGTACAACTGGGCAAGCTGTTCCCGGATGCGAAGCTGGCCGAGCAGGCCTCCGGCGGGATCAGTGGCGATGTCAAACTCACGGGCCAGGGCAATTCGATCGCCGCGATGCTGGGCAGCTCCGATGGCACGGTAGCGGTAGGCATCGGACGCGGGCACGTCGGCAATCTGATCATGGAACTGGCCGGCCTGGATGTCGCCGAATCGGTGAAGTTCCTGTTCACCGGCGACAAGCAGATTCCCCTGCGCTGCGCGTGGGGCGACTTCGGCGTGGACAACGGGGTGATGCAATCGCGGTCGCTCGCCTTCGATACCACCGATACCCTGATCCTCGGCGAGGGCAAGGTGGATCTGAAACAGGAACAGCTGGACCTGCTGCTGCGCCCGCGCCCGAAGGACATGAGCATCCTGGCACTGCGCTCGCCGCTGCGCATCGGCGGCACGTTCAAGGATCCTTCGTTCCGCCCTGACTTCAAGGCCTTGGGCATCCGCGGGGCGATCGCGCTGGCGCTGGGCAGCATCGCGCCGCCGGCGGCGCTGCTGGCCACGATCGAAACCGGCCCGGGCGAGGACAGCAACTGCGGCGGCCGTTACGCCAAGTAAGCGCGTGGACGCACGGGCAGGGACCGACGCAGGGTCGGCCTGCCCTGCCGCATGGAGGACCGCTCAACCAGCGACGATGTACTGCTGCAGCTGATCCAGTTTCTGCGCCTGTTCGTCGATCACCGACTTGACCAGATCGCCAATCGAAATCACACCGAGCACGCCGGTGCCATCGACCACCGGCAGGTGGCGGATGCGGTAATCGGTCACCAGTTGCAGGCAGTGTTCCACCTGTTCGCCCGGGGCGACGGTCACTACCTTGGGCGTCATGATCTCGCGCACTTCGGTCGTCCTTGAGGAGCGCTCGTGCAGCACGATCTTCCGCGCGTAATCGCGCTCGGAAAGGATGCCGACCAGCTGCCGGCCCTCCATCACCAGCACCGCGCCGATGCCTTTTTCGGCCATCAGCCGGATCGCGTCGATCACCGCCGAGGTCGGGGCGACGGCGAATACCTCAGGGGACTTGCCTTCCAACAGCTGTCGTACCGTGGTCATCTCGCTGCTCTCCACCGATGGGATGCACGGCCGAGTCTGCCACGAACGGGGGTTGCCAAGTGTCAATCAGGTACAGCGGGCGCTGCTTGGATTCCTCATACAGCCTGCCCAGGTATTCACCGATCAGGCCCAGCGCGATCAGCTGGATGCCGCCCAGGAACAGGATCACCGCCATCATGGTCGGCCAGCCGGCGACGCGGTCGCCGTACAGGGCCGCCTTGGACACGACCACCAACGCGAAGAGGAACGCGAACGTCGCCGCCGCCAGCCCCAGGTAAGTGGTCACGCGCAGCGGCGCGGTCGAGAATCCGGTGATGCCTTCCAGGGCGAAGTTCCACAATCGCCAGAAACCGAACTTGCTCTCGCCGACCAGCCGCGCGTGGCGATGGTAGGGCAAGGCCCGGCGGCGGAAGCCGACCCAGCCGAACAGCCCTTTCATGAACCGGTGGCGCTCGCGCAGTTGGCCCAGCGCCTGCAGCGCGCGCGGCGACAACAGCCGGAAATCGCCGGTATCGGCCGGGATCGGCGTCTTGGACAGGCGCCCGATCACCCGGTAGAAGACCTTGGCCGTCGACCGTTTGAGCCAGCTTTCGCCATCGCGCACCAGGCGCGTGCCATAGACGTTGTCGTAGCCCTGCCGCCACAACGCGACGAACTCGGGAATCAGTTCGGGCGGATCCTGGCCGTCGGCGTCGAGGATCATCACCGCGCCCTCGTCGACCAGATCCAGCCCGGCCGTGAGCGCGGCCTCCTTGCCGAAGTTGCGCGACAGCCGCAGAACGCCGACGCAGGCATCGGTCTCGGCCAGGCCCTGCATCACCGCCCAGGTGGTATCGGTGCTGCCGTCATCCACGTACAGCACGCGGCCGTCGATGCCCTCCAGCCCATCGAGCACCGCGCGCAGCCGCGGGTGCAGCATCGGCAGGGCCAGTGCTTCGTTGTGGGCGGCGACGACGACGGTCAGGCGAGGGCTGTTCATGCGGCGATTGTAGCGTCAGGCAATCACGTACATGAATGCTCAATCCCGGTCGAGGTAGGCATCCCCGCCCAGCTGCCGCGCCTGCCGCTGGATCCATGCCGCGCGGCGCTGCACGTACGGTCCGGGCTTGGCCGCGCTGTAACGCCGGGGCGATGGCAGCACCGCCGCCAGCCGCGCGCTTTCGGCCGGGCTCAGCCGGGACGCGTCCTTGTTCCAGTACTGTCGCGACGCGGCCTGCGCGCCATAGATGCCATCGCCGAACTCGGCGATGTTGGCGTACATCTCCAGGATGCGGGACTTGGGCCACAGCGCTTCGATCAACACCGTGTACCAGACCTCCAGTCCCTTGCGGATCCAGCTGCGGCCCTGCCACAGGAACAGGTTCTTGGCGACCTGCTGGCTGATCGTGCTGGCGCCGCGCAGGCGACCGCCGCGCGCATTGTGGTCGCGCGCCTTCTCGATCGCCTGCAGGTCGAAGCCGTTGTGTTCCGGGAAGCGCTGGTCCTCGGCGGCCACCAGCGAAATGGGCAGGCTCGGCGCCATCTGCTCCAGGTCGCGCCACTGGTAATGCAGGCGGTAGCTCCAGTCGCCCTGCCCCAGCGCCTCGCCGTAGCGCCACAGCATCACGCTGGATACGGGCGGATCGATGACGCGCAGGGCCAGTACCTGCAGCACACTGAACCCCACGAACAGGACCGGCAGCCACAGCAGGCGCTTCCAGTGCCAGCGGCGTGGACGTGTTGGTCCCAGGTCCGGTTCGACCTTGAGGTTGCTGCGCTCTGCCCCCATTACTGGTGCATCCTTTACTTGCACGGTGGTCGGCGCATTATCCGGCAACCGGCACTCCTTTCGCGCAGCCACCGAACCGATGACCGCCCAATCCGACTCCCTTGTCCGTTTCCTGCTTCCCGATGCCGGCGTCCGCGGCGTGCACGTGCACCTCGATGACACCTGGCGGGAAATCCTCTCCCATGCGGTCTATCCGCCGGGCGCCGCCGAGCTTCTCGGGGAGGCGAGCGTCGCCTCTGCGCTGTTCACCGGGCACACCAAGGTCGATGGCCGCCTGTCGATCCAGCTGCGCAGCAACACCGCCATGCGCACCCTGTTCGCCGAGTGCACCGCGGCCGGCACGCTGCGCGGCATCGTCCAGCTGGCCGACGGTGGTGGCGACGCGCCGCGCGACCTCACCGCCCTGGGCGAGGATGCGCTGCTGGCGATCACCATCGAGAATCCCGGCCTGGACCCGCGCGAACCGCAGCGTTACCAGAGCCTGGTCGGCCTGACCGCGGCCGGCCTGGACGAAGCCTTCGAGGATTATTTCCGCCAGTCCGAACAGCTGCCGACCCGCTTGCTGCTGGCCGCCGACGGCACCCGCGCCGCGGGCCTGCTGCTGCAGAAGCTGCCCGGCGATGAAGGCGACCAGGATGGCTGGTCGCGGGCCAGCGCCCTGTTCGAGACCCTGGGCAAGCAGGAACTGCTGGAGGTGCCGGGCCACGATCTGCTGCACCGGCTGTTCCATGAAGAGACGCCGGAACTGCTGGGCGATAAGCCCCTGCGCTTTGCCTGCTCATGCTCGCGCGAGCGGGTGGAAGGCATGCTGCAGTCCATCGGCGAGGAAGAGGCCCGTGCCGCCGCCGAGCCCAGCGGCGCGGTCGAGGTGCGCTGCGAATTCTGCGGGCAGGAGTATCACTTTCCTTTGACGGAATTCGACATACTGTTCCGCGGAATGGATGTTTCCTCGCCGGCACCTGAACGGCTTCAGTAATCTCGGCGCGAGTTTTGTTCTGGGGAGAACGAAGACTTGTTAAGAAATCATAAACGCCCTAGGATCAATGTCCCGCTTCGGCGGGAACTTGTGTTCACTGCGCTTGTCTGAGAGTTCCCATGCATCCCCTTCTGCGTCTACCGCTGGCCCTGATGATCGCCCTAGGCGCGATCCCGGGCGCGCATGCGCAGGCCAAGGGCAAGCAGGACGGCACCGTGTTGCCGGTCTGGAACAAGGGCAGTGGCAAGGTCGAGGCCCTGCTGTACCTGGAGCCGACCGGCGAGCAGGCCGTCGGGGCCCGCTGGCATTTCGGGCGCAGCTCGCTGGATGCGGCCTTCGGGCTGTCGTCGGGTGACTCGCTGGGCCTGCTCTGCAACAGCAGCCGCGGCACCAGCATCAGCGGATTGGCCAGCCATTGCATGCTGGCCACGCTCGGCGATGAAGACGACAACACGCTCAGCCGCCGGGTCAGCGGCACTGCCGCGTTCAACCGCCCCGGCGGTCGCGTCGGCCTCACCGCCGGCAGTGGCCGTGACACCCTGCCGGCCTGGCTCGCCGGTCCGAACAAATCGCCGTCGCTGCGCGCCGAACAGAACGATCTGACCGTGTTCGGGCAGAAGAACATCGGTCGCGAGGGCTTCGTGTCGATCGGCGGCACCTATGCGAAGGCGCGTCTGGTCCCGATCGCGGACGCCTCCCCGGCGATCGTCGACCGCTGGGACAGCAAGAGCCTCACCATCGGCGCCGGCTATGGCAACTTCAGCGGCAACATCATCGGCCGCGTGGTCGATGTCCCCGGCCAGCCCGGCAAGTGGGAAGGTCTGGGCGTCGGCCTGACCTGGCGTACGCCGTGGAGCGGCCAGCTCACCGTCGGCGCCGAGAACGTGGTCACCCGTGGCAAGAATCCGTTCGCCCCGCGCAACGAGAGCACCGACGAAGGCACCGTGCCCTACGTCCGCTACGAGCAGGACCTGTAAGCCAGGCGTCCCTGCCGCGCCTCGCGCTGCCCGACTGCGCAGGAGGCGCCTCCCCCGTTCCCCTGATCCACGCCGCTCGCCCGTAGCGGCGTTTCTGTGCGTGCCCCGTCACGCTGGCCGTGGGCAGCCGCCGGACCGTGGGTCATTCGCCGCCGCTCGCTGAGGACACAGCTGCACCGTTGATTGCATTCACCGGCGTACGGCTGCCTAGCACAAGGCGTGCCTGAACAGGCATTGGCAGGACAATCGCGACGGGGTGGCGGGCGACGGTGTCGCGCGCCGGGTGCGCCCCACGGCCCGTATTCAGGTAGAAAAGATACAAAACGACATAAAAAATGTGCCAAAAGTCATCACTTCTTCGTCCTGGCCAATGGGCCCTACCGCCGGGGAATGCCCGGGAAGCCGTGTGGCGCAAGGACTTTGCCGAATTTCACCTGAATCACATGAAGTATTAACGGGTCTTTAATTTCTCCGAATACGTGGTTACTATCGAGTCAGCTTCGCGACTTGGAGACGCCTTTCGTCTCCGCGCTGAAGCCCATCCCGATACGTTGCACCCAAGTCAACTTGGAGAGAGAGCCCAATGAACCGCAACAGCAACAAACTGCGCGACGCCGTCGTCCTCGCGCTGATCGCCAGCGCTGCCGGCACCGGCAGCGCCGTCGCTCAGGAAGCGACCGGCACCACCAATCTGGACCGCATCTCGGTCACCGGCTCGCGCATCAAGAGCACCGACGTCGAGACCTCCCAGCCGGTCCTGAGCCTGACCCGCGCCGACATTGAAAAGCAGGGCGTGACCTCGGTCGCCGACATCCTGCAGCGCGTTGCCGCCAACGGTGCCGCCCTGAACCGCACGTTCAACAACGGCGGCGACGGCACCTCGGGCATCAGCCTGCGCAATCTGGGCAGCCAGCGTACCCTGGTGCTGGTCAACGGCCGCCGCTGGACCACCGGCATCACCGGCAGCGTCGATCTGAACACGATCCCGACCGCGATGGTCGAGCGCATCGACGTGCTGAAGGACGGCGCATCGACGATCTATGGCTCGGACGCCATCGCCGGCGTGGTGAACATCATCACCAAGAAGGACTTCGACGGCGCGGAAGCCAACTTCTACAAGGGCCAGTACAGCGCCGGCGACGGCGAGCGTGAAGCCTATGACTTCACCCTGGGCACCACGACCGATCGCGCTTCGCTGACGCTGGGCGCCTCCTATGTGAAGGAACAGGAAGTCATGGCTGGTGATCGCAAGATCTCCGCCGGCGGCCCCCCCTTCTACAGCGGCCAGAGCACCACGGGCATCCCGGGTTCCTACCTGCGCGGCGGCAACCGCTACGTGATCATCAACGGCGTGGAAACGCTGTTCGATGCGAACGTCCACGGTTACAACACCGCGCCGGACAACTTCCTGCTGACCCCGCAGGAACGCACCTCGCTGTTCGCGACCGGTTCGTACAACGTCACCGACAACATCACCTTCCGTACCGAAGCGCTTTACAACGAGCGCAAGTCGGAGCAGCTGCTTGCCGCCATGCCGGTCACCGGCCAGGTCCTCAGCGCAGACAGCATGTACAACCCGACCGGCGTGCGCCTGACCGGCGTCAACCGCCGTTTCAATGAAACCGGCGGTCGCTCGTTCAACCAGAACGTCAAGAACTGGCACTTCTACGGCGGCTTCGAAGGCTTCTTCGAGTTCGCTGGCCGCAACTTCGATTGGGATGCCGGCTATCGTTACGACAAGACCGACGAAAACGTCCTGACCTACGGTCTGTTCAACAAGGCCAACCTGGCTGCGGCCTACGGCCCGTCGGAACTGCGTAATGGCGTGCCGGTCTGCGTCACCGCACCGGGTGGCGACATCATCCCGGGTTGCGTGCCGGTCAATGCCCTCGGCCCGGAAGGCGCGATCTCGCAGGCCGCGATCGACTACACCGCGTTCACCGCGCATGACTCCTCGTCGCTGGAATCGAAGGGCTATTACGCCAACCTGTCCGGCGAGATCGTGCAGCTGCCGGCCGGTGCCCTGGCCTTCGCAGCCGGTTATGAATACCGCAAGGAAAGCGGCCAGTTCGATCCGGATGCGTTCATCGCGTCGGGCCTGAGCACCGGCAATGGTGCAAAACCGACCGCCGGTGGTTACGACCTGGATGAAGTCTTCCTGGAACTGTCGATCCCGGTGCTGACCGATCTGCCGGGCGCAAGGCTGCTGGACTTCAGTGCCGCGACCCGTTACTCGAAGTACAGCAACTTCGGCAACACCACCAACAACAAGTTTGGCTTCCGCTGGAAGCCGATCGATGATCTGATGGTGCGTGGTAACTACTCCGAAGGCTTCCGTGCCCCGAGCATCAACGACCTGTTCGCCGGCGACGCTGATTCGTTCGAAACCTTCATCGATCCGTGCTCCTCCACCAGCGGTCGCCGTACCGGTGGCGTGGCGGCACAGTGCGCCGCCGAAGGCGTTCCGACGAACTTCGTCCAGCCGGGTGCCGGCAGTGGCGCAAAGCAGGGCCCGGAAGCGTTCACCTGGACCTCCAACGATCAGCTGCAGCCGGAAACCTCGACCAGCAGGACGCTGGGCCTGGTATGGAGCCCGAGCTTCGTGAGCGGCCTGAACGTGACCCTGGACTGGTGGCAGATCAAGGTCGAAAACGCGATCACCCGTCCCGACATCCAGGACATCATGAATTACTGCTACGGCGGCTCGCCGCAGCAGCAGGCAACGTACTGCGGCCTGATCACCCGTGATCCGACCTACGGCACCGCCGTGCAGAACTACACCATCACCAACGTTCGCATGCCGCTGCAGAACCTGTCCTCGTACAAGGTCGAAGGCTACGATCTGGGCGTGATGTACCGTCTGCCGGAAACCTCGGCTGGCCAGTTCACCATCAGCCTGGATACGACCTATCTGAGCAAGTGGGAACAGAAGGCTACCGCCGACTCCCCGGCAGATGGCCTGCAGGGCAACTACCTGAACCAGGATCCGTACTGGCGCATCCGTTCCAACCTGTACGTCGACTGGTCCTACGGTGATTTCGGCGTCAACTGGGGCGTGCGTTACAAGTCCGGCCTGACCGAGAACTGCCCGTTCGATCCGATCGAAGAGCCGGAAACCTTCGCCTACTGCTCGGACGGCGCGCAGGGCACCAACCACATCGGTGCCACCACCTATCATGACGTCCAGTTCCGCTACAACACCCCGTGGAACGGCACCGTCATGCTCGGCCTGAACAACGCGTTCGACAAGCAGCCGCCGGTCTCCTACGCCGTTGCCTACAACATGTTCGACCCGCAGTACGATCTGCCGGGCCGCTACATGTACATGCAGTACAAGCAGAAGTTCTGATCGATCCACTGATCGGCACCTGATGCATCAACGGCCCCGAAAGGGGCCGTTGTCTTTTCCGCCTCCGGCAGGTCGTTGTACGCTGCACCAGTGCGCGGCTGGACGTCGCAAACCACAGGAGAAGGACACTGTCTGCACAGCATTCCTCATCGAGCATCATCACCGAGCGCCTGGTCCTGGCACGTCACCAGCCGGAGGATTTCGACGACTGCGTGGCCATGTGGCGCGATCCCGCGGTCGTCCGCCTGATACGGTCCACGCCGTTCGACGCGAGCGAAACGTGGAGCCGAATTCTGCGCTGTGTCGGCCATTGGGAATTCACCGGTTTTGGCTACTGGACCATCCGGACCCGGGCGGAGCAGCGGTTCTGCGGCGAAATCGGGTTCGCTTACACGCATCGCGACATGCCCCCCGGATTCGCAGGGCTGCCAGAGTTCGGCTGTACCCTGGCGCGGTCGGCGTGGGGCCGCAACATTGCCCAGGAGGCCGCCCATGCCGCGCTGGACTGGATGGATCAACGCGAGGGACTGCAGCGGACCATCGCCATCACCGACGAACGCAATCGTGCGGCGATGGCACTGGGGTCCTCGGTCGGCTACGTACGCCGTGAGGCGATTCCGTTCGACGGACGCGCGTTTGCCTTGATGGAGCGTGACGGGCGGACGCTGCCGCGCCGTCTGGACGCGCATGTCACCGAGCTCGCCACCCGCTAGCCGCGCCCTGGACAGCGTCCCACCAACCGAAGCTCCACCCGGGCTGCACACGGTGCTCCGTGCGCAGCCGGGCGGCGCTGTCACTCGCTGCGACGATTGGCTTCCGCGTGCCGCGAGTAGAAGTACACCAGCGAATTGCGCTCGCCGGCGGTGACCCTGGTCACCTCGTGGCGGAATTTGCAGGTGGTCACCAGGACCGATCCATAGGAGGCACGATAAGCGTACTGGTGGCCGCTGTCGTCGTGCACCACGAAGTCCCCACCCTCGAAGCTGCGTCCGAGCTGTACGATCATCGAGTAGTCGTAATCCGGATTGCTGGCCGCATCCAGGTGGATGCCGATGAAGGAATTGGCCGTCATCCGGTTCATCTGGCAACGGCGGATGTAGAATCGGTCATCGGACTGGAACAGCGCCGCCAGGACCTGCGCCCGCGGCTCGCCGTACAGGATGTCGAGGATGCCATCGGAAAACGGCTGGTTGACCACGGTCGGCAGCTCGCCGGCGCGATCCACCATGATGCGGCGCACGTAGATGTCGTGCTTGTCGCCGGCATCACCATTGGTCACCGTCTCCTCCGGTATCTGCGCCTGCAGCCCTTCGAGCCGGGTGATTTCCTCATCGGTGAACACCAGCCCGGCCGGTATCAACGTGCTGCCCGTGCGTTCCAGCTCTTCGGCAAACGGGCGGTAGATTTCCACCGCGGCGGCTTCGACTGTTTCGCTCATTTCCTGCTCCTCTTCCTTGGGGTGAATGGAAAAACACAACATCAGTGCATTGAAAGGATCGACTGGTACAGCTGCTCGCGCTGTGCGGCGGTCAGCGCCGGCGCCCAGCCTGCGCGCGCACCACTTCCGGCATTGACCACGGCGGACCGGCTGCCGGAGCGCACGACGATGCCACTGGCCTTTTCACCGTGCAGATACAGGCCCAGCACCACGCGATGGTCGGCATGCGGGCCTCCCGGCTCGATCGCGTGGCGCAGCAGGGGCGTCTCCACGAAGCGCTGTGCGATCCATGTGTCCAGGCCCGCCTCGCGCAGGTGCTGCCAGAGCGCCGCCGACGTCAGCTGGCTGCCCAGCACGATGCCCTCGCCCCCGTAGGTGTTCTTCTGCTTGAAGATCAGCCTGTCCTTGTCGGCCAGCACCCCGTCGCGGTCGTCCTCGTGCAGCGTCCAGGTCGGCAGCAGGAACGTAGCGATGGCGTCCACCTGGTGCGGCGTGAACAGCGCATGGTTGGCCGTGTCCCAGAGCAGGGCCAGCCAGCCTTTGCTCATGAGCAGTTCGGCCTCCAGACCGTTGGAGAAGCGCGCCCCGCGCTGCAGCAGATCGTCGTACATCTCCACGTTGGTGGTGACATCGTCGAAGGTGAAGCATCGGTGGATCAGCGCGCGGGACAGAGTGCGGCGCCCGCACCAGGCGGCCGCCAGGCTGTTCTCGTCGTGCACCTGGATGTCCATGCCGGGCATCCGGCGCGACAGGTGTACGCGCGCCGTATGCTGGTTGGGATAGCCCAGCGCCGCGTGTGAGCTCCAGTCAAGCAGCACCAGTTCATCGGTGGCCACCTGCTCGCAGCTTGCCTGATACAGGTCGGCCAGGTTCTGGAAGGGCGACACGTCGGCATCCGAGGCCGGAAATCCGATCGCATCGGCATGGATACGGTAGTAGTCGTGCAGGTCGCCGCCACCGACAGCCACCGCAAAGTTCAACTCACAGATCGCGTGGCCATCCCGCAACGGGATCAGGTCCACGCGCGCCACCCGGTGTCGGCCGGCAACGAGCTGCTCCCAATCGACGTAGCGCTCCCAGGCCTCCGGCAGCCCAAGCATGTGCAGGACGTCGGCCCGGGAGTGACGCGTCAACAGGGCAGCGGCAAGTCTGGCCTGTGCCTCCAGGATGTGGACGCACGCCGCTGCCAGCCGGTCATACTCATCGCGATCGAACACCAGAGGATGCGGCATCAAGCGGATGCGCGGGGCGCCGATGTCCTGCGAGAAACGTACCAGGGCGCGGTCGATGGAGGCTTGAAGGGACGATCCGCGGATCGATTCCAGCACCGGAATTGCCTGTTGGTTCCATTCCTTGAACACCCGCCCTCCGCCGATACGATCCGTGTACCCCGGCCTGCATAGTTGATAGACGCGCACGGGATGTCAAGATAGTTTCAATAGATACACCGCATCGTGGAACGGTCGGCCACAAAATGAAAACGGCCCCGTCGGGGCCGTGTCATCCAGGTCAACTGCGCAGCGCACGCCACCCGCAGGTCACGCGTCCCGCGGAATCAGCGTCTCGATCACATGCTCCACATAGGCTTCGAAATCCTCGCGCGCCTGCTTGGGCTGCTGCAGCTGCAGCGACAACTGCAGGAAACCCACATAGGCCGCGTAGGCCAATCGTGCACGGTGCTGCGCATCGGTGCGGCTCAGACCGGCCTGGCGGAACGAGGCCACCAGATACTCCAGGCGCCGGTGCGAAACACGATCGATGACCGGGCGCACCATCGGGTGATCGAGCGCCTTGAGCAGCTCGCTGTAGATGATGTGCGGCTGCACTTCATGCGCGACCACCTGGAACAGCTGGCGCAGGCGCACGCGCGGATCGGTGACATCGGCCAGGCTGCCGAAGACCTGCTCCTGCTCGAACAGCTCCCAACGCTCCAGAGCGGCCTGCAGCAACGCGTCGCGCGAGGGGAAGTGCCAGTAGAAGCTGCCCTTGGTGACCCCCAGACGTCGCGCCAGCGGCTCCACCGCAACCGCGCCCACGCCTTGTTCGGCAATCAGATCCAGTGCGGCCTGGGCCCAGTCTTCGGCACTGAGGCGGCTGTTGCGGCCGGCACGTGGCTCGCCGGCGGAAGCTTCGGGTTCATTCATAGGTGGATTTAACCATACGCCGGAGTTGGTTGCAGTATGTGAATCGGTGAACGTCCGCTTCACGCCTGCTGGCACAAGGGATGAGACCACCATACTCCGAAGTATTGACATCGCACAGGGCAGGTCCATACTAACGAGTATGGTCACTCCTTCTTCTACCCTGCCCCGCTTTGACGATGAGCGACTGACCGGCGCGCATGACGCCGTGCTCGCCGCCACCCGTTCGGGCCCGGGGCGCCGCGGCACCGTCCTGTTCGCCCATGGCTTCGGCCAGACCCGGCATGCCTGGAACGCCACCGCGAACGCACTGGTCGAGGCCGGCTACCAGACCCTGGCCTACGACGCGCGCGGCCACGGCGATTCCGACTGGAACCCGGCCGACCTTGCCTACCACGGCGAACAGTTCGCCGATGACCTGATCGTGCTGGCCGGCGAACAGCCGCAGCCGCCGATCCTGATCGCCGCGTCAATGGGCGGCCTGTTCGGCCTGCTCGCCGAATCGCGGTGGCCGGGCCTGTTCTCGGCGATGGTGCTGGTGGACATCACCCCACGCTGGGATACCGCCGGTGTCGAAAAGATCCTGATGTTCATGACCGCGCACCCGGAGGGTTTCGCGTCGCTGTCGCAGGCCGCGGACGTGATCTCTTCCTACATGCCGCACCGCCCGCGCAAGTCCGACGACGCCCTGCGTGCCCTGCTGCGCGAGGACGGTCACGGTCGCTGGCGATGGCACTGGGATCCGCGCCTGGTCGCCGAACTGGCGCGTGACAGCGAACAACACCAGGACGCGCTTGCCGAGGCGGCGCGCCAGGTGAAATGCCCCCTGCTGCTGGTCAGCGGTGGCCGCAGCACCCTGGTCACCCCGCAGACGGTGGCCGATTTCCTTGCGTTGGTGCCACATGCACGCCACGTGCAGCTGCCGGAGGCCACCCACATGGTCGCCGGTGACGACAACAACGCCTTTACCGCTACTGTGTTGGACTATCTGGACGTGTTGCCCTCGGCCTCCGCCGTCGCATCGTCCGTCACTACCGAGCACGTCACCGGAGCACGCTCATGAGCATTGTCGTTCCCTTCCTCGCGATCCTGCTGGCCGGCGCGTTCGTCGCCTACCACCGGATGCGCCTGATCACCTGGACGATCATCAGCCTGGTGCTGCTGGCCGCCTGCTGGTTCATCCCGTACGTCAACCAGACCGCCACGATCGTGGCCGCGGCCATCGTCGCCGTCATCGCCGTGCCGCTGCTGCTGCCCTTCATCCGCAAGCCGCTGCTGACCGCGCCGATGATGAAGGTGTTCCGCAAGGTGCTGCCGCCGCTGTCGCAGACCGAACGCATCGCGCTGGAAACCGGCTCGGTCGGTTTCGAAGGCGAGCTGTTCACCGGCGATCCGGACTGGAACATCCTGCTCAACTACCCCAAGCCGCAGCTCACCGCCGAGGAACAGGCCTTCCTGGATGGCCCGGTCGAAGAGCTGTGCCGGATGGTCAACGACTGGGAAATCACCCACGTCTACGCCGATCTGCCGCCGGAACTGTGGAGCTTCATCAAGAAGAACAAGTTCTTCGGCATGATCATTCCGAAGGAATACGGCGGCTTGGGCTTCAGCGCGCTGGCCCACCACAAGGTGATCCAGAAGCTGGCTTCGGTGTCGAGCGTGGTCAGCTCCACCGTCGGCGTGCCGAACTCGCTGGGCCCGGGTGAACTGCTCAACCATTACGGCACCCAGGAACAGAAGGACCAGTACCTCCCGCGCCTGGCCGATGGCCGTGAAGTGCCCTGCTTCGGCCTGACCGGTCCGTTCGCCGGCTCGGATGCGACCTCGATTCCCGATTACGGCATCGTCTGCAGGGGTGAGTGGAACGGCGAGCAGGTGCTCGGCGTCAAGCTCACCTTCGACAAGCGCTACATCACCCTGGCCCCGGTGGCCACGCTGATCGGCCTGGCCTTCCGCATGTACGACCCGGATGGCCTGATCGGCAGCACCCGCGACATCGGCATCACCCTGGCGCTGCTGCCGCGTGACACCGCCGGCGTGGAAATCGGCCGTCGCCACTTCCCGCTCAACTCCACCTTCCAGAACGGCCCGATCCGCGGCAAGGACGTGTTCATTCCGTTGACCCAGCTGATCGGCGGTGCCGAGAAGGCCGGCAAGGGCTGGAACATGCTCAACGAGTGCCTGGCCGTCGGCCGCTCGATCACCCTGCCGTCCACCGCCAGTGGCGGCGCCAAGGCCGGTGCGGTGGTGACCGGTGCCTATGCGCGCATCCGCAAGCAGTTCGGCCTGTCGGTCGGCCGCTTCGAGGGCGTGGAAGAAGCACTGGCCCGCATCGGCGGCAAGGCCTACGCGATCAGCGCGCTGTGCCAGGCCACGGCGGCGGCGGTGGACCGCGGCGACGTGCCGTCGGTGCCGTCGGCGATCGCCAAGTACCACTGCACCACCATGAGCCGTGAAGTGATCTCGGACGTGATGGATGTGATCGGCGGCAAGGGCATCATCCTGGGGCCGCGCAACTTCGCCGGCCGCAGCTGGCAGGCTGCGCCGATCGCCATCACGGTCGAAGGCGCCAACATCATGACCCGCAGCCTGCTGATCTTCGGCCAGGGTGCGATCCTCTGCCACCCGTGGGTGCTGAAGGAAATGAAGGCCGCGCAGGACCCGGACACCCGTGCCGGCCTGCAGGAATTCGACCGCAGCCTGTTCGGGCATATCCGCTACGGCATTTCCAACGCTGTGCGTTCGTTCTGGTTCGGCCTGACCGGCGCGCGTTTCGGTGCCGCCCCGGGCGATGCCTACACCCGCCGCTATTTCCGCAAGCTGGACCGCTACTCGGCCAACCTGGCGCTGATGGCCGACATCTCGATGATGACGCTGGGCGGCAAGCTGAAGTTCAAGGAATCGCTGTCCGGTCGCCTGGGCGATGTGCTGAGCCACATCTACATGACCAGCGCGATGCTCAAGCGTTACCACGACGAAGGTGCACCGACCGCCGACCAGCCGCTGCTGGCCTGGGCCTTCCATGACAGCGTGCACAAGATCGAAGAGTCGCTGTCGGCCGCGCTGCGCAACTTCCCGATCCGTCCGATCGGCTGGCTGATGTGGGCGCTGATCTTCCCGTTCGGCCGCCGTGCCGAAGCCCCTGGCGACCGCCTGGGCCACCGCGTCGCCGCGCTGCTGATGGCGCCCAACGAAGCCCGTGACCGTCTGGCCAGTGGCGTGTTCCTGACCCCGTGCGAGAACAACCCGGGTGGCCGCATCAACAGCTACCTGTCCAAGGCGATCATGGCCGAGCCGGTGGAGCGCAAGTTCATCAAGGCGCTCAAGACCAAGGGCATCGAGGCACTGGACTTCGTCACCCAGCTGGACGAGGCCGTGGCCGAGGGCGTGATCACCCAGGACGAGCGCACCCTGCTCGAAGAGCTGCGTACGCTCACCTTGGAAACGATCACCGTGGACGACTTCGATCCGGAAGAGCTGCGCTCGGCGGGCTACTACAAGCTCCAGCAGAAGGACGCGCAGTCGCAGGCTGCGTAATCCCGCCCACCCTGTTAACGACAACGGCGGACTTCGGTCCGCCGTTTTTTTGGGAGATTCCCGATGTCCGCTCCACTGCTCACCCTGTATCGCCGCATGCAGCGCTGGCCCGCGGGCAACTGGCTGTTCTCGCGCGCGGTGTGCGTCAAGGCGCCCTATTTCGCGAGCATTGCCCCGCGCATCACCCTGCTCGAACCGGGCCGCTGCGAAGGCCGCATCGCGCATCGGCGCAAGGTCACCAACCATATTGGCACCGTGCACGCGATCGCGCTGTGCAACCTGGCCGAACTCACTGCAGGGCTGATGGTGGATGCGTCATTGCCCAAGGGCATGCGCTGGATCCCGAAGGGGATGGAGGTGCAGTACCTGGCCAGGGCGACCGGTACCCAGCATGCCGTGGCGACACCGGAGCAGCCGATCGTGGCGGCCGAGGCCGGCTACGCGCTGCCGGTGAGGGTGCAGGTCCGCGATGACGCCGGCACGGCCGTGTTCGAGGCGCGGATCGCAATGTGGGTGTCGCCGGTCAAACGTTGATCGTGGGCGTGCAGCCACCCATGCGGTGGCTCTGCATCTGATCCATCTGTCGCAGGGTAGAGCCACGCCGCGCGTGGCTGCCGCCTGTCAGGCCGGAACCATCCACCACGCCGCCACGGCCAGGATCGCCGGCAGCGCCTGGATGAAGAAGATCCGCTTGTTGACGCTGTACGCGCCATAGCAGCCGGCCACGATCACGCAGCCGAGCATGAAGTTGACCAGCATCGGCAGGTGATCGAACAGGCCCCAGAACAGGCCGGCGGCGAGGAAGCCGTTGTACAGGCCCTGGTTGGCCGCCAGCACCCGCGTGGTCGCCGCCTTCTCCGGCGTATTGCGAAAGGTCTTCAGGCCCAGCGGCCTGGTCCACAGGAACATTTCCAGGACCAGGAAGTACACGTGCAGCAGGGCGACCAGCAGGGTCAACGACAGCGCGATCCAGTACATGGGCAGACTTCCAGAACGTAATGCAGAGAGCTTACTCCGGGCGCTCGCCCGGCAGCTTCTTTTCTTCGCGCAGCAGGCCCAGTGCTGCAACGGTCATCGCACCGGCAACGACCAGGCCACCGACGAACACAATGTGCGAACCGAACAGGGACAGCCCCTTGTGCAGCCAGGCGAAGCCAAGGTCCGCACCGCGGTAGACCACGGTGTCGATCGCCGCACCGGCCTTGTAGCGCCACTGGCGGTCCACACGGGTATAGATCGTCTCGCGCGCCGGCTTGGCCAGTGAGAATTCGCTGGCGCGGGTCATTACCTGCACCATGGCCACCATCAGCGGCAGCGGCGAGGCGGCCAGGATCGAGAACCCGATGATGATGGCCACACCCGGAATCAACAGCGCCGGGGCGATCCCGTACCGGGACAGCAGCCAGCGCGTCGCCCCGAGCTGGATGATCAGGGTCAGCGCGTTCACCGCCAGGTCCACGCGCGAGAAGAACGCGGTACTGGCGGCCGGGTCGGTGTACAACCGACGCACGATCGAGGCCTGCTCGTTGTAGAGCAGCGTGCCCACGCCCACGCCGAACAGCACCATCAGCGCCAGCCAGCGCAGCAGCGGCTCGCGCACGATCAGCTTCAGGCCATCGAACACGCTGCCGCCCATGGGGGTTTCGCCGGACACCAGCTGCCGCTCCTGTTCGCGTGCCACCGCCCACAGCCGCAGCCGCCAGATGCAGCCCAGGCAGATCAGCAGGAAGCCGGCCGAGACCAGCATCAGGTTGGCGATGCCGACCTTCTGCACCAGCGCGGAGGTGATGATCGGGCCGAGGAAGGCCCCGATCGTGCCGGCGGCGCCGAGGTAGCCGTAGTACGCGCGCGCCTCCACGTTGGAGAACACGTCGGCCATGAAGCTCCAGAACACCGCCACCGCGAACAGGTTGAAGACCGTGATCCAGAAGAAGAACGCCATGCCGCGCCCGGGCGTGCCGGTCTCGAACATCACGTAGAACCCGAGCAGGGTGACGATGAAGAACCCGTACACCACCGGCAGGAACACCCGGCGCGGATAGCGGCTCACCAGCGCGCCGTACAGTGGCTGCAGCACCAGCATGATGAAGAACACGCAGGTGAACAGGAACTGCAGCACGAAGTCCTTCAGGGCGATCCCGTGGCTGGCGAACCACGCGATCAGCGGCAGCGGGAACACCGTCTGCAGATCGGAGGACGCCGCCATCGCTTCGCGTACCGGACGCAGCACGTAGTACCCGCTGAGCAGGCAGAAGAAGTACAACGAGGCCCAGATCAGCGGGGGCGATCGGCGCCAGGCACCCAGCATGCCACTGGCGGACGTGCCGGTTCCGGCCGCCGCGGTCATTGCCCGCTCTCCGCGGACAAGGGGCGTTGCAACGGCAGCATGTGGGGAACTCCGGGCGTCGAAGCGCGCAAGGTAAACGATGCACCGCAACATCGCCAGCGTCCGGCGCGGCCATCGGCGCAACGCTGCGTGGCCCACGGGGCAGCCCCGGCCTGCCCCAACCTGTCTTATGCTCGGCGGGCACCCCGGCAAGGAGCGGCATGTACGACTACATCGTGATTGGGGCCGGCTCTGCCGGCTGCGTGCTGGCCAACCGGCTCAGCGAAGACCCGGCCTGCCGGGTGCTGCTGCTGGAAGCCGGCCCGCGCGATACCAACCCCTTCATCCACATGCCGGCCGGGCTGGCGCGGCTGGTCAATAACCGCCGCATCAACTGGAACCTGGAGACCGAGCCGGAGCCCGCGCTCGGCGGCCGGCGCCTGTGGTGGCCACGCGGCAAGGTGTTGGGGGGATCGAGTTCGATCAACGCGATGTGTTACGTGCGCGGCGTGGCTGACGACTACGACGGCTGGGCCGCCGGCGGTGCCACCGGGTGGGGCTGGGCGCAGGTGCTGCCGTGGTTCCTCCACAGCGAGCGCAACAGTCGTGGGGCCAGTGCGCTGCACGGCGATGCCGGCCCGCTGTCGGTCTCCGACCTGCGCCAGCACAATCCCCTTTCGGCTGCCTTCATCGCCGCCGCACGGGAAGCCGGCCACGCGCACAATCCCGACTTCAACGGCGAACAGCAGCTCGGCGTGGGCCTGTACCAGGTCACCCAGCGCGACGGTGCCCGGTGTTCGAGCGCCGATGCCTATCTGCGCCCCGCGCGCCATCGGCGCAACCTGACCGTGCTCACCGGCGCGCAGGCGACCGCGCTGAGCTTCGAGGGCACGACGGCGACCGGTGTGCACTATCGACGCGCGGGTCGCCACCTGCATGCGCGCGCGGCAGCGGAGGTGATCCTCAGCGCCGGCGCCATCCACTCCCCGCACCTGCTGATGCTGTCCGGCATCGGAGAAGCAGATGCGCTCCGCTGCCATGGCATCACCCCGCGCGTGGACCTGCCCGGGGTCGGCCGCAACCTGCAGGACCACCTCGACATCTGCACCGTCGTGCACACCGGGCCGGGCGTCAGCTACGACCGCAGCAGCGAGCTGCGCATCGCCGTGGATTACTTCCTGCGCGGCCACCGTGGCGCCGGCACCAGCAATCTGGCCGAGGCCGGCGGCTTCGCCCGCTCGTCGCTGGCCACCGATGCGCGCGCCGACGTGCAGTTCCATTTCGTCCCGGCGATGCTGGACAACCACGGGCGCCATCGGCTGCCCGGCGATGGCTACACCCTGCATGCCTGTCCCCTGCACCCGCGCAGCCGTGGCCAGCTGCGCCTGCGCGATGCCGACGCACGCTCGCCGCCGCGCATCCAGGCCAACTACCTGGGCGATGCCGACGGCCATGACCTGAAGATGATGCGCGAATGCGCGCGCCTGTCCGCGGAGATCCTGCGCCAACCCGCCTTCGATCGCTGGCGCGGCGCGCCGGTGTTTCCCTCCGGCACGGATCTGGACGACGCCGCACTGGACGCCTTCATCCGGGCCAAGGCCGAGACCATCTACCACCCGGTGGGCACCTGCGCGATGGGCCGGCACCCCGAGGCCGTGGTCGACCCGACCCTGCGCGTGCACGGCACCGAGCGGCTGCGGGTGGTGGATGCTTCGGTGATGCCGCGCCTGGTCAGTGGCAATACCAACGCGCCGACCCTGATGATCGCCGAACGCGCCTCTCACTGGATCCGGGCGGCCGCGGCTGGCTGAACAGGGGTGCGCTGAGCCCCCGTCCGACCTGCGCGACCGCAGCCTGTCGTCATCGGCAAAACCCGCATGTTTTCAAGGTGATACGCATTCATCTTCGATTCGTTTGTGCAATGGCGAAAAGCGGCGCTAGAATCGGTCCCAGCAGTCGCGCACGGGCACCCACACGATGAACCAGAACAACAGGCGCCGACCGATCCGTTCGGCGGCCACCGGGTTGTTGGGCATGTTGATGCCCATCGCCATGTCTTCCACCGCGCAGACGCCCGCCACGGCGCCCGCCGCGTTCCCGGTCAACATCGAGGAGTCGGCGCCCAGCGCCGCCCCGCACACCCAGCCTGCCGCCTACCGCACCACGGCCGCCGGCCTGAAGGTGCAGCCGCCTGCGCAGGGCTTCAACGTCGCCGCGATCGAATCGATGGCGCAGCAGCTTACCTATGGCGAACGCGTGCCCGGCATGGCCGTGGCGATCGTCCAGGGCGGACGCGTGCTCAGCGCGCGCGGTTACGGCGTCACCGACGTCAACAACCCGCAGCAGGTCGACGCCCACACCGTGTTCCGCCTGGCCTCGCTGTCCAAAGCTTTCGCCGGCACCATGGCCGGCCTGCTGGTCAACGACGGCACACTGCGCTGGGACAGCAAGGTCACCGACTACGTGCCCGGCTTCCAGCTGAGCACGCCCGAAGCGACCGAGCGCCTGACCGTGGCCGACCTGCTCAGCCATCGCGTCGGCCTGCCCTACAACGCCTACGACCGCGACGTCGAAGCCAACGCCGAGTACTACACGCTCACCCACAAGCTGGCCGCCACCTCGCTCAAGTGCCTGCCCGGCGACTGCTACGCGTACCAGAACGTGGCCTTCAGCCTGATCGGCGACGTGGTCTACGCCGCCTCGGGCAGCTTCTACGAGCAATCCGTCGAGCGCCGCCTGTTCAAGCCGCTGGGCATGAACGATGCCAGCCTCGGCCTCGCCGGCATCCAGGCCAGTTCGCGCTGGGCACGCCCGCACGTGCGCAGCCGCAACGGCTGGGTCGCACTGACGCCCAAGCCGACCTACTACCGCCTCGCCCCGGCCGCCGGCGTCAACGCCAGCGCCAGTGACATGGCCCAGTGGCTGCTGGCCCACACCGGCCATCGCCCCGACGTGCTGCCCGCCCCGCTGCTGGCCACGCTGCACGCCAGCCTGATCAGCACCCCGGGCGAAATGCGTTCGGGCTGGCGCCGCGAACGCCTCAACTCGGCCGGCTATGCGCTCGGCTGGCGCACCTTCGATTACGCCGGCCACGAAGTGATCTTCCACGCCGGCGCCGTCCAGGGCTATCGCGGCCTGGTCGCGCTGATCCCCGAGCGCGACCTCGGCATCGCGATCATGTGGAACGGCGAAAGCAGCCTGCCCAGCGGCCTGCTGCCGACCGTGCTCGACCAGGCGATGGGCCTGCCGACCCAGCGTTGGCTGGACGTGGACACCGACTTCGGCAGCGACAACCTGATGGCCGAAGACGCCGCCCCGCAGGGCAAGCGCAAGGGCGTTTCGTCGAACCGCGCGGTCGCCTCGCCGCGCTGATCCCGCCCGCAGGTGGCGTCGAAAAAGGCGGCCTGAGGGTCGCCTTTTTTTGTGCGTTTTTGCGTCGCCCATAAAAAAACTCCTTCCCCGCTGGGCTGCCAGGGAAGGAGTCTCAGGTACGGCTATCGGGAAAAACTTAGATCAGCGGTGCCGGGGTTGCCGGCAGAGCGACCGGAGCGGCCTTCTTCTTGCGAACGGCCGGCTTGCGCTTTGCGACCTTCTTCACTGCCTTCTTGGCCGACGCCTTCTTGGCCGGCGCCTTGCGGGCGGTCGCCTTCTTGGCGGTGGCCTTCTTGGCTACCTTGCGGGTCGCCTTCTTGGCGGTCTTCTTGGCAGCCTTCTTCGGAGCGGCTTTCTTGGCTACCTTGCGGGTCGCCTTCTTGGCCGTCTTCTTTACCGCCTTTTTCGCGGTCTTCTTGGCGGCTGCCTTCTTCGCAGTCTTCTTGACGGCCTTCTTCGCCGTCTTCTTCACTGCCTTCTTCGCGGTCTTCTTGGTCGCGGCCTTCTTTGCCGTCTTCTTCACGGCCTTCTTCGCCGTCTTCTTCACGGCTGCCTTGCGGGCAGTCGCCTTCTTGGCCGCCTTCTTCACCGTCTTCTTGGCAGCCGCCTTCTTGGCTACCTTCTTCACGGCCTTCTTGGCAGTCGCCTTCTTAGCGACCTTCTTGGCTGCCTTTTTGGCGGCCGGCTTTTTCTTCGCAGCTTTCTTGGTTGCCATGGGATGGCTCCTCGTCAGTGATCTATGGAGTGGAAACGCCCAGGTAAAGCAAACCCGCCGTTGCTGCGTCGCGGGGACCGCCGTCGCGTCATGCGCGTCGTGACGGATACGGAGACACCTGCCATGTGCGGCCAGGCAGATATCGGATCAGGAAGGGTCTTGCGGTTCGCTGAAGGAAGCGAAGCCATCTCCACCGTCATCGGACGCGAGGTGGATGTCCAGGTTGTGCTTCGCGACTTGATGTCGATTCTGCTCACTCTGTTCGCAGGCAAGGTCTGCTGAGGCGAAACCTAATCACGCTTTTTTTCACTGTCAACAACCCCGGCGAAAAATTTTCACACCGGCGCCTTGCCGCGACGCCCCCGCCACTCCCCGCGATTACCCCGCAAGCGCGCCACGGCATCGCCCGCGCGGGCACCGCATGCAAGCAGGCGCTGACACCGTCGAAAAGAAAAACACTTAAAAGAAGCACTTTCGTGTCGCGACATCGCAACATCGCCGTGTACTGCGGCAACGCCTTGGACGCGCACCGGGTTGGACCGCACCCGCCGCGGCACTGCCCGTGCGGACCTTAAACGGACCGGAAAACTTTTCACATCCGCCCGCGCTTTTTTCGACCCGATTCGCGTAACTGCGCAAACTTTTGACCGTCCGGCACCGACGCGTTCGTGCCTGCCATCGGCGCTCGATCGTCGCTGACGCGTCCATATCGATCCCGCATCGGCATGCCGTCGGTCGTCGACGCGGGTCAGATCACCGGCGCGCAGCGACACCGAACCGATCGTCATGAGGCGGTCGGTTCGCGCGCGATGCAGGTCCGCAACACGCACGACCCTCACGCACTACTAACGGCATCGCCACGCACCCGGCGCGCGGGCAAAAAAAAACGGCCGCACCAGGCGGCCGTTCTTCTCACCGGAAACGCGATCAGTGATCGTCGTTTTCCAGCAGCTCGGCGTAGTCGTCCGGACCCAGCAGGTCGTTGACTTCGTCCAGGCCGGCTACTTCGACGACATAGATCCAGCCGTCGCCGTAGGCGTCTTCGTTGATGGTTTCCGGCTTGTCGCTCAGGGCCGCATTGACCTCGACGACCGTGCCGGTGATCGGGCTGTACACGTCCGAAGCCGCCTTGACCGACTCGACCACCGCCGCCTGTTCGCCGGCCTTGACCTCCTGGCCAACCTCCGGCAGTTCAACGTAGACCAGGTCGCCAAGCAGGCCCTGGGCGTGGTCGGAAATACCGACGGTGACGCGGCCATTGCCTTCAACGCGTGCCCACTCGTGGGACTTGAGGAATTTGAGGTCGCCGGGGATCTCGCTCATGGGACTGCTCCGAGGAATATCAGGGGGGGTCAAGAAACGGGGGTAGTGTAACCAACCGGCGCGGATGCGCATGCGTCCGCACCGGATACATCACGGCATCAGCCGTCGATCAACACGCCGGGCTGTGCCTGGCCTTCGCGCACGAACGGGAACTTCACCACGCGCACCGGCACCTGCTTGCCGCGGATGTCGACGCGGACGTCGCCCAGGTCGCCGCCCGGCACGCGCGCGAACGCGATGCCCTTGCCCAGCGTCGGCGAGAAGGTGCCGGACAGGATCTCGCCTTCGCCGCTGGCGGTCAGCACCACCTGGCCGTGGCGCAGCACGCCCTTTTCGTCCATCACCAGGCCGATCAGCTGACGGGCGTTGCCGGCCGCCTTCTGCGCCTCGAGCACGTCGCGCCCGATGAAGTCACGGCCTTCGTCCAGTGCCACGGTCCAGGCCAGGCCGGCTTCGTACGGAGTGATCTCTTCGTCCATGTCCTGGCCATAGAGATTCATGCCCGCTTCCAGGCGCAGCGTGTCGCGCGCGCCCAGGCCGGCCGGGCGCACGCCGGCGGCGGTCAACGCCGTCCAGAACGCGACCACGGCGGTCTGCGGCAGCAGGATTTCGAACCCGTCTTCACCGGTGTAGCCGGTACGCGCCAGGAACAGCGGGGTGCCGTCGGCGGCGGCGGTTTCCAGCGCGGCGAACCGGCCGAGCTTTTCCAGCGCGGCGCGATCGCTCTCGCCCAGCAGGCCGATCACCCGCTCGCGTGCCGTCGGGCCCTGCACCGCGATGATGGCCAGGTCGTCGCGCTCGATGACCTCCACGTTGAAGGCGGCCGCCTGCTCACGGATCCAGGCCAGGTCCTTCTCGCGGGTCGAGGCGTTGACCACCATGCGGAAGAAATCGTCGGCCATGTAATAGACGATCAGGTCGTCGATCACGCCGCCGCGGGCATTGAGCATGCACGAGTACAGCGCCTTGCCGGTCGCCTTCAGCTTGTCCACCGAGTTGGCCAGCAGGGTGCGCAGGAACGGCTTGACCTGCTCACCGCGCAGGTCCACCACGGTCATGTGGCTGACGTCGAACATGCCGGCATCGCTGCGCACCAGGTGGTGCTCGTCCAGCTGCGAACCGTAATGGATCGGCATGTCCCAGCCACCGAAATCGACCATCTTGGCGCCGAGTGCGCGGTGGGTATCGTTGAGAAGCGTCTTCTGGGTCATGACCGGTTCCGGGGGAATGAAGGCAAGAAAGCATTATCCCAGAACCGCCTTCACAACGCCTGCGGCGGTGCGGGAAAACCGCGGATCAGGCCGGTTGCACCTTCAGCGTCATGCCCTCCACCGCCACCACCCGCACCGGGCTGCCGGCCGGAAGATCCGGCCCGGCCACCACCCAGAATGCATCGTCGATCTTGGCCCGTCCCTTGCCGGCCACGATGGCCTGGTCGAGCACGACCACCCGTCCGATCAGCTGCTCGGCGCGCCGGTTCAACAGCGGCTGGTCGCTCTGGCGATCATGCGATCGCCCCCAGCGCCGGTAGCACTGGATCGAGACCACGCTGAGCACCACGAAGGCGACCACCTGCCACAGCAGCGGGATGTCGGCGAACACCGCGACCAGTACGAACACGGCGGCGGCGCCGATCCCGATCCACAACATGAAGGCGCCGGGCGCGAGTGCCTCGGCGGCGAACAGCACCAGTGCCAGCGCGCCCCAGGCCACGACTTCCCAGCGCATGTCAGCCTCCGATCCGCGGCGGGACGCCGCGCGTGGCTTTCTTCTCTTCCTGCTTGGCGAACGCCTCGCGCGCCAGTTCGGCCACACCGGCGATCGAGCCGATCACGCCGCTGGCCTCCATCGGCATCAGCACCAGCTTCTGGTTCGGCGAGGTCGCCAGTTCCTTGAAGGCTTCCACATACTTCTGTGCGATGAAGTAGTTGATCGCCTGCACATCACCTTGGGCGATCGCCTCGGAGACCATCGTGGTCGCCTTGGCTTCCGCCTCGGCCAGGCGCTCGCGCGCTTCGGCGTCGCGGAAGGCGGCTTCCTTGCGGCCCTCGGCCTCCAGCACGGTGGCCTGCTTTTCGCCCTCCGCGCGCAGGATTTCGGACTGGCGCGAGCCTTCGGCTTCCAGGATCTGCGCGCGCTTCTCGCGCTCGGCCTTCATCTGCCGCGCCATCGCGTCGAGCAGGTCGCGCGGCGGCTGGATGTCGCGGATCTCGATGCGGTTGACCTTCACGCCCCAGGGGTTGGTGGCATGGTCGACGACGCTCAGCAGCTGGGCGTTGATCACCTCGCGCTGGCTGAGCGATTCGTCCAGGTCCATCGAGCCGATCACGGTGCGGATGTTGGTCTGCACCAGGGCGATCATCGCCACTTCCAGGTTCGCGACCTCGTAGGCGGCCTTGGCGGCATCGAGCACCTGGAAGAACACCACGCCGTCCACGCGCACCGCGGCGTTGTCCTTGGTGATCACTTCCTGGCTGGGCACATCCAGCACCTGCTCCATCATGTTCACCTTGCGGCCGACCCCGTACACGATCGGGATCAGGAAATGCAGGCCGGGCGACATGGTGTGGGTGTAGCGGCCGAAGCGCTCCACGGTCCATTCGTAGCCCTGCGGCACCATCCGCACGGCCTTGAACAGGATGACGACGGCCACGAAGGCCAGCACCAGCGAGAACAGCATGGTCGGAAACATCAGGTCACTCCCTTTCCCCGGAATCGTAGGTCCGAGTATAGCCACGCCGTCTTCACGCGACCGTAGGGGTTTTCCGCCGACCGGTGCCGATCCGGATCAGGCGGTGCGCGGGGCGAACATGATGACCATCATGCCGGCCAGGCACAGGCCGACGCCGAGCAGGTCCCACCGGCTGGGGCGGATGCCGTCGACCAGCCACAGCCACATCAGCGCGGTACCGATGTAGACCCCGCCGTAGGCGGCATAGACCCGCCCGCTGGCGGTCGGGTGCAGGGTCAGCAGCCAGGCGAACACCGCCAGGCTGGCGACGGCCGGCAGCAGCAGCCATGCGCTGCCGTCCCTGCGCAGCCACAGCCACGGCAGGTAGCAGCCGACGATCTCGGCCACCGCGGTCAGCACGAACAGCAGCAGCGTCTTCACGGCTTCGGCTCGTCCGCCTTGGCCTGCTGCCAGAGCGCTTCCTGCGCGTTCAGGTCGAGCGCGGCCATCGACTGCCCGGCGGCGGCCCGGGCTTCCATCGCCCGGAAGCGCCGTTCGAACTTGTGGTTGGCCAGGCGCAGGGCGGCGCCCACGTCGACCTTGGCATGTCGGGCCAGATTGGCGCAGACGAACAGCAGGTCCCCGAGTTCTTCCTGCAGGCGCGCGTGGTTCTCTTCGACCGGGCCGCGCGCGAATTCCGCGGCAACCTCGTCCAGCTCCTCGCGCACCTTGTCCATCACCGGTGCGGGGCCCGGCCAGTCGAAACCGACCCGTGCCGCGCGCGCCTGCAGCTTCACCGCCCGCTGCCATTCCGGCAGCCCGCGCGAGATGCCGGCCAGCGCGGAGGTGTCGGTGTGGCCCTTGGCGGCACGCTCGGCGCGCTTGATCGCCTCCCAGTTGCTGTTGACGTCCTCGGCGCCTTCGACCTGGACCTGGGCGAACACATGCGGATGCCGGCGCTCCATCTTGTCGCTGATCGCGCGGGCGACGTCGGCGAACGCGAAGGCGCCCTGCTCCTGCGCCATCTGCGCGTGGAAGACCACCTGCAGCAGCAGGTCGCCGAGTTCGTCCTTGAGATCGTCGAGGTCGCCGCGGTCGATCGCATCGGCGACCTCGTAGGCTTCCTCGATCGTGTACGGCGCGATGCTGGCGAAGTCCTGCTGCAGGTCCCAGGGGCAGCCCTGCAACGGATCGCGCAGGCGCGCCATGATGCCCAGCAGGCGGTCCAGTTCAGGGGTGGCAGGCATCGTTGCTCCAGTCAGGTCAGGCGGGCAGCCATGCGCGCCACGGCAGGCGGGTATCGCCCAGCGCGATGAAGTCACCGTTCAACAGGGTTTCGCGGCGGTTGTAGCGGAACGGCTTGCCGGTCTCGGCCGAGAGCACCGCGCCACCGGCCGCGTGCAGTACGCATTGCCCGGCGGCGGTGTCCCATTCGGAGGTCGGGCCCAGCCGCGGGTAGACGTCCAGCGTGCCTTCGGCCAGCCGGCAGAATTTCAGCGAGGAGCCCTGTGCGAGCACTTCGATATCGCCCATGCGGTCCAGCAGGGCCTGCGTCTGCGCGCTGCGATGCGAGCGGCTGGCCGCCACCCGCAGCGGTGCCGAAGCCGGCGTGCGGGTGCGCAGCACCGAATCGCGCATGCCGTCGCGTCGGTAGGCGAGCTCGCCGCGCATGGCGTGCCAGACCTGGCCGGTGGCCGGGGCCAGCACCACGCCGAACGCGGGCGCGCCCTGGTAGATCAGCGCGATGTTGACGCTGAACTCGTCGTTGCGTTTGACGAATTCGCGGGTGCCATCCAGCGGGTCGACCAGCCAGTAGGCGCCCCAGTGCTGGCGGATCTCCCACGGCACCTGCGCCGATTCTTCGGAGAGGATCGGCAGCTCCGGGGTCAGCTGCGCCAGCCCGCGCTCGATCACCTGGTTGGCGCCGAGGTCGGCGGCGGTGACCGGACTGTGGTCGGATTTGATCTCCACATCGAACGGCGTGGCGTACACCGCCATGATGGCGGCCGCTGCGTCCTGGGCGATGGCGATGACGGTTTCGCGCAGATCCGTCGTGAGTTTGATCATTCCTTCCGTCCCAGCCACTCGCGGGCGATGAACAGCGCCGCCAGCGATCGGCCTTCGGAGAAATCCTCGCGCAGCATCAACTGGTCCAGATCGGCCAGTTTCCACGGCACGACCTCCAACTCCTCCGGCTCGTCGCCGACCAGGCGCTCGGGGTACAGATCGCGCGCCACCACCAGCCACGACTGGTGGCTCATGTAGGTCGGGGCCAGGGTCATCGCGCGCAGCACGTCGACCCGCCGGGCACCGTAACCGGCCTCTTCCTTCAATTCGCGGTCGGCGGCCTGTTCGGGCGTTTCGCCGGCGTCGATGCGGCCTTTCACCAGGCCCAGCTCGTAACGATGCATGCCGGCGGCGTATTCACGCACCAGCAGCACGGTCTCGTCATCGAGCATCGGCACCACCACCACGGCGCCGTGGCCTCGGGTCACCAGCCGCTCGAAGCGGCGGCGTTCGCCGTTGGAAAACTCCAGATCCAGATGCTGGCGCTGGAACGGCCCGCTTTCCTCGTCCGTGATCTGGTGGATGATGGGCAGGCGACGGCTCATGCGAGCATCTCTAGAATGGGTACTGGTGAAAACGTGTTCATGAGCCCGAAATGCTAGCAGACCCAGCCCCCCTCACGCTGGCCGATCAGTGGCGGCAACGCGATCTGGCCGTGCTGTGGCACCCGTGCACGCAGATGCGCGAGCACCCCGACACCCTGCCCCTGCTGCCGATCGCCCGCGGCGAAGGCCCGTGGCTGATCGACCACGACGGCCGTCGCTATCTGGATGCGGTGAGCAGTTGGTGGACCAATCTGTTCGGCCATGCGCAACCGCGCATCGGTGCGGCCATCGCCGAGCAGGCCACCCGGCTGGAACAGGTGATGCTGGCCGGCTTCAGCCACGAGCCGGCGGTCCGGCTGGCCGAGCGCCTGCTGGCCATTGCCCCGCGCCAGGCCGGACGCGATCCGCTGGCCAAGGTTTTCTATGCCGACAACGGCTCGGCCGGGGTCGAGGTGGCGCTGAAGATGGCGTTCCACTACTTCCGCAACCGCGGCGAGAACCACCGCACCCGCTTCGTCGCGCTGGAGAACGGCTACCACGGCGAAACCCTGGGCGCACTGTCGGTCGGTGACATTCCCCTGTACCGGCGCGTGTATGCGCCCTTGCTGACCGAGGCGCTGTTCGCCCCCTCGCCCGATGCCTACCTGGCCGAGCCGGGCCAGAGTGCCGCGCAGCGCGCGCACCAGGCCGCCGATGCGCTGGCCACGCTGTTCGACCAGCACCCGGGCGAGATCTGCGCGGTGATCCTGGAGCCGCGCCTGCAGTGTGCCGGTGGCATGCGCATGCATGACCCGGTCTATCTGCAGCGTGCACGCGAGCTGTGCGATGCCAACGGAGCGTTCCTGATCGCCGATGAGATCGCCACCGGCTTCGGCCGCACCGGCACGATGTTCGCCTGCGAACAGGCCGGGGTGATGCCGGACCTGCTGTGCCTGTCCAAGGGCCTGACCGGCGGGTTCCTGCCGCTGTCGGCGGTGCTGGCCACGCAGGCGCTGTACGACGCCTTCCTGGATGATTCGCGCGAGCGCGCCTTCCTGCATTCGCACAGCTACACCGGCAACCCGCTGGCCTGCGCCGCCGCGCTGGCGACCCTGGACATCTTCGCCAGTGAAGACGTGATCGCGCGCAACCGCAGTACCGCCGAGGTGATGCGCACCCTGGCCGCGCCGTTCGCCGACCACGCGCATGTCGCCGATGTGCGCCAGGCCGGGATGGTGGTGGCCTTCGAACTGACCCGCAACGGCGACAAGCGCACGCCGTTCCCGGCCGAGGCCCGGATCGGGTTGCATGCTTATAAAGCCGCGCTCAAGCGCGGCGTGGTACTGCGCCCGCTGGGCAATGTGCTGTATTGGATGCCGCCGTACTGCGTGGAGGATGAACACTTGGAGCTGCTTGCCCTGACTACCCTGGCCGCCATCGACGAGGCCGTCGCATGCGCGTGACCCGAAGTCATATCGATCATCCGCTGGCGGTCGGCCAGACCCTGGCGCTGCCGGAGGACGCCGCCAACCATCTGGTCCGCGTGATGCGCCTGCGCGAAGGCGACGGCTGCGTGCTGTTCAACGGCGATGGGCAGGACTACAGCGCCACCCTGGTCACCGTAGGCAAGCGCGATGCGCAGGTGCGGATCGAGGGCGCCACCACGCTGGACAACGAATCGCCGCTGCACATCACCCTGCTGCAGGGCATCGCCCGCGGGGAGAAGATGGACCTGATCCTGCAGAAGGCCACGGAGCTGGGCGTGCAGGCCTTCGTGCCGGTCAATGCCGAGCGCACCGAAGTGAAGCTGGATGCGGCGCGCGCGGAGAAGCGCCTGGCGCACTGGCACAGCGTGGTGGTCTCGGCCTGCGGTCAGTCCGGCCGGGCCCGCGTGCCCAGCGTCGCTGCGCCGCAATCGCTCCAGGACGCCGCCCATGGGGTCGCGGCCGGGGCATTGAAGTTGACCCTGGATCCGCAGGGCGAGCACCGCTTGTCCACCCTGTCAGCGGCACCGGACGGCGTGGTGATCGCGATCGGCCCGGAAGGCGGCTGGTCGCCGCGTGACCGCCAGACGCTGGCCGGGGCGGGCTTCCAGGGCTTGCAGCTGGGTCCGCGCGTGCTGCGCACCGAGACCGCGGGTCTGGCCGCCATTGCCGCCGTACAGGCGCGTTTGGGCGACCTGGGCTGAAGCAGAAACGGAGCAGAAACGGGGACGGAGGTAGTTAATCGTGCCGATTAACTACCTCCGTCCCTATTTTTTTTTCACCCCGCGACGGGGAAGGCTTCGTCCAGCGCTGCTTCCAACGCATCCAGATCGGGCAGCAGCGCGCTCTGCTCGCCCAGCAGCACACGCATGTGCACGCCCTGCGGCAGGGTGTCCTCGGAGGCGTCGGCCAGCAGGCCGTCGCGCGGCACCGCGATCAGCTGCGGAAAGGTCTGGGTCAGCAACGCGAAGTACGGCCGGCGGGGATTGCCCCCCAGCGCCTTGAGCACCACCACCTTGTTGTTGGCCACCACCGGCTCGTCGCCCTGCCCGGACAACCGGGCGAACGACAGCAGCGGGACGTCCCAGCCGTGCCAGGCGATCTGCCCGACCAGCCAGGCCGGTGCATCGGGGACGGTTTCGACCGGCACCTTGGACATCATTTCGGCCACGGTGGCGTTGGGCAGCAGCACCCGTTCGTGCCCGGCCTGGATCAGGACACCGCGGATTTCGTCGTTGCTGGCGTAACTCATGGAGATTCCTTCAAGGGTCCGCGGCGCGCTTACGCGTCCACGCCCCAGCGTTCGGCGATGGTGGCAGCGAGCTGCGGCGGTTCACCGGCATCCTGTCCGGCGACCACCACCGCACTGGCGGCGGTCGGGTCATAGCAGCCTTCACCCACCTGGCCGGCGACCCATGCACCGGCGCTCGCCAGGGCAAGGACCGCATCGACCTGCGCGGCGTCCGCACCACTGAGCAGGACCACGCCACTGTGCGGCGCCGGCAGCGCCTCGATCTGGATGCCGGCCGGGTCGGCGATGAAGTGCAGGCCGCCCTGGCGCACGGCGATGCCGATGTCGTCGGGCAGGATATAGGCCTGCCCCGCCGCCACGGCCTGGGCATCCTCGGCCAGCAGCACCGGCAGCGCGGAAACGCGTGCCATCTGCTTGACCAGATTGCCGTAACGGCCACCGTCCAGGCGCATGTGCACCAGGACCGCGGTGGTCAGCGTCGCGGGCAGCGCGACCAGGAGGCGGCGCAGCGCATCCGGCCCACCGATACCGGCCAACACCAGCACCGCGCCGGGACAGCCACCGTCGGGACCGGCCTCGGGTTCAAGTTCGACCAGTGACAGGCGCTCGGTGTCGAAGCGTTCCGGCTCCAGCGCCGACCCGCTGGCCGATGATGCGGTGGCGACGACGGCATCCTCCTCGACCAGCGACCAGCGGCTGTGATCGCCGATCGACACGGCAGCCGCAGCCGGCGGCGCCGAGGCGGGGATCGGTGGAATCGGTGCGTCGACCGGATCGGCGTCCACGGGCTGCAGCGCGGCCAATGCCTCGTCCAGCGAGACCGGCTCGCTCAGCTCCGCCGGCACCCGGTACAGGCCATCGGCAGGCACGTCGGACGCCGCATCCTCCGCTTCTCGCAGATGGAACTCCAGCGGCGCATCGGCGTGCAGCTGCGCCGGGGTGACCGGCAGGCCCGGTTCGGGCTGCAGCCGCTGATCCTGTTCCGAGCCCGGCGGCAGCACGTCCTGGTGACCGTGCAGCTTGGCCACCAGATGCCGCGCCCAGCGCTGCGCTTCCCAGCCGTCGCGGCGGGCGGCCAGCTCGGCTTCGTCGAAGATCAGGGTCAGCGACGGCGCGCCCAGGACCGGATCCAGCCGTTCCAGTGCGTCTTCGATCGCCGGTTCCAGGGCGATCAGCACCGCGCCCGGATCGGCATCGCGCAGGGACTGCAGGTCGAGCGTGTTGGGATCGTCCTCCAGAACCACGCGCGCGCCGGCATGGGCGAGCGCCTCGCGCAGGCGGTCGCGCGCCGGCCCGGGGCGGGCCAGCAGGGCCACCGACAACAACGTAGGAGCGTCACTCGCGTGCACGGGCGATCCCCAGCAGGTCATACACGTTACGCATCAGATCCAGTTCCTGGTAAGGCTTGCCCAGGTAGCGCTGGACACCGAGTTCGAAGGCGCGTTGACGGTGCTTGTCACCGCTGCGCGAGGTGATCATCACGATCGGCACGCCCTGGTAGCGCGGATCGGCGCGCATGACGCTGGCCAGCTCGTAGCCGTCCATGCGCGGCATTTCGATATCCAGCAGCATCAGGTCCGGCACGCGCTCCTCCAGCCGCTCCAGCGCTTCGATGCCGTCGCGGGCGACCGTCACCTCGAAGTTGTGGCGCTCCAGGATGCGGCCGGTGACCTTGCGCATGGTCAGCGAATCGTCGACCACCATCACCAGCGGTACATCGCGATCGCTGACCTTGGCGGCGGCGGTGATCGGCTTGTGCGGGTTGGCCAGGTAACGGCGCACCAGCGGGGCGACGTCCAGGATCACCACCACGCGGCCATCGCCGGTGATGGTCGCACCGTAGATGCCGGGCACCGAAGCGATCTGCAGGCCGACCGGCTTGACCACGATTTCTCGGTTGCCCAGCACCTGGTCGATCGCCACGGCCACGCGCAGGTCGCCGGCGCGGACCAGCAGCAGCGGCACCTGGGCCTGGCCTTCGGCGCGGGCCTGGGCCTGGCCGATCAGCGTGCCCAGATCGTGCAGCGCGAACTCCTCGCCACCGTAGTGGTAACCGCCGTTGGCGGTTTCGAAGCGCTCGCGCGAGATCCGGCCGATACCACTGACCGAGGCGACCGGCACCGCGAAGGTGGTGTCGCCGATCTGCACGAACACCGCCTGCGTGACCGCCAGCGTCTGCGGCAGGCGCAGGGTGAAGGTGACGCCCTGGCCGCTGACCGAGTGGATGTCCACCGAGCCGCCCAGCTGGCGCACTTCGTTGTGTACCACGTCCATGCCCACGCCACGGCCAGCCAGCTGGCTGACCTGGTCGGCGGTGCTGAAGCCGGGCGAGAAGATCATCGCATCCAGCTCGGCATCGCCCAGTCCGGCATCGGCGGCGATCAGGCCACGCTGTTCGGCGCGGCGACGGATCGCCTCGCGATCCAGCCCGGCGCCATCGTCGGCCACTTCCAGCACGATTTCCGAGCCTTCGCGACGCAGGCGGATGGCGATCTCGCCCTCCTCCGGCTTGCCGGCGGCACGACGCTGTTCCGGGGTTTCCAGACCGTGCGCCACCGAGTTGCGCAGCATGTGTTCCAGCGGCGCGACCATGCGGTCGAGCACGTTGCGGTCCAGTTCGCCGTGGGTACCTTCGAGGATGACGTGGACCTGCTTGCCGGTGTCCTGGCCGGCCTGGCGCACGACCCGGCGCAGGCGCGGCACGAGGCCATCGAACGGCACCATGCGCGCACGCATCAGGCCGTCCTGCAGTTCCGAACTGACGCGCGATTGCTGTTGCAGCAGCACGTCGTACTGGCGCGACAGATCGTCCAGCACGCCCTGCAGGCCGCCCAAGTCAGCCGCGGACTCGTTCAGCGCGCGGCTGAGCTGCTGCAGCGTGGAGAAGCGGTCCAGTTCCAGTGGATCGAATTTGTGGTCGACCTGTTCCTGCTCGCGCTGGTAACGGGCCACGATCTGCGCTTCGGTTTCCAGGTCCAGTCGGCGCAGCTGATCGCGCAGACGGGCATTGGTGCGGTCCAGCTCGCCCATGGCGCCGCGGAAGGCACCGAGCTGCTGTTCCAGGCGCGAGCGGTAGATCGCCACTTCACCGGCGTGATTGACCAGGCGGTCGAGCAGATCGGCGCGCACGCGCACCTGTTCCTGCTGCGGCCGCGGCAGACCATCGTCTTCGCTGACGGTTTCCAGTGGTACCGGCGCCGACAGCGGCGCCGCCACCAGTGCGGCAATCGCCGCTTCAACCTGGGCATCACCGGACGGCAGTGCGGTGCCCGCGGTATCGTCCGGCTCAGGCGCGGCCCGACCCTGGGTGCGCTGCTCGAATGCCGCGATCAGGTCGTCCGGCATCGCCACGGTGCGGTGCTGGCCGGTACGGGTCAGCAGCTGGTGCAGGCGATCGAAGCCGCGTTCCAGCAGGTGCACGTCACTGCGGTCGATATCGGTCCGGTTGGCCGCGACGGCTTCCAGCAGCGACTCGATGCCGTGGCCCAGGTCGCCGATCGGGTTGATCCCGGCCATGCGCGCACCACCCTTGAGGGTGTGCAGATCCCGCTGCAGGCCGGCGATCACATCGCGGTCCTGCGGCGCGGCACGCAGCTCGCTGATCAGGCCATCGCAGTGGTCGAGCAGATCCTTGCCCTCCTCCACGAAGATATCGACCAGTTCCTGGTCCAGCTGGGTGAAATCGAGCGCCTCCCCAGCCGCTGCGGCGTCGTTGTCGACGACATCGCCGACGGAGGCGTCGTCGTGCGCGGACGCCTGGGCGAGAGACGCGGCCGGCGCGTCTTCCAGCTCGAAGAAGCGGGACGGGGCGGCATCAGCGGTCGGCGCGTCGAACGCGTCGGACGCGGTGGCCTCGATCGCCTCGGCGAACGCATCGTCTTCGCCGGTGTTGTCGTCGGTGGCGTCCAGACCCAGCACGCCGGTATCGGCGGCATCCGGCGCATCGACGACGGTCAGACCGTCGTCCACGGCCTGCTGCGCATCCACCACCTCGCCGAACGCCGGTGGCGGCGGCAGGACCTCGTCCAGTGCCTGTGCGTCCTCGTCGTCGTCCTGCCCGGTGTCGCTCCAGCTGTCGTTGGCGGCGTCCTCCACGGAGACCGCGTAGGCGCTGTCCGGTTCACGGGCGGTGTCGGTGTCGGTGTCGGTGTCGGTGTTGGCGTTGGTGTCGGTGCTGGCGTCGGTCGCGAACTCGGCCTCGCGCGTTGCTTCGGCTTCGGCTTCGGCTTCGGCCTGGACCTCAACTTCAGCTTCGGTATCGGACACGACCGGTGCAGCCGGTTCGGCGAGATGATCGAAGTAGCGCGAGAGATCCTCGGCGGAGGTCAGCTCGACCGACTCCAGCCCCACATGGACCGACGCCAGATCGGCGTCCTCGGGCTCGTCAGTCACCGCATCCAGCGTCTGCGGCGCGTCGCCCGCGCGCACTGCATCGGGCAGCTCCGCGTCGGGCAGGTCTGCGTCAAAATAGGCTGACAGGTCATCGGTGCCGGTCAGCTCCATGGCGACCAGGGCATCCTCGTCGTCAGCCTGCGTGGTCGCGTGATCCGGCGCGATCACGCTCAGGCCGTCGGCCTCGAGTTCGGCCAGCTGCACATCGGCCCCGGCGGCATCGTCCGCGGTGGCCAGGACGGGCGCAGCATCGTCCGCCGCGACTGCTTCGACTGCTGCGTCCGCTTCGACTGCTTCGTCAGCCCGTCCGGCCTGCTCGATTTCGTCAGCCTGTACGGCCTGTTCGGCCTGCTCGGCTTCGTCGGCCTGTTCGGCATCCGCCTCTTCGGCGTACAGCGCGTCGTCGAGCAGGTCCAGATCGTCCTCGACCAGGGCCGGCCAGCGCGCTTCGGGCAGGGTATCCGCCAGCGCCACCAGACGGGCAGCCAGGGCATTCTGCACAGGCACGCGCGGTGCCTCGTCCTGCAGCGCCGCCATCGTGGTGGTGATCGCGGCACACGTGTCGGCCAGCGCCGCCATCCCGGCCGCATCCGGCAGCGCATCGGCGGCCAGCGAGCGCTTGATGTAGCTTTCCGCGGCGCCGGTGACGGCCGTGATCTCGGGCACGTCGGTCATCGCGAACGCACCATTCATCGTGTGCACGGCACGCAGCAGGCCATCGGTGACCGGCTGCGGACCATCGGCGGCTGCATCCAGCCACGCCTGCAGCGTCGCCTGGTGCACCTCGACCTCAGCTTCCAGGATCTCGCGCAGGACGCTGTCGATGTTGGCAGGGGTGCTCTCGACAACCGGCGCGGCCTCGATCGCAGCGCCCTGGTCCGTCGTCGACACCGCGACCGCGGCAGCGCGCGGCAGCGGCACATGGAAGGTTTCTTCGCCCGCGGCCACGCGATCGGCGATGCCCTGCATGGCCTGCAGATCGGCGGTGACACGGCTGCCGTCGCGCAGCGCGGCGTTGAGCTGCGGCAGCACGTCATAGGCCTGGCCGACCAGCGCGACCACGGCCGGCGAGGCCGGGCGGCTGCCGTCGAGCACGCGGTTGAGCATGCCCTCGATCTTCCAGCTGAACTCACCCAGCGTGCGCGCACCGACCAGGCGGCCACTGCCCTTGAGGGTATGGAACACGCGGCGGATCGGGCGCAGGCGGTCCAGGTTGTCCGGCGCGATGCGCCAGGCCGGGAGCAGATTGCCCAGGTTCACCAGTTCCTCGTCGAACTCTTCGATGAAGACCTCGCGGATGTCCTGGTCGATATTCTCGCCATCGTCCTCGAAGCCGGCCTCGATGCTGGTGTCTCCGGCGGGCGTTGCGGTCGGCGGGGCCACCGCCGCAGCGTCGTTCACCGGGGTATCGGGCAGTGCATCTTCCGGGCGGAACTGCGCGGCCGCCGCATCCAGTTCGGCCAGGAAGCGGGTGGAGGCGTCGTCCAGTTCGATAGGGCGGATCACCGCGTCCTGCACGGCAGGCGTCGGCGACGTCGTCTCGACGGCGTCGGGGGCAGCGTCGAGATCCGTCGCAAACGTGCTGCGGGGTGCATCGGCGCTGTCTTCCGCTGCGGCGACCGGAATCTCCTGCAGGAAGGTCGGCAGTGCTTCGACATCCACCTGGCCCTGCGCGAAGGCAACGGAATCCCCGCCCCCGGCGGTGGCCGCATCGGTGTCGTCGATCTGCAGCGACAGTACATCGTCGGCGTTGTGCAGATTTTCATCGAAGGTGAATTCGATCGGCTCGTCGCTCAGCTCAAGCCTGTCGTGCTCGGCGGCGACCGGATCGAAGCCGTCGCCCGTCGCCTCGAAGGCCGGCAGCGCCTCGGACGCGCGTGCGTCGTCGACGTCGGCGCGGTCCGGTGACGCCACGGCGGCATCGTCGCGGGCAGGGTCTTCCCCAGCGCCATCGTCCTGCGGGGCGCGCGCAAGCGGCGACACGCCCCAGGTGGCACCGGCCGGTGCTTCGGCAATGACCGGGTCGAAATCGGCAAAGGTCGGCAACGTCTCCACGTCGTCACCGCCCGCCAGGGTCCACTGCGGCGCATCGGCGGCGACGGGGGCGGTGGAGGCATCGAACACCAACGCCACCGGCGCGGCGACCGTCGGCGGCGGATCGAACGTGAAGTCCGGCAGCGGCGGCGGCAGGTTGGCCGGGCGCGGAACCTCGGCCGTCACGCCAAGCACGATCGGCTCTGGCGCAGGTGCGTCCCACGGCGTCAGCTCGATGGGTTCCGGCGCGACCGGCAGCGATTCCGGACCGGTCTCGGCACTCGGCTGGTCCGCGTCGGGCAGCGGCCAGTAACGCAGGGCTTCCAGGCTGCTGCGGGTGATGTCGAGGATGTCCTCGCGGCCCGGCCGGCGCTCGCGCAGGGCCTCGAGGTAATACTCCAGGCTGGCCATGGCATCGGCCAGCGTGTCCAGCTGGCGACCGCTCGGCACGCGCTGCTTGTCCAGCAGTTCCACCGCGATGTACTGGCGCACGCCCTGCAGGTAATCGGCCGGGTCCGACAGATTGAGCATGCGCAGCGCGCCGGCAACCTCGCCCAGCAGTCGCGGGACTTCCTGCAGTTCCTGGTGGTTCCAGTTGGTTTCGATGAAGGCGACGAAATGCTCGCGCGCGGCGGCGAAGTTGGCGATGGCTTCATGCGCCAGCACCTCCACCGTGCGCCGGTTTTCCACCGCGCTGGGATCGTCTTCGCCACTGCCGCCGGCGCCCAGGTGGGCGACCTGGTCGTCCAGCGAGGCATCCACGTAGAGCAGCGCACCGGCGATGTCCAGCAGCAGGCTCTCGTCGATCTGCTGCTGGCCGTCCACCACCTCGCGCAGCGCGTCGCGCTGCTGCACGACCACGCCGCGGGCCACGCCCAGGCCCATCATGCCCAGGGTATCGGCGACCGCGCCCAGCTCGTTGACCTGGGTCTGCAGCTGCACCGGCTCGCCACCGGTACGCAGGTGCAGGTCCAGCGCGTCCTTGATCCGCAGCAGCTCTTCCTTGACCGCGTTGCCCACGGTATCCAGCAGTTCGCGGTTGCGTCCGCTCAGGCTGCCGCGCGCATGGTCCAGCTCGGCTTCGGTGGCGCTGGCGCTGTCCGGGGCGAAGGCGAACAGCACGCTTTCATTGATGCCCGGCAGGGCGCGCGCCGAACGGATGTCATTGAGCAGCGGCAGCAGCACGATCGGAATGTCCCGATGGCCGTTCTGCAGGCGCTCCAGGTAGTCGGGCAGCAGCACGCTGCCGCGCATCAGCGTGGCGCAGGCTTCGTCACGGTCCGGCACGTCGCCGGCGCCGATCGCGTTGGCCAGCTGCTCCAGCTCCTCGGCCACCATCGCCGGGGCGTACAGCTCGACCATGCGCAGGGTCCCCTGCACCTGGTGCAGGTAGCCGGCGCAGAAGCGCATGCGGCTGCCATCGGCAGGGTCTTCCACGTAGTACTCGACCTCGTTGCGCACCTGGCGCAGGGTCTCGTCCAGCTCCGGCTTGACCCAGCCCAGCGCGGCGTGGCTCATGGCATCGCGCAGCGTGCTCATGCCAGGTCTCCCGGCAGCTCGGCGCACATGGCGTGCGGTGATTTCTCGCGATGCATCATCTGCTTGTTCCTTCCCTCTCCGCCCTGCCCGCGGCTCACGCCGGCAGCTTGAAGTCGGCAACCGAGCGGCGCAGGTCGGCCGCCAGCTGTGCCAGGTGGCCGATCGACTCGGCGGTCTGTCCCGCGCCCTGCGAGGTCTGGCCGGTAATCTGACGGATCACGCCCATGGTGCGGGTGATGTCCGATGCCGCGGCCGACTGCTGCTGGGCAGCGATCGAGATGTTCTTGATGAGGTTGTTCAGTGCGTTGGAGACGCGCTCGATTTCGGTCAGGGCGGTACCGGCGTCTTCGGCCAGGCGCGCACCGGAGACCACTTCGGCGGTGGTCTGCTCCATCGAGCTGACCGCTTCGTTGGTATCGGCCTGGATGGCCTGCACCAGGTTCTCGATCCGTCGGGTCGCACCGGACGTGCGTTCTGCCAGGCGCTGCACTTCGTCGGCCACCACGGCGAAACCGCGGCCGGCCTCACCGGCCGATGCCGCCTGCACCGCGGCGTTCAACGCCAGAATGTTGGTCTGCTCGGAAATGTCGTTGATCAGTTCCACGATCGAGCCGATTTCCTGCGAGGACTCGCCCAGCCGCTTGATGCGCTTGGAGGTTTCCTGGATCTGGTCGCGGATCTGGTCCATGCCCTGGATCGTCTCGCGGACCACGCCGGCGCCTTCGGCGGCGATGATCACCGAGCGCTGCGCCACGTCGGCCGACTCGGCCGAGTTGCGCGAGACCTGTTCAATACTCGAGGCGATTTCGCCGATCCGGTCCGACGCGGAGGTGATCTGGTTGGCCTGGTGGCCGGCCGCTTCGGCCAGCTGCATGGCGGTGGCCTGGGTTTCCTGGGTCGACACCGCGACCTTGGCCGAGGTGTCGTTGATCGTGGTCACCAGATGGCGCAGTTCGTCCACGGCGTAGTTGATGGCGTCGGCGATGGCGCCGGTCATGTCCTCGGTCACCGAGGCCTTCACCGTCAGGTCGCCTTCACCCAGCGAGCTGATTTCATCCAGCAGCCGCATGATCGCCTGCTGGTTGCGGCTGTTGAATTCGACCTGGGTCTGGTAACGCAGCTCCTGCTCGCGCGAGCGGCTGCGCACGGTGCTGCCGACGAAGCCGACGATGGCGATCAGCGAGAATGCACCGGACACCACGCCCAGCCAGAAATTCGGGAACAGTCGGGTGTCGCGCAGCGAGCCGAACGAGGAGAACGCCTCGAACAGCTTCTTGCTGTCGCGGAGCATGTCCGCCGAGCCACCGGTCAGGGCCGCGGCCGAGGACTGCGCCGAGAACAGCTGGCGCGAGCTGGCCAGGATCGCATCGGCGTCCTGCTTCATCGTGTCCCACTGCTTCTGCGACTGTTCCAGCGCGGCCAGCGCCGGGCCGTTGCGGACCGCGGCGATGCCCAGCTCCTCATTGCCGTTGCGCAGCGCGTCGAGCACCTGGGTGAACACCACCGAGTCGCGTGCCAGCGCATCACCCGCGGCCGCGGCATTGGCGCCACCGGCACGCATTTCGGTCACGCGGCGGGCCATCGAGCCAACCACCACGACCTGCTGCAGGGCGTTGTAGAGCTGCGAGGACGGCGCGCCACTGGCCGACATCGCCCGGACCACTTCGTTCAGCTGCGCCTGCAGTGCGGGCACGCCGTTGACGAAGTTGTTGGCATTGCCGGCGAGCGCCAGCACCGCCGGTTCGCTGGCGACCAGCTGGCCGGCGCTTTTGCCGAGCGGCTCCCAGGTCTTGGTCAGCGCGTTGAGCGGGCCGGCGACATTGGTCTCGGCGCCGTACCGGCCCTGCAGGGCGCTGACGGTGCTTTCGATGTCGCTCTTGGTCAGCTTGAACGCGGTGAACGCCTGGGCGTTGCCCGAGACCGCTTCACGGCCCTGGTTGGCCAGCTGCTGCGAGAGCACCTGCAGGTTCGCGGCATCGGTGCTGGCACTGGCCAGGCGACTGCCCTGCCAGGTCGCCACGCCGGTGTTCACGCCGAACACGATCATCGACACGGCCAGCAGGCCGAGCCAGAAATTGGTGCCCACCGAACCGAGCTTGCCGGCCTTGGCGGATTCCGAAGCAGTACTCATCGTTCAACCTCGATCTTCGATACGGAGAGACAGGCGCCTGCGGTCAGGCCGCGGCCTGCCTGAATTCGGGGGTACGCGACAGCAGCGACAGCGAGAACACGCCCCAGTCATGGCCGTCGCCGTGGAACGCTCGGTCGATGAAATGCGCATAGCGGCCGGTGGCCAGATCGCCGGCGACGATGTCCTGGTCCAGCGCGAAGCTGCGCTGGCCGAACAGTTCATCGATGGTCAGCGCCACGTCGCCGCCGGCCTGGCGCATGATCAGCACGCGCTGGCCCTCCTGCTGCACGGTGCGCTCGCCTTCCAGGAAGAACTTCAGGTCCACCACCGGGAACAGGTTGCCGCGCAGGTTGCCGACGCCCAGCAGCCACGGCTGTGCGCCGGGCACCGGGGTGATCGGCGGCATCGGCACGATTTCCACCACCTCGCGGAAGTCCGAGACCAGCCGGCGCTTGCCGACCCGGTAGCCGACGCCGCGCCACAGGTCCTGCGAGAACTGCCGCTCGGGCAGCTGCACGGCATGGGCCAGGCTGCGCCGTTCGTAAGCCTGGAGGATGTCGAAAGGAGAGCGCATCAGACCACCAACTGGTTGATCCGCGCGATCAGTTCCTCCTCGCGCGGCGGCTTGACGATGTAGTCGGCCGCCCCCTGGCGCAGCCCCCACGCCTTGTCGGTTTCCATCGCCTTGGTGCTGACGATGACCACCGGGATGTGCTTGATGGCCGCGTCGCGCGCCATCGCACGGGTGGCCTGGAAGCCACTCATGCCCGGCAGGACCACGTCCATCAGTACCAGCTGCGGCGACTGCTCGCGCACGAGCTTGAGCCCGTCCTCGGCGTTGTCCGCTTCCAGGACTTCATGACCGGCCTTGGTCAACCACTGCGTGAACACCGCACGGTCGGTCGGTGAATCCTCGATCAGTACGATTCGAGCCATTGTGCCTTTCCCCCCTGGTCAGGCGTTGACGTATGTGCGGATGGCACCCAGCAGTTCTTCACGCGTGAATGGCTTGGTCAGGTACTGCTCCGAGCCGACGATGCGGCCGCGCGCCTTGTCGAACAGGCCGTCCTTGGACGACAGCATGATCACCGGCGTCGACTTGAACAGCTGGTTGCCCTTGATCAGCGCACAGGTCTGATACCCGTCCAGCCGCGGCATCATGATGTCCACGAAGATGATCTGCGGCTGTTGGTCGGCGATCTTGGCCAAGGCCTCGAAACCATCGGTCGCGGTCACCACCTCGCAGCCTTCCCGCTTCAGCAGGGTTTCCGCAGTCCTGCGGATGGTCTTCGAATCATCGATGACCATCACGCGCAGCCCTGCGAGTTCCCCACCCGCAGCCATGTATTCAGTCATTACCTTTCCCCAAGCGCGCGACGCTTGCCAGATCCCCGGCGTCGCTGCGAAAGCGTATCTATATCCCAATACCGGCGCGCGCTTCAAGCAGACCCACCGCGGCCCCGCCGCCAGCGGCCCGGGCGGCGCCCGCCCCGCGCCGTTTGCGCAAACCCGGGCCGGCCGGACACTGCGTTCCGGCCCCCGGGGCGGGCATTGCCGGGCCTTTGTCGCTACCATCATCGGCCTGCCCGCCAGGTTGCGACCATGCCGTTGAATGTCATCGTGGTGATGGACCCCATCGCCCATATCAAGATTGCCAAGGACACCACCTTCGCGATGCTGCTGGAAGCCCAGCGCCGCGGCCATGCCCTGCACTACGTCAGCCCCGGCGGGCTGGCCCTGCGCGACGGCCAGGCCATCGCCCGCACCGCCTCGCTGCAGGTGCGCGAAGACAAGAACGACTGGTTCACCCTGGGCGAGTTCAGCCAGACGGTCTTCGGCCCCGGCCAGGTCGTGCTGATGCGCAAGGATCCGCCGGTCGATGCCGAATTCATCTACGACACCCACGTACTCAGCGTCGCCCAGCAGGCGGGTGCGATGGTGGTCAATGACCCGCAGGGCCTGCGCGACTACAACGAGAAGCTGGCCGCCCTGCTGTTCCCGCAGTGCTGCCCGCCGACCCTGGTCAGCCGCCGCAACGCCGACCTGAAGGCCTTCGTGCTCGAACACGGCCAGGCCGTGCTCAAGCCGCTGGACGGCATGGGCGGGCGCTCGATCTTCCGCAGCGGCACCGGCGACCCGAACCTCAACGTGATCCTGGAAACCCTGACCGACGGCGAGCGCACGCTGGCCCTGGCGCAGAAGTTCATCCCGGACATCACCGCCGGCGACAAGCGCATCCTGCTGGTCGATGGCGAGCCGGTCGACTACTGCCTGGCACGGATTCCGCAGGGCGATGAGTTCCGCGGCAACCTGGCCGCCGGCGGCCGCGGCGAAGGCCGCCCGCTGAGCGAGCGCGACCGCTGGATCGCCGCCCAGGTCGGTCCGGAGATGAAGCGCCGCGGCATGCGCTTCGTCGGCCTGGACGTGATCGGCGACTACCTGACCGAAGTCAACGTCACCAGCCCCACCTGCGTGCGCGAGCTGGATGCCCAGTTCGGGCTGAACATCGCCGGCACCCTGTTCGACGCGATCGAGGCCGGCCTGCCGCGATGAGCGCCAGCGTCGTCCCGGTGCCGACGTGGCAGGCGCGCGAAGCCCAGCGGCTGGGCGCGACCCTGACGCTGTCGGTGCTCGTGCATGCGCTGCTGATCCTCGGCGTCGGTTTCGCGGTCAGCGACAGCGCGCCGCTGGTGCCGACCCTGGATGTGATCTTCAGCCAGACCCAGACCCCGCTGACGCCGAAGCAGGCCGATTTCCTGGCCCAGGCCAACCAGCAGGGCGGTGGCGACCACGACAAGGCGCAGCGCCCGCGCGACAACCAGGCCGGGATCGTGCCGCAGGCGCAGGCCGGGTTGTCGCCGGTGCCGCAGCAGCGCCAGGAGGCCGCCAGCGTGCCGCCGCCGCAGACCCGCGTGGTCAACAGCCGCAATGGCACCGACACCATCGCCGAGGCGCAGCCGCAGCCGCTGCCGGAGCAGCCCCGCCCGGACGCGCCGATGACCGCGCGCGAGCAGCGTGACGTGGAGATGGCGCGGCTGGCGGCCGAAGTCCATCTGCGCTCGGCGCAGTACGCCAAGCGTCCGAACCGCAAGTTCGTCTCGGCCAGCACCCGTGAATATGCCTACGCCAATTATCTGCGGGCGTGGGTCGACCGCGCCGAGCGGGTCGGCAATCTGAACTACCCCGATGAAGCCCGCGCCCGCCGGCTCGGCGGCCAGGTGGTGATCACGGTCGGCGTGCGCCGCGATGGCACGGTGGAGAGCGCGCGCATCCTGCAGTCCAGCGGCACGCCGTTGCTGGATGAAACCGCGCTGCGGGTGATCACCCTGGCTCAGCCGTTCCCGCCGCTGCCCAGGACCGAGGATGCGATCGACATCCTGCAGGTGACCCGCACCTGGGTGTTCCTGCCGGGTGGTGAGCTGCGCGACGACCGCTGATCGGGCGGAGGGCGCAGGTAGAGTCACGCCATGCGTGGCTGGAGCGTTACCCGCTGACCTGCATCACGAGGCGGCCTGCTTCGCGGCCCGCGCGGCCTGCTGTTCCACCAGGGTCAGCGCCACGTTGTCGCGCAGATAGGCCGGCTCCACCCGCTCCGGCGCCATGCCCTCGCCGCGCTGGAACGCCGGTACCGCCAGCGCCAGCACATCCGACGCACGCGGCAGTGCCAGCGCATCCACGCCGGTCAGCTGGTCGGCCAGCCGCGTGGCCAGCACGCCTTCGGCCGCGCCGAAGCCGGTGCCGACGCCGAACCAGCGCGTGCCATCGGGCAGCGCCACGGCCTCCGGCGCGCAGACGATTTCCTCGCCCTGCAGCTGCCACTGCCCGTCCACCCGGATCTGGCGCGCCGCGTACACCTCGCCCATCCGCGCATCGATGCTGGCCAGCACGTGATCGGCCTCGGCCGGTGCGCGCAGTGCCAGCGCCTGCAGCGTGGAGACCGGGATCAACGGGCGATCCAGCGCGAGCGCGATGCCCTGCGCGATCGCGATCGCCAGCCGCACGCCGGTGAACGCGCCCGGGCCACGCCCCAGCGCGATCGCGTCCAGTTGCGAACGCGCCACGCCCGCCTCGGCCAGCAGCGCCTCGGCCCAGGGCAGGCTCAGTTCGGCGTGGCGACGCGGAGCGATCTCGAAGCGCTCACTGACCTGCCCATCCACATACAGGGCAACGGAGCAGGCTTCGGTGGCGGTTTCAAAGGCGAGCAGTTTCATGGCGGTCAGAACAGGGAAGTGGGAAAGTCATCGGTGGCCGGCACGGCCTGCACCGGCTGTGCAGACGCAGCCGCGGGGGCGGGCGCGGGTCCAGCGACGGGCCATTGTGGCGCAAAGAAGGCCTGCACATCGCCCAGCGAGCGGGTGCGGCGGAAAGGGGGCAGCGAATCCAGGAAGATCCGCCCGTAGCCGCGGCTGAGCAGGCGCGGGTCGCACAGCACCAGCACGCCGCGATCGGTCTCGCTGCGGATCAAGCGGCCCACGCCCTGCTTGAGCGCGATCACCGCCTGCGGCAGCTGCTCGTCGCGGAACGGATTCCCGCCGTCCCGACGGATCGCATCCAGCCGCGCTTCGAACACCGGATCGTCCGGCGCGGCGAACGGCAGCTTGTCGATCACCACCACGCTCAGCGCATCACCGACCACGTCCACGCCTTCGCGGAAACTGGCCGAGCCCAGCAGCACCCCGTTGCCGGACTCGCGGAAGCGCTGCAGCAGGGTCGCGCGCGGGGCCTCACCCTGCACGAACAGCGGCCACGGGGCATCGCGCAGCGCCTCGGCCGCTTCGCGCAGCGCGCGATGCGAAGCGAACAGCAGGAACGCCCGGCCGTGCGAGGCCTCCAGCACCGGCGTCAGCGCGCGGATCAACGCGGTGCCGAAGCCGCGTGCGGCCGGATCGGGCAGATCGGTCGGCAGATAGCACAGCGCCTGCCGGGCCCAGTCGAACGGGCTGGGCTGCAGCAGGCTGACCGGATCGTCCAGGCCCAGCCGCTGGGAAATGTGCTCGAACCCACCGTCCACGGTGAGCGTGGCCGAGGTGAACACCCACGCCGCCATCGAGCGCTGCCGGTGCTCGCGCAGCGGGCCGGAAACATCCATCGGCGTGCGCTGGCAGCGGAAACCGCGCGGTGTCAGTTCATACCAGAGCACCTCGGCCGGCGGCGGGGCCTCGTCCGGATCAGTGTCGAAGTCCAGCATCGGCGCGTCGTCGCCGAGCCAGCGCGACAAGCGCGATACGGCTTCCATCGCGCGCGCATGGCAGGCATCCAGGCCGGGCGATGCGTCACGCACGCCCGCCAGCGCATCGCGCAGCTGCACCAGCGTGCTCATCGCCGCATCGAAGCCATCGCGCACCTGCGGCACGGTCAGCGCACGCCACTGGGTACCGCGCGGCGGCAGACCATCCATGGCCACGCGCAGGTCGCGCAGGGTCTGTTCGAGTGCGGCAGCCGGCACCTGCAACGCGGCCTGTGCACCGGCCACGCTGCGGCTCTCGGCCAGGCAGTCGCGTGCCAGCTCCTGCCACGGGCGCATGCCGAAGCCTTCGCCGAAGAAGTTCGCGGCCAGCTCCGGCAACTGATGCGCCTCGTCGATCACGAACGCCTGGGCGCCGGGCAGGATTTCGCCGAAGCCTTCCTGCTTGAGCGCCAGGTCGGCCAGCAGCAGATGATGGTTGACCACCACCACGTCGGCGGCCTGCGCCCGCTGCCGGGCCTGCACCACGAAGCAGTCGTCCCAGAACGGGCACTCGGTGCCGAGGCAGTTGTCGACCGTGGAGGTGACCATCGGGTACAGCGGCGAGTCTTCGGGCAGGGCGTCCAGTTCAGCCATGTCGCCGAACTTCGTGCGCCCGGACCAGGCGAGGATGCGCTGGAACTGCGCGACCTGCTCCGGCGAACTGAAGCGCGGTTCGCCGCGCGCCTGCTGCAGCCGATAGCGGCACAGGTAGTTGGCGCGCCCCTTCAACAGGGCGCTGCTGTGGCCCACGCCGAGTGCGGCACGCACGCGCGGCAGATCGCGGTGATACAGCTGGTCCTGCAGCGCGCGGGTGCCGGTGGAGATGATGGTCTTCAGTCCGGACAGCAGCGCGGGCACCAGGTACGCATAGGTCTTGCCGGTGCCGGTGCCGGCTTCGGCCAACAGGACGTCGCGCTGGTCGAACGCTTCGGCGATCGCCGCGGTCAGGCGCAGCTGGGCCGGGCGCGGAACGAAGGCATCGAGCTGGCTGGCGAGCGCCCCGCCCTCACTGAGGGCATCGCGGCTGGCGTGGGCAAGGTGGGACATGACGACAGTGTAGTGCCGGCCGTTGGCCGGCCGGCGCTACATCAATACCGCATGATCCCCGGCACCGTGCAGCCTTCCAGCTGGGCGTGCGCCGACGCCGCGTTTTCCTTTTCACCACGGGCCAGACGCGACTGCTCGATGGTCGCCCAATGGCGACGGCACAGCGGGCCGGTCTTCGAGCCCAGTTCGATGGACCTGCGCGCGAACGTTTCCGCTGCCGCCCAGTCGCCCTGCAGCAGCGCGATCTCGGCGCGATCCTGCAGCACCGACGGATCCGAAGCCATGATCGCCAGCGCCTGATCCAGCGCGACCGCGGCGCCGGCCAGATCATTGGCCTGGCGGCGGGCGTGCGCGGCCTGGCGCAGGTCCTCCACTTCGCTGTCGCGCAGCGGCTGAACGGCCAGTTCCTTGTCGTCATTGCCGGCGGCGGCATCCACGGCGGCCAGGCGCTGCGCCGGCGTGGTGGTGTCGACCGGGGCCTTCACGACCGGGGGCGGCGTGACGCAGGCCGCCAGGGCCAGGCACAGCGTGGCAAGCGAAGCGGAACGGATCAGGAATCGGGTGGTCATGCAGGCAGGCCTCGATCAGGGTTGACGCGCGGGGGTGGCGGCCGGTGCATTCTGCGCCGGTTCGGGGGCGGGCTCGGGCTTTTTCTCCAGGCCGAACCAGCTGCGCCAGCCACCGCCTTCACTCTGTTCGCCGCCCTCGCCTTCCGGCAACGCGCTCGGCGCGGTACACGGCACGTAGGGCGGGGTGTAGCCGACCACGAACGGGAAGCGGCGCGCGCCCGGGCAGCTTTCATCGGTGGTGGCCGTGCCGCTGGCTTCCACGTACTGCCAGTCCAGGCCCTTGTTGCTCACCTTCAGCGGCGCGCTCGGCAGGCGCTGGAAGATGCCCGACCAGACCCGCATCGAGCCGGTGGCGCCATACAGCCCCGCCTGTTCGTTCTGGTCGTTGCCCATCCAGATCACTGCCAGATGGTCACCGGTGTAGCCGGCGTACCAGCTGTCGCGGCCGTCATTGGTGGTGCCGGTCTTGCCGGCCGGCTGCAGGCGGCCCAGGCCGTCGGCATTGAGGCGCTGCGCGGTACCACTGGCCACGACCTGCTGCAGGCCGATGCTGATCAGGTTGGCGGCGATCGAGTCGCCTTCCTGGGCCGGCGCCGGCGTCTTGTCATAGCGTTTCATCAGCTTGCCCTGCGGGTCGAGCACGCCGCGCACCGCATGCAGCGGCTGGATTTCGCCACCGGAGGCCAGGAACTGGTACAGCTGGGCCATCGCGTAGGGACTCTGGTCCGTGGACCCCAGGATCACCGCCGGATTGGGATCGGCCTTGAGACCGGCAAGGACATGGATCAGCTGCGTGACCCGTTCCGCGCCGACCTGCATCCCGACCCGTACCGTGGCCTGGTTGTAGGAATGGGCCAGCGCATCGATCAGACGGACGGTGCCGTGGCTGCGGTTGTCCGCATTGCCCGGCGACCACTGCTTGCCGCGGCTCAACTGCACCGTCACCGGTGAATCGTCGACCCAGCTGGACAGCGAATAGCGGTCCGGCTGCGCCAGCGCCAGCAGGTAGACGAACGGCTTGAGCAGCGAACCGACCGGACGCTGGGCTTCGATGGCGCGGTTGAAACCGGGTTCGGAGACATCGCGGCTGCCGACCACGGCCAGCACGTCGCCGTTGTGCACGTCGGTCAGCACCAGGCCGGCCTGCAGCGCGGGACGACGCTTGCTCTCCAGCGACGTGATGGTCTTGGTGACCGCGCCTTCGGCATACGCCTGCGCCGACGGCGCCATGCCGGTCATCACGCTCAGGCCCGCGCCCTGCAGCACCGACTCGGGGTAATCGTGTCCGAGCTGGCGACGGACCAGATCCACGTACGCCGGGAAGCGGTTGGCCGCGATCAGGCCCGGGGTCTTGGGCACGCCCAGCGGCGCATCGACCGCACGCTTGTACTCGGCATCGTCGATCAGGTTGGCTTCGCGCAGCTTGCCCAGCACGAAATTGCGCCGGTCCAGCGCGCGTTCGGGATTGCGGCGCGGGTCGTAATAGGACGGCCCCTTGACCAGGCCGATCAGCAGCGCGACGTGTTCGGTATTGAGCGAGGCGAGGTCGCGACCGAACCAGAACTCCGCGCCCGAGGACATGCCGTGGATCGCCTGGCTGCCGCGCTGGCCCAGGTACACCTGGTTGAGGTAGGCCTCCAGGATGGTGCGCTTGTCGTAGCGCGCCTCCATGATCAGCGCGTACAGCACCTCGTTGAATTTGCGGGTGACGGTCTGCTCTTTGCCGATCCCCAGCAGGCCGCTGCGGGCCAGCTGCTGGGTCAGGGTCGAGGCGCCCTGGCGGCTCTGGCCACCGGAACGCACGGTCACCCAGATCGCGCGGGCGATGCCGCTCAGATCGATGCCGTGATGGCGGTTGAAGTCCTTGTCCTCCACCGCCTGCAGGCCGGTGACCAGCAGTTCGGGGGTCTCTTCGATCCGGACCAGCCGGCGCTCTTCCTGCTTCTGGCCATACAGCGTCGCGATCCGGGCCGGATCCAGGCGCGCGGCCTTCAGGGCCTTGCGGCTGTCGGGGTCGCGCAGCGAAGCGACCGACCCGCCGGACAGGCTCAGCTCGACCCGGCGCGGGGCGACCCGGCCGTCGACGTCGTTGTAGCCGCGGCTGGAGATGACGAAGCGGCCGCCTTCCTGCGAATACGTGGCCGGCGATTTGCCGATCCCGTCATCGCGGTAGGCCGAGGCCGCCAACTCGGTCTTGAGCGTGGCCGCATCCATCGCCACCCCGGGCGCCAGCGCCAGCGGGCGCGCATAGACCCGGGTGGGAATCTGCCAGCGCAGCTCGCCGAAGCGCTGGGTGACCTGTTGGTTCAGGTACACCGTATAGGGGATCAGGAAGCCCAGCCCGAGCGCGACAGCTGCCATGCCCCAGGTGATCAGCCGGCGCCGCCAGAGCGGGCCGCGGCTTTCGGTGTCGTCGTCGAACTCGTCGATGTCGTCGGAATCGTAGCGTCGGGGCACGGGGATGCGAGAATATGAAGTCCGGCGAGTCTAACGCAGCCACCGCGAGCGGCGCGTTCTCCCGGGTTCCCCCGCTTAAGCTGGAGTTGCAACGGGATGTCGATGTCCTTGGCCGATGCTCGCTATTTCCTGAACCGCATGCTCGGCCTGTTCCGTCGCAGTCTGGCCAGCCTGCGCACCCGGGGCTGGCGCGCCACCTGGCAGCGGATCCGGGTCCACACCCAGGCCGTGCCGGCCCCGCGCGGCGCGCCGCTGTACCTGCCCGCGGCCACGCCGTTCGCGCCGTTCGCGGTCCCGAGCAGCGAACGCCCGGTGGTCAGCATCGTGATTCCGGTCTACAACCACGCCGCGCACACCCTCGCCTGCCTGCGGGCGCTGGCCGCCCATCCGCCGCAGGTCGACTGCGAGATCCTGGTGGTGGATGACGGCAGCAGCGACGAGACCACGGCCTGGATGCCGCGGATCGGCGGCCTGCGCTATGAAGTGCGGGCGGCCAACGGCGGCTTCATCGAGGCCTGCAACGACGGCGTCGCGCGTTCGCGCGGCCAGTACGTGGTGCTGCTCAACAACGACACCGTGCCGCAACCGGGCTGGCTCGATGCCCTGCTGGCCACCTTCGCACGGGTGCCGCGCGCAGGCCTGGTCGGCGCACAGCTGCTCTATCCCGATGGCCGCCTGCAGGAATCGGGCGGGGTGATCTTCCAGGACGGCAGCGGCTGGAGCTATGGCCGCTTCGAGTCGCCCGAGGATCCCCGCTACAGCGCGCTGCGCGATGCCGACTACTGCTCCGGCGCGGCCCTGATGATCCCGCGCACCCTGTGGGACGAACTCGGCGGCTTCGATCCGCGCTACAAGCCGGCCTACTACGAAGATACCGACCTGGCGTTCGCGGTCCGCGCCCGTGGCCACCGCGTGCTGGTGCAGCCGGCCAGCCGCGTGGTGCATGACGAAGGCACCAGCAACGGCACCGATACCGGCAGCGGGATCAAGGCGTACCAGGTCCGCAACCGCAGCGTGTTCGCGGCGAAATGGGCCGAGGCACTGCAGGCGCAGCCCGCGGTGGGCAGCGTGCCCTCGCCGGCGCTGCTGCACCGCGCCCAGCGCCAGGTCCTGATCCTGGATGAGGAAGTGCCGCAGCCGGACCGCGATTCGGCCTCGCTGCGCCAGTACAACCTGATCCGGATGCTGCTCGACGACGGCATCCACGTGGTGTTCGTGCCGACCCGGCGCGAGCATGGCGGCGCGGCGACCGAGGCGCTGCAGGCGCTCGGCGTGGAAGTCTGGTACGCCCCTTATCTGGTCGGCGTGGCGCCGTGGCTGCGCGCGAACGGTGCCCGCTTCGACGTGGCGATGATGGTGCGCTACCACGTCGCCCACGAGTGCCTGCCGCTGCTGCGCAGCTTCGCGCCGCAGGCCCGCACCGTGTTCGATACGGTCGACCTGCATTACCTGCGCGAGCGTCGCGGGGCCGAGATCGCCGGCGACGCCGGCCTGCTGCGCAACGCCGAGCGCACCCGTGCGCGCGAGCTGGCGGTGATGGAGCAGGTGGATGTGACCGTGCTGGTCAGCGCGGCCGAGCGCGAGCAACTGCGTATCGATGCGCCGACCGCCACGGTCGAACTGATTTCCAACCTGCATGAAGTGGCCGGGGCCGGCCCGGACTGGGCCGAGCGGCGCGATCTGGTGTTCGTCGGCGGCTTCCGCCATCCGCCGAACCTGGATGCGATGCAGTGGTTCATCGGTGAGGTCTTCGCGCGGATCCGCGCGCAGCTGCCCGACATCCGATTCCACTGCATCGGCGCGGCGGTGCCGGACACGCTGCGCGACCTTGCGGCGACCCAGCCGGGCGTGGAGATCCATGGCTTCGTGCCGGACGTGGTGCCGTACATGGATGGCGTCCGCATCGCGGTCGCACCGCTGCGCTTCGGCGCCGGGGTCAAGGGCAAGGTCAACCTGAGCATGGCGCATGGCCAGCCGGTGGTCGCCACGACCTGCGGCGTGGAAGGCATGCACCTGCGCGATGGCGAGGATGTGCTGGTCGCCGATGATGCCGAGGCGTTCGCGCAGGCCGTGGTCCGGCTCTACCAGGACGAGGCGCTGTGGCGCCGGCTTTCGACCGCCGGCCTGCAGAACATCGTGGATCACTTCTCGCTCGATGCCGCGCGCGCCACCGTGCAGCGGGTGTTCGGGGACTAAGCGCCTGCGCCACCGCCGGCGCTGCGCAGGCGCTCGGCGAACGCCGGCAGCTCGGGCAGGTCCGGCTGCCAACGGCGGGCCTGCAGCAGCGCCTGCTGCGCGAAGGCGATGTCCCCCGAACCGAGGCGCTCGCTGCCGATGGCCAGCCAGCGCTGTGCCAGCCGTCGCCGGGCGGCCGCCTGGCCCGCCTCGTTGTTCGACAGCGTCTGCCAGGCGTCCAGGCAGGCGCCAGCCGCCAGCACACGGTTCTCGCGCAGGCGATCCTCGAAGCATTGCCGGCTCGCCGGCAGCAGACGTCTGGCCGCGGCACGCACCCGCGGATTCTGCGGCGCCACGCCCTGGGCTTCACGCAGGGCGTCATAGGCACTGCGTCCGGGCGGCTCGAGGAACTGTCCGCCGCGTTCCGCTTCCTCCAGGCGTGCGAGCAGGCCCTGCAGCGTGCGCTCGCGCTGCGCGCGCGGCACCGCCGGCGTCGTCAGCGCCGTCTGCGAGCGGCGGGCCTGCTCGATCGCATGCCGCGCCGCCTCCAGCGCACGCGTGGACGCACCCAGTGTTTCAGCCGCCTGCACGGCCTGCGCGGCCTCGTCGAAGCGGAAGTTGCCGGCCAGCCGCGTCGCGCGTGCCAGCTGCGCGTCGGCCACCTGCAGCTGGCCACGGCGCGCGGCGGGATCGTCCGGCAACGCCGAGAGCACCGCGGCGAAGGCCTCCGCCGCGACGTCCAGCCTCTGCCGGCGCACCGCGGCTTCGCCGTCCCGCTGGCGGCGCTCCAGCGCATTGTTCACCGCCTCCTGGGTGGCGGGCAGATCGACATGCCCGGCATCGAACCCCCGGGCACTGCGCACCAGCTCCGCCGCGCGTGCGACATCGCCGCGATCGGCCGCAGTGCGTGCCTGCTGCAACAGGTCCGAGAGGGCATCCTCGCGGCCTTCCAGCGCACGCAGCTGGTTGGGCGAGAGGGTGAGCACCTGCTGGAACAGTGGCAACGCGCTGTCCGGGCTGCCATCGAGCCGTTGCGCCTGCAGGGCCGCTTCGGCACGGCCGAGCAAGGCACCGATCCCCGCGCGTGCCTGGTCGTGTGCATGCAGTTGCTGCGCCACCGCGTCGGCATCGCGCTGCGGCACCTGCAACGCGCGCGCCAACGCGAGCGCGGCCGTCGCAGCCGGCGCGTCGCCACGGTCCAGCGCATCCCGGGCCTGCTGGAGAGCGGCCTGGCCGGTGCGGGCCAGGCCGCTGCGCGCCTGCAGGCGGTCGTTGTCCAGCGCCAGGGCCGCCTCGAAGGACTCGCGTGCGCCGCTGCCATCGGCAGCACTCAATCGGCCTGCGGCCAGCGCGCGATCGCCCTGGTCGAGCAGCTGTTCGATCTGCGGCTCGTTCCAGAACCAGTTGGCCAGCGGCCGGCGCAGCAATGCCAGGCTGACGAAGAGCAGCACCGCGACCAGCAGTGCCCAGCGCCAGATGCGCCGGGCGTGGCGCGCCTGCACCCACCACCAGCGGCCCTCGCGGCGCACGCGTCGCAACGCCTCGTGGGCGGCCTCATGCCTGTCATCGTCCCGGCTCATGGCGCGAGCCTAGCGTGGGGCACGTGAGCTCAGCCTAGACGCCGGGCTTCGCTGACGCCGGGCAGTGCATCGAGCTTGCCCAGCAGGGTGGAGAGCTGCCCGTAGTCGCTGACCTTCAAACGCAGGCGCAGGTGCGCACGGCCGCTGTTGCGGACGTTGTCGCTGTGGATGTCCAGGACGTACGCATCTTCCTGCGCGATCAGGTTGGTGATGTCCTTGAGCAGCCAGCGCCGGTCGACCGCATCGACCACCACGTCCACTTCGTAGCCACCACCGGCCTGGCCCCACTCCACCGGCAGGATGCGCTGCGGACTGGCGGCCGCCAACCGCGCCAGCGCGGCGCAGTCGGTGCGGTGCACGGTGACGCCGCGCGCACGCGTGAGGTAGCCCACGATCGGCTCACCGGCTACCGGCTGGCAGCAGCGCGCCAGCTGCACCAGCAGGTTGCCCACGCCCTGGACGGTGAAGTCCGCACTGCGCACGCTGTCGCGCCGCGCGGTCGGGCGGGGCAGGACCGGCGCGGCCGGCTGGCTGGCGGCGCGCTCGGCTTCCAGCAGCGTGCGGCTGACCTGGTTCGGCCCGGTATCGCCCAGCGCCACCTGGATATACAGATCATCGACGCTGTCGGCGTGGAACTTCTTCACCGCGATGGCCAGGTCGGCGTGCTGCAGGCCGAGGCGCTTGAGTTCGCGCTCGAGCAGCTCGCGGCCGGCCAGCACGTTGCGCGCGCGGTCCAGCTTGTGGAACCAGCCACGCACCTTCTCGCGCGAGCGGTTGCTGGCCAGGAAACCGCTGGAGGCCAGCAGCCAGTCGCGCCGGGGATCGGCTTCCTTGCCGGTCAGGATCTCGACCCGGTCGCCGCTGCGCAGGCGGTAGGTCAGCGGCACGATGCGGCCATTGACCTTCGCGCCACGGCAGCGGTGCCCGACCATGGTGTGCACGTGGTAGGCGAAATCCAGCGGCGTGGCGCCCTGCGGCAGGTCCATCACCTCGTCCTTGGGGCTGAGCGCGTAGACCCGGTCCTCGGTCAGCTCTGCGTCGAGCGCGCCGGCCAGTTCGCCGCCATGCCCTTCCTGGGAATGCTCCAGCAGCTGGCGCATCCAGGTGATCTTGCGGTCGAAGGCCTTCTCCGCACCCTTGCTGCCTTCCTTGTAACGCCAGTGCGCGGCCACGCCGAGCTCGGCCTGCGCGTGCATGTCGTGGGTACGGATCTGCACTTCGATGGTGCGCCCTTCCGGGCCGACCACGGCGGTATGCAGCGAGCGGTAGTCGTTGGCCTTGGGGCGGGCGATGTAATCGTCGAACTCGCTCGGCACCGGGGCCCACAGCGCATGCACCACGCCCAGCGCGGCGTAGCAGGCGGCCACGTCATCGACCATCACGCGCACCGCGCGGATGTCGTAGAGCTGCTCGAAGGCCAGCCGCTTTTTCTGCATCTTCCGCCAGATGCTGTAGATGTGCTTCGGGCGACCGCTGACCTCGGCGCGGATGCCCTGGGCCATCAGCTCACGCGACAGCGCTTTCTTGACGCCCTCGACATACCGCTCGCGGGCGAGCCGGGTCTCGTCGACCTCGCGGGCGATGCGGCGATAGGTCTCCGGTTCCAGGTGGCGGAACGCCAGGTCTTCCAGCTCCCACTTCAGCTGCCAGATGCCGAGCCGGTTGGCCAGCGGCGCATGGATGTCGCGGGTGAGCTGGGCGAGCGCGCGGCGCTCTTCCGCGGGCAGCCGATCAGCACCGCGCATGCGGGCCAACTGGCGGGCCAGCAGGATCGGCACCACGCGCAGATCGCGGATGATGGACAGCAGCAGGCGCCGCAGGCCTTCGCTGTTGCGCCCGGCCTCGCGCCCGGCGTGCAGCGCCCAGACCTGGTCGGCGGCATCCAGGCCGTCGAGCAGGCCGATGACCACCGGCTTGAGCGTGCCGACCGGCAACGCGTCCAGCCCGGCGCGCAGCCAGGGCAGGTCGAACAACAGCGTGGCCAGCAATGCCGACTCGTCGGCCGACAGCAACGACAGCGCATCCAGGGTGTCGGCGAGCACCGACCAGCCCGCACGCATCTCCAGGTCGGCCTCGGGCTGCTGCCAGCGCTGCAGCAACGCGTCGCGCAGCTCAGCCGGCAGCGAAGCCACCGAGGGTCGGTTCAACAAGGCATCCAGGCCAGGGGCAGAAGCGCGGTTCACAGCATCGTACAGACAAGACAGAGGCCACCTACACTAGCGCCGCGGCGCCCAACCGACAATCGCCGCCGCCGGCATGTGCACATGCCGGGGCGCTGGCACTACACTGCGGCCATCCCTAGGAGAAACCCTGCCATGCGCTATCCCCGTCTGCGGTTGTTGGCCTGTGCGGCCGTTCTGATGAGCCTGTCGCTGCCGGCCCTGGCCCAGCGCGTGGTCGAGGGCGATCTCCAGCAGCAGATGTCGCCAGCCGAATTCAAGGCGGCCGGACTGGACAAACTGAGCCCGCAGGAAATGACCTCGCTCAACAACTGGCTGCAGGGCAAAGTGGCCTCGGCGGCCGCCGATGCACGCGAACAGATGCGCGAGCAGGCCCGCGAAGAAGGCCGCCAGGAGGTGATCGTCAAGAACCGTGGCTTCTTCGACTTCGGCAGCAAGGACCCCATCAACAGCACGCTGCCTGGCGAGTTCTCGGGCTTCGGCAAAGGGCGCACCTACACGCTCGCCAATGGACAGGTGTGGGAGCAGACCGATGCGGTGACCGTGGGTGGCGTGCGCAGAACCGATGCGAACGTCTCGGTCATTCCGGGCATTTCCAATGTCTGGTATCTGCGCGTGGAAGGCATCAACACCCGCGCCAAGGTGCGCCGCGTCAAGTAACCCCCGGCGCCCCGTGCCACCTCGGCACGGGGCATTGGCCGGATCAGGCGGCCTGCAGCGCAGCCACGCGCTGGGCCAGTTTCTTGGCCGATATGCCGGTCCTGGCACCCAGCTCCTGGGCAAACAGCGAGACCCGCAGCTCTTCCAGATCCCAACGCAGGTCCTGCCACTGCGGCCGCGCTCGCAGTCCGCGTGCGTCGGCCTGCGCCAGGGCATCGACGAACGGGCGCAGTTCCAGCATCCGCGCCTGATCGCGCGGCGGATCCCGCTTGGCACGCTCGGTGCGCAGGATCATCGCGCGCAGATAGCGCGGGTACTGCGCCAGGGCATCGGCCGGCGTCTCACGCAGGAACCCGGGATGGACCAGGGCGGCAAGCTGCTGCTCCATGTCGTCCAGGTTGCCCCGCGCCCAGCCCATCAGCGGCGCTTCCAGCTGCGGCTTCAGTTCCGCCACGTGCGCCAGGATGTTCTCGGCCAGCTTCAGGCGCGCCATCGCCTCGCCGAACAACGCCTTGCCCGCCTCCGCACTGCGCTTGGCGAACGCGGCCGGATCGCGGATATCGCCCAGGCCATCGGCGAGCAGGGCATTCATCGCCGCATCGACCAGATCGCCACGCAGGCGCTCCTGCGATTCGATCGCGGCATACAGCAGGCCGGTCTTGGGCGGCACCGGCAACTGCTTGCGCGCCTGCTTGGCCTTGTCGGCCAGTGCGATCTCCAGCAGGCGACGCACGCCGCGCGGATGCTGTTCCAGCGCCTCGTTGCGGTCGGCGAAAATCTTCAACGCGGCGGTGTCGCCCTGGTCCACCAGCGCCGGGTAGGCCGGCACGCCGGCTTCGCCGGGCACCTGCAGCGGGATCGGGCTGGCGGGGAAATCGCGCAGTCCCTCCGCCGCCAGCGCGCGCCCGGCGCGTGCGGCAAACGCATCACCGGCCTTCGCCCCGAAGCGCGCACGCAGCGCGTCCAGATCGCGCGAGGTCGCCAGCACCTTGCCGTCCGCATCGCGCAGGCGCAGGTTCATGCGCAGGTGCGGTTCCAGCGAGGCGTCGTCGAAATCCGTCGCAGCCAGCTTGGCACCGGTGGCGCGCGACAGGAACCGCGCCAGTTCGCCCCGGATGTCATCGGCGGTCGATTCGGCGAACGCCTCGGCAAATGCACGACCGAAGTCCGGCGCCGGCACGTAGTTGCGTCGCATCGCCTTTGGCAGGCTGCGGATCAATGCGGCGGCCTTGTCCGCGACGAAGCCGGGGGCCAGCCACGACAGGCGCGCCGGGTCCAATGCGTTGAGCAGGTGCAGCGGCACCTCCAGGGTCACGCCATCTTCGTCGGCGCCCGGCTCGAAGGTGTAGTGCAGCGGCAACCGTGCGTCACCCAGCGGCAGGTACGTGGGATAACGCTCGGCGTCGCTGCCTTCGCCCGGCAGCAGATCGGCCAGCGTCCACGACAGCGCGCGGCGTTTCTCCGGCGCCAGTGCCTTCCACCAGGTATCCAGGCCCATCGCCGAATGGATTTCGGCCGGAATCCGGTCCAGGTACCAGCGCGCCTGCCAGCTCTCATCGGCGACGATGCCGGCGCGGCGCAGTTTGGCTTCTTCTTCGCGCGCCTGCTCCAGTACCTTGAGGTTGTCGGCGACGAAGCCGGCGCGGGTGTTGATCTCGCCGGTCACCAGGGCCTGGCGCACGAAGATGTCGTGCGCCTCGCCCGGCGCGATGCGGCCGTAGTGCACCGGCTTCTTCGGTGCCAGCACCAGCCCGAACAGGCTGATCTGCTCCGAGGCCAGCACCTGGCCCTGCGCGCGCGACCAGTGCGGGTCGAAGTGCTTGCGCAGCAGCAGGTGCGGCAGTTCGTTGATCACCCAGTCCGGCTCGATCGCGGCATTGGTCAGGCCCCAGATCTTCTGGGTGTCCAGCAGCGTCGCGGTCAGCAGCCACGGCGGCGGCCGCTTGGCCAGGGTCGAACCCGGGAACGGCAGGAAGCGGCGCTGGCGCGGTGCCAGGAAGTCGCCCTTCTCGCTGCGGTGGCCGATCTGCGTGGGCAGGCCTGCTATCAGCGCGCGGTGCAGGGTCTGGTAGGCGGCGGCGCGGACTTTGTCGCTGAAGGCGTTGCGCGCCTCGGTGTCGGCCCCCTTGACCGATGCCGGCGTGCTCTCTGCCGGCGCCGGCTCGGATTTCCCTTCGCGGGCCAGGCGCGCGGCACGGTGCTGCTGGCCGCGCGTCGCCTTGATCTTCGCCTCGTCATCGCGCGCCGGTGCAGGCGCGGACGAACCGGCCAGCAGCGGTGCCAGGGAGGTCTCGGCCGCTTCTTCCGTCCAGCCCAGCTCCTCGCACAGCACGCGCAGCTGGCGATGCAGTTCACGCCACTCGCGCATGCGCAGGAAGCCGAGGAAATGCCGCCCGCACCAGTCGCGCAGCTTGGACTGGGTCAGGTCTTCGTGAGCCTGGCGGTAGCCGTCCCACAGGCGCAGCACCCCGACGAACTCCGAGCGGCCATCGGCGAACAGCGCATGCGCGTTGTCGGCGGCGGCGCGCGCTTCCGGCGGGCGCTCGCGCGGGTCCTGGATGCCCAGGAACGAGGCGATCACCAGCATCGGCCGAAGGCAGCCCTGGGCCTGTGCGGCGACCAGCATGCGGGCCAGTTTGACGTCCACCGGCAGGCGCGCCATCTGGCGGCCGATCGGGGTCAGGCGGCGCTCCGCATCGACCGCGCCCAGCTCACCCAGCTGCTGCCAGCCATCGGCGATGGCGCGCTCATCCGGTGCTTCCAGGAACGGGAAATCCTCGATCTTGCCGAGGCCGAGCTGCAGCATCCGCAGGATCACACCGGACAGGCTGGAGCGGCGGATTTCCGGATCGGTGAATTCGGGGCGTGACTGGAAATCCGCCTCGGAATACAGCCGGTAGCAGATGCCCTCGGACACGCGGCCGCAACGGCCCTTGCGCTGGTTGGCGCTGGCCTGCGAGACCGCCTCGATGTGCAGCCGATCCAGCTTCTGGCGCGGACTGTACCGCTTGATGCGGGCAAAACCCGGGTCGATCACATAGCGGATGCGCGGTACCGTCAACGAGGTCTCCGCGACGTTGGTCGCCAGCACGATGCGCCGGTTGGCGCCCGGGTTGAAGACCAGATCCTGGTCCTTCACCGACAGCCGCGCATACAGCGGCAGCACGTCGGTCCCGCGGTATTTGCGCCGCTCCAGCGACTGGTGCGCATCGCGGATTTCGCGCTCGCCCGGGAAGAACAGCAGGATGTCGCCACGTGGGTCGATCCGGGTGATTTCATCCACCGCCGCGACCACCGCATCATTGACGGTGCGCTCGCCATCGCGGCCGCCGTCGTCTTCGCCACCGCCCTCGCCTTCCAGCGGGCGATAACGCACCTCCACCGGGAAGGTGCGGCCTTCCACGCTGATCACCGGCGCATCGTCGAAATGCTGGGCAAAGCGCGAGGTGTCGATGGTCGCCGAGGTGACGATCAGCTTCAGGTCCGGGCGCTTCTTCAGCAGCTGCTTGAGATAGCCGAGCAGGAAATCGATGTTGAGGCTGCGTTCGTGCGCCTCGTCGACGATGATCGTGTCGTAGCTGGACAGCCAGCGGTCGCTGCTGATCTCGGCCAGCAGGATGCCGTCGGTCATGAACTTGATGCGGGTATCGTCACCGACGCGATCGGTGAAGCGCACCTGGTAGCCGACCGTCGTCCCGAGCTCGGACTGCAGCTCCTGCGCGACGCGGGTCGCCACCGCACGTGCGGCAATCCGTCGCGGCTGGGTGCAGCCGATCATGCCGGCCGTGCCTCGGCCGGCGGCCAGGCACAGTTTGGGCAGCTGGGTGGTCTTGCCCGAGCCGGTCTCACCGGCGATCACCACGACCTGATGGTCGCGGATCAGCGCGGTGATGGCCTCCGCTTCACGCGCAATCGGCAGTTGCTCGTCCAGAGTGATGGTCGGCTGGTTCAGCGCGCGCCTTTCGCGGCGCTGCACGGACGCCTGCAAGGCCTGCTCGAACGCCGCCGCCAGACCCGCATCCGCCGGTTTGGCCCGCCAACGCGAGAGCATCCCCAGCAAACGACCGCGGTCGCGGCTCATGGCCCCGTTGATCGCGGCCTGCTGCTGGGCCAGGCGTGCTGCTTGTGGTTTTTCGATAGCGCTCATCAATCGATTCGTTTAGAACTTTTGTTTACTACTGAAAGGGTAGTCTGATCTATTGTGAAGGCCATCCGATTCATCCCATCCATAAGGAGTTCTCCCATGGCGAAGACGACCAAGACCCCGGTAAAGACCAAGACGGCCAAGCAGCAGCTCGGCGCGGCGGCCCCATCTGCCCCGAACATCGATATCGGGATCAAGGAGGGCGATCGCAAGAAGATCGCCGATGGACTGTCGGCGTTCCAGGCAGATGCGTTCACGCTCTACCTGAAGACCCACAACTTCCATTGGAACGTGACCGGGTCGATGTTCAATTCCCTGCACACCATGTTCGAGACCCAGTACACCGAACAGTGGGCGGCCCTGGATGACGTGGCTGAACGCATCCGTGCACTGGGCTTCAACGCCCCGGGCTCCTACCGCGAGTTCGCGGCCCTGACCTCGATCGCCGAGGAGCCGGGCCTGACCGACAGCGCGGACTGGCGTGAAATGGTACGCCAGTTGGTCACCGCCAACGAGGCGGTGTGCCGCACCGCCCGGAAAGTCCTGGACGTGGCTGACGATGCGGACGACGCGCCGACCGAGGATCTGATGACCCAGCGCCTGCAGACCCACGAAAAGTACGCCTGGATGCTGCGTTCGCTGCTGCAGTAAGGGTTGGTTTTTTGGCGGGCTTTTGCTGGAAGCAACGTCAAAGGCGAAGGCAAAGGCATTGGCTGCGGGGGTCTCCGTGTTGGCGAGCGGGGGCCAGGCCCTGCCGGGACGCGCCGTAAACCCATCCTTGGGGGCTCGTGGGCGCCATCCTTGGCGCCCTGACGGTCCCGTCAGGGCCCGGCCCCCACTCGCCAGACTGATCTGGATGGACGGTGGGGCAAGCCAGAGCAACCGGCCGCAAGTACCCAAGTCACCCCGTCGAGATGCGACGTCGAGATGCACAGGCAACAACCCACACAGGCGCCGATTGGCGCCTGTGTGCGTTTGACCCGCGCTCGACTGGCTCTCGACTCGCTCTCCTCGGTACACCAGCCACGTGTCGGAGGCGCGGTGTGGGTGGGTTTGCAGGACCGTTGGAGCGGCATGGATGCCGCTCACGAGCCCCCATGGATGGGTTCACGGCGGGTCCAGCAAACCCACCCACACCGCGCCAAACCCGTAAGACGGAACGCCCGGCGCTGTGAGCCTCTGCCTTTGAGGCGTCGAGGCGTTGAGGCTTTGCTGCTTTAAGGCCTTGGCCCCCGGCTTCCCTACACCCCGACCCGGCATCAGAGGACACGGCCCGCAGCCCGGGCAAGGTAAACTAGCGCGATGTCTTCCCGCCCCGCGCACGACCTGCTCAGCCGCATCTTTGGTTACGACGAATTCCGCGGTCCGCAGCAGGCGATCGTCGAACATGTCGCCGCCGGCAATGACGCGCTCGTCCTCATGCCCACCGGCGGCGGCAAATCGCTCTGCTACCAGGTGCCCTCCCTGCTCCGCGACGGCACCGGCATCGTCATCTCGCCGCTGATCGCCTTGATGCAGGACCAGGTCGAAGCCCTGCGCCAGCTCGGCGTCCGCGCCGAATACCTCAACTCCACCCTCGATGGCGACACCGCCGCACGGGTCGAGCGCGAACTCCTCGCCGGCGAACTGGACATGCTCTATGTCGCCCCCGAGCGCCTGCTCACCGGCCGCTTCCTGTCTCTGCTCTCGCGCAGCCGGATCGCCCTGTTCGCCATCGACGAAGCCCATTGCGTCTCGCAGTGGGGCCACGACTTCCGCCCCGAATACCGCCAGCTCACCGTCCTGCACGAACGCTGGCCCGACGTCCCGCGCATCGCGCTGACCGCCACCGCCGATCCGCCCACCCAGCGCGAAATCGCCGAACGCCTGGACCTGACCAACGCCCAGCACTTCGTCAGCTCCTTCGACCGCCCCAACATCCGCTACACCGTCGTCCAGAAAGACAACGCCAAGCGCCAGCTGCTGGACTTCCTCAAGGTCCACCGCCAGGAAGCCGGCATCGTCTACTGCATGTCGCGGCGCAAGGTCGAAGAAACCGCCGAGTTCCTGTGCAAGGAGGGCATGAACGCCCTGCCCTACCACGCCGGCCTTCCCGCCGAGGTGCGCGCCGCCAACCAGCGCCGCTTCCTGCGCGAGGATGGCATCGTCATGTGCGCCACCATCGCCTTCGGCATGGGCATCGACAAACCGGACGTGCGCTTTGTCGCGCATACCGACCTGCCCAAATCGATGGAAGGCTACTACCAGGAAACCGGTCGCGCGGGGCGCGATGGCGAGCCTGCCGAAGCCTGGCTCTGCTACGGGCTGGGCGACGTGGTGCTGCTCAAGCAGATGATCGAACAGTCCGAAGCCGGCGAAGACCGCAAAACGCTGGAACGGTCCAAGCTCGATCACCTGCTCGGCTACTGCGAATCCATGCAGTGCCGCCGCCAGGTCCTGCTGGCCGGGTTCGGGGAGACCTACCCCCAGCCCTGCGGCAATTGCGACAACTGCCTGCTGCCGCCGGATGCCTGGGATGCCAGCGTCGCCGCCCAGAAGGCGCTGAGCTGCGTCTACCGCAGTGGCCAGCGCTTCGGCGTCGGCCACCTGATCGACATCCTGCGCGGCGGCGACAACGAGAAGGTGCGCCAGTTCGGGCATACCGAACTGAGTACCTACGGCATCGGCAAGGATCTCGACGCCCGCACCTGGCGCAGCGTGTTCCGCCAGCTGGTCGCCTCCAGCCTGCTCGAAGTGGACAGCAGCGCCTATGGCGGCCTGCGCCTGACCGATGGCAGCCGTGACGTGCTCAAGGGCCAGCGGAAGGTCATGATGCGCCGCGAAACCCCCAAGGCCGCCCGCGAGCGCGACCGCAGCGGCCAGCGCACGGGCCTGTCGGTGCTGCCGCAGGACCTGGCCCTGTTCAACGCGCTGCGCGGCCTGCGCGCCGAACTCGCCCGCGAACAGAACGTCCCGGCGTTCGTCATTTTCCACGACAGCACCCTGCGCAACATCGCCGAACAGCGCCCCACCAGCGTCGATGCGCTGGGCCGGGTCGGTGGCATCGGCGGCACCAAGCTGGCCCGCTATGGCGACCGCCTGGTCGAGATCGTCCGTGAGGAAGGCTGATGCCCCGGCAGGTCCAGGCAGACCCGGCTCCAGAGTTGAACCAGGTGTTCAGCCGCAGGTGCGGTCGTCGCGCTTTGGCAGTAAGGTGAGCCCCATGTCCGCCAGTGGCCTTCTCCTGCGAGTGGTCTTGATGCTCAGCCTGTTGCTCAACGGGCTGAACGTGGCCATGGCCGGCCCGATGGCGCTGGCCCTGGCCGAGCCGACCGCCGCCAGCAGCCCGGCACTGCCCTGCCACGGCGACGCGCCGGCTCCCGCCGCACACGATCACCACGCGATGGCCGCCGCCGATGCCGGCGTACAGGCGCCGCACGATGGCGACCGCTGCAAGATCAAGGACTGCCTCCGCAGCTGCGCCCAGCAGCCCAGCCTGACTGTCCAGGTCGCCTGGCTGGCCACGCCGCCGCCGGTGTCCATGGCCCCGCTGAAGGCCGCGCATCCCACGCTGCCGCCCCCGCCGCTGGACCGCATCACCCGCCCTCCGATCGCCTGAGCCGCCGCGCTCTGCGAGCGCCCGCCTGAGCTCTGCCCGCGCGCCCCCGGTGTGCGGGCGTTGACGGCACCGCGTGTGCCATTCGAACCGGATTCGGAGTTGCAATGTCTTTCCCAAAAACACCCGGCACGGGCACCCCGCCCATGCCGTCACGTCGCCTGTTCGTGCAGGGCGTGGCTGCCGGCGGCGTGGTCGCCGGCCTGGCCGCCACCGGTCTGAGCCCGCGGGCGTTCGCCGCCGCCGGCCCCGGCCTGGTCGGCGCCCCCCAGGTCCTCAGCAGCCAGGACGTGCAGCTGAGCATCGGCGAATCGCTGGCCAACTTCACCGGCCGTACCCGCCCGGCGATCACCGTCAACGGCAGCCTGCCGGCGCCGATCCTGCGCTGGCGCGAGGGCCAGACGGTCAACATCCGGGTGGCCAATACGCTGCAGGGCCATCCCACCTCCATCCACTGGCACGGCCTGCTGCTCCCGGCCAACATGGATGGCGTGCCCGGCCTGAGCTTCAACGGCATCGCCCCCGGCGAGGCCTATCAGTACCGTTTCACCCTCAAGCAGTCGGGTACGTACTGGTACCACAGCCATTCCATGTTCCAGGAACAGGCCGGCCTGTACGGCGCGCTGATCATCGACCCGCTCGAGCCGGCGCCGTACCACTTCGACCGCGAGCACGTGATCCTGCTCTCGGACTGGACCGACCTGGACCCCGGTGCGCTGTTCCGGCGCATGAAGAAACTCGCCGAGTACGACAACTACTACAAGCGCACCCTGCCCGACTTCCTGCGCGATGTGCGCAGGGACGGCTGGGCCGCGGCCACCGCCGATCGCGGCATGTGGGGCCGGATGCGGATGACGCCGACCGACATTTCCGACATCAACGCCCACACCTACACCTACCTGATCAACGGCACCGCCCCGGCCGGCAACTGGACCGGGCTGTTCCGCAGTGGCGAGAAGGTGCTGCTGCGCTTCATCAACGGCGGTTCGATGACCTACTTCGACGTGCGCATCCCCGGGCTGAAAATGACCGTGGTCGCCGCCGATGGCCAGTACATCCACCCGGTCAGCATCGATGAATTCCGCATCGCGCCGGCCGAGACCTTCGACGTGATCGTCGAACCCAGTGGCCAGGACGCGTACACGATCTTCTGCCAGGACATGGGCCGCACCGGCTATGCCGCCGGCACGCTGGCGGTCCGCCACGGCCTGCAGGCGCCGATTCCCGAGCGCGACGCACGCCCGCTGCTGACCATGAGCGACATGGGACATGACATGGGCCATGCCTCGAACGCGATGGCGGGCCACGACATGAAGGGCATGGAAGGCGGCTGCGGCGCCAGCATGGGCCACGGCGCGCACGGCGCCGATCCCAAGGCACCGCGTCACCCGGCCAGCGAAACGGGCAATCCGCTGGTGGACATGCAGAGCATGGCGACCGAGCCGAAACTGGATGATCCCGGCATCGGCCTGCGCGACAACGGACGCGACTTGCTCACCTACGGTGCGATGCGCAGCCTGTTCGACGATCCCGATGGCCGCGAACCCGGCCGCGAGGTCGAGCTCCACCTGACCGGCCACATGGAGAAATTCAGCTGGTCCTTCGATGGCATCCCCTTCGCCAGTGCCGAACCGCGGCGCCTGCACTACGGTGAGCGCATGCGCATCGTGCTGGTCAACGACACCATGATGCAGCACCCGATCCATCTGCACGGTGTGTGGAGCGATCTGGAAAATGCGGACGGCGAGTTCCACCTGCGCAAGCACACCATCGACATGCCACCGGGCACCCGCCGCACGTATCGCGTACGTGCCGACGCGCTCGGCCGTTGGGCCTACCACTGCCACCTGCTGTACCACATGGAAGCGGGCATGATGCGCGAAGTGAGGATCGAAGAATGAGCCGCTCTCCTCTCACCGCGACGTCGGCCCTGAGCACCGCCCTGCTGCTGGCATTGTCGGCACCGGCCTGGGCGCAGTCGCATGCCGGCCATGCCACGACGCCGACCACAACTACGGCCGACACAGCACCGGCAGATGGCGGCAAGGTCGATCACAGCCAGATGGATCATTCGAAGATGGACCACGGCAGCGCTGATCACAGCCAGATGGACCATTCCACGATGGACCACGGCACGACCGATCACGGCAAGATGGATCATTCGAAGATGGACCACGCCGCGATGGGTCATGGCGTGCCGAAGGCGCCTGCGCCCACCGAACCGCTCGAGCCGATTCCGGCGGTGACGGCCGCCGACCGCCTTGCCGCGTTCCCGCCGATCGACCACGGCGCGATGGAGCATGCGCCGGAGATCCACAGCATGCTGCTGGTCAACCGCCTCGAACACTGGGACGGTCAGCACGGCACCGGCCAGGCCTGGGAGGCCAGCGGCTGGGTGGGCGGCAACATCAACAGGCTATGGCTGCGCAGCGAAGGCGAGCGCAGCGACGGCCGCACCGAATCGGCCGATCTGGAAGTGATGTACGGCCGCAGCGTGTCGCCGTGGTGGGACGTGCTGGTCGGCGTGAAGCAGGACTTCCGTCCGGCCGATTCGCGCACCTGGGCGGCGTTCGGCATCCAGGGATTGGCGCCGTACAAGTTCGAGACCTCGGCCACGGCCTATGTCGGCGAAGGCGGCCAGGTCGCGGCCACGGTGGAAGTGGAGTACGAGCTGCTGCTGACCAACCGCCTGATCCTGCAGCCGCTGGTGGAAGCCAGCTTCTCGGCCAAGGACGAGCCGGAGCGTGGAAACGGTTCGGGCCTCAACAAGATCGAGGCCGGGCTGCGCCTGCGCTACGAGTTCAGCCGCCGCTTCGCGCCGTACATCGGCATCAGCCACGAGCGGATGTTCGGCGATACCGCTGATTACCACGAGGCGGCCGACGAGCGCGCGCGCGATACCCGCTGGGTGGCGGGCGTGCGGGTCTGGTTCTGATCCCGCGGCCGCGACAGGTTCCGGGTGCCCCAGGTACCCGGACCTCCTGCCGGTTGGAGCGATGGCGTAAGCTGCCGGCCCGATCTGCCTGCCTTGCGCCATGACGTTGACCCTCCGCCGCGCCACCCTTGCCGATGCCGAGGCGCTCTCGACGATCGCCATCGCCACCTATACCGAAACCTTCGGCGATTCCTACCCGCCGCAGGATCTGCGCGAATTTCTGGACCGTCACTACGCGGTCGAACCGCAACGCCGCGAACTGGCCGATCCGCGCAACGCCGCATGGCTGCTGGAGGATGGCGGCCGCGCGGTGGGCTATCTCGCCGCGGGGCCGAACGGCCTGCCTCATGCCGAGGCCAGCGAGGGCGATATCGAGCTCAAACGCCTCTACCTGCTCGCCAGCCACCAGCGTGGCGGCCACGGCGCGCGCCTGATGGACGCGTTCCTGGCCTGGCTCGATCAACCACGGCGGCGCACGCTGTGGGTCGGCGTGTGGTCCGAGAACCTGGGTGCGCAATGCTTCTATGCGCGCTATGGCTGCAGCAAGGTCGGCGAATACGATTTCCCGGTCGGCGACAGCGTCGACCGGGAGTTCATCCTGCGCCGCGCCTGAGCGCAGCGCAGGCGCGCATCAGAAGTCGAACAGGTCCGACAGGAAGCTCTCTTTCTTCTTCTTGCGGTAGCCGTGCTGATCGCCGTACGGCTGTTGGCCCAGGTGGCGGGTATCACGGTGCTGCACGGCGCCCGGCGGCGGCGGTGCGGCAGCGCGTACCGGGGCGGATGCAGGCGCGGCGGCACCGGCGGAGCGCTCGATGATCTTGTCCAGTTCGCCACGGTCCAGCCACACGCCACGGCACTGCGGGCAGTAGTCGATCTCGATGCCCTGGCGCTCGGACATCTGCAGCGCTTGGGTTTTGCATACGGGGCATTGCATGGGCGGTCATCCAAGGGGCAAAGCCGCACTCTAGCGGGTCGCACCTGACCGTGGTGCAACGCGGCCATGACCGATGGCCCCCCGACCTATGCCCCATGCTGCCGGCGTGGAGATCACCAACAATCCACGCCGTCCCTGGATATGGAGCGTCCCATGCCGACCCTTCGCCTGCCCACCTGGCTGGCCACCTGCGTGGTGGTGCTGACCCTGGCCGTGTCGATCAACCTGCGCGACCTCGCCGCGTGGCTGGGCACGCCGATTCCGAAGCTGCCGATCGCCTATGGCGGCGCCATCCTCGACAACGGCCTGGGCGTGCTGCTGGTGCTGGCCGTGGCTGCGCTGCTGCTGCGACCGGGGCAACGCCTGCGCGCATTGCTCGGGTTGCGCTGGAATGGCTGGCAGGGGCCGGGCTGGCGCTGCTGGCCACGCTGCCCTGCTGGCTCGGCCTGTGGTGGCTGGGCGGGGTGAATCCCAGCCAGGATGTCCTCGCACTGCTGATGCTCGGCGTGCTGTTCCCGTTCGCCGAGGAAATCATCTTCCGTGGCTTCGGCTTCATCTTCGCCCATCGCCAGCAGCGCTGGCCGTGGCTGGCCGCCGCGCTGGTACAGGCGGTGATCTTCGGTGCGATCCACTGGTGGTCGTTCGGCGGCGGCGGGGGCATGGCACTGCAGGTGTTTGCCATCACCGGCATCGGCGGACTGGTATTCGCCTGGCTCAACACCCTGGACGACTACACCCTGTGGAGCGGGCTGGCCCTGCATGTCTCGCTCAACCTGGCCTGGAACGTATTCGTGATCAGCGAGGCGACCGCGGTCGGCTGGCCGGCGACGGTGCTGCGCCTGTCGGCAGCGGGGTTGGCGGTCGGGCTGGTGTGGGCCTGGCACCGTCGCCGCCGGCGGCCGGCGGCCGTTGCGTGAGCGCCGTGGGCGCCATGAGCGCTACGGGCGGTACGATCGCCCTCGGTTCACCCGGCATTTCGCCGCCGTCGACGGTCTCCTCACCGGCGGCCCGCGATACTTGCGGGCCCCTGTCCGGGGGTAAGCAGGAACCACGCTCCATGTTGTTGTCCAAGCACCATCCCGAACCGCGCGTGCTGTTGATCGAAGACACCGAAGACACCCGCGAACTGAGCCGCATGGCCCTGGAAAGCCAGGCCTGCGAAGTCGTTGCGGTCAGCTCCGCCGAAGCCGCGCTCGGCCTGCTGCAGGCCGGCGAGCGCTTCGATCTGGTGTTCACCGATGTCTGCCTGGGCGAAGTGAGCGGCATCGAGGCGGCGCATCGGGTCAAGCAGGAACAGCCCGGTCTGCCGGTGCTGGTCACTTCGGGCCTGGAGCCCTCCGTCGTGGTGCCGCAGCTCGGCCCGGGCATGCATTTCCTGCCCAAGCCCTACACGATGAGCGAACTGCTCGACGCGATCCGTGCCTGCTTCCAGCACCCGTTGGCGGCCTGCGCCTGAGGCGACCCGCCAGCGCTGCGATCTTCATCCGGATTTCATGCGCGCGTGCCCATCGTCGGTGCCAGGGAACGGGGGTTTCCCGTTTCCCATACGATGCGACGCGCTCCTTTTCCTTTCCGGAATCGACGACATGCTCTTCCGTATGCTGCTGGCCACGCCCCTGCTGTTGATGCTGCCGTTGGACGACGCGCGCGCGGACGACTTCGTCACCTGCGAGAGCCGCGACAACCGCTATCAGTCCTGCACCCTGCCCCGCGCGGGCTACGTCACCCTGGACCGCAAGCTGTCCGGTGCGGACTGTCGCCAAGGCCGCACCTGGGACTACGACCGCCGCGAGGTCTGGGTCGATGATGGCTGCCGCGCCTCGTTCCGGGTGCACGGCGGCAGCGACCGCGATGACCGCCATGATGATGACAACCACGACGCCAAGGTCGCCGCCGGCGTGCTGATCGGCGCGGCGATTCTCGGCGCGTTGGTCCACAACGCCAACAAGGATGACGCGCGCTACGACGACGAGAACTACCAGGGCGCCCGCCACACGTCCTATGTGCCCGACTGGATGATCGGGGAGTTCGAGGGCTACAACCCGACCTTCAACGCCGACATCCGCATGCGCATCGACAGCGACGGCCGCATGAGCGCACAGGCGCGTGGGCAGTCGTTGAACGGCTGGGTCAATGGCGGCCAGCTCAACGTCGGCAGCAGCGTGTTCGACATCAGCCAGAGCCGCGATGGCTTCGTCACCACCGAAGTGGGCGACCGGCAGAACGAGGTGCGCTACCGCCGCGTGCGCTGAGCAACGCGGCGGCGGCGGCCCTTACCTGGCGACTTGGCACTGCAGCGTGGTGCCGTAGAACTCCAGCGTGGTCTGGTCGTTGTGGATCCGCAGGTCCACGCCTTCGCGCCCCCAGCGACCGCCGTTGTTTTCCTCGCGGGTGACCGGCACCGGGAACACGATGGCCTGGTCGTTGCCCCAGCTGATCACGGCCGCGGTGGGATCGATGTCGTTGTAGAACACCGCGGTCACCGGCTTGCTGTTGTCATCGCAGCGGTACTCGACCTTGGCCGGCACCTGGATGCCGCCGCCGTTGATGGTCAGCTCGACCAGACGCGTCTGGTAGGACTCCACCAGGCAACGGTGCGGATCCACCGCACGCGAACAGGCATCGCGACCTTTGATCCAGCCCCGCTGCTCGGCCGCGATGTCCAGCTCATCCGGGCTGGTCTGCACGCGCTTGTAGAGCGCGGCCAGCTGTCGGTCCAGCGCGGCCAGGCGGGCGTCGCCACACACCTGCTGCTCGGCCTCGGACTGCGCCTTGGCGCAATCGAACGACGGCGGCTGCAGGGTCGGACTGGCGGGGGTGGCGGGCGCGCTGGCCGCAGGAGCCGAAGTGGCCGGCGCGGCCGGCTCTGCCGGCGTCGCGGTATCGGACGGCGCCGGCTTGGAACAGGCCGCGAGCGCAAGCGCCCCCACACCCAGCAGGACGAAACGGTTCATGGCACCTCCAACAACGATCAACGGATGACGGGCTATTGTGCCCCCGTAAGCGGTTCTGCGGTGTGCACAGGCAGACCGCTCATGGCCCACGCCTGTCTCTCTGCTCACCGCCATGCGAGGACGACCGATTGCCGGGGCACCCGCAGGATGCCCCGGCGACGCACGCTGCGCACCAGGTTGCCGCCCTGCCCCGGATCACCTACGCTCCATGCCCGAATCGCTCCAAGGACCATGCCCCGGATGCGTGGCAGCCCGCTTTCTTCCCTCACGCGACGTCTGGCATGGCCGGCGCGTGCGCCTGCCCGGACGCCGCTGGGCGCGGCCCTCCTCGTGATGGTACTGGTCGCCTCACCCGCACATGCCGATGACATACCGCCGCAGTTCATGGCGCAGTACGAAGCCACGCGCGATTACCTGCAACTGCTGCAGCACGCCGAAGCCGACAATGCACCGGAACAGCTCGACAGCCCACACGCCATGCAGCTGCTGGCGGCGGTGACCAACCAGACCGACGTCCTGGCGCCGGACTACGCGACGGCGGACCTGGGTCTGCTGACCAACGCGTGCCAGTACGGCGTAACGCTGTCCACCCGGTTGATGCAGTTCGGCATGGGGGCGATGCCAGCAGCCGTGCTTCTCCATTCCGGCGAGCAGGCCCGCCAAGGCAACCGCAACGCCGAGCGCTTCCAGGCCCAGCTGGGCCTGCTGTTGCCGTACCTGCTGCAGTGCGGTGCACGGATGCAGCCACTGGTGGATACGTGGCTGACCGTTGCAACGCCCGCAGAGCTCGCCGGCCTGGGACCGGGCGGCACCGACACCCTGCGTCGCAATGCGCAACGCCAGTATCTGGAGATGCTGGAGGTGATGCGGGACCAGCCGGCGGGCAGCACGCTGAAGCGGACCCTGGTCCGTGTGCTGGCAGAGACGGCGGCGCCTTACGCGCAGATGCTGCAGCCCGCGCAACGGCAGCCAGTGCGTGACGCGTTGAACGACGCGCTGGAGCAGGCAGACCCAGGTGACGTTGCGCTGCTGCGGCAGGCCATTGCCGGGTTCAGCAGCGACCATTGCGGGACACTCTGCCGATCCTGATACAGACACCGGCGATCAGACCTCGCCTCCCGGTCAACGACGTGCGCTGACGTACGTTCCGACCGCACACCGTGCCCTCATCGCGGCGACGCAGCGGCCTGTCGATCAGCGTCATCTTCCCACGCTGGATCCAGCCCGCGCTGGTCGTATACGGAAATGTGGATTTCACACCCCAGGACGACGGCGTTCCCTGATGAACATCGACGATGTTGCGCGCGTGGTGGGGACGGCACTGTGAGGCGACCTCCCGGGACTTCCGGCGAACCCGCGCATTGGCTACGATCAGCCGGAGTCGATCGCACACGATCCCGTCACTCTTGCCCCGTGCGGGCATTGCGCCGGGTCGCAAGGAGGCTGTATGGCAGGGATGAGGGGCACTGTATTCATGCTCGCGTTGCTGGGCGTCGCTGCGCCGGGGGCATCCGTTGCCGCGCCGGCATTCGATCGCAGCGCCTGGCAGGCCGACCATGTGGCGCTCAAGCGCGCCTTGGAGCAGGACTACGCGCATCTGGCATGGGTCGGCTCGCCACAAAGCGGCGTGGACCTTCCCGCACTGGATGCCGCGGCGGGGCGTGCGCTGGCTGAAGCACGCACGGATACGCAGGCGCGCCAAGCCCTGCGCACGTTCCTGGCCGGGTTCCAGGATGGTCACCTCAGCCTGCTCGACCCGCTTGAACAGGCGCCCGATACCGCCTCGCCCACCGCCGTCGACCCGCGCACGCTGGGCGCGAGCGCAGGGTGTGCCGCGCTCGGCGTGGCCGATGAAGGCCGGCACGATTTCAGCCTGCCGCTGGAAACGCTGACGGGCTACCACCCTCTCAACGACGACGCCGATCCTGTGCTGCGGGCGGGCATTCTCACGCTGCCGGATGGGCACACGGTCGGACTGCTGCGCCTGCATGAGTTCGACGCCCTGCGCTATCCGGGCCTCTGCCACGCACTGTGGCCGCAACTGCGGCAGGCGGACTCCCCCGACGACATGCGCGGCACCCTGGCCCAAGGCTGGGTCGCAGTGATTGCCGCCAGCCTGCGGCGTTTCCAGCAGGACGGGGTGGACGCCGTGCTGGTGGATGTCGGCGACAACCCGGGGGGCGACGACAGTGGCGACACGCTGACGCGGTTGTTCACCCCGGAGCCGGTTGCCTCGGCCGTGCTCCAGGTCAGCCAGTCCCCGGCCGGCAAGTCCTATCTGGACGAACAATACGCGCGGCTCGACGACGCACTGCGCAATCACCGTCCCGACGCCGCCGCGCGCAGGCTGCTCACTACAGAGCGGCAGACATTCCAGGCGTCGCGGCAGGCTGCGGCACTGCCGGCCTGCGATCTGTCCTGGGCCTGGCAGTTGCAGCGCGATTGGAACGGCCAAACATGCCGGCGCCTGGTGCCGGCGGGTACCTCCGGCGGCCCGATGCCGAGCCCTGCCGTGGACACCCTCGATGACTTCCTCATCGCGCACCGCCTGGATTGGTCACAGGATGTGCGCGAGCACTGGGGCGCCTGGAAAGGCCCGGTATATGTCCTCACCAATGCGAAGACCGCATCCTCCGCCGAGATGTTCGCCGCGCGGATGCAGGACAACCGCATCGCCCGCATCGTCGGGACGCACAGCGGAGGGTACGGTTGCGGCTTCATGAGTGCGCAGGCGATGCCTGAACTACCCCATTCGCATCTGCGACTGCGCGTTCCGAACTGCGTGCGCCTGCGTGCCGATGGCAGTGACGAGGTGGCCGGCATCCGCCCCGACCTGCCGGTCGAGCCGCGCCGTGGCGAAGGCGCACGCGCCCGCGCGCAGCGCCTGGTCGATACGCTCATCGGCGACATCGCGCTGCATTGAGCCCGGTCCGCGGCGAAGCGGGCGCATAGGCAGGCACACGGTGAGCGCCGCTATGGTTTTCAATCTGCTGGCCGTCGACCTGGTGCTGCTCGGCTACCGCCACATGCTCCTGCAGACCAGCAAGGCACGTGGCTTTGCGATGGTCTGCGCGGGGTTGGGCATCGTGACGTTCCACATTCACCTCGGCTTCGCCATATTCGGCCACTGCGCCTTCCACCTGCCGTTGTCGATGACGGTGATCGCGGCCTGCCTGGTCTCGGCGATGTGCCTGTTGCGCTCGCTGCGCACCGTTGTGCAGGGCCGCCCGGGTGCCTGACCGACGCTTGGGAGGCACTGCGTCGGTGTCGGGCACAGGTGTGGAACCGGCCAGGCCGTCCGACCTGCCTGCGTGCCAATGCCGAGCGCGCAGCAGCACACCAAACAAGGACAGCACCGTCGCAAAGACGACGGCGGTCTGCAGAACTTCCGTCACCAGTGCCATTGCAGTGCTCCGGATCGACCGCCGGCATGCACGCGTTCTCCGGGAAGCGGCATGTCGTGCTCAAGGTCGGGAGGTACAGCGTGCGCGTCTTGGCGATGGACAGGCATCGGTTCTTGCCCTGCTGCGCCTCGGTGAAAAGCGCAATTCGCTGTGATGCAGCACGATAGCGCGGACTTGAGCTCCCATTGCGCGAGCGCTGCGCTGGAGGCATGAAAAAGGCGACCTCGCGGTCGCCTCGATCATGATGCAATGGTGGGCCGTGATGGATTCGAACCATCGACCAAAAGATTAAAAGTCTTCTGCTCTACCAACTGAGCTAACGGCCCATTGCATCCCCGACGTAACGCCGGGGGTGCGCATTCTAACGCATCTTTGCGCTCATGCGTACCCGTCCGGCATCACGCGTAGTGGGTCGGATCCGGCACACCGGCCTCCGTGAAGCCCTGCGCACGCAGGCGGCAGGCGTCGCAGTGACCGCAGGCGCGGCCCTGGTCGTCGGCGTTGTAGCAGGACACGGTCAGGCCGAAGTCCACGCCCAGGCGGACGCCTTCACGCACGATGTCGGCCTTGCTCAGGAACTGCAGCGGGGCGTGGACCTGGATGCCGGCGCCTTCCACGCCCGCCTTGGTGGCCAGGTTGGCCAGCGCCTGGAACGCCTGGATGAACTCGGGGCGGCAATCCGGATAACCGGAGTAATCCACCGCATTGACGCCGCAGAAGATGTCATTGGCGCCCAGTACTTCGGCCCAGCCCAGCGCGACGGACAACATGATGGTGTTGCGTGCCGGCACGTAGGTGACCGGGATGCCCTCGCCGCCCGCTTCGGGGACGTCGATGTCGTCGGTCAGCGCGGAACCGCCGATGCTGCGCAGATCGATGTTAACCGTCTTGTGGGCGACCACGCCCAGCGCGCGGGCGACCGCGGCGGCGGCATCGAGCTCGGAGGTGTGGCGCTGGCCGTAGCGCACGCTCAGGGCGTGGACGGCGAAGCCCTGTTCGCGGGCCATGGCGACGACGGCGGCGGAGTCCATGCCGCCGGACAGGAGGACGACTGCTTTTTTCATGGGGTGTTTCCGGTGGTTTGCGGGGAACCAGCACGCTGTCCCGCGCCGGGTACATCAGGGTACGGCGAGACGGCGTTACCTTCCGGGCTCGTCGTCCCAAAGCAGCTTGTGCAGCTGCATCTGGAAGCGGACCGGCAGACGGTCGGCGACGATCCAGTCGGCCAGTTCGCGCGGACTGACCTCGCTCTTGCTCGGCGAGAACAGCACCATGCTGCGCTCGTTGAGGCGGTGCTCGCGGACCATGCCGCGGGCCCATTCGTAATCCTCGCGGCTGCACAGGACGAACTTGATCTGGTCGCGCCTGGTGAGCAGCGGCAGGTTCTCCAGGCGGTTGCGGGCCATCTCCCCGGAGCCGGGGGTTTTGAGGTCGACCACCCGCGAAACGCGCGGATCCACGCCGCTGACATCCAGCGCACCGGAGGTCTCCAGCGAGACGTCCAGGCCGGCGTCGCAGAGCTTCTCCAGCAGCACCAGGCAGCGCTTCTGCGCCAGCGGCTCGCCACCGGTCACGCAGACGTGGTGGACGCCCTGGGCCAGCACTTCTTCCACGATTGCCTCGATGTCCCACCAGGTACCGCCATGGAAAGCGTAGGCGGTATCGCAATAGGTGCAGCGCAGCGGGCAGCCGGTCAGGCGCACGAACACGGTCGGCCAGCCGGCGGTATCGGCTTCGCCCTGCAGGGACAGGAAGATCTCGGTGATCTTCAGTCGCGGCAGCGGGGACTGCACGATCTCACTGGGGAGCGCGGCGGCAGCGGACAGGGTCGTGGTCATGGCGGTGATTCTTGGGGGACGGCTTCGGAAACGACAACAGCCGGGCATGGCCCGGCACGGAGGACCGGGCCATGCCCGGTTGGCGATCAGACATTATACCGGGCCCGGCCGCTCCAGCGGCCCTGGGCGGGTTCAGCGGATCTGCTGACCCAGCCGGATCGACTGCAGACGGTCCTGCGCGGTGCGCGCGGCGTCGGAGCCGGGATACGTGGACACGACCTGTTCGAGGGTCGCCTGGGCCTGGTCGACCTTGCCTTCGCCATACTGCGAGAGGCCGATCTTGAGCAGGCCACCGGACGCCTTGTCATGGGTCGGGTAGCGCGAGAGGAGGTCGCGGAACTGAGCCTCAGCCAGCGGGAAATTGCGGGTGGCGTAATAGCTTTCGCCCAACCAGTACAACGCGTTGGGGGTATAGACGCCGTTGGGATACAGCTCGAGGAAGCTCATGAAGAGCTGCGCCGAGTCATCGTACTTGCCGGCCTTGAGCGAATCGAAGGCGACATTGTAGGCCGTGCGCTCGTCGCCACTGGCAGCCAGGCTGCCGGCATCGCCGTGCACGGAGGGCGGCCGCTCGGAAGCGGCCGTTGCCGGTTTCGGGGAGGCAGCGGGTGCGGCTGCGGCCGGGGCGGCGGGAAGCACGGGGGCTCCACCTTCCAGGCGGTTCAGGCGGCTGTCCAGGTCCAGATACTGGTCCTTGCCGGTCTGCTTGAGCTGCTCGTTGTCGTGCTGCAGCTGCTCGACCTGCGACTGCAGGGCCTGCAACTGGGTACGCAGCTGGTTCAGCTGATTGAGCATGTCCATGTTGGACTGGTTGTTGTTCGCCTGCTGCTCAAGCGCGCCGACGCGGTCGGCCAGACTCTGGCGCTGCGCATTGGCCGGTGCGGCAGCCACGAGGGCTGCCGCAACGATCATCGATAGAAATCGAAAGCGCATCTATTACTGAGCCGTGTACACGATCTCGACGCGACGGTTCTGCGACCAGCAGGACTCGCCCGACTCGGTGCAGACCGGACGCTCTTCACCGTAGGACACGACGGTCAGCTGCGAAGCCGAGCCACCGTTGGCCTGCAGTGCCGAGGACACGCCGTTGCCACGACGCTCGCCCAGGGCCTGGTTGTAAGCGCGCGAACCGCGCTCATCGGTGTGGCCCTGCAGGGTCATGCGCGAGGACGGACGGTCACGCAGGTACTTGGCGTGGCACGCCATGATGGCCTGGAACTCCGGCTTCACGTCTTCCTTGTCCAGGTCGAAGTACACCACGCGCTGGCGCAGGCAGGAATCGGTATCCAGATCACCCGGACCGTACAGGCCCGAGGTCGACGGGCCGGTCGGAGCGGTGGTGCTGCCGGTATCAACCGGGGCAGCCGGCACTTCCTTGACCTTCTTGGAACAACCGGCCAGGGCGGCCACGGACAACAGGGAGACAAGCAGAACGCGGGTGGTCTTGTTCATGGCGATACCTTTGAGGCTCCTAAAGCCGGATGAGGGATGAATACGGCGAAATCTTAACACTCTGTTAGCGCTTTGTACGGTATGGCGACCAAGAAGGCTCACGAACATCACCGTCAGCCAGAACCAACCGCTGGCGCACGCGCGCATCGGCCGATACGGCGTACAACACTCCACGACCACCCTCACGGGCGGCGTACAACACCATGCTCGCGTTGGGCGCAAAGCTCGGCGATTCATCCAGCGACCCGGGCGACAGCGTGTTCCAGCGGGCCGAGCCCGTGCTGCTGTCCATCATCGCGATCTTGTAGGTGTTGCCGCTGCCCTGGGCGACCACCAGCTTCTTGCCGTCGTAGGACAGGCTCGGGGTGGCGTTGTAGTTGCCCTGGAAGGTCACGCGCGAGGCGCTGCCGCCACTGGAGGCCACCTGGTAGATCTGGGGGCGGCCGCCACGGTCGGAGGTGAAGTAGACGCTGCTGCCGTCCGGGCTCCAGGTCGGCTCGGTATCGATGGCGAAGTGGTTGGTCAGCTGGGTCAGCTGCTTGCTGCCCAGGTCCATCACGTAGATTTCCGGGTTGCCACTGCGCGACAGCGACAGGGCCAGGCGACGGCCGTCCGGCGAGAACGACGGGGCGCTGTTGATGCCGCGGAAGCTGGTGACCAGCTCACGGGCGCCGCTGGAGATGTTCTGGATGTAGATGGCCGAGTTGCCGCGCTCGAAGCTCACGTAGGCCAGCCTGTTGCCGTCCGGGCTCCAGCTGGGCGAGAGCAGCGGCTCGGCCGAGCGCACGATGGTCTGCGGATTGAAGCCGTCCGAATCGGCCACCATCAGCGCATAGCGCATGGCATCGCCCTTGCCGCTGGCGGTGACATAGGCGATGCGGGTCCAGAAGGCGCCGCGCACGCCGGTGATCTTTTCATAGATGGCGTCGGCCATCTGGTGGGCGACATCGCGCATGGCATTGCCACGGGCGGTCATCGCCAGGCCGAGCAGGCGCTCGCCCTTGGGCACGTCGTACAGCTCGTACTCGACCCGATAGGCGCCGGCGCCGGCGTCCATGACGCGGCCGACCACGATGTAGTTCTGCTTCAGCGCCCGCCAGGTAGCGAACTGGATCTCGCTGCCGCGGGTCGGCTTTTCGACGATCTGCGCTTCAGGCAGGTTGCGGAACTGGCCCGAACGGTCCAGATCGGCGCGAACGACCGCGGCGACGTCGGTCTGGGGCGCACCGGCCGAACCCTGGTAGGGCATCGGGACAACCGTGATCGGGGTGGCGGAGGCGTTGCCGCCGATGATGTCGATATCCAGCCCCTTCTGCTGCGCCATGGCAGCAAAGGGCAACAACAGGGCCGCAACAACGGCAAACCAGCGAGGCATCTTTTTCATGGAGCGCTCAATAGGGGAGAAACCAGAACGAGGGATAACAGGACGGCGGTGAACAGTTTCGCAATCATGAACCAAGGCCGTGTGAATTCCGAGTCACCGGGCGCACATATCTCACACGACGTTAACGACAGCCCCCGCCCGGGATCAATCCTGGGCGGTGAAGGTGAAATTGATCGTACGCGCGAACACCGACTCGAAACCGCGGTACGGCAGCGGCTGGGCGTTCAGCACGGCGGCCTCGATCGAGCGGCGGCCCGCCTCGTCGAACGGACAGCTGCCGCTGACCTTGGCCTGGATGACCTGCCCGCCGGGGATCTGGGTGATCGAGACCTGGCAGCGCTGGCCCAACGGAACCGAGTCCGGGCGGGTCCACTGGGCGGAGACCTTCTGCTGGATCGCGGCGGCGTACTTGGCGCTGAGGTCGTCGCTGGTGCCCCCTGCCCCGGCCGCCGGCTTGGCCGCACCGGTGGCACCGGCGGTCGAAGCCGAGGCATTGGCGGCCCGCGCGGCGGTGACCTGGCGCAGCTTCTGCTCGGCCAGCTTGGCTTCGTTCTCGGCCTGGGCCCGCTTGCGGCGGATCTCGGCCAGCTTCTTGTCGCGCTCGGCCTCGGCCTTGGCGTCGTTGGCCTTCTGTTCCTGCTCGGCCAGCTTCTTCTTTTCCGCCTCTTCCTGCTGCTTGGCCAGGCGCAGCTTCTGCTCGGCCTGTTCCTGGCGCTTGCGCTCGGTCAGGTCGATCTGTTCCTGGCGGCGCTTGGCTTCCTGCTCCTGCTTGGCCTTTTCAGCCGAGATCGCCAGTGCGTTGACCGCTTCCTGGTCGACCGTGTCGGGCTGGGCGATGCGCTCCTGCGCCTGCGACTGCTGCGGGGTGGGCGCGTCCTGCGGGCGGGGCTCGGGCAACGGCTGCGGCGGCGGCACGGTGTCTTCCGGAATCGGCTCGGGCTCGGCAACCGGCTCGGGCAGGTCCGGCAGCGATTCGGAAGCGCGCAGGGCCTGGCGCGCGGCCGAGGCTTCGGACGCGGACAGCTGCAGGCTGGCTTCGATGGCCGGATCGCCGGCGGCCGCCTCGGTGGTGCGTTGCGGCGACCACAGCCAGGCGGCGATGAAGATCAGTGCCAGCAGCAGATGGACGCCGAGCGCCAGCGCGATCGGCAGGCCCCACTCCTCATCCCGTGCGCGCTGCGGTGGCAGGGCTTCAGTGTGCATCGGTCGCCAGGCCCACCTTTTCCACGTTGGCGCGCTTGATCACGTCCATGGCCGCGACCACCTTCTCATAGGCCACGGCCCGGTCGGCGGCGACGATCACGCGCAGGTTCTTGTCCTGCGAGGAAAGCGCGGACAGCTGGGCCTGCAGGCGGGCCGCATCCATCGGCTCCGGGTCCTTGGCCTCGGGCAGCTTCAGGCTGAGCTGGCCATCCAGGCGGACGGACACGACGATGGGATCCTGCTTGCTCTCCAGCGCCTTGGCCTGGGAGGTCGGCAGATCCACTTCAAAGCTCAGCGTGAGCAGCGGCGCGGTCACCATGAAGATGATGAGCAGCACCAGCATGACGTCGATGTACGGCACGACGTTGATTTCGGATTTGAGCTTTCGGCGCTTGCGGCGGCCAATGGCTGCGGTCATGGCAGGACTCCTGTGCTGGGCGCTTACTCGTCGCCCGCGGTCTGGCGCTGCAGGATCGAGCTGAACTCTTCTGCGAAGGTTTCAAAGCGCACCGACATGCGCTCCACGCGGGTGGTGAAGCGGTTGTAGGCCCACACGGCCGGGATCGCCACGAACAGGCCGATCGCGGTGGCGAACAGGGCTTCGGAGATGCCCGGGGCAACCGAGGCGATGCCGGCCTGCTCACCGCTGTTGATCATGTCGTGCATGGTCACCATGATGCCGAACACGGTGCCGACCAGGCCCACGTACGGGGCGGTCGAGCCGATGTTGGCCAGCAGCTCCAGGCTGCGCTCCATCTGGTCCACTTCACGGGTATAGGTGGTGCGCATGGCGCGCTGGGCGCCCTCGAGCTGGGCCCGGCCATCCAGGCGACGCTTGTCGCGCAGGCGGGTGAACTCGCGGAAACCCGATTCGAAGATCGCTTCCAGGCCGCCGACCTTGCGGTTGCGGTCGGTCGCCGCGCTGTACAGCTTGCCCAGGTCCGCGCCGGACCAGAAGCGGCTTTCGAACTCGTCGGCCTCGCGGTTGGCGGCGTTGAACACGCGCGCCTTGCGGAAGATGATCACCCAGCTGATGAACGAGCCGGCCAACAGCAGCAGCACGATGATCTTCACCGGGATGCTGGCCTTGATCATCAGGTCCAGGTAATTGATGCCACCGCCATGCGCGGCTTGGGCGACAGTCTGCGCCGCGGCGCTGGTGACTTCCTGCGGCAGCGCTTCGGTCACCGTGGCCTGCAGGGCCAGGAGCATTGCGATCATCCGTTGTTCCTCAGTATGCGGATTCTGGAAATTCGAGGTGTTTCAGCGCGGCATGCAGTGCATCGTCCATGCCACGCGGCTTGAAGGTGGCTGCATCGAGCGCGGCGATCTTCACCTGCGCGGTCAGCAGTGTCTCCTCGCCCCGGCACACGACCTGGGCGAATACCATGCTGGCGCGCTTGCACTGCACCAGCGTGGCGGTGACATCCAGCGCATCATCCAGGCGCGCCGGCTTGAGGAAATCCATGGTCATGCTGCGCACCGCGAACACCAGGCCGTGGTCGCAGCGCATGCGCTCCTGACCATACCCCAGTGCACGCATCCATTCGGTGCGCGCCCGTTCCATGAAGGCCACGTAGCGGGCGTGGTATACGACCCCGCCAGCGTCGGTATCTTCCCAGTAAATGCGTGTCGGCCAACTGAATCGCGGCTCAACCCGGGGATCAACCGACATCCGGGACCTCCGCGAACAGGTCGGCCGGCGGGTTTTTCGGCTTCAGGCCCATGTGCCGGTAGGCCTTGTGCGTGCACATGCGGCCCCGCGCGGTCCGGATCAGGAAGCCCTGCTGGATCAGGTACGGCTCGACCACGTCTTCCAGCGTGCCGCGTTCTTCGGACAGGGCCGCGGCCAGCGATTCGATGCCGACCGGGCCACCGTCGAAGTAGTCGACCATGGTCCGCAGCAGGCGCCGATCCAGGTCGTCGAAGCCTTCCGGGTCCACCTTGAGCATCTGCATCGCGGCCTGGGCGACGTCCTGGTCGATGTGGCCGGCGGCCTTCACCTGGGCAAAGTCGCGCACGCGGCGCAGCAGCCGGTTGGCGATACGCGGGGTACCGCGCGAACGCCGTGCGATCTCGGCCGCGCCTTCGGCGGTACAGTCGATGGTGAGGATGCTGGCCGAGCGCCGGACGATCTTGGTCAGCTCTTCGGGCGTATAGAACTCCAGCCGGTGCACGATGCCGAAGCGGTCGCGCAGCGGCGCGGTCAGCAGGCCTGCCCGGGTGGTCGCGCCGATCAGGGTGAACGGCGGCAGATCGATCTTGATCGAGCGGGCCGCGGGGCCCTCGCCGATCATGATGTCGATCTGGAAATCTTCCATCGCCGGGTACAGCACCTCTTCCACGACCGGCGAGAGGCGGTGGATTTCATCGATGAACAGCACGTCGTGCGGCTGCAGATTGGTCAGCAGCGCGGCCAGGTCACCGGCTTTTTCGATCACCGGGCCGGAGGTGACGCGCAGCGCGACCCCCAGCTCGTTGGCGATCACATGGCTCAGGGTGGTCTTGCCCAGGCCCGGCGGCCCGAAGATCAGCACGTGGTCGAGCGCGTCGCCACGGGCCTTGGTCGCCTCGATGTAGATCGACAGCTGCTCGCGCACCGGCGCCTGGCCCAGGTAATCGGCCATGCGCTTGGGGCGGATGCTGGCGTCGGTGCCCTCGTCTTCGCGGGTGGCACCGGCGGCGATGATGCGGTCGTCGGTCATCCCGCGATTATGCGGCAAAAAGGGGCGCGATCCGCGCCCGGTAGTGCCGGCCGCTGGCCGGCTCCGCGCGATGCAGATGTCATGAGGAGCCGGCCAGCGGCCGGCACTCCCTCAGATCTCGACCTGGGCCCCTAGCTCGACCAGCCGATTACCCGGAATCCGGAAGAACCCGGTCGCAGGCGCCGCGTTCCGGTGCATCAACGCGAACAGCTTGTCGCGCCAGATCGGCATGCCGCGGTTGGCGGTGGCCACGATGGTCTCGCGGCTGGCGAAGAACGTGGTGTCCATCGGGTCGAAGTAGATCCCGCCGTGGTCGCAGGAGCGCATCAGCGCCAGCGGCACGTCCGGGGTCTCCATGAAGCCGAAGCGCACGTAGATCCGGTAGAACTCATCGCCCACCGACTCGATCTTCAGGCGCTGGCCCGAGGGCGCGTACGGCACCGGCAGCGTCACCACGTGCAGGAACACGTTGCGCTCGTGCAGCACCTTGTTGTGCTTGAGATTGTGCATCAGCGCATGCGGGGCCACCGAGGGGTCGGCGGTCAGGAACACGGCGGTGCCCGGCACCCGCACCGGCGGGGCCAGCATCAGGCCCGGCAGGAAGGTGTCGATGCGGATGCCGTCCTTGCGGATCTCATCGCGCAACAGCTCGCGCCCACGGCGCCAGGTGCGCATCATGGTGAACAGTACGATGCCCAGCACCACCGGGAACCACGCGCCCTGCAGCAGTTTGGCGCCGTTGGCGATCACGAAGCCCAGGTCGATGACGAAGAACACCACGCACAGCGGGATGATCCAGGTGCGGGCCTTGGGCCACAGCGCACGGGCGACGAGGGCCAGCAGCAGGGTATCGATCAGCATGGTCGCCGAGACCGAGATGCCGTAGGCCACCGCCAGGTTGGAGGAGCTGCGGAAGGCCAGCACCAGCCCGATCACCATCACCGCGATGCCCCAGTTGATGCCCGGGATGTAGATCTGCCCGATGGTGTCGTGCGAGGTATGGGTGATGCGCATGCGCGGGATGTAACCCAGCTGCATGGCCTGGCGCGAGACCGAGAACGCCCCGGTGATGACCGACTGCGAGGCGATCACCGCGGCCATCGTGGCCAGGATGATCATCGGGTACAGCGCCCAGTCCGGCACCGCTTCGAAGAACGGGTTCTTGACCGCTTCGGGGTTGTTGAGCACCAGCGCGCCCTGCCCCAGATAGTTCAGCACCAGGCACGGCAGCACGAAGAAGTACCAGGCATGGCGGATCGGCTTGGCGCCGAAATGGCCCATGTCCGCATACAGCGCCTCGCCGCCGGTGACGGCCAGCACCACCGCGCCGAGGATGAAGATACCGTGCCAGCCGTGCTCCATGAAGAAGCGCAGCGCCCACATCGGGTTGAAGGCCTTGAGCACTTCCGGGGCGTCGACGATGTTCCAGATGCCGATCGCGGCCAGCGAAATGAACCAGATCGAGGTGATCGGCCCGAACAGCTTGCCGATCTTGGCGGTGCCGAAGCGCTGCACGGCAAACACCGCCAGCAGCACCACCACGGTGATCGGCACGATGAACGCATGCAGCCCCGGGGCGGCGACCTCCAGGCCTTCGACCGCGCCCAGCACGGAGATCGCCGGGGTGATCACGCCGTCGCCGAAGAACAGCGAGGCGCCGAAGATGCCGAGGATGCCGACCACATAGGCCGAGCGCGACCCGTTGCGCAGGGTACGCTGGGTCAGCGCCATCAGCGCCATGATGCCGCCCTCGCCGTCGTTGTCGGCGCGCATGATGATGGTGACGTACTTGAGCGTCACCACGATGTTCAGCGCCCAGAACGCCAGCGACAGCACGCCCAGCACGGTGTCGTGGTCGCTGTTGAGGCCGTAGTGCGGAGAAAAGGCTTCTTTCAGCGTGTACAGCGGGCTGGTGCCGATATCGCCGAACACCACGCCGATGGCGCCGATCATCAGCGCCATGCCGCCGGCCGCCGGCGCGTGGCCGCGCGGGGCCTGGCCGTCGCTGTGCTGGGGGGAAGTGGTGGACATGGGGCTCCGGGCGGACGCGGTCGTTGGTGTCGTTGGCTGGGGAAAGACAGGCGCGCGGCTCAGCGCAGCGCGGCCTGCAGGGCCTTGCGGATGACCGTGGCGACGTCGTCACCTTCGGCATTGGCGTCACGCGCCATGCGTGCGGCTTCGGTCGGCTTGTAGCCCAGCTGCTGCAGGGCCACGGTCGCTTCGGAGACCGGATCGGTCGCCGGTGCGGCGCCGGCGATCGGCGCGCCCCCCCCGCCGAAATGGGCCGCACGGTCACGCAACTCCAGCACCATGCGCTCGGCGGTCTTCTTGCCGATGCCCGGGATGCGGGTCAGCGCGGTGATGTCACCGGCCTGCAGCATGCGGGCGAATTCGTCCACGCTCACGCCGGACAGCACCGCCAGCGCGATCTTGGCGCCGATCCCGCTGACCTTCTGCACATCGCGGAACAGGCGGCGCTCGCCCTCGCGCAGGAAGCCGTACAGCGAGACGCTGTCTTCTTTCTGCGCGTAATGGGTGAACAGGGTGACCTCGCGGCCCAGCTCGGGCAGGTCGTAGAAGGTGCTCATCGGCGCCTCCAGTTCGTAACCGACGCCATTGACGTCGACCATGAGCCACGGCGGCGCCTTGTAGGCCACGATCCCGCGCAGACGACCAATCATGCAGTGTTCCTCATTTCCGGCTCCAGGCCTGGCGCGCGTTGACGCCCAGGCGCAGCGCCGTGGCCCGGACATGGGCGTGGGTGATCGCCACGGCCAACGCATCGGCGGCGTCGGCCTGCAGCTTCGTTTTCAGGTTGAGCATGAGCCCGACCATGTGTTGGACCTGTTGTTTTTCCGCGCCACCGCGGCCGACCACGGCCAGCTTGATCTCGGTGGCGGCGTACTCGCTGACCGGCAGGTCGCGCATCACCACGGCCGAGATCGCCGCGCCGCGCGCCTGGCCCAGTTTCAGGGCCGAATCCGGGTTGCGCGCCATGAACACCTTTTCGATGGCCACTTCGTCGGGCCGGTATTCCTCGACCAGGGCGGTCAGGCCGACCACCAGCAGCTTCATCCGCTGCGGGAAGTCGTCGGCGCCCAGCAGGACCAGCGGCAGATGATGCACGTGCACCACCTTGCCGGCGGCGTCCACATCAATGATGCCCACCCCGGTGCGCTGCGAACCGGGGTCGATGCCAAGAATGCGCGTCATGCGGCACGCACACGGACGCCCGTGGCCCGGGAGGGACACATGCGGCGGGGATAACGGGGAACGGCTGGGGTCATCATGGTCCGCATTGTCCGCTCACCGGTCGCGCAAAGCGACCGGTGAAACGCCCACTCAGGCGTAGGCGTCCGCGCCGAGGTCGGCGTTGGAGAACACGTCCTGCACGTCGTCCAGGTCTTCGAGCATGTCCAGCAGCTTCTTGACCTGCAGGGCGGTGTCGCCCTCGACCTTGATGTCGTTGTCGGCGCGGTAGGTGATTTCCGCGTGGTCCGCGGTGAACCCGGCGGCCGCCATCGCATCCTTGACGGCGTGATAGCTGTCGGCCGCGGTGACTACGTCGATCGCCCCGTCTTCCGGGTACACCACGATATCGTCCGCGCCGGCCTCGATCGCGGCTTCGGTGACGGCTTCTTCGTCCGCACCGGCGGCGAAGTGCAGCACGCCCAGGCGCTTGAACATGAACGACACCGAGCCTTCCGTGCCCATGTTGCCGCCGCACTTGCTGAAGGCATGGCGGACATCGGCCACGGTGCGCACGCGGTTGTCGGTCAGGCAGTCCACGATCACGGCCACGCCACCGGGGGCATAGCCCTCGTAGCGGATCTCTTCGTATTCGACGCCTTCCAGCTCACCGGTCGCCTTCTTGATGGCGCGCTCGATCACATCCTTGGACATGTTCGAGGCCAGGCCCTTGTCCATGGCCACGCGCAGGCGCGGGTTGTTGTTGGGGTCGCCTCCACCGCCCCGCGCGGCAACGCCGATCTCGCGGATGATCTTGGTGAAAATCTTGCCGCGCTTCGCGTCAGACGCGTTTTTGCGGTTCTCGATGGAGGGGCCTCTACCCATGGGGTGACTCTCGTGCTTCTGTCAGGAACAGGGCGCGAATTCTACCTGATCCGCCGGCCGGCCCGTGTCACTGCCCAGCCCGCTCAGGCGGCGTGGGCCGCATCATCCCGCCGGAACCGGCCATCGCGCAGGAACGCGGCGGTCTGGCGCGCGGCATCCGGCGAGAACACCAGCCCGCTGTGGCTGGCCGGGATCACGCAGTGGTCGGCCAGGCCCGGCAACTGCGTCTCATCCAGCGCCACGGTGCCGTCGGAGGCATCGCCACAGGCGCCGAGCAGGCTGCCCAGGCCGTGCGGGACCGAGCCGGCGATCAGCCCGACCTGCGCCCTGCCCTCCCACGCCGGCAGACCATCCAGCAGCAGTTCCGAGCTGCGGCCGAGCGCCAGCGACCAGCCGTGATCGCTCAAGGAGCGCGCGGTCACGCTGCCACGCAGCGGCGAACCCAGGCAGACCACCCGCGACACCGGCAGGTCGGGCGCCCGACGCAGGGCTTCCAGCGCGACCAGCCCGCCCAGGCTGTGGCCGACGAGGGAAACCGGGCCACTGTCCTGGAGCCGCTCCAGCAGCTGGGGCACGGCCACGTCGGGGCCGCCGAACACGCTCGAATAGCCGAAGGTATCCACGGCGAAACCACGGGCGCGCAGCCGCCAGGCCAGGGGGCCGACCCAGGCGCGTGCGTTCCAGATGCCGTGCAGCAGTAAAACAGGGGGATTCATGGTGTCAGCCTAGCCCTTCGGGCGGGGCGCCTGCAGAGGGAAACAGCGTCATTAGACGAATGGACCGGACAACGGCAGGTGAAGCCGCTGCGGACCATGAAGGCGTCGCGCTCAGGCCGCCGTGGGCGGGCGGCGCAGGATGAACTCGAGGTCGAGCACCCTGCCGACCGGGAACTCATAGGTGCCGACCTTGCTGAATCCGTAGCGGGCGTAGAAACGCTGCGCGCCGAAGTTCTCCGACCACACGCCCAGCCACAGCGTGCGCGGTCCGTCGCGTTCCAGCCAGGCCAGCGCGGTTTCGAACAGGCGGCTGCCCCAGCCACAGCTCTGCTGGTCCTTGATCAGGTACAGGCGCTTGAGCTCGCCATCGCCGGGCTGCACCTCGGCATGCGGAAGGCCACAGGGACCGGCGGCGGCATGGCCCACGGCAACACCGTCCAGCTCCAGCAGCCAGACCGCGTAGTCGGGGTGTTCAAGAATGATGCGCTGGCGCTGCGCCGGATACGCCTCATCGAGGAAGGCCTGCAGGTCCTCGGCCGGGTACAGATGGCCGAAGGTTTCCACGAACGTGCGCGTGGCCAGCACCGACAGGGTCTGGGCGTCGTCCGCGGTGGCGCGGCGGATGGTGTAGCGGCCTGGGGTCACGGCGGGAGCATCGGCATCGGCGAGAACCGCCAATTTACCTGAACGTGGCGGCGATGGCGCCCCACGACCCGCGAACCTGTCGATCCTGGCGGGCAGGATCCGCGGCAGGTACCGACCACCGGTCGGTACCTGCCACGTGTCGACGCCGACCGCGGGCCGGCGCGTCCCGGCTTATTCCTTGACGGCGCGCGGGCGGACCTGCACGTGCACTTCGGCCAGCTGCTCGTCCGGGATCGGCGACGGCGCGCCGGTCATCAGGCACTGCGCGCCGGTGGTCTTCGGGAACGGAATGACGTCGCGGATCGACTCGGTACCGGCCATCAGCGCGGCGATACGGTCGATGCCGAACGCGATGCCACCGTGCGGCGGCGCGCCGAAACGCAGCGCATCGAGCAGGAAGCCGAACTTGCCCTCGGCCTCTTCGGCACCGATGCCCAGCAGCTCGAACACCGCGCTCTGCATGTCCGAACGGTGGATACGGATCGAGCCACCGCCGATCTCGTTGCCGTTGAGCACCATGTCATAGCCGCGCGACACGGCGGTTCTGGCGTTGGCGCGCAGGTCGGCAATGTCGTCCACCGCCGGTGCGGTGAAGGGGTGATGCAGGGCGACGTAGCGCTGGGCTTCGTCGTCGTACTCGAACATCGGGAAGTCGGTGACCCACAGCGGCGCCCAGCCGTCGGCGACCAGGTTGAAGTCCTTGCCGGCCTTCAGGCGCAGCGCGCCCATGAAGTCGGAGACCTTGTTGTAGCCACCGGCGCCGAAGAACACGATGTCACCGTTGCCGGCACCGACGTGGGCGACCAGCGCGGCGAAGGCCTCGTCGCTGAAGAACTTGGCGATCGGCGAGCTGACTTCACCGCTGTCGCTGATCTTGATGTAGGCCAGGCCCTTGGCGCCGTACTTGGCGGCATGCGCGGCGTATTCGTCGATCTGCTTGCGCGACAGGCTGGCACCGCCCGGAATGCGCAGCGCGGCCACGCGGCCATCGGCATCATTGGCGGCGGCGGTGAACACCGGGAACTCGCTGGTCTTGACCAGCTCGGCCACGTCCACCAGCTCCAGCGCGATGCGCAGGTCCGGCTTGTCCGAGCCATAGCGACGCATCGCCTCGGCCCAGGTCATGCGCGGGAAGCTGGCGGCCAGTTCCACGTCCACCACTTCCTTGAAAATGGCGCGGATCATGTTCTCGACGAAGTCCTGCACGTCCTGCTCGCGCACGAAGGCGAACTCCATGTCCAGCTGGGTGAATTCCAGCTGGCGGTCGGCGCGCAGGGCCTCGTCGCGGAAGCAGCGCGCGATCTGGTAGTAACGGTCGAAGCCGGCCACCATCAGGATCTGCTTGAACAGCTGCGGGCTCTGCGGCAGGGCGTAGAACTCGCCCGGGTGCATGCGCGCCGGCACCAGGAAGTCGCGGGCGCCTTCCGGGGTGGCCTTGGTCAGGATCGGGGTTTCGATGTCCTGGAAGCCGGTGGCGTCCAGGTGGCGGCGCAGCGCCTGCACCAGCTTGATGCGGGTGCGCTGCATGCGCTGCATTTCCGGACGGCGCAGGTCGAGGTAACGGTACTTCAGGCGGGTTTCCTCGCCCGGGTTCTCGTGCGCGTGGAACGGCAGCGGCTCGGCCTTGTTGAGGACGGTGATGGCCGTGGCGATCACTTCCACCTTGCCGGTGCGGAGCTTGTCGTTGGCCGCATGGCGCGCGCGCACCACGCCTTCCACCTGCAGCACGTCCTCGTAGCCCAGGCTGGCGGCCACGGCGAACACGGCCGCGTTGTCGACTTCCACCGTCACCTGCACGATGCCTTCATGATCGCGAAGATCGATGAAGCACACGCCGCCCTGGTTGCGGGCGACGTCGGTCCAGCCGGCGAGGGTAACGGTTTGGCCAATCAGGGTCTCGTCGACCAGGCCACAGAAGTGGGTACGCATGGGGGTAAAGCTCCGCAGGAGAATGCCGGCACCAGGTTGCGCCGGACAGCCCTTTATTCTGCGGCGTCGGCCCGGCCGGGGCAAATCCCCCTGCGCCGTGAGCCGGCCCGGCGGCGCCCGGATGGCCCGCCCGGGCGGCATCACGCCTTTTGAACCCCGACTCTTCCTATAGTCCGCGCACCAACGACCGCAAGGGATGCCGCCATGAACAGACGTCTGACCGTTGCCTGCCTGGCCGCCGCACTGGCCTGTACCGCCCCGGCCGCCCAGGCCCAGATGAGCACCCGCGCCTACGCTCCGGAAAACCTCTCGCAGCTGTCCAACAGCGACCGCAGCCGGGTCATCACCCAGGAATACGCCGACCAGTCCAATGGGCGCCGGATTCCGGACGACCAGCTCCGCTTCTACCTGGCCCAGGTCAACTCGGGCTGGAGCTTCTCACGGATCAAGCAGGACATCGCCACCTCCCTGCGCGGCAATGGCAGCGGGGGCGGCTGGAATGGCGGCGGCAATGGACCGGGCAACAGCGGCACGGTCCGCTGCGAAAGCCAGGACAACCGCGAGCGGGTCTGCAACACCGGCTGGCGCAGCGCCCGGCTGTCGCGCCAGATCTCCGGAACCACCTGTACCGAGGGCCGGAACTGGGGCTCGCGCAACGGGACAGTGTGGGTCAGTGGCGGCTGCCGCGCCGAATTCGTCGAGGGCCGCGGCAACGGCGGCAACTGGGGCGGCGGCGGTGGCACCGGCGCGACGATCCGCTGCGAGAGCCAGGACAACCGCGAACGGACCTGCAACACCGGCTGGCGCAATGCGACCCTGGTCCGCCAGATCTCCGGTACGGCCTGCGTCGAGGGCCAGACCTGGGGCGTGCGCAATGGCGCGGTCTGGGTCAACCGCGGCTGCCGCGGCGAGTTCGCCGAAGCGCGTGGCAACAGCGGCGGCAATTGGGGCGGTGGCGGCGGCAACAGCAATTACAGCGTGACCTGCAGCAGCAATGACAAGCGCCAGCAGACCTGTGCCTGGGACGACCGCCAGGGGCGTCCGGCACTGGTCCAGCAACTGTCGGGCACGGCGTGCGTGGAAGGCCGCAGCTGGGGCTACAGCAACGGCAGCCTGTGGGTCAGCGGCGGCTGCCGCGCCCGCTTCGGCGCGCGCTGAGCGCTCCCACGTTGCGGCAGGTGCCGACCGTTGGTCGGCACCCTCCCCTCACGGCGCCGGAGAACAGGCTCCGGCGCTACCGGACGAAATTACGGCGCAGGGGTCTTCTCGCTGCCCCACGGCGCCGGCGGCAAGGCTACCGGCTTGCTCAGATCGAACACCACCTGGAAGTGGCGCCCGCCAGGACGGGTCAATTCGTAGACGAAGCGCTGGTCCGGCTCGACCTCCATCGCCCACGTGTTCTGCACCGAGGCGAGCATGTCGGCCTTGCGGAACATCGCCACCGAGTCCGAATCCACCGGGAATGACTGACGTTGCGCAGTGCCTGGCGGCTTGCTGTCGCCGCCGTACAGCGTGACCGCATCCGGACTGCCGTCTTCGTGGCGGTGATCGTGCTTGAGCCGCAGCCCATTTTCGGTGCGACTCAACACCCAGGTGCGCGAGTGGTCGTCGCCGACATGGAAGGGAATCCGCAGCTCATGGGCCGGATCCTCACAGCCACGCACATGCATGACCAGCCGTTTGCCCTCGAAGGGATCGGGTGCATCGGTGCGCGGCTCATTGACCGCGATGCGGCCCTCGAACGCCTTGCCGCAATGCGCGGCGACGGCGGCCATGAAGGCATCGGACGGCGCCATCGAGACTTCATGGCCGACGGTGTCGTTGGAGCCGCTGCAGGCGGTGATCGCCAGTGCAGCCGCCAAGGGAAGAAGTTTGACTACATTCATGGCCCCACCCTAACGGGCGCGAACGACCAGCGCAAACCACGCGTCCAGCCCCACCGCGACGCCCGCATGCGCACCCGCAGCGCTGCAACCGGGGCTTCATCCCCCCTGTGTTATGGTCGGTCACGTGACTCGTTCGCCTTCTTCCCCACGAAGGACGCACGCATGTTGCGGTTGACCGCCCTGCTCGCCGGCGTGGCGCTGTTGCTGACCGGCAGCGGCCTGCTCGGCACTCTGCTGGCGGTGCGCGGTGGTGAGGCCGGCTTCGGTGCCGGTACGTTGGGGTTGGTGATGTCCGGCTATTTCGCCGGCTTTTTCATCGGCACCTTCTTCGCCCCCTCGCTGATCGGCCGCATCGGCCATATCCGTGCGTTTGCCTTCTTTGCCGCCCTCGCCGCCATCGCGGTGCTGCTGCACCCTCTGTGGATCAATCCCGTGGGTTGGGGCGTGCTGCGCATCCTCACCGGCATCGCACTGGTGGGCCTTTACACGGTGATCGAGAGCTGGCTCAACGCCGAGCCCGACCCGCGCCTGCGCAGCCGTGCTTTCTCGCTTTACATGGTGGTCAACCTCTCGGCACTGGCGCTCGGCCAGGTGCTGCTGATGCTCGGCGATGCGGGCGCGACCTCGATGTTCATGCTCACGGCGATCCTGGTCTGCGCGGCGGTCTTGCCGGTCACCGCTACGCGCCTGCGCCCGCCGGAAATTCCCTCGGTGCCGCGCCTGAAACTGGCGCGGCTGTATGCGATGGCGCCGGTGGCGACGGTTGCCGCCGGCCTTTCCGGATTGGCGATGGGTGCGTTCTGGGGCCTGCTGCCGGTCTACGCCGGCGAGGTCGGCCTGGATGGCAACGGCGTCGCGCTGTTCATGCTCACCGCCATCGCCGGGGGTGCCTTGCTGCAATGGCCCTTGGGCCACATCAGCGATGGACATGACCGCCGTACCGGACTGGTCGCACTGAGCCTGGCCGCCGCCGGCATCGCCGTGGTGGCCTCCTTGCCGATGATCCAGCTGCAGACCCATCTGCTGTTCGGGCTGTTCTTCTTCTACGGCGGGCTGGCCTTCGCGCTGTATCCGTTCGCGGTCGCGCACATGCTGGATTACCTGCCGCGCGAGGACCTGCTGTCCGGCTGCTCCAGCCTGCTGCTGGTACATGGCGTCGGCGCGGCGCTGGGTCCCGCGCTGGCCGGCGCGGCCATGCAGCGTTTCGGTGCGCCGGCGCTGCCGCTGTACTTCGCGGTGGTGCTGATGCTGCTGGCGCTGTTCACCACCGCGCGCCTGCTCAGCTTCCAGCGCCTGCGCACGCACCCGGTCGGGTTCCGGCTGATGCTGCGCACCACGCCGTCGGCGCTGGAGCTGATGCCCGAGACCGACACCGCGCCGCCGGATTCCGATCCCCCCCTCCCCTCTGACTCCGATAAGGAAGTGCATTGACTGTTTCGACACCGACCTCCCTCACTCCAACCCGTACACCGCCGGCCCCGCCGGCACCGCAGCTGATCCTCGCCACCGATCTGGATGGCACCTTCCTCGCCGGCGATCCCGCCGCGCGCCATCGGCTCTACCGGCTGGTCGACCAGCACCCCGGCATCCGCCTGATCTTCATCACCGGCCGCGGCCTGGAAGCAGTGATGCCCCTGCTCTCCGATCCGGCCATCCCGCGTCCGGATTACGTGGTCTGCGATGTCGGCGCCACCGTCGTCGACGGTCACACCCTGCAGCCGCTGCAACCCCTGCAATCGATGATCGACGCGCACTGGCCGGGCGAGCAGGTGGTCGCCGCGGCGATGCGCCCGTTCACCGCGCTGCAGCGCCAGGACGTTCCGCAGGAACGCCGCTGCTCGTACTTCTGCGATCCCGACACGCTGGCGCCGCTGCGCTCCCAGATCCAGGCTGCCGCACAGGCGCTGGGCTGCGACGTGCTGTACTCGGCCGACCGCTACCTGGACATCCTGCCGCCCGACACCGACAAGGGCCGCACCCTGGCCGCGCTTGCGCGCCTGCTGGAACTCCCGCGCGACCGCATCCTGGTGGCCGGTGACACCCTCAATGACCTGTCGATGTACACCTCCGGTTTCCGCGGGGTGTGCGTCGGCGATTCCGAGCCGGCACTGACCGCCGCCACCGCCGACCTGAAGCACACCTACCACGCGCAGGCGCCCGGCTGCGGCGGCATCCTCGAGGCGATCGAACAGTTCGGCCTGCTCGCCGACGACGATCCTTTCCTGCGTCCGCCGGCGCAGGCGCGCGCCGACGGTGCGGACCTGGTGATGGTCTACCACCGCCTGCCCTTCGATGAAGTGATGGAAGACGGCGTGCTGGTGCAGCGCCCACCACGCTCGCCGAACGGCATCATCCCCTCGCTGCTGAGTTTCTTCGAAGGCGGCCAGAAAGGGTCGTGGGTGGCCTGGGGCATCGACGAGCCCAAGCGCGGCCCGTTCCAGACCCATCTGGCGGTGGATGCCGAGCGCTACCCCACCCTGACCGCCGCGCGCGTGCCGCTGAGCAAGCAGGAGGTGGACATCTTCTACAAGCGCTTCTCCAAGGAAGCGTTCTGGCCGATGCTGCATGTGTTCTGGGAGCGCGCGAAGTTCCGCGAAGAAGACTGGCAGGTATTCCTGAAGGTCAACCGCAAGTTCGCCGAGGCCACCGCTGCCGAAGCCGCGCATGGCGCGACCGTGTGGATCCACGACTACAACCTGTGGATGGTGCCGGCCACGCTGCGCGAGCTGCGCCCGGACCTGAAGATCGCGTTCTTCCACCACACCTATTTTCCCTCGGCCGATGTGTTCAACGTGGTGCCATGGCGCCGCGAGATCATCGGCAGCCTGCTCAGCTGCGACTACATCGGCTTCCACATTCCGCGCCAGGTGGAGAACTTCGTGGACGTGGTCCGCGGCGCCATGCCGGCCGAGCGGCTGGCCTGGGAAAGCTGCGCACCGCGCTTCCTCACCTACGGGTGTGCCGTCGGCCTGGACACCATGACCACGCGCCTGCGCGTGGGCGATCGCGAAGTCGCGCTCGGTGCGCATCCGGTCGGCACCGATCTGCGCCGCATCCACAACGTGCTCGCGCGCAGCGACGTGCGCAACGACATCTTCAAGCTGCGCCGCGAGATCGGCGCGCGCAAGCTGGTGCTGTCGGTGGAGCGGCTGGACTACACCAAGGGCACGCTGGCCAAACTGGAAGCCTTCGAACGGCTGCTGGAACAGCATCCGGATCGCCAGGGCAAGGTCACCCTGCTGATGATCTGCGTGCCCGCCGCGCGCGAGATGACCATCTACCGCACGCTGCAGAACCAGATCGAACAGGCGGTCGGGCGGATCAACGGGCGCTTCTCGCGGCTGGACTGGACCCCGGTGCGCTTCTTCGCGCAGGCGTTGCCGTTCGAGGAAGTGGTGGCGCATTACGCGGCCGCGCAGGTGATGTGGATCACCCCGCTGCGCGATGGCTTGAACCTGGTGTCCAAGGAATTCGTGGCCACGCAGGGCATCGAGGGCAGCAACGGCGTGCTGGTGCTCAGTGAGTTCGCCGGTGCGGCCGCCGAGCTGAAGGGTGCGGTGCTGACCAACCCGCATGATCCGGCCGATCTGACGGCCGGGCTGCTGCAGGCGTTGTCGATGCCCGACGACGAAGCGACCGGGCGCATGCGGCAGTTGTTCGGCAGCGTGGAGTACTACGACGTGGACCGCTGGGGCCGGGATTTCCTGGACGCGGTGCGCAACAGCCACGCCGAAGGCTGACGCGGGAACGGTGGTGCCGGCCGCTGGCCGGCTCCAGGCGTTGCAGGCGGCGGGCGATGCTGGCTGCCGGCGATGCGGGTTTCGTGGGTAGTGCCGGCCGCTGGCCGGCTCCAGGCGTTGCCGGTTGATCGGTAGTGCCGGCCGCTGGCCGGCTCCAGGCGGCGCTGGCGGCAGGCGATCACGGCCGTGGACGGTGACGGCTTCATGGGGAGCCGGCCAGCGGCCGGCACTACCATTAGTGCGCACCGACCAACGTTCGGTGCCTACCGGGTCTGCATTGCCGAACGGTCGATGTCTCCTTGTGCGCACCGACCAACGGTCGGTGCCTGCCGGCCGGCGTGGCCTACCCGGCCTGCTTCATGATGCCTTCGGCGATCACCGCGACCTGGCGCAGCACATCGTTGCGGCCGGCATCGTCGACTGTCGCGCCCTGCAGGTAGCTCGTCAGCACCCACGGCGCGCCGCCGGCGAGCGGCCACAGGATCGCGATGTCGTTGGTGGTGTCCTCGCCATTGCTGCCGGTCTTGTCGCCGACCCGCCATGCCTTGGACAGCCCGGCGCGCAGACGCGCATCGCCGGTTTCGTTGTCGATCAGCCAATCGGCCAGCTGCTGTTTCGAGGCAGGCTTGAGGACGTCCCCGAGCACGAAACGCTGCAGGCTGGCCGCCATCGCGGCCGGGCTGGTGGTGTCGCGCGGATCGCCCGGGGCGAACCGGTTCATCTCCGGCTCGAGCCGATCATTGCGGGTCACCGCGTCGCCATTCGCGCGCAGGAACGCGGTCACGCCAGCCGGCCCGCCAATCACACCCAGCAGCAGGTTCGCCGCGGGGTTGTCGCTGGTGATCATGGTCGCCCGGCACAGGTCGCGCACCGTCACGTCCTTGCCGATATGCCGCGTGGTTACGGGGGCATGCGAGAGCATGTCCTGCTGGCGCACGGCCACGCGCCGGTCCAGCGCGAGCCTGCCCTGGTCGGCCAGATGCAGGACCGCCGCGGACAGCACGAACTTGAACGTGCTGCACATCGGAAAGCGTTCGTCCTGCCGGTTGCCGGTGCGCCAGCCGGTGCCGGTGTTGAGCAGGGTCACGCCCAGGCGCCCGCCGCTTGCGGCTTCCAACGCCGCGAAGTCCTTCGCCGCGGCGACGGATGTCGGCGAGGGCAGCGGCGTCCTGGCGAAGGCGGTGGCGGCCAAGGCCGAGGCGGCGGCCGCGCCGGTCCAGTGCAGGAACTGTCGTCGAGCGATCATGCGGTTCTCCGTGGCGAAGGCCTGAGTATTGGCAGATCGCGGCGCCGCCACCAGCGAGGATTTTCAGCGGAAGCCATTACTTGACCTCATAGCTTCCGGACCACCCCTGGGAAAGAACGCAGGAAAAGCGCTGATTTCTGCCAGCCGCTCGCCGCAGCCGCCCCCTCGGTGCGAAGATGCATCATTCCTGCTCACGGCTCCGCCCATGCTCCGCCCCCAGCTGCCACTCAATGCCCTGCGCGCCTTCGAGGCCGCTGCACGGCACCAGAATTTCACCCGTGCCGCGTTGGAGCTGTGCGTCAGCCAGGCCGCGCTGAGCCATCAGATCCGGGCGCTGGAGGACCGGGTGGGTGTGTCGCTATTCACCCGGTTGCCGCGCGGGGTCGCCCTGACCGATGAAGGCGCCCGCCTGTATCCGGTGCTCAACGAGGCCTTCGACCGCATCGCGGTGAGCCTGGACCGTTTCGTCGGCGGGCACTTCCGCGAGGTACTGAGCGTGGGCGTGGTCGGCACTTTCGCCACCGGCTGGCTGCTGCCACGCCTGGGCGATTTCAACGCGCGGCATCCGGATATCGAGTTGCGCCTGCAGACCCACAACAACCGCATCGATCTGGCCGGTGAAGGGCTGGACCTGGCGATCCGGTTCGGCGATGGCGATTGGCAGGGGCAGATCAGCGATGCCGTACTGGAGGCACCGTTCGCGCCGCTGTGCGCCCCAGCGCTGGCACGTACGCTGCGGCAGCCGCGCGATCTGGCCAATGTGGCGTTGCTGCGCTCCTACCGGAGCGACGAGTGGCCACGCTGGCTGCAGGCGGCGGGGGCACCGGAGCTGGAAGCGCGCGGGCCGGTGTTCGATTCGTCCCTGACGCTGGCCAGTGCCGCCGCCGCGGGTGCCGGCGTGGCGCTGCTGCCGTTGAAGATGTTCGAGCAGGACCTGGCCCAGGGGCGCCTGATCCAGCCGTTTGCACAGACGCTGGACCTGGGGCGGTACTGGCTGACGCGGCTGCGATCGCGCGCGGAAAGCGATGCGGCGCGACGGTTCCGGGAATGGCTGGAGGCGCAGGACGAGGTGCCGACCAACGGTCGGCACCTACCGGTTGCCTGAGGGTGGCAGGCAGATGCCGACCGTGGGTCGGCATGCCGTTTACGCGTCCAGCAATTCCATCCACGTCTGCTCGGCCTTGCTGAGCAGGGTCGCGGTGGCTTCACGATCGCGGCCGAGGACTGCCATGCGGGTCGCATCGGCGTAGTTGGCCGGGTTGGCCAGCTCGCGGTCCAGGTCGGCCAGCAGCGCCTCCAGTTCGCCCACCTTGGCTTCGGCAGCAGCCAGCTTGTGGGGATTGACCGGCTTCTTCGGCGGCAGCGGCGGGGTCGGCGGTGCCGGCTCCGGCGCAGCCGCGGCCATCTTCTGCTTGGTGCCCTGCGCGGCCGGACGCGACCGCAGCCAGGCGGCGTAGGCATCCAGATCGCCGTCGAACGGCTCGACCACGCCATCCGCCACACGCCAGAACGTATCGCAGACCAGACCGATCAGATGGCGGTCATGCGAGACCATCACGATCGCGCCCTCGAAGTCGGCCAGTGCTTCGGCCAGCGCTTCGCGCATTTCCAGATCCAGGTGATTGGTCGGTTCGTCGAGCAGCAGCACGTTCGGCTGCTGGTAGGCGATCAGCGCCAGCGCCAGGCGTGCGCGTTCGCCACCGGAGAAGCCGTCCACCGGTTCGAAGGCGCGGTCGCCGGCGAAGTTCCACTTGCCGAGGAAATCGCGGAAGGACTGGTTCGGTGCATCCGGCGCGAGGTCGCGGAAGTGCTCCATCGGCGACTGCCCTTCGTGCAGCGACTCCACCGTGTGCTGGGCGAAGTAACCGATGCGCAGGTCCGGATGCGCGGCACGCTCGCCGCTGATCGGGTCCAGTTCGCCCACCAGGGTCTTCACCAGGGTGGTCTTACCGGCACCGTTCGGACCAAGCAGGCCGATGCGCTGGCCGGCTTCCAGGCCGAAGCCCACGTTGTGCAGGATCACCGCATCGGCACCGTAACCGGCCTCGACATGGTTCAGGCGGATCAGCGAGAACGGCAGTTTGGCCGGCGGTGCGAATTCGATGCGGAACTCGCGCTCGGCGCGCACCGCTTCGGTACCGGCCAGCTTGGCCAGGCGCTTCATGCGGCTCTGCGCCTGCGCGGCCTTGCTGGCCTGCGCCTTGAAGCGGTCGATGAAGCTCTGCAGATGCGCGCGCTCGGCCTGTTCCTTTTCGTGGGCGAGCTGCTGCTGGCGCAGCTGTTCGGCACGCTGGCGCTCGAAATCGGTGTAGCCGCCGACGTACAGCTTGGCGCCGCCGCCGTGCAGATGCAGGGTGTGGGTGGCCACGTTGTCGAGGAACTCGCGGTCGTGCGAGATCAGCAGCAGGGTGCCCGGGTACTTGAGCAGCCACTGTTCCAGCCAGAACACCGCATCCAGGTCCAGATGGTTGGTCGGTTCGTCGAGCAGCAGCAGGTCGCTGGGCATCATCAGCGCACGCGCCAGGTTCAGGCGCACACGCCAGCCGCCTGAGAACGAGGAGACCGCGCGCGAATGCGTCTCGGCCGGGAAGCCCAGGCCATGCAGCAGCTTGCCGGCGCGCGCTTCGGCGTCATAGGCGCCGATCTCGGCCATGCGCTGGTGGGCGGTGGCGACCGCTTCCCAGTCTTCACGCGCCGCGGCGGCGGCTTCCTCGCGCATGACGGCGGCCACCTCGGTGTCGCCCTCCAGCACGAACTGCAGCGCCGGGTCGGGCAGCGACGGGGTTTCCTGGGCCACGCTGGCGATGCGGATCTTGCCGGGCAGATCGACGTCGCCCTTGTCCGCCTCCAGCTCGCCCTTCACGGCGGCGAACAGGCTGGACTTGCCGGCGCCATTGCGGCCGACCACGCCGACGCGGTACCCCGCGTGCAGGGTCAGGTCGACGTTGGACAACAGCAGCCGCTCGCCACGGCGCAAGGCGAAGTTACGAAGGGAAATCATCTTGGGGGTCCATATAACGGAATGGAATGTGCTCGTGAGCACCTTTCCTGCGACGTAATTCTAGCGTTAACGAATACTTGACGGGCCCCGGGATGCGCGGCAGGTCTCGTTTCTCTCTCCCACGACCCTGCCTGCGCTCCCCCGGGACCCTCCTGTCAGATCCTCGACCTCACGTAAATGGTTGCTGCTGCAACGTTTATTACGAACATGGCAAATATTTGACAAGCGATGAATATCCCGTTAATCCATCTCTTGCGCACCGCAACAACCGCCTTCGCAGACCCGATCCTCGATGTCGTGATGTCGCTTTGGTGCAGCACCGCCCCTACCGGAGCCACATCCTGATGAACCGCAAGACCAGTACGCTCGCCGCCGCCGTAGCTGTCGCGCTCGGTATGTCCAGCTTCGCCGCCACCGCCCAGGAGGCACCCGCCCGCACGGCGGCCAACACCCTGGACACCATCATCGTCACCGGCACCCGCGTCGCCGACCGCACCGTGGCCGAATCGCAGTCGCCGATCGACATCATCACCCCCGAGGCGCTGCAATCCACCGGCACCACCGAGTTGGCCACCGCACTGGCCCGCGCCCTGCCCTCGCTGAACTTCCCACGCCCGGCGCTGACCGATGGCACCAGCGGCATCCGCCCGGCGCAGCTGCGCGGCCTCTCCCCGGACCAGGTACTGGTGCTGGTCAACGGCAAGCGCCGCCACACCTCGGCGCAGATCAACGTCAACGGCAGCATCGGCCGTGGCTCCTCGGCAGTGGACATCAACGCGATCCCGATCGCCTCGATCGAGCGCGTGGAAGTGCTGCGCGACGGCGCCTCGGCGCAGTACGGTTCGGACGCCATCGCCGGTGTGATCAACATCGTGCTCAAGGGCTCGTCCTCCGGCGGCAGCCTGGCGCTGGACGCCGGCCAGTACTCGGCCGGTGACGGCAACAAGTACCAGCTCTCCGGCGATACCGGCATCGGCTTCGCCGACGGCCGCGGCAGCGTCCATGTGGCCGGCCAGATCGTCCAGCAGGACGAGAGCAACCGGGCCGGCCCGTACCAGGGCACCGCGCCGAACACCGGCAACTTCCCCAACATCGGCCAGACCACCTTCGTGGTCGGCGACCCGCAGGTGGATGCAACTGCCGCCTCGGCCAACGCCAGCTTCCAGTTCAGCGACCACGTCTCGGCCTACGCCACCGCGATGGCCAGCAACCGCGACATCACCTCGTTCGCGTTCTACCGCTCGCGCAACAACAGCAACCAGGGCCCGCTGCTGGCCCAGACCTACCCGGACGGCTTCGTGCCGGAGATCAACCAGTACTCCAAGGACCGCTCGCTGGTCGCCGGGGTCAAGGGCGATACGGACAGCGGCTGGAACTGGGACGTCAGTTACAACTACGGCGCCAACAAGATCGATTTCCACACCCGCAACAGCATCAACTACGCGCTCGGCGTGAACAGCCCGCGCTCGTTCTACGACGGCGCGCTGGAGTACACCCAGAACATCGTCAATGCCGATGTGACCAAGACCCTCGACTGGGGGCTGGCCTACCCGGTCACGCTGTCCTTCGGCGGTGAATACCGCAAGGAGAAGTGGGAACAGTCGGCCGGCGAACTGAACTCCTACACCGGCAGCGGTGCGCAGGGCTTCGGCGGCTTCACCCCGCTCAACGCCGTCGACGCCGACCGCGACAACTACGCTGTCTATGCCGGGCTGGAAGCCGACCTCACCGACAAGTTCTCCGCCGGCGTGACCGGCCGCTACGAGGACTACTCGGACTTCGGCGACAAGTTCTCCGGCAAGCTCTCCGCCCGCTACGCCTTCACCGACAAGGTCGCCCTGCGCGCCACCGCCTCCAGCGGTTTCCGCGCGCCGTCGCTGGCCCAGCAGAGCTACCAGGCGGTGACCAGCACGATCGTCAACGGCGTGTTCGTCGAACGCGGCACCTTCCCGACCACCAGCCCCGCCGCACAGGCGCTGGGTGCCAGCCCGCTGAAGGCCGAAAGCTCGACCTCCTACAGCCTGGGCCTGGTGCTGCAGCCGGTGGATCGGCTGTACCTGACCGTGGATGCGTACCAGATCGACATCGACGACCGCATCGTGCTCTCCACCAACATCACCACCAATGCCGCCGCCAATGCGCTGCTGTCGGGGCTGGGGCTGCCGGGCGTCACGGCGTTCTCCTACTTCACCAACGGCGTGGACACCCGCACCCGCGGCGTGGATGCGGTCTCCAGCTACACGATTCCCTTCGCCGCCAGCTCGCTGGAGCTGACCGCTGCCTACAGCTACAACGAAACCGAGGTGAAGAAGTTCATCGGCTCGCCGCCGGTGTTCGGCACGCTGGGCATCACCCAGTCGCTGATCGGCCGCGATGAGATCGGCCGCATCGAGGACAGCTACCCGCGCGACAAGACCATCCTCAGCGGCACCTGGCGTTCGGACCGCTGGGACCTGAACCTGGCGGCCACCCGCTACGGCTCGTTCACCGTGCGCAATTCGGCGACCGCCCTGCGCGACCAGACCTACGATGCCTCGTGGGTGCTGGATGCCTCGGCCAGCTACAAGCCCAGCGAGAACTGGACCCTGACCCTGGGTGCGGACAACATCCTGGACGAATACCCGGACCGCACCGTGGACCTGCAGAACTCCACCTGGGGCATGCTGCCGTACAGCAACTACTCGCCGTACGGGTTCAATGGTGCGTACGTGTACGGGCGCGTGACCTACAAGTGGTAATCAACGATCGCGCGGATGCCGGCCAGCGGCCGGCACTACCGAATCTCGCGGTTACCGCCTGAAAAACGCAGATGCCCCGGTCCGCCGGGGCATCTGCGTTTGGGCCGCCCACTGCCGGGATCTGCGCATTCATCGCTCCGCGCGCCCGCTGTCCCGGACAGCACATGACCTGACCACGGGGACATAGCAGCATTGCGCTCGCCGATGTTTGCCCGGACCGCCTGCATCGGTGAAAATCGGGGCATTCCCCACATTGCGAGCCCCGATGCACCATGACACCGACCTGATCAACATCGTGGCCGTTGGCCTTGGGCTCGCCTTCATCCTTGGCGCGCTGGCCAACAAGCTGCGTTTGTCCCCGCTGGTCGGTTACCTGGTTGCTGGCATCTGCGTAGGCCCGTTCACCCCCGGCTTCGTCGCCGACCAGGCGCTGGCCAACCAGCTGGCCGAGATCGGCGTGATGCTGCTGATGTTCGGGGTCGGCCTGCACTTCTCGCTGAAAGACCTGATGGAGGTCAAAGCGATCGCCATCCCGGGTGCGATCGGCCAGATCCTGGTCGCCACCCTGCTGGGCTGGGGTCTGGCTGCCCTGATGGGCTGGCCGGTGATCTACGGCGTGGTGTTCGGTTTCTCGCTGGCCACGGCCAGTACCGTGGTGCTGCTGCGCGCGATGGAAGAACGGCGCCTGCTGGAGACCACGCGCGGCAAGATCGCCATCGGCTGGCTGATCGTGGAAGACCTGGCCTGCGTCCTGGCGCTGGTGATGATGCCGGTCCTGGCCGGCGTGTTCGGCCCGGACGCGGCCAATGAAACCCATACCGTCGGCAGCGTGCTGGCCAGCATTGGCTGGACCTTCGTGCAGCTGGGCCTGTTCGTGGCGGTGATGCTGGTGGTCGGGCGCCGCGTGATCCCGTGGATCCTGGAGCGCATCGCCGGCACCGGTTCGCGCGAGCTGTTCACCCTGGCCGTGCTGGCGATCGCGCTGGGCGTGGCGTTCGGCTCGGCGATGCTGTTCGGCGTGTCGTTCGCGCTGGGCGCGTTCTTCGCCGGCATGCTGCTCAACGAATCCGAACTCAGCCACAAGGCCGCCAACGATTCGCTGCCGCTGCGCGATGCATTCGCGGTGCTGTTCTTCGTCTCGGTCGGCATGCTGTTCAATCCGGCCATCCTGATCGAGCACCCGTGGCAGGTCCTGGCCACCGCGGCGATCATCATGTTCGGCAAGTCCGCCGCTGCGTTCGTGATCGTGCGTGCCTTCGGCCACCCGACCGGTACCGCGCTGACCATTTCGGCCAGCCTGGCGCAGATCGGCGAATTCGCCTTCATCATCGCCGGCCTCGGCGTGACCCTGAAAATCCTGCCGCCGACCGGGCAGGCGCTGGTGCTGGCCGGTGCGCTGATCTCGATCATGCTCAACCCGCTGGTGTTCGTCCTGCTCGACCGCTGGCTGCTGAAGAACCAGGAAACCGCGCCGACCACGGTGGAGACCGAGCTCCCACCCGGTCCCTCGCTGGACCTGCACGACCATGCCATCGTGATCGGCTACGGCCGCGTCGGCAGCGCGCTGGCGCAGGTGCTGCGCGACCGTGGCGTGCCGGTGATGATCATCGACGACAACAAGGAACACGTCGCCGAAGCGCATGCGGCCGGCCTGCCCGGCATCCGTGGCAGCGCCGCCTCCGACCGCGTATTGGCCGAAGCACATCCCGAGCGCGCCAAGATCGCCGTGCTGGCGATCCCGCAGCCGCTGGAAGCCGGTGAAACCCTGGCCAAGCTGCGCGCGCTCAATCCCGGCCTGACCCTGCTGGCGCGTGCGCACAGCGATGCCGAGGTGAAACACCTGCTCGCCCACGGCGCCGATGGCACGGTGATGGCCGAGCGCGAGCTGGCCTATTCGCTGGCCGAGATGGTGATGTCCACCCCGCCGTACCGCACGATGAGGCAGCAGCACAGCATTCCGGTGGTGTGAGGGACGCTACGCGACCGGCACGCAGATATCCGCACGCAGGATGGGCTCGGGTACCTCTTCCGGATCGTCGAGGTAGTGGTAATACAGCTCGGCGTCGCGCAGCGTGTGGCCGCTCTCGGGCAGCCAGTCCCGTAGCAGCATGTCGGTGGCGGCCTCCAGCCCTGCATAGCTGCCCACATGGCGCAGCACCGCATACGCGCCTCCACCCAGGGTCAGCGCACGCAGCGGCGCCGGCAGCGCGTGCGGCGTGCGACCGAACCCCATGCCGCAGTCGAACACGCACTCACGCACCGGGACATCGCGGTGATCGGTGCGTGCGATGCCGACCAGCTGCTGCAACTGCTCGGCCCAGCCCTGCCCGGCCGCCCAGGTGAAGATCTCGCCGAACGCCTGATCGAGATCATCGAAGGCGCCTTCCCTGCGCAGCGCGACCACGTCGAAGGGTTCCAGTGTAGTCACGGTCACCTGCAGGGGTACCGCGTCGCCGCTGTGATCGCCGGCCGGCAGCGACAACTGCTGCTGCCAGTGGCTGCGCAGCCCGGCATCCTCGCGCAGGGTACTCGGCGTGGCATCCAGCGCCTGGCGGCAGGCACGGGCCAGCGCCTGCGGACTCTCATAACCGACATGCAAGGCGACCTCGGTGACGCGGCTGTCAGCCTGGCCCAGCAGCGTCAGCGCCTGCAGCAGGCGCAGGCGGGCCACGGTACGCCCGGGGTTTCGCCGGTCAGCGCGCGGTACAGACGATGGAAGTGGAACGGGGACTGGTGCGCGATCGCGGCCAGTGCCTCCAGATCGGGCAAGGGATCGCCAGCGCGCAGGCACGCCTGCAGATGGGCGATGACGCGGTCGATACCGTGGCGTTGGCGTACCTGGGCAATGCGGCTCATGGCGGGCTCCATCTCGGGGTGACGCTCAGCGTGCGTCGTGCCCCACCCAGGCGCGTGGCCGATCTTGCGCAGTTGGGGAATCGTCAGCCGATCCTAACCCTGCCGGTAGAGCCACGCCCAAAAACCCCACGGCGGCCGGCCCGCACCGGCCGCCGTGGGTCCTGCCTCTACGCCTTGGCCAACGCCTGCTCCAGGTCCGCCAGCAGGTCATCGATGTGCTCGATGCCCACCGACAGCCGCACCGTGTCTTCGCTGACGCCCGCCTTTTCCAGCTCGGCCGCATCCAGCTGCCGGTGGGTGGTCGAGGCAGGGTGCGTGGCCAGGGATTTGGCATCGCCCAGGTTCACCAGGCGGGTGAACAGCTGCAGCGCATCCAGGAAGCGCGCGCCTGCCGCGCGACCACCGGGCAGGCCGAAGGTCAGCACGCCCGAGCCGTGGCCGCGCAGGTACTTCTGCACCAGCGCATGTTCGGGGTGGTCGGGCAATGCGGCGTAGTTCACCCAGGCGACCTTGGGATGCCCCTGCAGATGCTTGGCCACGGCCAGGGTATTCGCGTTGATCCGGTCCAGCCGCAGCGCCAGCGTCTCGATGCCCTGCAGGATCAGGAAGGAATTGAACGGCGAGATCGCCGCGCCGGTATTGCGCAGCGGCACCACCCGCGCGCGACCGATGTAGGCAGCCGGCCCGAGGGCTTCGGTGTAGACCACGCCGTGGTAGCTCACGTCCGGTTCGTTCAAGCGAGGGAAGCGCTGCTTGTGCTCGGCCCATGGGAAGCGCCCGGAGTCGACGATGGCGCCACCCAGGCTGGTGCCATGCCCGCCGAGGTACTTGGTCAGCGAATGCACCACGATGTCCGCGCCGAAGTCGAACGAGCGCTGCAGGTACGGCGTCGCCACCGTGTTGTCGACGATCAGCGGCACGCCATGCGCATGCGCGATCTCCGCCACGGCGTCGATGTCGGTGATGTTGCCGCGGGGATTGCCGATCGACTCGACGAACACCGCCTTGGTGCGGTCATCGATCAACGCACCGAACGCCTGCGGATCGCGGTAGTCGGCAAAGCGCGTCTCAATGCCGAACTGCGGCAGCGTATGCGCGAACAGGTTGTAGGTGCCGCCATACAGCGCGCTGGCCGAGACGATGTTGTCGCCCGCTTCGGCGATGGTCTGGATCGCGTAGGTGATCGCCGCCTGTCCCGAGGCCAGCGCCAGCGCGCCGATGCCGCCCTCGAGCGCGGCGATGCGCTGCTCCAGCACGTCCGTGGTCGGATTCATGATGCGGGTGTAGATGTTGCCCGGCACCTTCAGGTCGAACAGGTCCGCGCCGTGCTGGGTGTCATCGAAGGCGTAGGCCACGGTCTGGTAGATCGGCACCGCCACCGCGCGCGTGGTCGGATCGGGCCGGTAGCCGCCATGCACGGCGATGGTCTCCGCGCGCCACTGTGATTCGGGACTGCCGTGTTCGGACATCGCATCGTCTCCAGGTGAATGCCGACGATACCGAACAAAAAACCCCCGCCGAGGCGGGGGTTCATGCCAAACCAGCATGGCCTGAGGCGCAACGGTTATCAGGCCGCCGGCGCGTGCGGGGATCAGCCCTTCACGAACACCAGCTTGCCCTCGGCCGCATCGACCCGGATCACATCGCCGTTGAGGAACTCGCCGGACAGGATCTTCTGCGCCAGCGGATTCTCCAGCTGCGACTGGATCGCACGCTTGAGCGGGCGGGCGCCGTACACCGGATCGAAGCCGACATTGCCCAGCAGCTCGAAGGCGGGGTCGCTGACCTCGATGCGCAGGCCACGCTCGGCCAGGCGCTTTTCCAGGCCCTGCATCTGGATGCGGGCGATCTGCTTGATCTGCACCTTGTCCAACGGATGGAACACGACGATGTCGTCCAGGCGGTTGATGAACTCCGGGCGGAAATGCGCCTGCACCACGCCCATCACCGCCGCCTTCATCTGCGTATAGGCCTCCGGACTGTCGTCGCTGCTCATGTCCTGGATCTGGTGCGAGCCCAGGTTGGAGGTCATCACGATGACGGTATTGCGGAAGTCCACCGTGCGGCCCTGGCCATCGGTCAGGCGACCGTCGTCGAGCACCTGCAGCAGGATGTTGAACACATCCGGATGTGCCTTCTCCACTTCATCCAGCAGGATCAGCGAATACGGGCGACGACGCACCGCCTCGGTCAGGTAGCCCCCTTCCTCATAGCCCACATACCCCGGGGGCGCACCGATCAGGCGCGCGACGCTGTGCTTCTCCATGAACTCGCTCATGTCGATGCGGATCATCGCGTCGCTGCTGTCGAACAGGAACTCGGCCAGCGATTTGCACAGCTCGGTCTTGCCCACGCCGGTCGGGCCCAGGAACAGGAACGAGCCGCTCGGGCGATCCGGATCGGACAGGCCCGCACGCGAACGCCGCACCGCGTCGGAGACCACCTTGATCGCCTCTTCCTGGCCGACCACGCGGTTGTGCAGCACCTCTTCCATGCGCAGCAGCTTGTCGCGCTCGCCTTCCAGCATGCGGTTGACCGGGATGCCGGTCCAGCGCGAGACCACCTCGGCGATTTCCTCGGCGGTGACCCGGTCCTGGACCAGCTTGAACTCGCTGGTTTCCACTTCCTGCGCGGCAGCCAGCTGCTTTTCCAGCTGCGGCAACTGCCCATACTGGATTTCGCTCATGCGACCGAAGTCCTGGCGGCGCTGCGCCGACTCCAGCTCCAGCTTGGCCTGCTCGATCTGCTCCTTGATCCGGGTCGCGCCCTGCAGCGTGGCCTTCTCCGACTTCCAGATCTCGTTGAGATCGGAGAACTCGCGCTCCAGCGCATCGATGTCGGTTTCCAGATCGGCCAGGCGCTGGCGCGAGGCGTCATCCTTTTCCTTCCTGAGCATTTCGCGCTGGATCTTGAGCTGGATCACGCGCCGCTCCAGGCGGTCCAGTTCTTCCGGCTTGGAGTCGATCTCCATGCGGATGCGCGACGCGGCTTCGTCCATCAGGTCGATGGCCTTGTCCGGCAGCTGGCGATCGGCGATGTAGCGATGCGACAGCGTGGCCGCCGCGACGATCGCCGGGTCGGTGATCTCCACGCCATGGTGCACGGCGTACTTTTCCTTCAGCCCGCGCAGGATCGCGATGGTGTCCTCAACGCTCGGCTCGCCCACCAGCACCTTCTGGAAGCGGCGCTCGAGCGCGGCGTCCTTCTCGATGTACTTGCGGTACTCGTCCAGCGTGGTCGCGCCGACGCAGTGCAGCTCACCACGCGCGAGGGCCGGCTTGAGCATGTTGCCCGCGTCCATCGCGCCATCGGCCTTGCCTGCGCCGACCATGGTGTGCAGCTCGTCGATGAACAGGATCACCTGCCCCTCGCTCTTGGCCAGGTCGTTGAGCACGCCCTTCAGGCGTTCCTCGAACTCACCGCGGAACTTGGCGCCGGCGATCAGCGCGCCCATGTCCAGCGAGAGCACGCGCTTGCCGCGCAGGCCTTCGGGCACTTCGTCGTTGATGATGCGCTGGGCCAGGCCTTCCACGATCGCGGTCTTGCCCACGCCGGGTTCGCCGATCAGCACCGGGTTGTTCTTGGTGCGGCGCTGCAGAACCTGGATGGTGCGACGGATTTCCTCGTCGCGGCCGATCACCGGATCCAGCTTGCCACTCTCGGCGCGCGCGGTCAGGTCGATGGTGTATTTCTCCAGCGCCTGGCGCTGGTCTTCCGCATTTTCCGACTGCACGGTCTCGCCACCGCGCACCTTCTCGATGGCGGTTTCGATCTTCTTCCTGTCGGCACCGGCAGCGCGCAGCGCCATGCCCAGGGTGCCGCCATCGTCGACCGCGGCCAGCACGAACCACTCGCTGGCGATGAAGGCATCGCCGTGCTGCTGGGCCAGCTTGTCGGTGTTGTTGAGCAGCCGGTTCAGATCGTTGCCGATCGACAGGTTGCCTTCCTGCCCGGAGACCTTGGGCAGGGCCTCCATGGTTTCGTTCAAACGTTCGCGCAGTACCGGCACGTTGACGCCGGCCTGGGCCAGCAGCGGGCGCGTGCTGCCGCCCTGCTGGTCCAGCAGCGCGCTGAACACATGGACCGGTTCGATGATGTTGTGGTCGCGGCCCACGGCCAGCGACTGCGCGTCGGCCAGCGCCTGCTGGAAACGCGAGGTGAGCTTGTCCATCCGCATGATTCTTGTCCTCGATGTAAACGGGAGCTGGCCGTGCCAGCACTCTCTGTCAGATGCGGTTACGCGGGCGTGTTTCAAGGCGGGATGAGATGCCGATTCAGCCTGCGTCGGCCTTCCCCCGGCCGTCTCAGTCTCCAGGCCGCGCGGGCCTTCACGCGCTGGGCGGCCGCTCCAGCACAGGCGGCGCGGCCGGGCGCGGCACCAGGCAGCCCAGGCCGGCAGGCAGGTCCAGCGCCACGTCATAGCCCCCGGTGACGCCGTAGCCGATCCGCCACGAGGACGGGAACAGGTCCGGCGGCTGGAAGGCGATATCCACCGGAATCGCCGCCACCGTGTCGGTGATCTGCAGCGGCGTGCTGGCGGGGGCGTACTCGATGTCCTCGGCGCCGCGCGTGGTGATCACGTTCCGGCGCTGGATCGCCGCGGCCGGCACCGACGAGCGCGGCGCGCCGCGCATCTGGAAGGCCCCGTGGAAGCCCGTATCGACCAGCATCAGGTGGTTTTCGCGACCCCGGATCGGATAGCGGACCTGCTGGAACGGCCCCCACAGCGACGAGGTGTAGACCATCCGGCGCGTGCAGGCTGCCGGCGTATGCGACCCCAGCAGCGTCAACGTTTCGCGGGACAGGCGGACCGGCCCCAGCGCGCGCAGCACGTCCAGGCCGATCAGGTTGATCTCGCGCGCGGCTTCGCTGTTGAACGACACATCGCGCACGCGCTGGCCACCGAGTTCGATATCGATCGGCGCGGCCAGCCCCGCCTGCTGGATCTCGTCCCCGACGATGCGCGACACGACGAAGTTGCCGGTAACCGCCAGTCCCAGCGATTCGGCCAGGGCGCGGCTGATATGCGAGCGCGGCGCACCGGTGTCGATGATGAAAGAGGCGTCGTGGGCGACGACAGCGCCATCGCGGCTGCCATGCAGCGTCACCGTCACCGAGGGCAGCTCATTGCTGAACTGGATCGGCACCTCCACGTCCTGCCCGCGCCCGGCCACCGGCAGCGCGCTGCGCGGCCAAGCGGTGAACGCCTCGAACGCGGGCCGGGTAACATCGGGCACTTCATCACCGGGCGCGAGCATCGGCACGATGGTGCGCTGGTAGTCCTCGCGCACGCGGAGCATCAGCCTCGCCCACTGGGCGATATCGCCCTCGATCAGCGCATTGCCGGCCAGGGTGGATTCGCACAGGAAGGCCAGGCCCTGCAGCGCCGGCGGCGCATCGGCGGTTTCGGCCAGGCACTGGCGTGCGGCGCGGCTGGAGGCATCCAGCTCTCCACGGACGCGGTGGTAGCCCGCCGCGCCGAGATGGCGGTGCGAGCCGGACGCCCCGCTCATGTCGCGCAGGGTCATCAGCTCCGCACGCAGCACCGCATCGCTGTAGCCGAACCCATCGTGGAGCGCCACCGGATCGGCCGCCACGGTGGCCGGCAGCATCGCCATGCACGCGCCCAGTAACCACCTCCGCATTCCGTACTCCCGTCGAGGTCCCCGCTCGACCCTAGCACGGGAACCACGCTGCGCTCACACCTGCTTTCGTCCGCGCGCGCGATGCTGGGGGCCGGTTCCGTACGGAGTGACTGCATGCATTACGAACTGTATTACTGGACCGGCATCCAGGGCCGCGGCGAGTTCGTGCGGCTGGCACTGGAGGACGCCGGTGCGGGCTACACGGACATGGCGCGCGTCCATGGTGATGCGGTGATGCAGCCGTACCTGGATGGCAAGGTCGAAGGCCTGCAGCCATTTGCCCCGCCGTTTCTGCGCACCGGGCGGCAGGTGATCGCCCAGGTCGGTGCGATCCTGGATCACCTGGGCCCGGAACTGGGCCTCGTTCCCGATGCCAGCTCGCGGCGACAGCAGGCGCTGCAGCTGCAGCTGACCATCGCCGATCTGGTCGCCGAGGTGCACGACACCCATCACCCGATCGCCGCCTCGAAGTACTACGACGACCAGAAGCGCGAAGCCAAGGCGCGAGCCGAGTCGATGCGCGCCGAACGCATGCCGAAATTCCTGGGGTATTTCGAGAACGTGCTGAAGCACAACGGCGGGCGGCATCCCCTGCGCGAGCATTCCTATGTCGATCTGTCGCTGTTCCAGCTGCTGAGCGGGCTGGAGTACATGTTCCCGCGCCGCATGCAGGCGCTGTGGCCGTCGCTGCCGCAGCTGCGCGCGTTGAAAGACCGCGTGGAAACCCGACCCAACATCGCCGCCTACCTGGCCTCCGAACGGCGCCTGGCCTTCAACACCAACGGCATCTTCCGGCACTACCCGGAGCTGGATGGGGAAGCCTGATCCCCAGGCGGCCCGCCCCCACCCGGCCGCGCGAGACCGTTGGTCGTGAGCGCAGGTTGGATCGTGAGCGCGGTAGTGCCGGCCGCTGGCCGGCTCCGCAGTAGAGCAGCCGGCCAGCGGCCGGCTCTACACCCGTTCGACGCGCTACAGCCGGAGCGTCAGCTCCGCTCAGCAGGCTGCTTCTGCAACGACAACAGCGCCAGCAACCCCGCCAGCGCCACATACGCGCCCGCAAACTGCCAGCTGATGATCTTCGGCAGGCCTTCCAGCTGCCACGGCAGGTAGATTCCACCGCGCGGGTCCACCGAGTGGATCAGGCCGAACAGCGTCAGCGCGGCGGCCACCAGCAGGAACCCGGACGCACGCAGCAGTTTCCCGTCGATCATTGCCACCACCGCGGCAATCCACAGCATCGAGGTGATGATGAAGCCATTGCCCAGGGTGAAGATCACCGCCAGCTCGGGCAGGCCGTGCCCGTCCAGCGTGGTGGTCAAGGCCACCAGCTGCTCCGGTGCGATCCAGCCCGGCGCCTTGATCGCCAGCAGGTAGGCGACCGAGGGCAGGAAGCCCAGCACCATCGCCCCCGCATGCTCGCGCGGCGTGGCCTGGAAGGCCTGGGTGGTGATGTCGATCGCCACGTACACGATGATCGGCGCCAGCACCGCCAGCGGCAGCCACTGCACCAGCCCGGAGATCACCCCCAGCATGCCGCCGATGCCGACGAACAGGCCGGTCAGCAGCGTGTAGCCGCTGCGCGCGCCCATGTGCTTGTAGGCCGGCTGGCCGATGTACGGCGTGGTCTGCGCGACACCGCCGCAGAAGCCGGCCACCAGCGTGGCGATCGCTTCCACCAGCAGGATGTCGCGGGTGCGGTAGTCGTCACCGGCCGCGCGGGCACTTTCGGAGACGTTGATGCCGCCCACCACCATCAGCAGGCCGAACGGCAGCAGCAGCGGCAGGTAGGTGATCGCGGTCGGCAGGCCGTCGATGAAGCCCAGCGTCGGCCACGGCAGCACCACCTGCGGCGGCACCCACTCGGGCACCTTGAAGCCCGGTGCGCCCAGCCCGGCAAGCCCGAGGCCGTAGTACAGGATCGTCCCGAACACGAACGCGACCAGCACGCCGGGCGCGCGGATCGGCAGCTTCCGCTTGGCGATCAGCACGTACAGCAGCAGGCCCAGCGTGACGAAGCCGACGATCGGCGAGCGCAGCGTTTCCAGCAACGGCAGGAACCCCATCAGCACGATCGCGATGCCGGCGATGGAGCCGAGCAGCGAGGCCCGCGGCAGCGCGCGTGTGACCGCTTCGCCGAAGAACGAGAGGATCACTTTGAGCACGCCCATGATCACCAGCGAAGCCATGCCCAGCTGCCAGGTTGCGATGGCGGCATCGTGCGGGGCCAGCCCCTGCCCCTTGAAAGCGAGGAACGCCGGGCCGAGCACCAGCAGCGCCATGCCGATGCTGGTCGGGGCATCCAGGCCCAGCGGCATCGCGGTGACATCATCGCGGCCGGTGCGGGCGGCCAGGCGTCGTGCCATCCAGGTGTAGAGCACGTTGCCGACCAGCACGCCGAAGGCGGTACCCGGGAACATCCGGCCGAACACCACGTCCGCGGGGAACTGGAAAATGCCGACCAGTGCCATCGCGATGAAGCCGAGGATCGACAGATTGTCGACCACCAGGCCGAAAAAGCCGTTGAGATCGCCGGCAACGAACCAGCGGGGGCGTCCGGAGGGGACGGGGGCAGTGGCGGACATGCGGGGGACGGCCGTGGGGAGGGGGTAGCCGATGGTAGGGCCTCACCGCCGCCAGTAACAGGCGCATGGATGGAACGCCGGGAAACGTCCGCGGGTGCGACGCCTCAACGCGCGGTAGTGCCGGCCGCTGGCCGGCACCTTCAGGATGCGTCAGGCACTGGCGGGAGCCGGCCAGCGGCCGGCACTACCGGACCGCGTGCGCCTCAGGGCTTGTTGAGGAAGTTGTTCGCCAACAGGTCCCGCACATCCCCCACCCGCCCGCTGAGCAGCGCCTTGGCCGCGTACAGCGCGGTGCCGGCCACCTGCTTGGCTTCCACCTGTGGCGGCATCACCAGCTCGGTCGGGCTGGTGTGCACGTCCAGCAGCGCCGGGCCGGGATGGGCCAGGATGTCCTGCACGGCCTGCTCCAGGTCCTCCGAGCGCGTCACGGTGCGCCCGTAGAAACCGATCACCTCCGCCAGGCGGCCGAAATCGGGGTTCTGCAGGTCGGTGTAGTTGTCCAGCAGGCCTTCGACCTTCTGCTCCAGCTCGACGAAGTTCAGCGAGCTGTTGTTGTAGACCACCACCTTGATCGGCAGGTTCTCCTGCACCGCGGTGAGCAGATCGCCGAGCAGCATCGCCAGGCCACCATCGCCAGAGAGCGAAATCACCTGGCGGCCCGGGTAGGCCTTCTGCAGGCCCAGCGCCTGCGGCATCGCATTGGCCATCGTGCCGTGCAGCAGGCTGGTCAGGGTGCGGCGGCGCCCATTGACGCGGATATGGCGCAGGATCCACACCATCGGTGATCCGCCGTCGGCGGTGAACAGCGCATCGTCCGCAGCGTGGCGGTCGATCAGCGCGGTCAGATGCTGGGGGTGGATCAACTCGCCCTCGCCCGGCTGTTCTTCCCTGGCCCGTGTGGCCAGCGCCTTTTCGCGATGCTCCATGCACTCGTCCAGGAAGCTGCGGTCCTCGCGCTCCGGCAGCAACGGCAGCAGCGCCTCCAGTGTCGGGCCGATGTCGCCCACCACGCCCAGGTTCACCGGATGGCGGCGGCCGAGATGGCTGCCATCGCGATCCACCTGGATCAGCGTGGCCTTGTCCGGGTAGTACTGGCCCCAGGCGAAGTCCGCACCGAGCAGCAGCAGCGTGTCGCAGGCCATCAGCGTGTGGTAGCCGGACTCGATGCCGAAGATGCCGGTCATGCCCATGTTGTACGGGTTGTCGTACTCGACGAAATCCTTCGCGCGCGAGGTATGCGCGATCGGCGCCTTGAGCTTGGCACCCAGCGCGACCAACGCGTCATGCGCATGCTCGCAGCCGGCGCCGGCGTAGATGCCGATGCGTTTGCCCTCACCGATCAGCGCGGCGATGCGCTGCAGTTCCTCGTCCGAAGGACGCAGCACGGGCTGGGTATAGTGCACCGAAAACGGCACATCGTGTTTGACCTCGGCTTCGCTGATGTCGGCCGGCAGAATCACGACGGCCACACCACGACGGCTGATCGCCGCCTGGCACGCCAAAGTCACCACGCGGCGCGCCTGCTCCGGGCTGTGCACCTGTTCGCAGAACACGCTGCAGCTGCCGTACACCGCCTTGAAATCGACTTCCTGCGGGAACTCCATCCCCAGCTCGGCGGTGACCACCTGGCTCGCGATCAACACCATCGGCGCGCGGTTGCGGTTGGTTTCGAACACGCCGTTGATGAAGTGCAGGCCACCCGGACCGCACGAGCCGGCGCAGGCGGTGAGCCGCCCGCTGATCAGCGACTCGGCACCGGCGGCAAACGCGGCCACTTCCTCGTGCCGCATGTGCACCCATTCGATATCGCTGCGATGGAGGGCATCGGTGACATGGTTGAGGGTGTCACCGACGATGCCGTAACAGTGACGGACACCGGCGGCCTGCAGGGTTTCAACCACGATCTCGGCAACGCGCTTGCTCATGACATGCTTCCACGACGAGGGGGAAGCGTCAGCCTAGTACCGGGCAAGTGACACTCATGTGGGTTTGCGCGTGACGGCGATCGGTCACGGCTGCGTGTTCACCCAGCCCAGCACCGCGCCGCGCGTGGGATTGTCATAGCGCACCTGCACCCAGCCGTCGCGCTCATCCAGCAGGTCCACGCGGTCGTCGCGCACCAGATACCGCTTGGTCGTGGCATCACCCGGGCGGCTGTACAAGGGCAGCCGCGCCGCCGTCACACGGCCGGAAACAGGGACCAGCGGCGCGCCGGCGGGCGGCGTCTCCAGACCATCGCCGATGGCGGTCTCCAGCACCTTGCCGGCAGGATCGAAGGTGCTCCAGACCGCCAGCGGACCGCTGTCGGCGGTCTGCGTGACGAGCACGTAGGGCTCGAGAATCTCGTCGAGCATCAGCAGACGCTCGGCGCGGTACAGGTACAGGCGCGCACCGTCGTAACGGTACTGGTCCACGTACCACATCGGGCCACCGCGGCAGCTGCTGCCAAGCGTGCGCGTCTTTGCATCCACGGTCAGGCCCATCAGCCCACCACACTGCGCACCGTCCGTCGAGACCGGCTCGAGTGCGACCAGCGTCTGCTGCGCCGGGTCGTAGCGATAGACCGCCACCGCCTCATTGACCATGCCCACCGAGGCACGCGCGACCAGTTCCGGGCGGCCGTCAAAGTCGACATCCTCGGCCGACAGGCGCGCAGTGCCGTCCGCATCGGCCGTACCCGGCAGCACCTGGCGCGTGCCCGACGGCGTGAGCAGCACGGCGATGCGGCCGCCCTCCTGCACCTCGGCCTGCGCCAGAACGCCCGGTGCAACCTCCCATCGCAGCGGGGCCGGGTCGGCGTCCTGCGCATGCGCGCACGTCACCGCCAGGCCCATCATCACCGCGGCCAGCATCGCATCCCTGGGTTTCATCATCGCTCCATGGGGCGCCACCGCGGCGCCCGGATCAGAACGATACTTCAACGGCCTGCTGCGCCCACAGCACCGACTGGTGGCCGGTCGCCTGCTTCCATGCCAGGCGGATCGCTTCGATGTCGGCGCGGCGCTGCGGGGTGTTTTCGTGCAGGACAACCAGCACCTTGGTGCGCAGGCGGTTCGGTTCGGGGGCGCCGCGGAACAGCCACTGGCCGTAGGCATCGAACACGGTGAGGCCGTCCGGGAAGCGCGGCGTGACCTCCTTGTCGAGGAAGGCGCGCCACTGCGCGTCGCTGATGCCCTCGGTCTGCGGGCGGTCGGCCACGCCGGTTTCCTCGCCCACACCGAAGTAGAGCTCGCTGCGGACCCAGCCGGCGGCCGCGTCCGGGCGCGCGGCATCGCCCTGCAGGGTAGCCGTGGCGGTGGTGGGCGGGGCCGGCTTGGCGGCCGGGGCGGCGGTAGCACAGCCGCTGGTGGCCAGGACCAGGGCAAACAGAAGGGCGCGGAACGACATGGACAACTCTCCGGAAACACAGGGACAGGCAGGGGAAGGAGCGTGCCGGACATCCGGGTCCGGTACAGATCGCCAACGGCTATCTGCTGATAACCACCCCGATGGGACTTGCGTCACACAGGGACATCACGCGAAGATAATATATCGCTTCATCCGGATGGATTGGTAGTGCCGACCATGGGTCGGCAACACCCCCTCCCCCTTCCCCCCTCGTCGTCCTGCTGGAGTCCGCATGTCCCGTCCGTCCGCGTCGCGCCTTGGCCTTGCCATCGCGCTCGTCCTCTCCTCCCCCCTGCTGGCCCAGGACGTAGTTGCGCAGGACGCGCCGAACACCGCCAAAACGCTGGACACCGTGATCGTCACCGGCACCCGCGCCATCGACCGGACCGTGCTGGAATCCACCTCGCCGGTGGACGTGCTCACCGCCGAGGACATCCGCAAGGCCGGCGTGGTCAATGGTGAACTGGGCAGCGCGCTGCAGGCGCTGCTGCCCTCGTTCAACTTCCCGCGCCAGTCCAACTCCGGTGGCGCCGACCATATCCGTGCCGCCCAGCTGCGCGGGCTCTCGCCCGACCAGGTGCTGGTGCTGGTCAACGGCAAGCGCCGCCACAGCAGCGCGCTGGTGAACACCGACAGCAAGATCGGCAAGGGCACCACCCCGGTCGACTTCAACGCGATCCCGGTCAGCGCGATCAAGCGCATCGAGGTGCTGCGCGACGGCGCCGGCGCGCTGTACGGCTCCGATGCGGTCGCCGGCGTGATCAACGTGATCCTCGATGACGCCCCGGAAGGCGGCGCGTTCGAGGCCAGCTTCGGCGCCAACCACACCGATCTCAAGCCGATCGACCGCACGATCACCGATGGCCAGACCAGCTATGCCAGCGCCAAGGTCGGCACCGCGCTGGGCGACGAAGGCGGCTTCCTGCGCGTCGGCCTGGAGCTGAAGAACCACGAGGGCACCAACCGCGCCGGCTTCGATCAGATTCCGCCGTGGGACCAGAGCGATACCAACCTTGCGCTGCAGGGCAAGCGCAACTACGTACTCGGCGACGGCAAGACCAAGGATCTCAACGCCTGGTACAACGCGCAGCTGCCGTTCGGTGAAACCTCCACGTTCTACAGCTTTGCCACCTTCAACCAGCGCGACAGCGAAGGCGCGAACTACTTCCGCTACCCGGACAGCGATGCCAACTGGGCCCAGGTCTACCCGAACGGCTACCGCCCGATCTCCGAAGGCGAGAACCGCGACGTGCAGGCCGTGGCCGGTGCGAAGGGTCAGTGGGGCGAGTGGAACTACGACGCCAGCCTGGATTACGGCGTCAACACGTTCACCTACCGCCTGCGCAACTCGCTCAACGCCTCGCTGGGCCCGACCAGCCCGACCCGGTTCAAGACTGCTGACTATCGCAATGAATTGACGGTCGCCAATTTCGATCTGGGCCGCGTGTTCGCGCAGGGCGATAGCATCACCCACAGCCTGGGCCTGGGCCTGGAAGCGCGGCGCGACCATTACGAAACCCGCCCGGGTGACCCGAGCAGCTATGCCGCCGGCCCGTTCACGGACCGCCCGACCGGCTCGCAGGCCGGCGGCGGCCTGACCCCGCAGGATGCGACCTCGCTGTCGCGGGATGTCGCCAGCGCCTACGCCAGCCTGTCCAGCCAGTTCGGCGAGCATTTCTCCAGCGACCTGGCCGCGCGCTACGAGCACAGCGACGACTTCGGTGGCGAGCTGACCGGCAAGCTGGGCCTGCGTTACGAGTTCACCCCGGCGTTCGCGCTGCGTGGCGCGATCTCCAACAACTTCCGCGCGCCGTCGCTGGCGCAGATCGGCTACGAGTCCACCTCCACCGGTTACAACGCCGCTGGCCAGCTGGTCCAGGGCCGCGTGCTGTCGGTCAACAACCCCATCGCCCGCGGCCTCGGCGCCACCGACCTGAAGCCGGAGAAGTCGCTCAACACCAGCCTGGGCTTCACCAGCCGCATCGGCGACCACTTCGACGTCTCGCTGGACTTCTTCCAGATCGACATCGACGACCGCATCGCGCTGTCGGAAAGCATCACCGGCGATGCGCTGACCGATTACGTGCAGCAACAGTTCGGCGTGGCCGGCCTGCAGAGCGCCAGCTTCTTCGTCAACGCCGCCGATACCCGCACCCGGGGCGCCGAACTGGTGAGCAACTGGCGGCAGTCGCTGGGCAATGGCGAGCTGGTGCTGACTGGCACCTACGCCTACACCAAGACCACCCTGAAGAACGTGCTCGCCACGCCGCCGGGTCTACTGGCGCTGGATCCGGACTACGTGCTGTTCGGCGTGGAAGAGACCAATACCCTGACCGACGCCACCCCGCGCACCCGCGCGGCGCTGGCGGCCAGCTGGGCCAATGACCGCTGGTCGCTGAGCAGCCGTCTCAGTCGCTATGGGAGCGTGACCCGTGTGTTCAACTTCGGTGATGGCTACATCCCGCGCCAGACCTACGGCGCGGAATGGCAGCTGGATGCCGAGGTCGAGTACAAGATCACGCCGCAGTGGAGCGTGGCACTGGGCGGACAGAACCTGACCGACAACTACTCGGATCTGTCCAACGATGACATCTACTACTTCGGCAACCTGCCGTACGACGTACTGTCACCGATCGGCAGCAATGGTGCGTACTACTACGGCCGCGTCCGCTACACCTTCTGACCGGTGGTGCCGGCCGCTGGCCGGCACCTCTGCGTGGATGGGGTTGCCATGACCTGGCAATCACATCCACGCTGGCATCTTGGTCATCATGGCCAACGACTTCCTCCAACGTCCGCCGCCGCCGCTGCTGGACGATGCCTGTGCGCTGTTCCTGGATGTGGATGGCACCCTTATCGAATTCGCGGACGACCCCGAGTCGGTCGCGCTGCTGCCCGATGTGCGTGAAGCGATCGGGCGCATCAGCGATCGGCTGGATGGCGCGGTCGCGCTGATCAGCGGGCGACCGCTGGCCCAGCTCGACACCCTCTTCGCGCCCCTGAGCCTGCCCGCTGCCGGCCTGCATGGCCACGAGCTGCGCAACCACGAGCTGCGCGCGCACAGCAGTGATCCCTCCGCCGATACCAGCGAGTGGCTGCATGCCCTGCACCAGCAGGCGATGCGGTTCGCACATGGCTATCCCGGCGTGCTGGTGGAGGACAAGGGCCGCAGCCTGGCCCTGCACTGGCGCGGCGCCCCGCATGCCGCCAACGATGTGCGCGCGTTCGCCGAACGGCATATCCGCGGGCATGCCGGCTACAAGCTGCAGCCTGGCGACCATGTCATCGAATTCCTCCCCGAAGGCAGCGACAAAGGGCGTGCGATGCGGCAGCTGATGCTGCAGCCGCCGTTCCGCGATCGCATGCCGGTCTTCGTCGGCGATGACCTGACCGATGAATTCGGCTTTGGCGCCGCCAATGACCTGCACGGCTGGAGCGTGCTGGTCGGTGCCCGCGAGCCCAGCGATGCGGTGTTCGCGCTGCCGACGATACGCAGCGTGCACGCCTGGCTTCGCGAGAATGCCTACTGATGCCTTGATCCCAAGGCCCCCTGACGCCGCGCGCAGGTCTCCCCCACCGGTGTGCCGCCGCGGCATGACACGAGACTTCCTGCATCATGAGCGAACCCGATCTGAATCTGGGCGTGGTCGGCAATGGCAGCTTCGGCGCGCTGATCGACAAGCACGCGCGCGTCGTCTGGAGCTGCCTGCCGACCTTCGATGGCGACCCGACCTTCTGCGCCCTGCTCGGCCCCAACCAACAGGAAGGCGGTGACTTCGGCATCGAGCTGGAGGACATGGTCGACAGCGAGCAGAGCTACCTGACCAACACCGCCATCCTGCGCACCGTGCTGCGCGACAAGCATGGCGGCGCCCTGGAAATCATCGATTTCGCACCGCGCTGGCGCCAGAACGACCGCTTCTACCGGCCGGTCAGCCTGATCCGCCAGGTGCGTCCGCTGTCCGGCAACCCGCGCATCGTCGTACGTGCCCGCCCGCTGGCCGACTGGGGCGCCCGCGTACCCGAGGCCACCTGGGGCAGCAACCACATCCGCTGGGTACTGCCCGACCACGTGCTGCGCCTGACCACCGATGTGCCGCTGCGCTTCGTGCGCGACGGCCTGCCGTTCGTGCTCAACCATCCCGTGCACCTGGTGCTGGGCGTGGATGAATCGCTCAACCGCTCGCTCAGCGGTTACGTACAGGAATCCTTCCAGCGCACGCGCGACTACTGGCGCGAATGGGTGCGCTATCTGTCGATCCCGCTGGAATGGCAGGACGCGGTGATCCGCAGCGCGATCACGCTGAAGCTGTGCCAGTACGAGGACAGCGGCGCGATCATCGCCGCGATGACCACCTCGATCCCGGAAGCGCCCGGCAGCATCCGCAACTGGGATTACCGCTACTGCTGGCTGCGCGACGCCGCCTTCGTGGTGCGCACGCTCAACCGCCTCGGCGCGACCCGCACGATGGAGCAGTTCCTGGGCTACATCTTCAACCTGGCCACCGCCGATGGCAGCCTGCAGCCGCTGTACGGCATCAGCTTCGAAGCCAAGCTGGAAGAGAGCGAAGTGCCCTCGCTGTCCGGCTACCGCGGCATGGGCCCGGTGCGCCGCGGGAACCTGGCCTGGGTGCAGCGCCAGCACGATGTCTATGGCAGCGTGGTGCTTGCCTCCACCCAGCTGTTCTTCGACCGCCGCCTGCAGGACCCGGGTGACGCGCATACCTTCGCGCGGCTGGAACCGCTCGGCGAGCAGGCCTTCACCCTGCACGACGTGCCGGACGCCGGGCTGTGGGAATTCCGTGGCCGCACCGAAGTCCACACCTACACCAGCGCGATGTGCTGGGCCGCCTGCGACCGCCTGTGCAAGATCGCCGTGCGGCTGAAGCTGGACGACCGCGCCACTTACTGGCGCGAGCGCGCCGACATCATCCATGCGCGCATCATGCGCGAGTCCTGGAGCGAAGAGCTCGGCCATTTTACTGACACCTTCGGCGGCCATCGCCTGGATGCGTCGTTGCTGCTGCTGGCCGATATCGGCTTCATCGAGGCCACCGACGCACGTTTCGTGGCCACGGTCGACGCGATCGGCCGCGATCTCAAGCACGGCAACGCGCTGTACCGCTATGTGGCGCCGGATGACTTCGGCGAGCCGGAAACCAGCTTCACCATCTGCACCTTCTGGTATATCGACGCACTCGCCGCGATCGGCCGCCTGGACGAAGCGCGCGAGATGTTCGAGACGCTGCTGGAGCGCCGCAACCATCTGGGCCTGCTCTCCGAGGATCTCGCGTTCGACAATGGCGAGGCCTGGGGCAACTTCCCGCAGACCTACTCGCACGTGGGTCTGATCACCGCCGCGATGCGCCTGTCGCGCAGCTGGCAGGAGGCATCATGAGCCGCCTGGTCGTCGTCTCCAACCGGGTCGCCGTTCCCGGTGAATCCCGCGCCGGCGGCCTTGCGGTCGGGCTGCTGGCCGCGCTCAAGGAGCGCGGTGGCCTGTGGTTCGGCTGGAGCGGCAAGTCGGTGCGCGACAACAGCGGCGCCCTGCACGAGCAGGTCGACGGGGACATCCGCTACGTCACCATGGACCTCAACAAGCGCGACGTCGATGGCTACTACAACGGCTTCGCCAACCGCACGCTGTGGCCGCTGCTGCACTTCCGGCTGGACCTGGTCGACTACGACCGCGCCACCCGCGAGACCTATCGCCGGGTCAACGCGCTGTTCGCCGAGAAGCTCGCGCCGCTGCTGCGCGAGGACGACATCGTCTGGATCCATGATTACCACCTGATCCCGCTGGCCTCGCTGCTGCGCGAGCGTGGCATCGGCTGCCGGATCGGCTTCTTCCTGCACGTGCCGATGCCATCGGCCGATCTGCTGCAGGCCATGCCGGATCATCTGCGGCTGTTCTCCAGCCTCTACGCCTACGATCTGGTCGGCTTCCAGACCCAGCGCGATGCGGACCGTTTCCAGTCCTACGTGCGCCTGTTCGGTGGCGGCCGTGTGCTGCCCGACGGCGAACTGGAAGCGCCCGGCGGGCGCCGTTTCCGCGCCGCCGCGTTCCCGATCGGCATCGATACCGAATTCATCGCGCGCCAGGCCAAGGCCGGTGCGAACAAGCCCGCGGTCAAGGACCTGCGCGGCAGCCTGCGCAATCGCCAGCTGGCGATCGGCGTGGACCGCCTCGACTATTCCAAGGGGCTGCCCGAACGCTTCCAGGGGTTCGAGCGCTATCTGGAACGCCACCCCGACCAGCACGGCTCACTGACCTACCTGCAGATCGCACCGGTCTCGCGCGGCGATGTCACCGAATACCGGCAGCTGCGCGGCCAGCTGGAGCAGATCGCCGGGCACATCAACGGCGGGCATGCCGCGCCGGACTGGACCCCGCTGCGCTACGTCAACCAGAACTTCACCCATGCCACCCTGACCGGCTTCTACCGGGCCGCCGCGGTCGGCCTGGTGACGCCGCTGCGTGATGGCATGAACCTCGTCGCCAAGGAATATGTGGCCTCGCAGGACCCGGAGAACCCGGGCGTGCTGGTGCTGTCCCTGCTGGCCGGTGCCGCCGATGAAATGAAGCAGGCGCTGCTGGTCAATCCGCATGACCTGGATGGTGTAGCGGATGCGATCGCCACCGCGGCGACGATGCCGTTGAAGAAGCGCGTGGAGCGCTGGCAGGCGATGATGGACCACCTGCGCACGTACGACATCAACCATTGGCGGCAGACGTATCTGCAGGCGCTGGAAGGGTGATGCCGGCCAGCGGCCGGCACTACCGGATGGATTAAGGTGATGCCGGCCAGCGGCCGGCACTACGGTGATGGCGCGGACGTTTACGGTAGTGCCGGCCGCTGGCCGGCAATGCGTCCACCCGTAAGTCGAGGAACCGCTCGCCTGCGCCGGTGTCGGCAGGAAACACGTGTCATGCCGACCGAACCACCGATACCGATTGCGTGCCAGCGCCCGATACGCGGGGTCTCGCAACCCTCGCGGCACCCAGCGCAGCACGCCCAGCAGAGGCCGTCGAAGACAATGACCGCTTCGGCCGACGGTCCAACCACCGGCTGTCCGGTAGTCAGGGCGCGATCCACGCCAGGGTCGCCATGCGCCCGGTGCGGCGGTCACGCCGATGCGAATAGAACCGCTGCGGATCGGCCAGGGTGCAGTACTGCCCGCCAGTGATGCCTGCCGGGTCCAGCCCGGCCGACTGCAGCCGTCGGCGGGCCAATGCATACAGATCGACCTTCCAGTGCCCCGGCCGGGTCGCCACGAAGGCCGTTGCCGCCCCCTCGTCGCGCTCGACGAAGGCCTCGTACACGTCCTCGCCGATCTCATACAGCGCCGGCCCGGCCGCAGGGCCCAGCCAGGCCTGCAACTGCGCAGCCGGGGTCTGCATGGCGGCCACGGTGGCCTCCAGCATGCCGTCGGCCAACCCACGCCACCCGGCATGGGCGGCGCCGATCTCACCGCCATCGCGCGCGGCGAAGACCACCGGCAGGCAGTCGGCGGTGAGGATCGCCAGCACCACGCCCGGGACCGAGGTCACGGCGGCATCGGCCGTGGGCTCAGCCTCCACGCCGATGGCCGTCGGCGGGGCGGTGAAGCGACGCACGCCGGTGCCATGCACCTGGCGCAGCCAGTGCGGCGCCGAGGGCAGGCCCAGCCCGGGCACGAGCAGGTCGCGGTTGCGCTGCACCTGTGCCGGGTTGTCGCCGTCGGCGGCGTACCGGTTGCCCATGTTGAACTGGTCGAACGGCGCCACCGAACCGCCTGCGCCGAAGCGCAGGGTGGTCAGCGCATGGACCCCGGTCGGGGCCTGCCAGTCGGCTGGCAGCACGGGCACGGGGGCATCCATCAGCGGCGGTTGCGTTCCTGCTCGGCGAAGCGCTTGCTGTCTTCGCGCAGGGCGTGCAGCAGGGCCTGCATGTCGGCCGGCGGCGGCGCACTGTTGGTGATCTTCTCCCCGGTGATCGGGTGCACGAACTCCAGCGTTTCAGCGTGCAGCGCCTGGCGCTTGAAGCCGCGCAGTTCGGCCACCAGCTCCTCGCTGGCGCCCTTCGGCAGCTTCAGCGCGCCGCCATACAGCTGATCGCCGATGATCGGGTGGCGCAGGTGCGCCATGTGCACGCGGATCTGGTGGGTACGGCCGGTTTCCAGGCGGCACTCCAGCGCCGTGTGCGCACGGAAACGCTCGCGCAGGCGGTAATGGGTGATCGCTTCCTTGCCGTCCTCGCGCACGGCCATGCGGATGCGGTCGCGCGGGTGACGGTCGATGCCGGCGGTGGCGGTGCCGCCGGAGACCAGCGCGCCGACCACGACGGCCAGGTACTGGCGGTGCACTTCACGCGCGGAGAGCTGCTCGACCAGCGCGGTCTGCGCCTGGATGGTGCGGGCGATGACCATCACGCCGCTGGTGTCCTTGTCCAGGCGGTGCACGATGCCGGCGCGCGGCAGCACCGAGAGCGAGGGGTCGCGGAACAGCAGCGCATTGACCAGCGTGCCGGTCGGGTTGCCCGCGCCGGGGTGGACCACCAGGCCGACCGGCTTGTTGATCACGAACACGTGCTCGTCCTCGTACAGGACCTCCAGCGGGATGTCCTCCGGCTCGGCATGGGTCTGGGTGTCGAGCACGACATGCAGGCTGGCCACCTCGCCGCCGCGCACCGGGTCGCGGCCGCGCACGGTGTCGCCGTCCAGCAGGACGTCCCCGGACTTGATCCACTCGGTCAGCTTGGACCGGGAGAATTCGGGGAACAGCTCGGCCAGGACGGCGTCGAAACGCCGGCCGGCGGCGGTATCGGGCACGATGGCCTGGCGGGGGGAATCGGAATCAGCAGGGGTATCGGACATGGGGGCACACCGCAATAGGGACAATTTTGGGGTCCGGGCGACCAGTTTCAGTCGCGGGACAGGCCACTAGGCTATCATCGACCCTTCGTATTCCAGCCGCGTCCCGCCCTGACCCCATGATCCGACGCTCCGTTATGCTGTCCGCGCCCGTCCGCCTCGCCGCCCTGATGCTGGTGCTGCTCTTCGTCGCCACCGGCTGCCACCGCGGTACCAAGGGCAAGAATCCGGATGAAGGCCTGCCGGTTGAGCAGCTCTATGAAAAGAGCCACAAGCTCATGGAAGGGGGGAACTGGAGCGGTGCCGAAGCCAGCTTCCGCCGCCTGGTAGCCCAATACCCGTATGGCCCGTATACCGAACAGGCCATGATCGAAAGCGCCTACGCGCAGTACAAGGCCGGCAAGCACGATGACGCGGTGTCCAGCGTGGACCGCTTCATCCGTACCTACCCGACCCATCGCAACATCGCCTACATGTACTACCTGCGTGGCCTGGCCAATGGCAACCGCGACACGGTCTTCCTGCGCCGCGTCTGGTCGCTGGACCCAAGCCGCCGCGACCTGTCCAGCCCGCGCCAGGCCTATGCCGATTTCACCATCGTCACCGAGCGCTACCCGAACAGCCGCTACGCCGCCGACGCGCGCCAGCGGATGATCGCCCTGCGCGACGTGTTCGCCCAGTACGAGCTGGACAACGCCCTGTACTACCTGCGTCGCGAGGCCTATGTCTCGGCCGCCGGCCGCGCCAACTTCCTGCTGGACAACTACCCGCAGAGCGCGTTCCAGTACGATGCCGTGGCCGCCCTGGGCGAGGCCTACACCAAGCTGGGCAACAAGACCCTGGCCGACGATGCCCGCCGCGTGCTCGAGCTGAACCAGCCCGACCACCCGTGGCTGCAGGGCAACTGGCCGAAGTACCCGTGGATGGTCCGCAAGCTGAACCCGTTCGCCGGCGAGAAGTCCGCCAGTACCGGTGAACGCAACGCCACGATGAACCGCAAATAATAAAAAAGGCCCCGAAAGGGGCCTTTTTTATGACGGTGGTGCCGGACCGCGTTTCTTCTCAGCCCTTGTACCCGTTGCTGATCGGGTACCGGCGCTCGCGCCCGAACGCCCGGCGCGAGACCTTCGGCCCCGGGGCGGCCTGGTGGCGCTTCCACTCGCTGGTGCGCACCAGACGCAGCACACGGTCCACCACTTCGCCGGCGTACCCGGCGGCCACGATCTCCTCGCGCGACTGCTCCTGGTCCACGTAGCGGTACAGGATGCCGTCCAGCACGTCGTAGGCCGGCAGCGAGTCCTGGTCGGTCTGGTTGGCGCGCAGCTCGGCCGAGGGCGGGCGGGAAATCACCGCCGGCGGGATCACCGGGGCGCCGCCCACGGTATTGCGCCACTTGGAGAGCCCGAACACCTCCGTCTTGTACAGGTCCTTGAGCGGAGCATAGCCGCCGCACATGTCGCCGTAGATGGTCGCGTAGCCCACCGCGTACTCGCTTTTGTTGCCCGTGGTCAGCAGCAGCCCGCCGAACTTGTTGGACAGCGCCATCAGGATCACGCCGCGGCTGCGCGACTGCAGGTTCTCTTCGGTCACATCGGCCGCCTGCCCCTCGAACATGGGGCCCAGCGCGGCCATCAGGCCCTCGAACACCGGCTCGATCGAGACCGCTTCGAGTTTCACGCCCAGCGTGCGGCACTGCTCGGCGGCCAGGTCGTTGGACATGTCCGCCGTGTAGCGCGACGGCAGCCGCACCGCGGTGACGTTGGCCGCGCCCAGCGCATCCACCGCCATCGCCAGCACCAGGGCCGAATCGATGCCGCCGGACAGCCCCAGCCAGACCTTCTTGAAGCCGTTCTTGCGGCAGTAGTCCTGGATCCCGCGGGTCACCGCGCGCCAGGCCAGCGCGTCCATGCTCTCGTCGCCGTCGTCCATCCACTCGCGCGGCTGGAAGCGGCGCGCATCGGCGTCGTAATCCACGACCAGCCACTGGTCGGTGAAGGCCGCGGCCGCCGGATGCACCGTGCCATCGCCATCGGCGACGACCGAGGCACCATCGAACACCAGCGCATCCTGGCCACCCACCACGTTCAGATAGGCAATCGCCGCCCCGCTCTCGCGGGTACGCTCGGCCAGCAGCGCATCACGCTGGGCGTGCTTGCCGCGCTCGTAGGGGGAGGCGTTGGGCACGATCACCAGTTGCGCACCGGCGCGCACGGTATCGGCCAGCGGTTCGGCGAACCAGAGGTCCTCGCAGACCAGCACGCCCACCGGCACGCCCTTCAGCTCGAACACGCAGCTGCCGCCGTCCGGATCGACATCGAAGTATCGGCGCTCATCGAACACCGCGTAATTGGGCAGTTCGCGCTTGCGGTAGGTGTGTTCGACCTTGCCATCGCGCAGCACGCTGGCCGCGTTGTAGACCACCGCACCGGCGGCCTGTGGCCAGCCGACCACGGCCGTGATGCCCGTGGTGGCCGCCGCGATGCGCTCCAGCGCCTGCTGGCAGTCGTACAGGAAGCCTGGGCGCAGCAGCAGATCCTCCGGCGGGTAGCCGCTGATCGCCAGCTCCGGGAACACCACCAGCTCGGCACCGTACTCGTCGCGCGCCTCGGCGATCATCGCGATGATGGTGTCGGTGTTCTGCGCCACTGCGCCAACCGGAAAATCGAACTGCGCCAGGGCAATGCGGAGCGACGTCATGGGGGTCCAGCCTGTGGTTGCAATACGCTCATTGTAGTGCCGGCCGCTGGTCGGCAACCACGCATTCGGCGGTAGCACGATGAGGCGCCGGCCAACGGCCGGCACTGCGTGGCGTGCGTACCGACCAAGGGTCGGTACCTGCCGGTCCGGGTAGTGCCTGAAACGCAGAAAGGCCACCCGGAGGCGGCCTTTCTGCTTCAAACAGCCGGCCAGCGGCCGGCTCTACGGACGCGTCAGCCGCTGCGCGGCTGGCGGTCTTATTTCACCAGCTTGGCGATGGCAGCGCCCAGGTCACCCGGCGAGCGGACGGTGACGACACCGGCAGCTTCCATGGCGGCGAACTTGCCTTCCGCGGTGCCCTTGCCGCCCGATGCGATCGCACCGGCGTGGCCCATGCGCTTGCCGGCCGGAGCCGAGGCGCCCGCGATGAAGCCGACGACCGGCTTCTTCACGTGGTTCTTGATGTACTCGGCACCGGCTTCTTCAGCGTCGCCGCCGATTTCGCCGACCATGATGATGCCTTCGGTCTGCGGATCTTCGTTGAACAGCTTCAGGCAGTCGACGAAGTTCAGACCGTTGATCGGGTCA
>Ga0182007_10000027_pt1 | contig 167235 bp, 128 predicted proteins | sample Sormic07211113_1_FD_123023 | JGI IMG/M metagenome (GOLD analysis project Ga0182007, IMG submission 123023) | Rhizosphere microbial communities from Sorghum bicolor, Mead, Nebraska, USA - 072115-113_1 MetaG | ecosystem: Host-associated > Plants > Roots > Rhizosphere | place: USA: Nebraska...
GAAAAATTTGTTAGGCCGGATTTAAGCAGAACGGGGATATCGTGCTATGGCCTAGCTGGATGGAAATACTAAAGCAGCTAAAGTTTTGATTAATAATGATTTGCAAATAACGTCAATGGTAGCGGAGTCGAAGGGTAATTTAATGACATTACCCGATTCAATATTAGGAGCGCAATGCCAGTACAAGATATCTGGGTTTCCTCGCGTTTTACTTTGCCTGCGGCTCCGTGTTCACTCCATCCGATAGCTATCGGATCGGGTCTGGGTAGCTCGTTAGGTGATACTATTTTTGGCTGCGTGCTTACCTGCACCAGCCTTTGTTTATAAACCCGGTAGCAGCGGTTCCGATTTTATCGGAATTAGCGGATGACGGGGCTGCTGTTCCCGATTAATGCTAAACGCTCATTTTCAGATAAAAACCATATAAAAGCTGTTAGGAGCGCAGAGCCACTACAAGATATCTGGGTTTCCTCCCGTTTTACTTTGCCTGCGGCTTCGTGTTCACTCCATCCGATAGCTATCAGATCGGGTCTGGGATAGCTCGTTAGGTGATACTATTTTTGACTGCGTGCTTACCTGCACAAGCCTTTGTTTATAAACCCGGTAGCAGCGGTTCCGATTTTACCGGAATTAGCGGATAACGGGGCTGCTGCTCCCGAAGAATTACCGAATGTCCGTTTTCAAATAAATAAACGGAATATTAATTACCAGTAGCCACGGTTTTCTTCCTTCTAAACCTTTTCACCTGACCCATATGTTCAGTCGGGATATTATCACCCAGCAATTTCCCCCAGGGTTTAAGACCATCAATCCGATCAAAGATGATTTTCAGTACCGCAATAAATGGAATGGAAAGGAACATACCGGGTATACCCCAAAGTGCAGCACCCATTAATACAATTACAATTGAAATAAGTGCGTTGATCTGCACCTTGCTCGAAACAATGCGAGGTACAAGGATATTGTTATCGATAAACTGGATAAGTGCATAAGCACCTATAATTAATAACTGGGTGGTAAAACCATCCATGGTTAAAGTCGCCATTAGCACTGGTAAGGCTATGGCAATAATACCGCCGATGTAGGGCAGCAGGTTCAGTATTGCCCCAATAACACCAATTAAAATGGCATTTTGTACACCGAGGATCAGCAGGGCCGCAGAATTCATTGCTGCAACAATTGAAGTTTCGATCAATAAACCGATGATATAACTTTGTATTGCTGCTTTCGTTTCACCTAAAATCTCGGCAACTTTTTGTTTGTTCTCTTCTGAAAACACTTCATAAATAAAATTAAGGATCAATGTTTTGTACAGCAAGATCAGAAAAGTATAAACAGGGATTAGAAAAACGACACTGAGCACACCCATTAAGCCACTTAAAGTTTGGCCGATTAAAGCTTTACTTCCATTTGCAGCATCGTTAACCATTTGCATCTGTTTTTGTGAGGAGATACCAAAGGTAGTTTGTAGCCAGGTTCTGATTTCAGCTAACAGTTGCGATAATTTTTGTTTAATGCTTTCCAGATCGTCGAAAAAGTGGGCAACCTGCGAGGATAGAAAATAGAGTATGGCAAATACGACCACAATACCAATAACCATAGCGAGTATAATGCTTACTATTTTAGGCATTTTTCTTTCGAAACGATTGGTAAGTGGGTTAAGTAATATCGCAATTAGCGCAGCGAAAGCAAGTGGCACAAGAATATCTCTCAGCACACTCATCATAAATACTGTAATTACTAATCCTAAAAGAATTACAGGAGCTTTGATGTAAAATGGGTAGGTTTTAAGCATTTTTAGATGGGTTCATCGTTCAACAACCATAAGGTAATAAAATTGTTTTAAAGTTTTTTAGCTCTTTAAGGAATAGATGATTAGGACATCATTATTTTTTGGTTTCAATTCGTAGAAATAGCAAACAATATCCAGTTATTTTATAAATTTAGCACCATATTGTAATAATAATTAAAAACTCCCTATGAAAAATAGCTTTTTAATAGCCACCTGTTTGTTTTTGTTTAGCCATGTTTTAAGCGCTGCGGAAGTAGATACTGCTTTAACCTATAGCAAATCGATGAACAAAAATATTAAAGCAGTGGTAATTAAACCCGATAGCTATAAAACAGGAAAAGCTTTTCCGGTGGTTTACCTGCTCCATGGTGCTGGTGGTAACTATGCCGAATGGGCCAAAAAAGTACCGGGGATTAAAAATCTGGCCGATCAGTACCAGTTTATTATTGTGTGTCCTGATGGTAATGTAACCAGTTGGTATTTCGACAGTCCGGTAGATCCTGAATGGAAATATGAAACCTATGTGGCTAAAGAATTAGTAAGTTATATTGATGAACATTATAAAACCATAGCCGAAAAAAAGGGCAGAGCCATTACGGGTTTGAGTATGGGTGGCCATGGTGCACTATACCTGGCCATTAAACACCAGGATGTTTATGGTGCCGTAGGCAGCATGAGCGGGGGTGTAGATATTAAACCTTTCCCAAATGGGTGGAATATCTCGAAAAGATTGGGAACACAAGATGAATTTCCAGAACGATGGAAACAGAACACCGTGATTGATATGATTTACCGCATTAAACCCGGATCGCTCGCTATTGCGATTGAATGTGGTACCGAAGATTTTTTCTATAAAATGAATGTACTTTTGCACGATGAGCTCTTGTACAACAATATTCCCCACGATTTTACAGCCAGACCTGGTGCACACAACTGGGATTATTGGGCCAATGCCATTAAGTTTCAGAGTGTATTCTTAAGTAACTATTTTAACGCAAAGCCTTAGTATTGTTTAAGCAGCAAGCTGTGCACCTACTTTATTAATGAGGTTGCCGATATCAAATGGTTTAGCGATAAAATCGTTAGGGTGACAAATAATGCCTTGTATATCGTTTAAATTATGACTGGCCGAAATCATAATCACCGGTATGTGCAGGGTTAACCGGTCTGCTTTGAGTAGATTACAAAGATTTCGCCCATCGAGGGCACCTAACATCACATCCAGTAAAATTAAATCGGGTTTAAATTCGCTAATCCGCTGGTTGAAATAACTTGCATCCATTAGTCCGCTTACCTGATAGCCTTCCAGTCTTAAAATTAATTCTATAACCTCCAGTATTTCCTCATTATCATCTACCACTAATATCTTTTTCATTTTCTCGTTCTCCATCAGGTTATTGATTGTGTTTAACGTGTTGTAAATAAATAACTTATGATTGATTAACAAAGGCAAGGCTAAAAGGTTTCGATCTATTTTGACGAAAAGTACAACGGCTAGTTTTAAACGTGCCTATAATTCAAAAAATAATAAGCAGACTCGTAATTATGCTAATCGTGATGAAATTAAATGTAGCGATAGTAATGTAGCTCGCATTTAAATTAATACATCATTTTAAGTAAAAAATTAACTTTTAGATTACATACAAAATAAAGACTTACCATATTTTTGACCGTTCTCGAAATCTTATTTATAAAACAGGAAACGAAGATTTAAAAGCCAAAAATGAAATACTTAGTCAAAGAAATCAGTGATGGAAACTGCGATATTACATTATTGCCAGAAAACCTGAATGATAGAAATCTTTTAGCCGAAACAACGAAAAACCTTCAGCACGATTATCAGGAAACTATCCAATCGCATTATGAACATGCATTGAAAAATGAAGTTCATGGCAATGCGGCATTTGTTTCCTTAAACAACGAGGAAAGCAATTATCCGAAAAGAGTAAATGTAAATTACCAGATTATCTTAAGTTAAGCGGATATTCTGCTGGCAAAGGCTTTCTTTATGGTAAAGAAAGCCTTTTTTGTTTTAGGGTTTTTGGGTTGAAATGCAGTAAAATAAAGTTGAAATGCAGTAAAATAAAAATGCTGTTGATTTATTGTGCTTTTCTCAAGATGGGCCTTAAAATAGGTGAGTTACCGGATCGAATTTCGCCAATAACCTCAAAACTATAATGCTGATATAGCGAGATGTTTTTAGGATTTGAAGATTCGACATTTGCAATAAGTCCATCACGGTCAACGGCTTTAGGTGCTTCAGTCATCAGTGTAGTGACTATTCCCATACTTTGATATTGCAAACCTAAAGATCTGAAATTATTTATTTATTAAAGGGATAAGAAAATAACACAGTTTGTTCTTCAAAGCCTTCTGTTGCCCGGTAAAAATCAATAGCGTGCTGATCTTCCACCTCAGTTTGTAGAAACACTTCTTTATAACCCAGGTTTTTCGAGTATTCCTTAACTGATTCAATGAGCATTCTGCCAATGCCCTTGCGCTGAAAAGCAGGAAGAACTGCAAGATCGAAAACATAAACGGAGGACGATGTTACATAGTAGGCTGGCAGGATATAGCAGGTAAGCCCACCAACGATTTTATTATCATGTACTGCCACGAAAGAGAGAAAAGTTTCTTCAGAAAGTATCTTCTGTAAGTGTATTGCTGATGGCATCACTAAATTCTTCATTTCGAATACATCTTCAAAAAGGCGAATGAGTTCTGTAAAATATTTAATATCGCAGCTGTTAAGTTTAACGATCTGGGGAGTCATTATAGCGGAATTAGGTAATAACTAATATACTACAATCTCAGTTAGAATTTCAATATATCAAATCGGTCAAAAAATGAAGTGCTTAATTTAAAGATTGATCCCTAAAATAATTTGGCGAAACTCCAGCTTCTTTTTTAAATAGTCTGGAAAAGTACGTAGGGTTCTCAAAACCCAGCGAATAAGAGATCTCCGCAATATTCATCTTTCCCTCCTTTAATAAATTCTTTGCTTCGTTAATGATATAAAGATGGATAAGTTCAAGGGCAGTTTTTCCTGTTTCCTGTTTAAGTACATCGCTGAGGTACCGGGATGAAAAATTTAACCGCTCTGCCATGAAAGTCACTGTGGGAAGGCCCGATTCTTGGGTCTTTTTTGTTTCGAAATAAGATTGAAGCAGCTCATGAAATTTAGTTGCTACGGTTCCTGTTAATTCGGCACGGTTAGTAAATTGCCGTTTGTAAAAACGTTGTGCGTACTTAAGTAGTGTATCCAAATGGCTAAGTAAGATCGTTTTGGTAAAGTCGTCAGTATTATTGCGGTATTCTTTATCCATTGTCGTGACGAGGTTCCAGATCATTGCCTCCTCGCTGGGCGATAAGTACAAGGCCTCGTTGGTCTCATAGTCGAAATAGCCATATTTTTTAATTTCATGATGCAGCGCAGTACCCGCAAGGAAATCTTCATGGATCAATATCAGAAAACATTCATCTCTTAACTTGATATTTTTAAACGTTACTGTCTGCTGGGGTTTAATAAACAATAACTTGCCCCGGTCATGGTCGAACTTTGTTCTGCCATGCTTAATGTCTCCCGATTCCAGCTGCTGGAAAGAAACAATGTAAAAATTGGCAGAGAATTCTATATTGTCACCTCCACATTCGTCTTTGTTCCCGAAGGAAATGCTGAATAGCGGATGTTCAGGTGCTTTTATGCCGATGGCGTTGCTGAAACTGCTTATTTTATCGAAGTGATTCATATACTTTTAAAAGAAAACAGTATCTGTATATACAGATACTGCTAATATACAACATTAATTTCCCTGGGCAGCAGCAGACACGTCCTGCCATTCTTCCCAGGTTTGCATCCGTTGGCCATAAACATGTTTTATCCACTGGATACCAACCCTGCCCAAGATCAGTCTTAACGGAGGATTTTCCGCATCAACCAATTTCAGTACGGCCTCTGCAGTTGCCTCTGGCACTCCCCAGTCTTCTGCTTTGTTACCGGCAGCAAGTCCATCTCTTACTTCATCATAAAAAGCCAATGGTTTGCTTTGCATCCCTGAGGTTGTGGCAAAATCGGTCATGAAACCGTTAGGTTCCAGTATGCTAACCTTGATGCCGAAGCCGCTAACTTCAGCAGCAAGGGCTTCACTAATACCTTCAACAGCAAACTTGGAAGCACTGTATAGTCCCAAAGTAGGAAAAGCGAGCAGGCCCAAGGCGCTTGACACCTGAATGATATGACCTGATTTTTGTTCGCGCATAACCGGGATAACTGCTTGGGTTACCCATAGTAAACCATAAACATTGGTGTCGAATTGTGTACGTATTTCTTGCTCTTCTAACTCTTCTATGGCCCCGGTGTGACCATAACCAGCGTTATTAATGAGTACGTCGATGGTGCCAAAATGGTCTTTAGCTTTTCTGACAGCCTCAAAGCATGCAGCCTTATCGGTAACATCGAGCGTTAAAGCCAGTAATGTTGAAGCATATTCTTTTGAAAGTTCAGTTAAAGCTTGCGGGTTTCTTACTGCAACCACCACCTGATCGCCTCGTTTCAAAAATGCTTCTGCCCATATGCGGCCGAGGCCTCGGGATGCCCCGGTTATAAAAATTGTCTTTGCCATTGTTATCTGCTTAATTTTGATATAAAATTCATTGACAAAGTTCAGCTAAATAAGTGTTGGTAAGTGATACAAAAGTGGGTAATTGTAGAACGATTTTACGTAATTTGAAGCATATTCATCATCCACAACATAACAGGTAGTTTCATGGGAATAATAAATAGACAAGTATTGGTATCCTTCAATTTATAGGTTAACAGATTATCGCAATTGTATCAATAATATAGCGCCCGAGTTGACCCCATCAGGGGGATTCAATAGGGCAAAATGGCACTGGTCGCAGCAATAGTGAAGGCCAGCTTCGAGGCGCCTAACTAAACAAACCTGTCTGTTCTGACCAGCACTGAAATCAAAATGTAAAAAAGGTATAGATAAACCTGATTTGACCCCGAAATTTTTAATTTTGATACCAACTTTAAGCTGTTATGTTTTTAATTTAAATCTACTAATTTTGTAGACCATGCAAGTTGTCAAAGATTCAGAGGAAGAGTTGTTGCTAAAGCTTAAAACAGGAAGTGAAGAAGCATTTTCCTTTATCTATCAGTTGCATGTAAATCGTATTTACAGTTTTTCTTTAAAAATCCTTAAATCTCCAGTACTTGCCGAAGACCTCACACAGGAAGTTTTTGTCAGGTTATGGGAAAATTCTGCTCATCTGGATACCAAATTATCACTTCAGGGTTATCTATTTACCATAGCTAGGAATTTATCGCTCAACGTAATCCGTAAAGCAGCCAGAGAGACCATAATTACCGATGAGATCGCGAGGCACGCCTTTGATAAGTGTGAAGATGGCCTGGCCTATAGCGAGCACATGCAAACAAAAGCATTTATCTCGCGGGCCATTGAACTGCTGCCTTCACAGCGCAGAAAAATCTATGAACTATGCCATGGGCAGGGTTATTCTTATAAACAGGCTGCCGAGGAACTCGGGCTAAAGGATGCGACCATCAACAGTCAGATGGTCAAGGCCATCCGCTCGATCAAGCAATACCTCATTCGCAATGGCGCGCTCGTAGTGCTGCTTATTGTTCGGCCGTTTTAACAATCAGAGATTTTTCTTTTTTTGCAGCCCTTTACCCCTGGGAAAAAAATATTTTTTCCTTGAGTAAATGTAGGGCGGCTCCAAAGTGTTATACCATTAAACACCGTCTATCTTGGAACAAGCGATTAAACAACTTTTCTTAAAATATATCAATGACCAGGCATCTCAGGAAGAAATTTCCCAAGTGCTCTCATTAATACAAAGCGGGGGGCACGAGCAGGAGTGGAATGAGGCGCTATCAGCATTCCAGGCCGATTTTCAGCAGGGAAATCAGCAGAAGGTCTCTATGGATGAACAGCTGCTTTATCAAAAAATCAAGGCCCGTACCGTTTTAAGGCCGCAACGTAAATCCTTTAGCTGGATCGGTTATGCCGCATCTATACTTTTAGTCTGCACGGTCGCCTATTTCGTGCTCCGGCCTGCATCACAGCCAGTCGTTTTTGCGGAAAAAACGCCGGTGAAACCTGCAGTAGAGAAGGGCAGTGGGCACAGATGGATCAAACTTGAAGACGGAACTTCCGTTCAGCTCAACACAGGCAGCCGTTTAGAATATGCTGGGGGCTTCAAAGGCAAAAAGAAACGCGAGGTATCACTCGTTGGAGAGGCCTTTTTTGATGTGGCACATGATTCTGCCCATCCCTTTGTAATCCACACGGGCGAGCTTACCACCACGGTGCTGGGCACCGCTTTTAACATTTCAGCATATCCGGGGCAAAAGGCTGTAACAGTAACGGTAATCAGGGGCAAGGTGATGGTGCAAAAAAAGGGTGAGACCCTGGCAGTGCTAACCCCTAATGAGCAGTTGAGCTGGCAGGGCGGCCAGGTAAGCCCACTCAAACATACAGTAAACACTGAGCAGACTCTATCCTGGAAGTCAGGAGATCTGATCATGGATGATGTTACCCTTGCTCAGGCCGCAGCACTCATTGCTAAACGTTATGGCGTTGAGGTTTCCTTTAAAAATGAAAAGGTGAAAAAGTGCCGCTTTACCGCTGCCTTTTTAGACCGGAACGAAATCGGCCAGGTAACTGAAGTATTAGCCGATATTACCGGGGCATCCTTTCAGCTCAAAGCTGGTAAACTTTTGATCGACGGGCCCGGATGTGAAAATTAATAACCAATCAAAAACAAACTAAATTTAATGAAGAAAAAAATATCGCCCACATGATATAGCAGAAGAATTAGGTAAACCCCGGCGGCCACCGGGGCTTACAACAGTTTTAAATTATATATCGAACAACCTAAAACCAATGCAATGTATTATAAAAATACACCTTTTGCAAGTCAGCCCCCGCTGACTTATCACTATACTATTACCCAAAAACTAAGATTTTTCATGAAAGTAAATGCGATCTTATTGGTTATCTCTCTCTTTGCCATGGGCAGCCTCTATGCCACCGACAGCTCGGCGCAGGGACTCCAGGAAACCAATATTTCCCTAGGGTTTTCCGGCGGCAGCCTTCAGCAGGCCTTTACAAAGATCGAGCGCGAAACCGATTTTCGCTTTGCGTATAAAAAACAGGTGCTTTCAGGGTTAACAGCACCTGTTCTCACCTTGAAAAAGCGGAGCTTAAAACAGACCCTCGACGAGCTTTTAAAAGGCACGGGCCTTGATTATAAATTGCTCAACAACAGTATTATCATATTCAAATCTTTGGCATCCACCACTGAGACCAGCGCCAACTTTGGGGAGGTTACAGGAGTGGTCAGAGATGAAAGTGGTGCTGCTCTTCCAGGGGTTTCGGTTAAAGTAAAGGGAAAAACTGCCGCAACGATAACCGATGCTAACGGGGCCTTTAAAATCCAGGCTTCTCCTGATGATATTCTTATTTTTAGCTACGTTGGCTATTCTGTTGCCGAAAGACCGGTACCGATGGGGAAATCTATCGACATCAGCTTATCGCCACAGGCCGGAACCCTTGATGCGGTTGTGGTGGTCGGATATGGGACCACAACCAAACGGACCAATACCGGATCAGTAACCACAGTGAGCGCCAAACAGATCGGAAACCAGCCTGTAGCAGATCCCCTGGCTGCCCTGCAAGGCCGGGTTGCAGGATTGGATATCTCTTCGGTAACAGGTTACCCGGGTTCAGGATATAACGTGCGCCTTCGCGGGCAGAATTCGATTACTTCTGGAAATGACCCGCTTTACATTGTGGATGGAGTTCCCTTTACTTCGGAAAGCCTGAGCCAGTTTTCTGCTGCTAACGGCGCGCAGAGTCCCCTTTCCAGTATCAACCCGTCTGATATCGAGCAGATCGATATCCTGAAAGATGCCGATGCAACAGCGATTTATGGATCACGGGGAGCAAATGGAGTAATTTTGATTACCACAAAAAAAGGAAAAGCCGGAAAGGCAGAATTTAAGGCAAATGTATATACGGGAATCTCCTCAGTGAATAAACGGGTTAAAATGCTGGGCGGAGCGGATTATCTCGCCCTTAGGCGTGAAGCTTATGCCAAAGATGGCGTGACCCCGACGGATACCCAGGCGCCAGACCTGTTATTATGGGATCAGACGCTTGATCAGAACTGGCAGGACCTTTTGATAGGAGAATCTGCAAACCTCTCGGAGGTTCAACTGGGCCTGAGCGGTGGCACTGAGCAAACCAGATATCTGATTAGCGGGACCTTCAGGGATGAAAAAATAGTTTTGCCCGGCGATCTTGGCTATAAACGGGGTGCCCTGAATATGTCGCTGAACCATAGTTCAATAGATAAGAAATTCCAGTTTAATAGTTCTTTGAAATATACACTGGATGAAAACAATACCCTGCAGAGCGATGTGACCAGCTTTTTTAATCTGGCACCTAATTTCCCGATCTATGATGCCAAGGGGGACTATTATTGGGTAGGAAATGAGCAGAACCCAATGGCCTATTTTGAACGTACCAGTTTGAGTAATACCTCAAATATATTCGGGAATACGACTTTGAGTTATGAGTTTTTAAAAGGCTTTAGTGCAAAGCTGGCCGCAGGCTTTAACAGGATGCATATGAAACAGACCCAGACACTCCCTAAACTGGGTTTTAACCCAGCTACCTATTCCGGTAGCAGCGCCAACTATGGAGACGGAAGTTTAAGCTCCTATATTGTAGAGCCCCAGTTAAATTATAACCTTAAACTGGGAAAGGGAAATCTCTCAGCTCTTGTGGGCGGAACCTGGCAGCACAGTATAAGAGAAGAGCAAGGACTCACCGGAAGTGGATATATCAGCGATCAGCAGCTTGACAATATCAAGGCGGCTACACTGATTACCCCAAGGAGCTACAGTTATGCTAAATACCGTTATACTTCGGTTTTTGGAAGACTGACATATAACTGGGATGAGAAATATATCATCAATGGTACCTTCCGCCGGGATGGTTCATCCAAATTTGGACCTAACAATCGCTTTGGGAACTTTGGCGCGCTGGGTGCTGCATGGATATTCAGCAATGAAGGTTTTATAAAGGAAAATATCCCTTTCTTAAGTTTCGGTAAGTTAAGAGGTAGTTTCGGAACGGTCGGTAATGATCAGATCGGCGATTACCAGTTTTTAGACAGCTGGACACCTACCACTTATCCCTATGGTGGTACAGGGGGGATATCACCAAGCCGTTTTCCTAATCCGGATTACAGCTGGGAAGTCAACAAAAAAATCGAGGCTGGGTTAGATCTGGGCTTTTTTAACGAAAGATTATTGCTCACCACAAACTTTTACCGAAACCGCTCCGGTAACCAGTTAATTGGTACTACGCTTTCTTCCCAATCTGGTTTTACCAGTTATCAGGCCAATCTTCCAGCGCTGGTAGAGAATACCGGATGGGAGTTTGAACTCAGTTCAGTGAATATTAGGGAGAAGGATTTTTCATGGAATACTGCTTTCAACCTGACTATTGCCCGCAATAAACTGCTGGAATATCCTGACCTGAAAAATTCGGCCAATGCCGCTAAATATTTCATCGGGCAACCCATTGGAATCGTAATGGGTTTTGATTTTCTTGGGATCAATCCGCAGACCGGTGTTCCTGAGTTCAGGGATGTAAATGGAGACAAGGTGATTACCGATCCGGCTGATCTGGTGGTGATCGGAAATGCAATGCCCAAATTTTATGGTGGCCTGCAGAACAGTTTTACCTATAAAAACTTCAGTCTTGATTTCTTTTTCCAGTTTGTAAAACAGGAAGGACCGGGGCTGAACTATGGCTATCAGAGTTATTCTAATGGTTATGCCCTTAGAAATAAAGACCTTAGTGCCCTTGACAGATGGACAACTCCGGGCGTTCCTGCAGTTATTCCGGGCGCCAGTGCCACAGCTGGCAAACCGATCTATACTGCCTATCAGAACAATTATCGCCTATCGAGTGCGAACTGGGTTGATGCCTCTTTTATCAGACTAAAGAACATTTCTTTGAAATATGACTTCAAAGATCTGCTCAAGAGCTGGAAATTTAACAACATTTCGCTGTACCTGCAGGGGCAGAACCTCTTCACCATTACATCATATAATGGTTTTGATCCCGAGACCAAGGGCTATTCGATGCCTCCGGTAAGTGTATATACGGCAGGTGTACAGCTTTCATTTTAACCCTAAATAAAATTCCAATGAAAATTATCAATTATATATTGTTCATCGCAGTGCTCAGCTCCTCGCTGTCATGCAAAAAATATGTCGAAATCGAAGATCCAAAGGATCAGCTCGCCACAGGGACCGTTTTCACTACCGATGCTACCGCAACTGCTGCTATGGTGGGGATTTACTCCGACATGAATGCCTCCAATTACCAGTTTGCAAACGTGCTAACCAGCTTCACCTGTGCAATGGCCGCAGATGAATTTGTATATGCTTCGGTGCTTGCCAACTTTGATGAGTTCAAGAACAATGCACTGACATCGGGCAATGGCTATGTAGGACTTATGTGGTCTTCACCCTATAATTTTATTTACCGCTCAAATGCTGTTATCGAAGGGGTCAGTGCATCCGGTACGCTAAGCCCGGCAGTAAAAAACCAGCTTTTGGGCGAGGCCAAGTTTATGCGCGCATTCTGTCATTTTTACCTGGTAAATTTCTTTGGTGATGTACCTTTGATCCTCAATACTGATGTGATTGCCAACAGCAGTAAACCAAGGACGCCAAAAGCAGAAGTTTATGCTGCGATCATCCAGGACTTAAAAGATGCTAAAAGCCTGCTTGTATCGGCCTATCCGGGAAATGGCGAACGTACCAGGCCCAATAAAACCGCTGCCACACTGCTGCTTTCCAGGGTTTACCTTTACACTGGGGATAATGCGCTGGCAGAGGCTGAATCTACCGATGTTATTGCGGCCACTACACAATATTCGCTCCTGAAAAACGCAGATTCCAATAACGCTGCCCACATGACCAAGGCTTTTTTAAAGAATTCTTTAGAGGCTGTCTGGCAGCTTCAGGTAGTCAATACCCTTGGGGGAAGAAATACCTGGGAAGGAAATACGCTCATCCCAACAGGTGCCCCCCTTTATCGTCTTACAAAAGGAAGCGATGGACTGGAATCAGGCTTTGAGGCTGGGGATAAGCGTTTTAGCAACTGGGTTGGGAATTACACCACTACAGCGGCACCAATTGTTACCCATTACTATCCCTTTAAATATAAGGTGAGATTGGGCCCTGCCGGTGCTGCGGTTACAGAATACTCAATGATACTCAGATTTGCTGAAGCTTACCTGATCCGGGCGGAAGCTAGGGTAGGATTGAACAGGTTAAGTGACGCTAAGGATGACCTGAACGTGATCCGCGACCGGGCTGGCCTTGCACCTTTAGCCGTGGCAGCAACACCGGCTATAGCCATGGCCCAGGTGGAGCAGGAACGAAGGACTGAACTATTCTCAGAATGGGGCCACCGCTGGTTTGATTTGAAAAGGTGGAAAAGCCTTTCAGGCGATCCTTCGAAATCCCGCGCGGATGATATTTTGCCGAAAAGCAAGTCCTCCTGGAAATCCACAGCTGTGCTTTTTCCGATCCCGATCGAGGCGATGCGCACAAACCCCAATATGATCCAGAACCCCGGTTACAACTAATAATTAGAACGATGAGAAAAATAATTTTATGTTTTTTGTTCTCAGTGCTTGCATTCCTGCAGGCCTGGGCACAAAGCGTTTCGATTATACCCGAGAAAATAAAAAGAGGTGATACGGTTACCATACGTTATGACCCAAGAGGTGCAGATGCGAAAATCAAGCCTGAAAGCTTATCAGTAACGATCGTGTTCACCTATTCCACCTTTTATGATCTCCCATGGAAAATGCCAATGGTAAAACAGGGTGAAATATGGACGGCTTCTTTTGTTGCCGGAAGGTTTGCCACTTTTGCCACCTTTTATCTTCAGAGCGGGGATCAGGTGCAGAAACCTGGCCCAGACCAACACTATGCTTTAAAGGTGTTTGAGGGCGCGAAAAGGGTCAAAAGCAGTCTGCTCCACGAATCCTATAGCCTGTCGGCTCAGATACCTAAATCTCCTGACTTACAGGAACGGAAAGCTGCCCTGTTGGAAGAGGAATTGAAAAACAACCCCAGTAACTATGAAGCAAAAGTGGCGCTGCTCAATACCAGGATGATCATGGCGAAAAGTGCGGAAGAAAAGCTGAAGTTCAGGGAGCAGGCCAGAAAGATTATTGCCGCAAAGCTGGAGGAAAACCCGAGCCTGCCAGGCAATGTGAACCTGGTTACCATGGGATACCTGATGATAGGCGAAAAGAGCAGGCTCGATTCGGTGCGCAGCGTGATCATGCGACGTTTTCCCCAGGCAGATATTTCAAAAGACCTCCGTGCTTCAATTATTGCAAAGGAGCCTGATGCCGCAGTGAGGATAGCAAAGCTTGAAGCGTTGCTGAAAACAGGAAATAAGCTTGATGGAGAAGGATCTGAAACTATTCATAAAATGCTTTTTGAATATTATGCTGCTCAGAAAGATTCGGTCAGGGCATTACTTCATGCCTCAAAACTCAATGCCAGGGTTACGCCATACACACCGCAGACGCTGAAAGATATCGCCACCACGCTGACCGCGAGCAAGATTGCACCATCGGCAGCTATCGGCTATGCCAACAGATCGCTAAAGATAGCAGAGCAGTGGCCCGTGGGGATTATCAGGTATTTCCCCGAGTTTGGTTATATCCCTTCTTTTGTTCCCGATAGTGTAAGAAGGCTTACTGTAGCCGAGGCAAAGTCTGGCCTGCTTTCACTCAAAGCGCTTAATTTCCTTAAGTTAAAGCAGGTTGATTCTGCCAAAAAACTGGCAGATGAGGCGATAAGGACTTCAGATGGGAGAGATGGGCTGATTAATAGTGCCGAAGTATCGGCCCAGCTCGGCGAAAACCGCAAAGCCTTTGATATCCTTTGGAGGTTACTGGTCAAAAACCCAACGGATTCCGTTGTGCTAAAAAGTGCCAAACTCAACTTTTTAAAATATAATAGCTCAGAAGAGGATTTCCGCTCGAAGGTAGCAGAGTTGGAAGCTTTGGAAATCAATCAGCTGACTGCTAAAACCAGGCTGCTGATGATGAACAAGCCTGGCCCCGAGCTTTCAGGTCTGGTGGATCTGGAAGGAAAACCGGTTAGCGCTGAAATGATGAAGGGAAAAATCGTCATCCTTGATTTTTGGGCAACCTGGTGCGTTCCCTGCATGCAGGAAATGCCATATTTTCACAAGGTTTTTGAAAAATACAGAAACAACAGGGATGTTATGTTCATGGTGGTTAATAGCGGCTCTAACAATACCATTGAAGACGCCAGGAAATGGGTAAAGCAGAATCCCCAGTATCAGTTCCCTGTTTACTTTAATAATGACAAAAATATCGGTGAAAAAGTGGGCTTTAACGTAATCCCTACAATTGCCGTTATCGATCAGCAGGGTAAAATGCAGTTTAGGACCATTGGCTTTGAAGGCGAGATCCTCCAAAAAAAACTGGATGTAGAAATTTCCATCCTGCTCAAAAGACAGATTAAAACCGAATAGCTGTTCGGCCGGCATTTAATGGCTTTTTTATATCCAAGCCGGCCGCTGTTAAGACGGCTAATTTTGCAGGCTGTGCTATGGGTAGCATAATGGTAAAAAAGTGGAAGGCCTTTGTCCAAATTCTCTATTGCTATTACCCCAGGCTTTTTATCATCATCGCTCAAAATAGTTCCAAAAAGGGAGAATTGCCAAGAGCTGGTCATGACCAGCTCTTGGCAATCTGGGCATGGTTCAACATCCTGAATTCGCCTATAGGAGCTTCTTGTTCGTTATCATGCCGTATGGTGGACAGACTCAGTCCGAGCAGATGGAGGTATTTCTTGCCCTCCACCATGATGGTGAATCTTGGTGTGATAAAGTCTGATTTCGGCACAACATATTGACCTTTGCTGCCGATCTTTTTATTAACTGTTGGTTCAGAATCGTAATTTAACTACTTTTAAAGAATTACATTAATTTTAAAAATGCTCAGATATATCTCTTTTAGCATCTCAATTGCCATCATTTCCTGGATAGTCGGCCTAATAATAAATGCACTTTTAGTTAAAACCAGCTTTTATCAAAAAAAACTTACGAATTTAATCATCATTAGGAATCCGGCTTTCAGTAAAAGAATCGGACTAGGAATATTTCTCTGGATCGTTCAAAATTCATTCTTTAGATATTTTAATCCCAAACTTTCTATAAAAAAGAAAATTAAGATAAGCGAATTGGATAATCTCCGTCATGAAATGACTATCGCTGAAGTCGGCCATTTGATTGCATTCATCTTTGTGATGATCTTTGCAATCGTAAAAATACTTAACGGTCAGTTTTTATTTGCATTGATTATGATGGTTATAAATATTCTACTGAATTTATACCCATCCTTGTTGCAGCAGGAAAACAAAAAAAGGATCGATCAATTCAAAATTAGACTTCGTTCAAGACCATCAGCTAGCGGAACCTGAAAACAATCAAAAGCACCACTGTACAATATCGTGATCCTAAAATGGTCTTAGTAGGAAATTGATAATTAAAGGAAACGTACATCTGGAAGCTGTTAAAAATGTTTCTATGGGCTAAATAGCTGAAAAATGCGCCCATTAATTTATTACTTCCCCCATATACGAATTTTTATTGTATATCATTCGGTGTCTGCAGATAACAATTTAACGAAATAGTCCTCTTCGAGCATTTTCAGATTGAGCCAATATACCTGTAAATCGACTATCGCTTTAGCCTGGTTATAAACCAGATTTGTCCATATTTAAAGTTAGGTTGCAGAATAGCTTTTTATGAGCACTGTTTTAGAAGAAAATATTCATAAATTTGTGTTCCAGTAATATTATACAGCAGCTCCTCCAGATTGGTAATAAAAATGTTATCATTGCAAATGCGGTTGAATCTAATATAACTTGAGTAGTTATCAAACCCCTTTCATCATTGAATTTGGATAATAGCTTAACTGATGCTCAGCTTTGGGGCCATTTGTTGGATGGCGATATGGAAGCTTTGGAAGAAATTTATAAGCGGCATGCTCCATCATTATTTCAATATGGCTCGCGATTGCTCTACAATTCAGAGGCAGTCCGAGATTGTATGCAGGATGTTTTTGTAGGTTTTTGGTCAAAAAGAGCAAAGCTGCCAATGGTATCCAATGTGCGCAGTTATATCATCACCTCGTTCCGCAATTCGGCGAACAACTACCGCTTGTCGACGAAGAAATTCAAGGATTCGGAAATAGATGACCAGGACTACTTTGACCTGACCTTTTCAGTTGAGCTGGAGTTAATTGAAAAAGAAAAGCAAAATGAGCAGACTGCTAAATTATCCAAGGCAATGGAGCAGCTAACTCCCAGGCAGAAAGAAATTATCTATTTAAGATATTTTGAAGAACTGGATTATGAAGATATCTCTGAGATTATGGATTTAACCATCAAAGGTACTTATAAACTTAACGCCCGTGCACTTGAGGCACTTCGCCTGATCATGAAAATAGACAAGGCTTTATTGATGATTTATCTCATTAGCATAAATAAAAATCATATCCTGTAACCGTCACCAATTTTTTTTAAATTATTTTTTATTTCATGGGGTAATTTTCAATATTCATCTGTCTACATGGTGAACCTGCTTTAAAGGTACCATAGATGAACGAAAAAAAATACCATAATTATACTGTTGAAGAATTTCTGAATGATCAGGATTTCATTCGCTTTGTAAAATACAATCTTCAGGATGATGTGGCGTTTTGGAAGGGCTGGATTGAGGCGAATGCAGATCATCTGGAAAATTACAATCTTGCCTTCAAAGAGTTAAAGTACATTCTGTCTGCAGAACATATTCAAATCCCACCATTTTTTATTGAGGAGCTTTGGGTTGATATCAGGGCTTCAATAACAGAGAGAGAAGTAAAAAAAATAAAAATCAGGCGAACAGCGATCTGGATTTCATCTATAGCGGCATCTCTGGTTTTTGCCGTGTTTTCAGCCTGGTATTTCAATAGCGACATTGTTGTTAAAACAGCTTTCGGTGAAACCAAAATCGTCACATTGGATGACAGTACCAAAATACACCTCAACTCGAATTCCGTATTGACCATGCCCAGAGCCTACCTGTGGAAAAAGGTGCGGTCGGTTTCGCTGGATGGAGAGGCATACTTCAGGGTTAGGCATTTGAATGTCGATCCTGCAACAATACAAAGAGGAGACCTGTTCGTGGTACACACCCCGACTGTCCAGATTCAGGTGCTTGGAACAGAATTCAATGTCAGAGATCGCCGGCATGAAGCCCAGGTAGCGCTTATAAGTGGCCGGGTACTAGTAAGATCGATGAAGACAGGAAAGGAATTTAGCATGATACCAGGTAACGTATTCAAAAACAATATGCTTAATGAGGGGATCACATCTAGTGCTGCACAGTCCATATCTCCATCATCATGGATTGAAGGTAAACTCATTCTTAAGCAGGCGAAAGTGAGTGAGATTATAGCTGCCTTTCAGGATAGGTACGGATATAAAGTTGTCGTGGAAAACCAAAATCTCCTCAATGAAGTCATAGATGGGACGATCTCCTTAAAAGATGAGAACGGAGTCTTATTCACCCTGAGTAATATACTTAATGTTAATATAAAGAAGGAGGGAAGCGTGATCACACTTACATCGAGGCGTTGACGCGTCCGGCTTCAAAATACAATCAACAACCAAACAACCAACCAAACAAAAAATGAAAACAAAACTACTTAAACCAATCACCTCTGTGATTGTTTTTCTAATGGTGCTTTTTGTAGTCACGGATTCCTCCGCGCAGCAAAAAACATTAACACTTGAAAAGGCCCTAAATGAAATTTCTGTCCGATTTAAGACTAAGTTTGCCTATAAGCATAACATTATTCAGGGCAAAACCACGACCTCAGAAAGCCTGAATGCGAAATCTGTCGATGAGGCGCTCAAGAGAGCTTTATACCCTAATGGTCTTTTGTTTTTATATGTAAGCGAGGGCAATTACACTATTATAGCGCAAGAGGATAGGATGTTTCAGAATGATCTCTCCGCTACTCAATTAAAAAACGATAACGGAGAGGTTTATTATAGTGGAAAAGTTACTGATCAGGATGGAGAAGGAATGCCGGGAGTGACCATAAAGTCAAATGGTTCCAATCGCGCTGTCATTACCGACCGTCAGGGAAGTTTCTCCATTTTTCTTCCTAATACAGCGACAACAATAAGCTTTTACTATTTAGGCTATGAATCGGTTTCTAAAGACCTGGATGGAAAGGTGACAAACTTATCGATAAGAATGAGGCCTGCTACAGGTGAACAACTTCAGGATGTAAATGTGGTGTCAAACGGCTATCAGATGTTGCCAAAGGAGCGTTCTACTGCGGCAGCTGCTGTAATCAAGGCTGCTGATTTACAGAAAATCAAGACGCCTAATCTTATACAGCGACTGGAAAACCAGGTTGCGGGATTGAAAGTTGATTTGAATTCTGATAATATCTTTACTTACGGAAATACACAAATTGGAATTAACAACGGTACGCGCAGTGTGGGTAGATCAGATTATAGCATGTCCATTCGTGGGGCTAGTACGCTGCGTGGAGAAACCTTTCCATTGGTGGTGGTAGATGGTGCAATTAGTGAATTGGATCTATCTACCATCAATCCTAATGATGTTGAAAACATCACTGTGTTAAAAGACGCTGCCGCTGCTTCTATCTGGGGTACCCGGGCTGCGAATGGTGTAATTGTAATTACCACAAAAAAGGGCAGCCCAAATCAGGCGCCCAGGGTGAGTTTCTCGGTTTCAGCTACCGTGTCCAATAAACCCAATCTTGATTATTTGAAGATCATGAATTCGAGTCAGGCGATCTCTTTTGAACAGGATCTTGTCGCTAAAAATCTGATCACCCCACCAAATTCAGCCAGCCCGTTCGGACAGCCCGTAGCTAATGTAACCGATCTGATTTTCAAGCTCAGGGCCGGAACAATAACCCAGTCTGCCTATGATGCCGCTCTTAGCCGATATAGTTCGATAGATAGCCGGGATCAGATATCTCAATACTTGATAAGACCCTCAAGCAACCAGCAGTATGATTTCTCGGTGAGCGGCGGCGGAAAAAGCAGCGACTATTATTATTCCGCCTCTTATAGCAAAGAAAATCCTCAAACAGTAGGTGTTGATGGACAGCGTTTAACGATAACTCTGAACAACAATTTCAAAATTTTCAAAGTGGCCACCTTATCAACGAATGTAAGAGGTTCCTTCTTTAAATTCAATAATAATGGTCAATCGCTCAATACGTTATTTGGTCCCTCATCATCCACTTTTATGCCTTACGATAGATTGTTGGACGATCAGGGAAATCGGATAGGTTTCGGTAGGCAATACTACTCGGGATGGACCAATTCGCTGCAGAGCCGGGGGTATCGCAACTGGCTTTACAATCCTTTGGATGAAATCGATAATGCGGACAATACCCAACAGGATAACAATTATACGATCAACCTCAACCTGAACGTACCGGTCTTTAAAGGTTTATCAGCGAATGTTTTCTATGGTAACGAAAGAAGCTTTAGTCAAACCCGGAGTTATTTTAATGAAAGATCCTATTATTACCGGAACTTTATCAATACTTATACACCGCTACCTTCAAACGGTAATGCCCAAAATTCTATTGGTTTACCGTTAGGCAGTGGGATTTTGAGTAATATAAACACCTCCGGCAACAATTACAGCCTTCGTGGCCAGCTCAATTTTGATCAGGTTTTTGCTGGTTTACATCAATTGACTGCTATTGCAGGATCAGAGATTCGCCAGACCAAGATAGGTCAAGGGTCCAATACGCTGTATGGTTATAATACTGGTACAGGACTCTCCAGACCTGTAGATTTTTTTACACCATATCAAACCATACAAGGCTTTGCCAGTAGTTTGGGCGGTGCGCCAACTCAACAGGATAAAACACGAAGATATTTATCGTACTATGCCAACGCTGCCTATACCTATGCCGGGAAGTATACCGTTTCCGGAAGCGCGCGCTATGATGACTACAACAATTTTGGTGTCGATCGCAAGTTCAGGGCAACACCACTATGGTCAACGGGATTGAAATGGGATGTAAAAAAGGAACACTTTCTAGCCAAAGCCGGATTTGTAAGTTCCTTAAGTATAAGGGCAACCTATGGCGTGAATGGTAATATATCGACCAATATCTATCCCTTTACCTATATCGGATTAGGTAGTGCAGATTTAACCACTGGTCAGCCTTATGCGTTTCTGGTCGCACCTGCTAATCCGGAATTGAGATGGGAAAAAACATACGTGGCCAATCTGGGTATTGATCTTGGTCTCTTCAACGGCCGCTTATTTGCAACTGCAGATATTTACTCGAAACGAGGAAAGGACTTATTTTATGAGTTTCCAATCAACGGGACATATGGCGTTACCACACTTAATCGAAACTCAACCAACTTATCCGGAAATGGCATGGATTTGAGTATCAGGGGTACTATTGTTCGCAAGAGGGACTTTGAATGGAACAGTGGAATCAATTTTGCCTATAACACCAATAAAATCACCGATGCAAGATTTGGAATCACCTCATCCTTCTATTCTAATCCTGCATTTGGCGCCAATCTAAATGATTACCCAACGGATAAGATATTTGTGTACAGAAATGCCGGACTAGATCAAAATGGGCTTACTCAGGTGTATAATGAAAATGGCGCGAAAATAGCGGCTAACCAGAATATTACATCGATAAATGCACTGCATTACGCGGGAAGAAGAACTGCACCCTATTTTGGAAACTTTAATACATCTGTTAAATTTAAGGATATCACGCTAATGGCAGTTGCCTCTTACCAATTCGGTAGCGTGTTTCTTAGACCAACTATCAGTTCCTACCCTTCGGCAAGAACAGGCGTAAGGTATGATTTGCATGAGGATGTGGCAAAACGTTGGGTAAAGGCCGGTGATGAGGCATTCACCAACGTACCCAGTCCGGTAGGAAATTTCGCTGCCCAGAGTTTATTGCGTTATCAACAATCAGATATCAATGTACTAAAGGGCGATTATGTGCGACTTCGCGAGCTATCGGCGTCATATCAGTTGCCGATTGAAAAAATAACGTCTTTTGTCAGAACAGCAAATTTCACATTTGCTGTGAGAAATTTAGGGCTTTTATGGAGAGCAAACAAAGAGGGTATCGACCCGGATTTTGTTGCTGGTCTTAGTTCTATAACCTTGGGCCTTCCATCTGCAGTTTCTTATAATTTCTCTTTAAATGTTAACTTTTAATCCTTGGCAATCATGAAACTAAAAAATATAATTATAGGCTTTTCTCTCATTGTGACAGCAATGACTGGCTGTAAAAAGTATGTAGATATCAAAACGCAGGGAAACCTTGTACCCAATCAAACGATCAATTACCGCTACTTGCTGAACAATACTCCTGCATTTGAGAATATACAGAATCTATCCGACTTTGCCTCGTCTGATATTGACATCAATGATGCCGCACAACAGACGGCATTAACCGGATCACAATTCTATTCTTATCTGACAGGAAGTTATAACTGGAGACCCGTTATTTTTCCATTTGGATCTACATACGAGCAAGACCAGAGTTGGAATACGCTTTACGCTATAATACTAAACTGCAATACCATAATCAATGAGCTTCCGGCAAGTGATGGGACTCAAGAGGAGAAAAAGGCATTGGAAGCAGAAGCTTTGGTCCATCGGGCAGATGCATACCTAAACTTAATTAACACCTATGCCAAACCGTACGTGAGGTCGTCTGCAGGTTCTGATCTTGGCGTGCCGCTGATTTTGGTGCAAACGGTCAGTCAATCTTTGAAGAGGGCCAGCATTGAAACGGTGTACAATCAAATTATTAACGATCTTTTGCAAGCGCTACCAGCTTTACCGACTACACAAGCCTATAACACGCTACCAACCAAAGCATCTGCTTACGGAGAATTGGCCAGGGCATACTTAATGATGGCAGATTACCCAAATGCTTTAAAATACGCAGAAGAGGCATTAAAAATTAAGAATACCTTAATCGATTTATCGGCTATAACTGCCGTTAACACCTCAAACTATCCAAGAAGAATTGCAAATCCAGAAATCATGCTATCAAAACTTCCCATTGGAGGATCATTGACAATTGCACCTTCAGTATTAAAATTGAGCGACGAATACCTAACGGTATTGGGTACCAAAGATCAGCGTTATACACTTTTTACCGTTCCTGCAGCAACAGTTTCCTCTACCTATACAGGAAGGTTTTTTTATAAGGAAAGCGTAACCGGCGAGACCAGAAACGAGGGCGTTTCAGTACCTGAAATGTTGCTCATCCGCGCTGAATGTTTTGCGCGTACGGGGAATATTTCTGAAGCGATGAATTCGTTGAACACCTTAAGGATCAAAAGATTCAAACCTACCGATTATGTGCCTGCTACAGCCAATAACAATACTGATGCCCTGATAAAAGTAATTGATGAGCGTAGAAGAGAGTTTTTTGGAACCATGCTGAGGTGGTGGGATATGAGGAGGCTGAACAATGAAACAACTTTCCAAAAAACGTATACCAGAAACTTTGGAGGCGTGATTTATACATTGGCGCCAAACAGTAACCAATATACATTTCCAATCGCGGAATATCTTCGTAACCTCAATCCAGAACTCGAGCCAAACCCCTAACCCGCGTAAACTACAACACGGATAACATCCAGAATTAATCAATAAAAGATGATACACAAAACCCTAACTTTTTTACTCTTTATCGCCCTCTCTATCAATGGATTTTGTCAGCGCACCGATAATTTCAGGTCGCTGCCTGAAAAGCCCTATAACGGAAAAGCCCTGACTGTTTTCTATAATCCATCAGGCACACCACTACAGAACAAGGAATCGGTTAACGCGGTGGTATATAAATATACCGATTATAGGTGGGAAGCGGCCGATGTGAAATTTGTCAAGGCTGGAAAGGAATGGAAATCAGATTTACAGGTTCCGATCAATACTGGAATACTTGCCTTTAAATTCGTTTCAGGAGATTCTATCGACAACAACAAGGATTTTGGCTATTTTATTATGCTCAATGATAAGGATAGACCAGGAAAAATGGCCCCTGGAGGATACATTGGATGGGGATTTGCAAGATCACCGAAATATGGTAAAAATATTCCCGGATACATCAATTTTAAGGGCATCAGTGATACCGCAACATATCATTGGCTAAACCAGGAGATTTTGAATAACCAAAAATCGAAATCCCTATTGGCCAGGGATTATGCTATAGCCCTTTCCTCTTACATGGGAGAGCATGCTGCTCCTAAACTGGTTTTAGCCACTAAGTACCTTACCCGTACGGATGCTAATGAGTCGGAACTGCTCGATGCAAGATATATCAGTGCTAACCTTATTCGGGATAAAAATCTAACAGATTCTATCAATATGGTAATCAGCCAAAAGTTTCCGAATGGGAGTATAGCACGGCTTGCAGCATTCAAAAAATTGTCCTCGATCAGAGATATTGACTCACTTTTGATCGCTTCCGAAGATTTTCTTTCAAAATTCCCTGAAGCAAATACAAACGCAAAGTTTAATTTGGAAAATAGAATCAACTATGGTGTTATATATCAGAACCTGATGGTTTTTGGAAGGTTGAAGAAAAGGCCAACTGATTACGTGAGTATGTATATCGATTCCTTGCCATATAATATGCTTACTTCAGTTTATTATAAGCTTATAGGCATTCCTTATCACAGAAAAGAAGGGGATCTGAAAAAAATTGCTGAAGACTCTGATCTTTTTGTGAAAAGATTCGAATACTTCAAAGCCAACCAGCCGGTATCAATGGCCTATCTTTCTCCTTCAGAGTGGAAAAGTGAATACCAGAAAACGTTTGTTGCCACCGTTTCTTCAGATCACATTGGGCTCTTGAACTATCAAAAAAGATACCAGCAGGCACTTCAATATGCAAAAGAGGCACAGGCCATTTCAGACTACAATAATGCAGAGATAAATAACCAACAGGCATTAAGTTTAAAGATGTTAGGTCTGAACAAGGATCTGCAGGTACTTTTGAAAAAAAGTATGTTCAAGAATCAGAGCTCTACAGAAATGATTGCGATGATTAGAGAGGCGTTCGTTAAAGAACGTGGTTCAGAGCAAGGTTTTCAGGAATATTTGGAAAGCTTGAAAAACCCGGCCGACAAAGAAAAGGAACTAAAAGATATCATGGAAAGCATGATCAAGAAAGAAATGCCAACCTGGAGCATGAAAGACCTTAATGGCAAGACCATTAATTCGAATGATCTCAAAGGGAAAACCGTAATCCTTGACTTTTGGGCCACATGGTGTGTTCCTTGCAAAGCTTCCTTTCCGGGAATGAAACTAGCTGTAGAGAAATATAAAAATGATCCGGATGTTGTATTTTATTTTGTAGATACAGAAGAGAGAGGTGATACTTACAAAACAGAAAATGCGAAGTACATCAAAGACAACAATTATCCCTTCAACGTGCTATTTGATAACCGATTGGAAGGCATGAAGACCAATTCGGAAGTATTTAATAAGATTTGTAAAGCATTTACCATCTCTGGCATACCCCAAAAGCTGATCATAGACAAAAATGGGTTCGTGCGGTTCATTTCCGTAGGTTTCAGGGGGAGTGCTACAGGTTTGGCTGATGAGATGACGGCGTTGATTGAAATGACTAAAAAAGCAGAATAACAAGAAAATGAATAAGATCAGATTGCTCATTGCTGCATTGGCAGTATTTACGCAAACATCCTTTGCCCAGAATTTTATAGATCAGGAAATCACATTCAGATCACCGGATGATAGCATCTCCTATGTAGGTACCTTGTCAATCCCCAGGGGAAATAAAAAAAGTCCGGCCATCGTTATCGTTTCCGGAACGGGAAGGCAGGATCGTGATGGCCTGATGGCGGGTCATAAGATCTTTAAAGAAATCGCCGATAGCCTTGCTAATCATGGATACGCTGTTCTTCGGTTGGATGACAGAGGTGTAGGTAAAACGACAGGAGTATATGAACATGCAACTACTGCCGATTTCGCAACTGACGTTTTATTGGCCGTAAATACTTAAAATCCGTACCTCAGGTAGACGCCGGTAAAATCGGTCTCATTGGTCACAGTGAAGGTGGAGCGATCATATCGATCGCTGCTTCCAAAAGTAAGGATATTAAATTTTTGATCAGTCTCTCAGGCTTGGCAATGAATGGGTACGATGCCCTGATTTCGCAAAATGAGAGTATAGTTAACAATTCCACTTTGCCCGATTATGATAAGGCCAGATCCAACGACATCAATGAACGTATGTTTAAAACGGCATTGAAATATGCAGATTCGGCTAATATGGAGGCAAAATTGAATGAAACCTATAACACATGGAAAGCAAAAGATGATGCCTACTTCAAGACCCTGAATATTAAATTCGATCATTTCCGCTTTCCGATCTACAGCTTCGTAAATTATGCGATAGGACCTTGGTACAGGTATTTTATCAAGTACGATGCAGCTAAAACGATGGCGAATATTAAAGTCCCTGTTTTAGCGATAAACGGGGATAAGGATAACTATGTAGTTCCCGATGCAAATCTCCAAAACTGGAAGAATTATATTGCGGCTGGCGGCAATAAAAAGGTAGAAACGCATTTGTTGAAAAATGTCAATCACTTGTTGTTACCGTGTATCACCTGTAATCAGGCCGAGATCCCAAATATAAAAAGCGGTGTTTCGCCGGAAGCTTTTCACATCATATTTTCATGGTTAAAAAAAACAATTAAATAATGAAGAAATCTATTCTAATAACAGCGCTGTTTTCTTTACTGTTCATCAGTGCCCAAAGTCAGATATTAAAACCAATAAAATGGTCTTATGCAGCAAAAAAAACAGGTGCCAACACGGCAACAGTTTTTATTAAAGCAACAATCGACCAGGGATGGCATTTGTATTCCCAGTTTGTAAAAGATGGAGGTCCAGTGAAAACCACATTTGGTTTTAAGCCTTCAAAGGAATACTCCCTTGTGGGCAAGACGCTGGAGCCAAAACCTATAACAAAATATGAGGATACTTTCAAAATGGATGTAAAATATTTTGAACACAGTGTGATCTTTCAACAAAAAATTAAAATTAACGGAAAAACAGCGGTGGTGAAAGGAACTGTAGAATCGATGGTGTGCAACGACAAGCAGTGTCTGCCCCCTGAAGAAGTTAATTTCAGTGTCGCGGTCAAATAAATTGAGCGCTTCAACAAGATAATTCAAAACCCGTAATATTCTCAAGCGGCCGCACTGTTTAACTTGTTCAGCCTAAGGAGGGTGAATACCATTTATAAAGAGCGATTATGGATTTATCATTAAATAAATCCATAATAATATAAGTTAGTGGATGATAAATTAAGGGGAGGAGCTGGATGGCCTTCCCCTTTTTCTGCCTCTGGAATTACTAAGTTTAGTTGGTGTACCTGAAGGTAACGGTGTTGGTGCTTTTTATTCCGCTCATGCCGCTAGCGTTATAAGAAACGGTATATTTTTTTTGGGCTTCCAGCTGATAAGCTTTTAAAAGGTCGACTTCTGATGAAAGTATGTCTTTTGGTTTAACAACAAGATAGCTGTCTGCGGGAGGGGGCATAATCCGTTTTGCCATAGGCCCTTTATATAAAACCTCATTTCCATTCTCATCTTTTATATCAAGGTATTTGCTCATCAGGGGTTCAAAGGGAGTGTGCCATTTGCAAAAGGATTTTTCCATTGGCTGATCATTGTGGACGGCAAATTTTAAGGTGGCTTTTTCTCCTGTCTTTATAATATCCTTTATGCTGAGAACCACGTAAAGTGAATCGCCTTGGTGCTTTGAGGGCCGGTTGGAGGACGGATGCTGCACTTTTTGACTGCAACCTGCAAGTACGATCAATACTGCGGGGATAATAAATTTAAGTTTCATCGTGTATGATATGTTTAAACATAAACGATAAGCACTAGTTAAATGCTACAGATGATTTTTAACTCGAAGATCTTCAATGAGATTAAATGTTTTCCTCCTAACATCGGATAGTGCAAATGCCTCATATTTGTGATCAGGCAAAAGAAACCGTGGTTCTTGATTTAGAAATTGATCAGTCGCTTTATTTAGGGAAATCAAAATTGTTAATCCATTATATCCTGAAATTTTTAAGGTATCGCGGGTGAATTCTCACAGAAAGGTAATTTACCTGTAGACCGGTTGTGAAAAGAAATAAAAGGTATAATATTGCATTTCCGGACCGTTATTAAGAGCAGATCTGCTCGAATAATGCCGGTTATTTTTTCGATATATATGAACACAATTAATTTGATCAAGATGAATCTCGTTGCGCTCTGCTGCGTAGCATTACTATTTCCTACTGCGGCCGCTGCGCAGAATAAGGAGCAAAAAAGAATAAAAGCTTCAACTCAGGTGCTTTCGGGTTTCGGGAAAATGAAAGAATCCATTCCCTCAAGACTGCTTGAGCTTACAGAGGGCGTTGTTATTGTACCAAAACTGATTAATGCAGGTTTTGTTATTGGAGGGAAGCGCGGCAGGGGCATTGCAATGGTGAAAAGGGCAGACGGCTCTTGGAGCAATCCTGTTTTTGTAACCATTACCGGAGGAAGTGTTGGCCTTCAGGCGGGTGTACAATCGACTGAACTTGTGCTTGTTTTTACCCATGCCAATAGTCTGACTGATATCAAGAAAAGTAGTTTTACCCTTGGTGGTGATCTTTCTATTGCGGCAGGTCCCCTGGGGCGCAGTTCTGCAGTGAATACAGATTACAAACTCGATGCCGAGGTGTATTCCTATTCCCGTAGTAAGGGGCTTTTTGCAGGGCTTTCTGTAAACGGCGCATCGCTGGAGATTGATGCGGCCGCAAATGCTGCGGTATATGGTAAAGACATGGATGTCGCGGAAATCTTTGCTTCCGGTGGGGATCCTGATGATGAAATAGGAGAACTTAAAGCTGCGCTTACCAAAATGAAATAATTGAATTATTATGCTTAAGATCATGAAGAAAATCATTTTAGTTTTACTACTGGCAATCGCTGGTTTTTCAGGTTATGCACAAACCTATCAGGCTATCACAAGTAAGAATAAAACTTATCTGGAAACACTGAAAGGGGTGAGCTATACTTATAAGCAAGGGGTTGTTACCTTGAAGAATAACGGAAAGTATGATCTGGGTACGGTGAGTATAACCGTTTCATCCAAGGTGGACAGTACTTTGTTCGGGATTGCCCTGTTTGAGGAGGGGCTTGAGAAAGGGGCTACTGTTAAGGCTGATGTTTATTTTACTGCAGGCCTGGGCAGTGGTGTTCACGAAGTTTCCTTAAAAGATATTGATCAGAAGAATCTGGTACTGTCTTTTGATAAGGCGACCAGGGCTGTGAAATAATTGCTGTATGGGGGATAGTGTGGTATTACCCCGATACAAAATTTTCCGATTTTCTCAGAACCTAGGATAAACTGTAAAATGACCATAAACAACAAAACCTTTCATTTCAGAAAGGTTTTGTTGTCGATTTTTTTGTGTGTACTCGGGGCGGGAATCGACTCCGCAGGCCTTTGAAAGCATCCCGACTTATATCGGGACGTCTCTACTGGTTCCACTATCAACCTTTCGATCTATAAAGAAAAATGATTATAAACAAAAAAAACCTTTCATTTCTGAAAGGTTTTCGTTCGATTTTTTTGTGTGTACTCGGGGCGGGAATCGAACCCGCAGGCCTTTGAAAGCATCCCGACTTATGTCGGGACGTGTCCACCGGTTCCACTATCAACCTTTCAATCTATAAAGAAAAATGACTATAAACAACAAAACCTTTCATTTCTGAAAGGTTTTTGTTCGATTTTTTTGTGTGTACTCGGGGCGGGAATCGAACCCGCAGGCCTTTGAAAGCATCCCGACTTATGTCGGGACGTCTCTACTGGTTCCACTATCAACCTTTCGATCTATAAAGAAAAATGATTATAAACAAAAAAAACCTTTCATTTCTGAAAGGTTTTCGTTCGATTTTTTTGTGCGTACTCGGGGCGGGAATCGAACCCGCAGGCCTTTGAAAGCATCCCGACTTATGTCGGGACGTGTCCACCGGTTCCACTATCAACCTTTCGATCTATAAAGAAAAATGATTATAAACAAAAAAAACCTTTCATTTCTGAAAGGTTTTCGTTCGATTTTTTTGTGTGTACTCGGGGCGGGAATCGAACCCGCACGCCTTTGAAAGCACAGGATTTTAAGTCCTGCGTGTCTACCAGTTCCACCACCCGAGCATTAGCCTGTTCCGAAATCCTTCGGTAGGTTAACTTTAAAATAAATGCCTTCTGGTAGGAAGGCATTTAGAGCGAAAGACGAGATTCGAACTCGCGACCCCGACCTTGGCAAGGTCGTGCTCTACCAACTGAGCTACTTTCGCAAATTAATACATTGTGTTGTATTCCTTTGGGGTTGCAAATATAGAAATATAAATATCACTATCAAAAATAATTTTATTTTTTTTGCTCTAAAAGGTGGATTGAGGGACTTTTTGTGCCGGAATAACAAGAAATGAGTGGTGCGTTTTTTTTTGTTTTAATTTTAAAATTTGTAGATTATCAGTGAGTTAAAAGCAGATTTAGCAACTTGGATGAAGGAAATTATCTAACTTGAAAAAAATGAAATATTTTTTGACAATGTTCTAATTAGGATTAGTGTCCAAATTGATGTCAAAGCATTTTATGTCTCGCTAGGTTTTGAAACATCAGGTAATGAGTTTATGAAAGCTGGAATTCCAGATAATTGCTAAACCTTTATAATTGATTAGAATAATTTGTGGAAGTATGTCCCCATGAAGACGAACGATTAAGTATGCTGTGCTGTTCAGGATATTTGAAGGTACTTAATGGAGTCGGATCTGTACAAAATAAGGTCTGATGTAAACAATCTGGAAGTTGGAAATTTATTTAATTTCGTATAATTATTGGCAAAACAGTCTATAATTGCGCGCTAATGCCGAAAATATTTATTAACCAAATACGACAATGTATGTCACTACTTAACTTGTTAAGTTTCTAAATCAGATGATGTTCAAACAAAAAATAAAAATTACTGCAACTGGGCTGGCATTAATGTTCATGAGTTATTCTTTATCTGTAAAGAGCCAGGTAATGGGCGATGCAGAAAGAAAATCAATGGAAAAGGGAACAGTTTATCCTTCATTAAAGGGAGGAGGAGAAGGCGTATCGAGTCCGGGTTCTAACCTTTCGCCGGAAAAGATGAAATGGTGGGAAGATCAGAAATTCGGAATGTTCATACATTGGGGTTTATATGCAATCCCCGCCAGTGGCGAATGGACTATGTTTAATCAAAAAATACCAGCTGAGGAGTATGCAAAACTGGCTGATCAGTTTAATCCGAAACATTTTAGCGGTGCCGCCTGGGCAAAGGTAGCGAAAGAAGCCGGAATGAAATATATGGTAATGGTTGCCAGGCACCATGATGGTTTTGCCCTTTGGAATAGCCCTTCAAGTTATAAACACTTTAATAGCTGGGAAACTGCATCTCATCGCGATTTTGTAAAAGAGTATGTCAATGCATGCCGTAAGGCAGGCCTCTATGTAGGTATTTATTATTCTCCGCTGGACTGGCGTTTTCCTGGTTACTTTGACCCTAAAGGACTTCCTGAAAATGCTGCGCTTCTTAAGAAACAGACCTATGGGCAGGTAGAAGAGCTCATGAAAAATTACGGCAAAATTGATGTTTTGTGGTACGATGGGGGCTGGCTGGCGCACAAGGGGAGCGATGCTGACGCAGCCTGGTTTTGGGAACCGTTAAAGCTTAATGCAATGGTGCGTAAATATAACCCTGATGTAGTGATTAACCCCAGGTCTGGGATGGTTGGAGATTTCCAGACCGACGAAGGTGGAGGAGATGTTAAAGGACCTATTATTCCTTTTCCATGGGAAAAAACCCTGAACCTTAATGAAACAAGCTGGGGATACAACAAAGCTCAGAATTTGATGCCTTTAAAAAGGGTTATAGATATGTTGGTAAATACTGTAGACCGTGGCGGAAATATGCTATTAAATGTTGGACCAGACCCTGATGGCGTTATTCCGCCTACACATGTACAGCGATTGAAAGAAGTAGGAGAGTGGTTAGCTAAAAATGGCGAAGGGATTTACGGAACACGTCCAGGGCCTTTTCAGCCTGTTGATGGTTTTTATGGCGCTACACACAAAGATAATTATATATATATCCACCTTCTGAAAGCTCCTGTAGGAACCAGCATCATTAAATTACCGGCAGTTAAGCAGACTATTACGGCATGTACCCTAATAAAAGGTGAAAAAGTTAAATTTCAGCAGGATTCAACTGGCATCACGCTTGATTTGGCCGGGATTAAATTAGACCCTGTGGTAACTACCCTGGCGTTAAAAACAAAAAATTAAATAACTGTTATGAATATTTCGAATGGCCGAATTAAAATTTTTCTTATTATATTATTGATAAGCTGTTACAACTTATCGTTTTCAAGTAACATACGTCCGTTAACTGATACGCTGTTTAATGGCACTATGTTAATCGATACTGATGGAAAGCCAGTTAATGCTCATGGCGCAGGTGTATTGTACCACAAAGGTGTTTATTATCTTTTTGGAGAGGTGAAGAAAGGTAAAACATGGCTTGTTCCGAAGCAGAACTGGGAAGATTTCCGGGTTCCTGCCGGAGGGGTTTCATGCTATTCTTCTACAGATCTCAAACATTGGAAAAACAGGGGAGTGGTGTTAAAACCAACTACGGATAATCCTGGTTACGACCTCGATACAGGTAGGGTGATTGAAAGGCCAAAGGTAGTTTATAATGAACGTACCAGGAAATTTGTGATGTGGATGCATATAGACAAAAACGACTACAGTTATTCCCGTGGAGGCGTTGCGATAAGCGATAATCCTTTTGGTCCTTATAAATACCTGGGTAGTGTTGCGCCTAACAATCAAATGTTAAGAGATATGACTTTGTATAAAGATGACGATGGGAAAGCCTATCTCATTTATTCATCAGAAAATAACAATACTATGCATGTATGTTTGCTTGGCGATGATTATCTGGCACCGACAAAAACTTATACTCGGATATTGGAAAACAAAGGAAGAGAAAGTCCGGCTATTTTTAAAAACCAGGGCAAATACTTTTTAATTACATCCGGCTGTTCCGGTTGGTCGCCTAATGCGGCTTCTTATGCTGTTGCCGATCATATTATGGGGCCATGGGTAGTGCGTGAAAATCCATGTAAAGGGCCAAACGCCGAAGTGTCTTTTTTTTCACAGGGTGCGTTTGTACTGCCTGTAGTTAACAAACCAGGGAAATTTATTTTTATGGCCGACAGATGGAATAAATCCGATCTGGAGAAATCAAGTTATTTGTGGCTTCCGATTCATATAATTAATGATAAAATAGAAATTTATAATAACAATAAACGATAATTGAGGAGCTGGTTTATATCTGGCCAGGCATTTAGATATACAGTTGTGGTAAGAATATAACAGCAGTTATAACTCGGGGCGGGAATCGAACCCGCACGCCTTTGAAAGCATCCCGACTTATGTCGGGACGTATCTATCGGTTCCACCATCCGGGCATTAGCCTTTCGATCTATAAAGAAAAATGACCATAAACAACAAAACCCTTCATTTCTGAAAGGTTTTCATTCGATTTTTTTTGAGTGTACTCGGGGCGGGAATCGAACCCGCACGCCTTTGAAAGCACAGGATTTTAAGTCCTGCGTGTCTACCAGTTCCACCACCCGAGCATTAGCCACTGCCGATCTCCATCGGCTTGGTTAACTTTAAAATAAATGCCTTCTGGTAGGAAGGCATTTATAGAGCGAAAGACGAGATTCGAACTCGCGACCCCGACCTTGGCAAGGTCGTGCTCTACCAACTGAGCTACTTTCGCATGAACAAAACTGATGTTGTTGTTTCGTTTTGGTGATGCAAATATAGACAGATTTATATTTCTGTCAAGGGATTTCTTGTTAAAAATTTAATATTTAATTTAAATTGCTGGCTTTCAGTACAAGTAAAATTAAATCAGTTTCAAAACCTTTTGCCTGAAGGTAGCCCATTAGCTTATTTTTTCTTTTAAACGGATCATTTTCGTTCAAACGCTCCGCTTTTTTAATGGCCAATTTTTCTATCGTTTGTAAATAATCATCATCATCAATGCTGTAAATTGCCTTTTGCAGAATTTTATCCGGTACACCTTTCAATTTTAAACCCTGTTTAATTTTAACACGCCCCCAATGTTTAATGTTGAATTTGCCCGATGCATAACTTTTTGCAAACCTTTCTTCATTTAAAAAATTATTCAAAATCAGTTCGCTGATTATTTCTTCCAGTTCATCGCCGCGCATGCCCCATTCTACCAGTTTATACCGCACTTCCTTTTGCGAGCGCTCCTGGTAAGCACAAAAATGCTCGGCTTTTACCAGCGCTTGTTTTTTATCTAATAATACTGCCCCTTGTTTACTGCTTTTCATAATTATTTACTGAAATTCGTAAAAATAATAGCGATTACCGTATTTTTCTGAATATAATAGCATGCAAAATCCAATATACACCATTGCCAAAATAGCCGAAATTTTAAATGCCGATGCCAAATTAGTTGATGAACAGGTCATTATTCAATATCTGGTGGTCGATAGCCGTTCGGTTTTGGTTCCGGAAAATTCTGTGTTTTTTGCGCTGTCTTCGCACCGCGACGGACATGAATTTATTAGAGATGCTTATGCAAAGGAAATCAGGAATTTTGTAATTACCGAAGCGAAATATATTAACGAGTACCCCGACTGCAACTTTTTACTGGTAGATGATGCTTTAGCGTCGCTACAAAAACTTGCTATCGAACACCGGAATCAATTTGATTTAAAAACCATCGGTATTACGGGGAGTAATGGAAAAACAATTGTTAAAGAATGGCTTTACCAGCTTTTGGCAGCTGATTTTAATATTGTTAAAAGCCCGAAAAGTTATAATTCACAGATTGGCGTACCACTTTCGATATGGCAGATTGAGGCCGATCATAGCCTGGGTATTTTTGAAGCTGGTATTTCTGCCGTTAACGAGATGCAGCATTTAGCTGAAATTATCCGCCCTGAAATCGGAATTTTAACCAATATCGGCGAAGCACATGCCGAAGGATTCAGTTCTAAAAAGGAAAAACTAACGGAGAAGCTGAAACTCTTTACAGCATCCGAACTGTTTATTTACTCGCCTGAATATGTAAGCGAAATAAGTGTAAAAGAGCTACCTGGTAAAAAACAGTTTAGCTGGAGCAGCAAGCAAGCGGCAGATCTTCAGGTTGTTGCGGTTGAACCCATCGAAGGCAATTGCTACCTGAGGGCCATTTATCAGAATAGGGAAATTGAATGCATTTTGCCTTTTAAAGATAAAGCTTCGATAGAAAATGGAATGATCTGCTGGGCAACCTTACTGGCTTTAGGTTATACGCCAGAGCAGGCCGATTTACGCTTGGAAAAACTAAGTCATGTGAGCATGCGTTTAGAGTTGAAAAATGGGATTAACCAATGTTCCATTATCGACGATTCTTACAGTGCAGATACTTCTTCATTGGCCATTGCCCTGGATTTTTTAAATCAACAGAATCAGCATGCAAAGAAAACCGTTATTCTTTCCGAATTATTTGAAACGGGGAGAGATGATCTGGATTTATACACGGAGATTTCCGAATTGCTTTTACAGAAGAAGGTAAACCGCCTGATTGGAATTGGGACTCATATTTCGAAGTATGCTGATCTTTTTAAGTTTGAGGCGCAGTTTTTCGACGATACCAATGCCTTTATCGATGCTTTCCCCGGTTTACAGTTTAACCACGAAACCATATTGGTAAAAGGGGCCAGGCGGTTTGAATTTGGCCGGATCAGTAAACTCCTTACCCAGAAAATACACGATACGGTTTTAGAAATCGATCTGAATGCCATGGTTGGTAATCTGCAATTTTACCGTTCTAAAATCAAACCAGGTGTTAAAATGATGGCCATGGTTAAAGCCTTTTCGTATGGGAGTGGAAGTTTTGAAATTGCCAATTTATTGCAGTTCCATAAGGTAGATTATCTGGCGGTAGCCTATGCCGATGAAGGCATTGCCTTGCGTAAAGCGGGCATCACTTTACCCATTATGGTGATGAGTCCGGAGGAATCTGCTTTCGATGCCATTATTAAACACAAGCTCGAACCCGAAATTTACAGCATAGAAATTCTGAATAGCTTTTTAAACGCATTATCAGATTATGATTTCGATTACCCCATCCATATTAAAATAGATAGCGGTATGCACCGTTTAGGTTTTGACCAGTCGGAGATCGACACATTGTCTAATCTGCTTAAAGATTCGGCAAAGGTAAAAGTGCAAAGTATTTTTTCTCACCTGGTGGCAAGTGATGCGGCAGAACATGATGGATTTACGCAACAGCAGATTGAGAGGTTTAAAACCATCGCAAATCAACTGGTAGATGTTTTAGGATATAAACCTTTACTTCATATTTCCAATACTTCGGGTATTTCGCGTTGGCCTGAAGGGCAAATGGATATGGTTCGTTTGGGCATAGGCTTATATGGTTTTGATGCTGCATTGGCGAATAACCGGGGTTTGCAGACCGTAATGGTACTTAAAACTACGGTTACCCAGGTGAAGACTTTAGCCCCGGGCGAAACTGTAGGTTACAGCAGGAAGGGTGTAATGCCCAATGGCGGAAAAATAGCAACTGTAAAAATTGGCTATGCCGACGGCTATAACAGGTATTTTGGTAATGGAATAGGTAAAATGCTCGTCAATGGCAACTTGGTGCCTACCATTGGTTCAATCTGCATGGACATGACCATGTTAGATATCACAGGCATTGATGTTAAACCAGGCGATGAGGCTATTGTTTTTAATAAGGAGCACACCATTATGCAGCTGGCCAAAGATATCGGCACCATTCCGTATGAAATTCTGACCAATATCTCGCAAAGGGTTAAACGGGTTTATTTCTATGAATAGTTGTGTAGTTCATTCGTTCAGTTGTTCATTGGTCAATGGTGTAGCTATTGCCTATTAGTTCATTCGTTCAGTGGTTCATTGGCCATTAGTGTAGCGTATTGCCTATTAGTTCATTCGTTCAGTGGTTCATTGGCCATTAGTGTAGCGTATTGCCTATAAGTTCATTCGTTCAGTGGTTCATTGGCCATTAGTGTAACATATTGCCTATCAGCTTTTTTGTTTAATAGTTTATTGGTATGGAGAATTGCCTGGGTACACGTTAGGTGCAATAAACCAGGTAAATGTGCCAAATAAAATCTCTTATACGTATTGCAAGGCTTGCACCCAGCACAAATGAACCAATGGCTAATGAACTAATGAACACTTAGCACAAATGAACCAATGGCTAATGAACCAATGAACACTTTACCACAAATGAACCAATGACGAATGAACTGTAGAACTCCCGCACGAATGAACTAAAAAAAATGTTATTTTTGCACCATGAATAAAGTCGGGAAAGCTATTTTAAACTATTTGATTAAAGGTTTATTAATTGTTGTGCCCATTGCCGTAAGTATTTTTATTGTGGTTTGGGCGGTTACAACTGTAGATAGCTGGTTGAATGTAAACAATATTTTAGGCGTAAATCCAAATACAGGAGAAAGCCGGAACATCCCTGGTTTAGGTTTGCTGACGGTTTTAGCACTTATTTTGCTGGCCGGTATCTTTGTAACCAATTTGGTAACCGAACCCATGTACAATTGGTTTCAGCGGATTATGCAGCGGCTGCCCTTGCTTAATTTTATCTATTCTTCTATAAAAGATTTAACTGAGGCTTTTGTAGGTGATGAGAAGAAATTTAACCACCCGGTGCTGGTAGAAGTGGAAGGAGGCCTAAAAAAGATTGGATTTTTAACGCAGAACGATCTGCATAAACTCAATCTACCCGATGAAGTTGCAGTATATTTTCCACTTTCTTATTCTTTTGCAGGGCAGCTTTGCATTGTACCAAGAACTAAGGTAACGGATTTGGATATGACTGCAGCCGATGCCATGAAACTGGTGGTTAGCGGTGGCGTAAGCGGACTTTAAAAATTTCTAAATGATTACGATTTACCATAATAACAGATGCACCAAAAGCCGTTGTGCCTTGGATGAACTTGAAAAAAGCGGAAAGGCTTTCGAGGTGGTTTATTATTTGGAAACCCCACCCAATAAAAGCGAACTAAAAGAAATTATTCGAAAACTGGGTATTAAACCATTAGAATTGATCCGTAAAGGGGAAAAGGTTTTTACCGAAAATTATAAAGGAAAAAGCTTGACTGATGAAGAATGGATTGATGCCATGGTTGCACATCCTATTTTAATTGAAAGACCGATTATCATCTCAGGAGACCAAGCAATAATCGCCAGACCAACCGAAAAAATAAAAGAGATTTTGGGATAACCTAAAAAGTCTGACTCTTGTCGTAGCGTCTCGCTACGACATACAATAGTTCTGTAACTTAAATTTAGTATTTTCTAATGTCTTAGCGAGACGCTAATACCAGATTGTGGGTCTTATATGAAAGATAGATGCTAACTCTAGTCGTAGCGTCTCGCTAAAATAATTCCGTAAATTAAGTATAGTATTTTCTAATGTCTTAGCGAGACGCTAAGACCAGATTGTTGTGGTGCGTCACCCTGAATTTATTTCGGGGTCTATATGAAGTATGGATGCTGAAATAAATTCAGCATGACGATCTCGTTTAGAAATAGACTTCGAAGAACAATCTGCAGAATCTAAAAAATATTCTTGAAACTAAACAGTATAAACATAAAAATGATAAAACCAACAAGAAGCCTCGAATAATATTCCCGGATAAAAAGCCCGCATAAAATCAGTTTATCGTCGTCTACATTGCTATGTAACATTCCATTTCCGCTTGAAGCATTGAACAAGATCTGTTTATGCTGATGGTCGTTTATCGACCACCGGCTTAACCAGCTGTTTTGAAAGCTCCAGTCAAAATTATCGCCAGAGGCAAATACAATTTTTGCTTTAAAACGAAGCCAGTCGTAAGTAATTATAGCTAATACCTCATTCTGATTGTTCAGCAATTTAGTTTCAGGTTTTGAAAACCCTTCACTTTTTAACAGGTAAATACCTGCCTGGGTAGTGGCTATTGCCGAATTTTTCCACGAACTAAAATTCAGCGAAAATTTTAATAGTCCGTTGTTAAATACCTGATAATTGCTATCAAATAAACCTTTTCTCCAATTTAATACCTGTTCCATCTCACAAAAGGATTTAATTTATCACTAATTATGAAGTGTCGATGCTGTAATGATCGGCACGAAGCACACAATAAGCAGAATTGCCTGTTTATTATAGATCTGCTTAATAAATAAGCCTGCTATAATCAATAATTCGTTGTCGGTATCAGACGATAATGCTCCACTGCTGCTGTTAGCGCTGTATATAATGTGCTCATCTTTATAATTGCTCACCGTCCATTGCGAACGCCATAAATTTGTCGATTTCCATTCGTACTGTTCACCCGACTTTAAGCTGATTACCGCTTTCGATTTCCAGGTGTCGTAAGTAATCATGGCCACCGTTTCATTTGTTTTTCTATCAATTACCTTGGTGCTCGATTGCCAAAAGCCCTCGTTCGAGAAGAAATAGTTTTTATCCTCTAACATGCTTTCTGCATCGCTTTTCCATGTTCCAAAAGTGATTGCCCCTTTTTGTACACCATCGGCAAAAAGTTGAAAGTTTCCACTTAACCAATTGTTTTTCCAGCTGATAAATTTCGACATTTTAGATACGTTTTATTTTAGATAGCAGTTTTCTCCAGTTGTTACAATAAATGAAGACATAAAAAAAGTGCTTATTTTTTGTAAGCACTTTTTCAGTTGACAGTTGGCAGTTTTCAGTTAACCATCTGCAACTGACTAATGAACCAATGGCAAATGAACCATTAAACCAACCTAGAAATTCGGTTTAAGTACATATTTATCGTAGAAACGGAAAATGTGCTCTGCAGCTTCTTCAGCGGTATCTACCAGTCTGAAAAGGTTTAAATCTTCTTCGTGGATATTGTGTTCCTTCTGCAACATCGTCCCTTTAATCCAATCGATTAATCCACCCCAATAATCAACACCCACCAATACGATTGGGAAACGTGCAATTTTTCCGGTCTGGATTAAGGTTAAAGCTTCAAAAAGTTCATCCATGGTGCCAAAACCACCAGGTAAAACCACAAAACCCTGACTATATTTCATGAACATTACTTTGCGCACAAAGAAATAATCAAACTCCAGCAATTTATTATGATCGATATATTTATTGTGGAACTGCTCAAAAGGCAACTCGATGTTTAAACCTACCGATTTACCCCCATTGGTGTGGGCGCCTTTATTACCGGCCTCCATAATACCAGGACCACCGCCAGTAATTACACCATAACCACGATCGGTTAATAATTTACCGCACTGCTCTGCCAATTGGTAGTATCGATGCGTTTGGGCTGTACGGGCCGAACCATAAATGGTAACACACGGGCCAATTTTAGCCAGTTTTTCAAAACCGTCTACAAACTCGGCCATGATCTTAAAAATTTGCCAAGAATCTGTTACTTTAATTTCTTGCCAGTCTTTGTTTTCAAAAGCGCTTCTAATTTTTTCTTCACTCGTCATATACTGTTATTCTAATATTAAAATCTGGTTTGCGCATCGGTTTTTTTACTGATGAACAACAAGCCTATAAATGTGATTAAACCGTTAATCAAAATCAGTTCAACACTAAAAACGTAACCGCCCAATAAAGTGGTAGAATACGTGGAAAGCAAGTAACATAAAAAAGGTGATAATAAGCAAACTATCGGCACTAATTTATCGTGAAGACCACGTTTTTTTACAAATAATCCAAAACTATATAGTCCTAAAAGCGGTCCGTAGGTATAAGAGGCAATGGTAAAAATCAAACTGACTACCGATGAGCTGTTCAATGCATTGATCACAACGATCACCAAAAACATTAGAATAGAAAATGCCACGTGTACGGTATGACGTTTTTTTACGGCGTCTTTCGCATTTACATTTTCTGCTTTCGCCATGCCTAAAAAGTCGACACAAAAGGATGTAGTTAAGGCTGTAAGTGCCGAGTCGGTTGTGGCAAAGGTTGCGGCCGTTAGACCCAGCATGAATATAATTGCGGGTACAGCACCCAGGTTATTTAAGGCAATTTCAGGGAACAATAAATCTGTTCTCGGTTTTCCGGTAATGTGATCTAATGGAATATCGATGCCGTTTTTCGCTGCAAAAATGTATAACAATGCACCCACGCTTAAAAAGAAAACATTCAGGATTACGAATACCCCTGTAAAAGTAAACATGTTTTTTTGTGCCTCTTTGATGGTGCCCATGCTCAGGTTTTTCTGCATCAGATCCTGATCTAAACCCGTCATGGCAATGGTAACGAAGATACCGCCGATAAACTGTTTGCTGAAATAAAATTTATTGGTCAAGAAATCATCCAGGAAGAATATTTTCGAATAACTGCTGGTTTTTATGGTTTCGAATGCCTGTGGAATATTAAAATTAAGACTATTGCAGATAAAATAAATAGTCAGAAAAACTGAAAGTACAAGGAAAAAAGTCTGCAGTGTATCGGTAATGATAATGGTTTTTAATCCGCCTTTAAAGGTGTACGACCAGATCAGGGCCAAGGAAATTAAAACCGTTAACCAGAACGGAACGCCATAATTATCGAATATAAAACGCTGTAAAACAATCACTACGAGGTATAACCTTGTTGCTGATCCGAGCGTGCGGCTCAATAAAAATATCGATGCTGCTGTTTTGTAACTGTAATGCCCCAACCGCTTTTCAATATAACTATAAATGGAGGTTAAATTCATCCGGTAATAGAGTGGAAGCAGGACTGTGGCGATGATGATAAAACCAACTGCATTACCCAGAACGAACTGGAAATATTGGAACTGGTTTCCACTGGGTGCACCAACTTCTCCGGGTACCGATATAAAAGTAACACCCGAAAGTGCGGTTCCTATCATGCCAAAGGCAACTAAATACCATTTAGAATTCCGGTTGGCGACAAAGAAAGTAGAATTATCGGATGATTTTTTTGAGGTTACGAACGAAATAATAATCAGCAGTAAAAAATAGCCGATCAGAAAACATAAGAGAATGGTTGGAGACATAGTTTTGTGTTAAGCTGATAAATGTAAAGAAAAGTATCAAACCAAGCAATATTCTTGAGCCGGAAGTCCGGAGTACGAAGTCGGAAGTCAAATAGCCTGATGAACTAATGACGAATGAACCAATGACTATTGAACCAATGAACCATTTTACCTATTTTTGCATTATGAATTTTTCATCCAAACTGCTCGAAGATGCGGTAAACGAATTCTCGAAACTTCCTGGTATAGGGCAAAAAACAGCTTTACGTTTAGTATTACATCTTTTAAACAAAGAGCAGGAAGAGGTAAACCAGTTTGGCAATACTTTTATAAAACTTAAAGAGCAGATTAAACATTGCAGCACCTGCCATAACATTTCCGATTACGTGGTGTGTGAGATCTGTACTTCGCCAAAACGCGATAAAGAAACCATTTGTGTGGTTGAAGATACCCGCGATGTAATGGCGATCGAAAATACCGGTCAGTATTTTGGGGTTTACCATGTTTTGGGCGGCTTAATCTCTCCGATGGATGGCGTAGGCCCTTCTGATCTGTTTATTGATGGATTAATAACCAGAATGGCAGCAGGGGGGATTAAAGAAGTGATTTTGGCCCTTAGTCCGAATATGGAGGGCGATACCACATTGTTTTACCTGTATAAAAGATTAAAGGAGTTTAATGTTCCGGTAACGACCATTGCACGGGGTATTGCTTTTGGCGGTGAGCTGGAATATACCGATGAAATTACGCTCGGCAGATCGATTGTAACCCGCGTACCTTACGAAACTGCAATGATGAAATAATGGTAAAGCACTTTTTAGCCAAATTATATTAATATAAAAATAAAAGCAGTATCCAGTCTTGATACTTGCTACTCAATACTTGCTACTATAGCTACTAAAAATGAACCTAAACAATAAAGTCATCATCATCACTGGTGCATCGAGCGGAATCGGAAAAGCCTGTGCGGAAGAATTTGCTAAGCGTGGTGCTAATTTGGTTTTAGCTGCCCGTCAATATGTAACCCTTTGCGAAATTACCGCCGATCTGGAGAAAAAATATAATATCAGGGCGGTAGCCGTTCAGGCCGATGTAAGTAAAGAGGCAGATTGCGAACTGATTATCAAACAAGCATTAGTATCTTTTCAAAAGATCGATATTCTGGTAAACAATGCCGGATTATCCATGCGTGCACTCTTTAACGATCTTGATTTATCGGTGCTTAAAAACCTGATGGATGTGAACTTTTGGGGGACGGTTTATTGTACCAAATATGCTTTGCCCGAGATTTTGAAAACCAAAGGTACTGTGGTTGGTGTATCATCAATTGCAGGTTTCCGCGGTTTGCCGGGCAGAACGGGTTATTCGGCCTCTAAATTTGCGATGAACGGTTTTATGGAGTCTTTGCGCACCGAATTGCTAAAAACCGGCGTAAATGTTTTATTGGCCTGTCCTGGTTTTACCGCATCCAACATCAGGGTAACCGCTTTATCAAAAGATGGTGCTGCTCATGGCGAAACCAGTATGGATGAAGGCAAAATGATGACATCAGAGGAAGTAGCCGGCATTATTGCCGACGGTATCGAAAAACGTAAACGTACCTTAATCATGACCGGACAAGGAAAATTAGCCGTTTGGATGAATAAACTCTTCCCGGCTTTTGTAGATAAAAAGGTTTTTGATCTGTTTGCGAAAGAAAAGAATCCGCTGATTAAGGCTTAAGGTAGAAGGTTTAAGGCCTAAGGTAAATAGAATAGCGTATTGCGGTTAGCGTTTGGCGTTTCGGTGGCACAGTTATGTTGGCAGTTTAAGCTAGATTAATTGTCAGTCTGAGCGGAGTCGAAGACCCAGTACAATTGTTTAGCGCCTAATCTTATATATTTTTATATTTTAGATAGAATAGAACCTGAAATAAATCTGATATCAGATCAAGGCTAGAGCGGTTGCGGTATAAAGATGAAGGGTTTAAACCGTAAGGCTAATAGCGTTAGTGGGTGTGCTTGGCGTCAATACAAATGTCTTTATACCTGATACTTTAATTGTCAGTCTGAGCGGAGTCGAAGACCCAGTACAATTGTTTAGCGCCTAGTCTTATATATTTTAGATAGAATAGAGCCTGAAATAAATCTGATATCGGATCCGGGCCAGAGCGGTTGCGGTATAAAGATGAAGGGTTTAAACCGTAAGGCTAATAGCGTTAGTGGGTGTGCTTGGCGTCAATACAAATGTCTTTATACCTGATACTTTCTACTTAATACTCGCTGCTAACAAATCCACCTTTACAACAATTTCGTTTATTAAGTGAAGCGTTAAATCTTTTTTATGTACAAATTCCTTGCTTTACTGATGCTCCTTTTTCAAACGATACTTTCTTCGGCCCAGGTAAAAAAGGCTAAAAATATCAATTATGCAGGCAATGCCGATGCAGCCAATACGCTGAATATTTTTTATAAAAACGACAGCATCAAAAATAAACCTGTTCTGATATTTATTCATGGCGGTTCGTGGAGCAGTGGCAAAAAAGAGACCTATTGGTGGTTAGGCAGAAACTTTGCGCGCAAGGGCGTGGTTACGGTAATCATCAACTATCGCTTGGCACCAAATGTTCAGTACGGAAAAATGGGCGATGACTGTGCTTCGGCAGTAAAATGGGTGGAAAAACACATCGCCGGATACACGGGGAGTGCGGAGAAGATTTTTATGATGGGGCACTCGGCTGGGGCACATCTTGCCGAACTGATTAACGCCGATCCTAAATATTTTAAAAAAAATGGTATTAAAAACCCGGTTAAAGGGGTAATCCTGAACGATCCTTTTGGATTAGATATGGAGGAATATTTAACCACAGCTGAAAAAGACCATTTTTACTTCGATTTCATCCGGACTTTTACCGATCAGCCTGCGGTTTGGAAAGCGGCTTCGCCACTGGATTATGTAAACAACATCAAAAACCCGCACCTGCTTTTTTATGGAAGCAAAACCTATGGTGCCATTAAATTGCAAACGCCAAGGTTATACGAGAAACTTAAAGCCAACAACGTCCCGGTAGAAATAAAAGAGATTGAAGGTAAAAGTCATGTTCCGATGATCAGCCAGATGATTTTTGGTGGGAATCAATTGTATCAGGATATTTTGGATTTTATACGAAAGACATCTTCGTAAGCATTGTCGACTTTCTTGCTTCTTGGCTATTAAAGTTGATAACGCTGAATCAGTTTTTAATTTCCTCTTATGAAGAGGTGCCTGAAAGGCGGGGTGGTTCTATTCATCGCACCTACCGAACCCACCTAAACCCGACAGCAGCGAAAATCCTTTTTGTTTGCAGCAGCCTTAAATGGCCTTTCATCTGCAGCCTATGAAACAGATCCTTCGTACTTCAGGATGACAGGACCACAAAAAGATTGCAGCGTATGGCGGGACTACCGCAACCGATTAGCAAGAAACCTGCTTTCCAAAAGAAATAAAAAGCTCTCCTAAAAAGGCGAAAAAACTTTTCAATAAGAAAGATCTTTACACCGTCCGCGTAATCTTATCCAGCTTACTATAATCCATTACCATTTTACCCTCCTCGTTATGGTAATACATTTTCTCAAACCTGGCATCCATTTCTATTTCTTCATCCTGATAGCTGGTCCGGGTATGAATGTGTTGCGAAAAAGTATCATCAAAAGCCTTAAGCATCACAAAAATTTCTACCTCGGCCTGCTGCAGCTCGGTTAACGATTTTTCATAAAACGGACTTTCCTCTGTAATGGGGTGTACCAAAGTCCAGTTTAAAGACAGGATGCCTATTTTATCGCGCTCCAGTGCCAGGGGATAAAATCGCCTGACGTGTTTGCCATCAACCGTTTCGTTGTACGACATTACCATCTGCACTTCAACCTCAATGAGCTGGTTACGGCGGAGATTTACCAGGCGGCACATTAAGCCATGGCCATTCTCGTAGGGGGCTATCACCATTTTTTTGCTGAAACTCACTTTAGAAGTAGGGCGGCTGAAGCGGCCGTACAATAAACCTGTAGCCAGTGCAAAAGCCAATAAACCCAGCATACTTTCGAAAGCAGCCAGGATACTCGTAATAAAACCCTGTGGCGAAATATGACCGTAACCCACGGTAGAAATGGTTTGGGCGGAGAAGAAAAAGGCATCAAAAAACTGATCGCGGAGGGTTACACCTTTAGCGCCTTCCAGGTTTTCGATTCCCACCACGTTGTATAAAACCGCAAATATGGTATTTACAATGAGGTAGGCTACAAGGATAACAAAGAAAAAGCGCGGCCAGCTCATGGTAACCAAACGGGTGTAGGTATCATCAAACTTAAACCAGGGCAGGCCTGTACGTTCGATATTTGCCGAACCATCGGGGTTGAGCATGCGCTGGTTTTTGGTTACAGGATTCGATCCGAAACCGAAATCATCATTAAACTGTACTTTTCTTTTAAAGAAAACCATATATTTTTAGAAAGATTTTGGAATATTAAAAAACTATATCAATATTTGCTTTATACAAACATGATAATTAAAAACTTAAATAACAATTGGTGGTGGCATAACGAAATTCGTTAGGCAAATTCTATTGTTATATATTTTAAAATATTTTAAACACAACGAAGAGGATTGCCCAAAAAGCAATCCTTTTTTTATGCAATTTTTTGAAAGATCGTCATGCTGTCCCGATTAATCGGGATCAGCAGCTATAATATAAGATTTATAAAATATTAAGTGGTTTGTGGAGACACAGACCACGGAGATAGAATGACGATAAGAGTTATACAAAACATGAAAAAAATATTAAACCATTTATTCGAGAACAAGAGTTTTAGCAGGGAAGAGGCAAAGAACATTTTAATCTCCATTTCGGAAGGCGCATTTAATTCTTCGCAGATTGCCGCTTTTATTACGGCTTATGCCATGCGTAATATTACCGTGCAAGAGCTGCAGGGTTTTCGCGATGCGATGCTTGATATGTGCGTTAAAGTAAACTTATCGGGTTACGAACTGATTGATCTTTGCGGTACCGGAGGTGATGGTAAAGATACTTTCAATATTTCTACCTTATCCTCATTTGTGGTGGCAGGTGCCGGTCATCATGTGGCAAAACATGGTAACTATGGTGTTTCTTCAGGCTGCGGTTCTTCTAACGTAATGGAATATTTAGGTTATACTTTTACCAATAATGAGGATACTTTAAGGCGTAATTTAGATGCCGCAGGGATCTGTTTTTTACATGCCCCGTTGTTTAATCCGGCGATGAAAATTGTGGCACCGATCCGTAAGGAACTGGGCGTGAAAACATTTTTCAATATGCTAGGCCCGATGGTTAACCCCGGACAGCCGAAATACCAGATGGTGGGGGTGTTCAGTTTGGAACTGGCCCGTTTATATGCTTATTTATACCAGGATACGGATAAAAATTATACCATTGTACATGCGTTGGAAGGTTACGACGAGGTTTCGTTAACCTGCGATGTGAAAACCTTCTCAAATAAAGGCGAACAGATTTTAACGCTTCAGGATATGGGTTTTGATAAGGTTGATACCTATGCCATTAAAGGTGGCGATACCGTAGAATCATCTGCCAAAATATTTATGGATGTATTAAATGGCGAAGCCACCGATGTACAGCACAACGTGGTATTGTGCAATTCGGCACTGGCCATTAAAACCATAAAACCTACGTTATCTTTTGCTGATTGTTTTTACGAAGCAGAAGAATCGTTAATGAGCAAAAAAGCACTTAACAGTTTCAAACAACTATTGGCATGTTAAAGTTAAAAGTTTGCGGCATGCGTTTGGCAGCCAATATTGCTGCGGTTGCCGAGCTGCAGCCAGATTACCTGGGTTTTATCTTTTATGAAAAATCGCCAAGGTTGATCAGCGACGTTTCTGCCGAATTGATCAAATACATTCCCGCTGAGATTAAAACAGTAGGGGTATTCGTAAATGAAGACCTTGAAAAAGTAAAAGATAAAGTAAACACATTGAAGCTAAAAGCTGTTCAGTTACATGGCAGCGAATCGCCCGAATATTGTGGAGCATTAAAATCAAGCTTTCCTGCCTTAGAAGTGATTAAAGCTTTCGGAATAGATGAAGATTTTGATTTTTCTGGTCTCGAGGCTTATTTAAATGTGGTGGATTACTTTCTGTTCGATACCAAAACCAAAACACATGGCGGATCGGGGAAAACATTCGATTGGTCTGTTTTAGACCGATATGCTTACGCCAAGCCCTACTTTTTAAGTGGCGGAATCGATTTAGAACATGTACCGGCCATAAAAGAAATAAATGATGAGCGCCTGTATGCCCTGGATATCAATAGCAGATTTGAAATTGAACCGGGTTTAAAGGATGCGGAGAAGATTAAAGAATTTATTAAAGAAATGAATAAATAGATTGTTATGCTGCGGTCTGGCCAGCGACAGATCGTCATTTCGAGCGCAGCCGAGAAATCTGCATTGTAAATATAGATCTCTCCATTCCGTTGCACTTCAGTCGAGATGACGACTTATCTCTGGCAGCTATCAATGTGACAAACGATTTGATAAAAATATTATGAAATACAAAGTAAACGAAAAAGGATATTATGGAGATTTTGGTGGTGCGTACATCCCCGAAATGCTTTATCCAAACGTAGAAGAATTGCGTCAAAACTATTTAAAGATTATTGATGATGCCGATTTTCAAAAGGAATTTCATCAATTGTTAAAAGATTATGTTGGCCGCCCTTCACCTTTATACCTGGCCAAAAGGTATTCAGAAAGATATGGTGCTAATATTTTCTTAAAAAGAGAAGATTTAAACCATACCGGTGCCCATAAGATCAACAATACCATCGGACAGATTTTACTGGCCGAAAAACTGGGTAAAAAAAGAATCATTGCCGAAACCGGCGCTGGTCAGCATGGTGTAGCTACCGCAACCGTATGCGCGCTGCGTAACCTCGAGTGCGTAATTTACATGGGCGAGGTAGATATCGAGCGCCAGGCACCTAACGTGGCCCGCATGAAAATGCTGGGTGCAAAGGTTGTTCCGGCAAGCTCCGGAAGTAAAACCCTAAAAGATGCCACTAATGAGGCGATGCGCGACTGGATCAATAATCCTGTTGATACACATTATATTATTGGTTCGGTAGTGGGTCCACACCCTTACCCTGATATGGTGGCCATTTTCCAATCGATTATCTCTGAGGAAACGAAAAAGCAGTTATTGGAGCAGACCGGTAGCGATCAACCTGATTATGTGTTGGCCTGCGTAGGTGGTGGCAGTAATGCCATGGGTATGTTCTACCATTTTATGGACGATGAAAATGTTAAACTCATTGCTGTTGAAGCAGCCGGAAAAGGAGTGTCGAGTGGGTTTTCTGCGGCAACCACTTATCTGGGTAAAGAAGGTGTTTTGCACGGTAGTAGAAGTATTTTAATGCAAACGCCAGATGGACAGGTTGTAGAACCACACTCGGTTTCGGCAGGCTTAGATTATCCGGGTATTGGCCCACAGCATGCACATTTGTTTAAAACCGGTCGTGGCCAATATGTTTCCATTACCGATGAAGAAAGTTTAGAAGCGGGTTTGCTTTGCACCCAATTGGAAGGAATTATTCCGGCCATCGAAAGCGCCCACGCCCTGGCTTACTTAGAAAAAATGGAATTTAAAGGTGGCGAAAACGTAGTGGTTTGCCTTTCAGGCCGTGGCGACAAGGATCTGGATACTTATATTAAATATTTTAATCTTTAAGATAGATTTGAGACAATAGATATGAGACATGAGACGATGGGCTTTCTGATAAGCAGCTAATCTCCAATCTCCTATCTCCAATCTCACATCTTATATCTCAAAAACATGAACCGAATTAAACAACTCTTCCAGGAGAAGAAAAATATATTATCAATTTATTATACTGCTGGTTATCCAAATACTGGCGATACCATTAAAATTGCCGAAGCACTGGAAAAATCAGGTGCAGACATGCTGGAGATAGGCTTCCCTTACTCAGATCCTGTTGCAGATGGACCAGTGATTCAGGCCAGCAGCAAACAATCGCTCGATCAGGGCATGACACTTAATCTGCTTTTCGAACAGTTGAAAGACTTGCGCAAGAAAGTTACCATTCCTGTTTTGTTAATGGGCTACGTAAACCCTGTTTTGCAGTTTGGTGTTGAAAAATTCTGCGAAGCTTGTGCCGAAGCAGGGGTAGATGGCTGTATCGTTCCCGATCTGCCGATGGTAGAATATGAGGAATTTTATAAAGATTGCTTCGAAAAACATAACCTGAGCAATGTATTTTTAATTACCCCTCAAACTGCTGAAGAACGGATCCATAAAATTGACGGGTTAACCAATGGGTTTATCTATTTGTTATCGTCATCAGCTACTACCGGTAAAAACCTCGAAGTGGGTAATACTACCGAGGCTTACTTCAGCAGGATTAAAAACCTGAATCTGAAGAATCCAACCATGATCGGTTTCGGGATCAGCGATAAACAAACTTTTGATAAGGCCTGTTCGTATGCCAATGGGGCAATTATCGGTACTGCTTTCGTTAAAGCCATTGCTGATGGGAATTTGGAAGAAAGTGTGAGTACGTTTATGAAGAAGTTTAAGGGTTAGTTTTTAAGCTCCTTCCATTGATCGTCATTTCGAGCGGAGTGCAACGCAGCCGAGAAATCTGTCTCGAGATAGATCTCTCCATTTCGCTGCGCTTCAGTCGAGATGACGACTCTTTTTAATTAAAATCTGTTTATGGTAGCACAAGCGATAAATCTGTTTGTAACCTAATCATTTTATAGATTTCTATTTTACTTTCTCTAGGTTAGTCATCCTGAAATTTTTTCAGTGTCTTTATTATAGTTTTTACCATATAAAGAATGTAAGAACACATTAGGTATAGCGCTTATATGTAACTTATATGCCTTATATGGTTCAGTCCTTCGACGGTTTTGTCTTGCTACATCGTCATCCTGAGCGGAGTCGAAGGATTTCCATTCCGTTTGCACTTAAGTCGAAATGATATTTTTTTCCTAAATTAGTGCCATTAAAATCTCTTTATAAAATATAACTCAAACAGAATTCAATTCTGACATTCCCTTATCGTTCTGATCAAGGGATAAACTATTATTTTCTAAATTTTATAAAGAACATCATGCAAGATTTAAAAATTGCTTTAATTGGTGCCACAGGTAAAGCTGGTGCTTATATTTTAAAAGCGTTACTGGCGCAAAAAATCAGGGTAAAAGCCCTCGTCAGAAATCCTGAAAAACTTCAAACCCGTCATGCTTCGCTGGAAATCGTAATTGGCGACGTAAAAGATGCCGAAACAGTACACGCGCTTATCGAAGGATGCGATATCGTAATTAGTGCGTTGGGTATGGGGCAGCCTGCCAGCGAAAAAACAATCTTTACGCAATCGACAGGTAATATTATCAAGACCATGCAGGCCTTTGATCTGAAACGTTACATCGTAATTACCGGGATTAATGTAGATACGCCTGCCGATGAAAAGGATGCTAAAACTCAATTTGCCACCAAATGGATGTACGATAACTATCCGGTTTCCACTGCAGATAAACAAAAGGAGTACGAGCACTTAACTGCAAGCAATCTCGATTGGACTTTAATCCGGTTGCCCATGATTATCCAAACCGACGAGCAAACGCCTGTAGGTACAAGTTTGGTTAATTGTAATGGAGAACAGATTAATGCGGCTAATTTAGCACAGTTTATTATTGAGCAGTTAGGGGAGAAGGCCTTTGTAAAACAGGCGCCTTTTATCTGGAATAATTAGGTTGTTACCACTAAGGCACAAAGACACCATGAAATTCGCTTTGTGTTCTTTGTGTCTTGGTGGTTAATCTTTTCTACGCTGCATCGTCATTCCCAACTTGATTGGGAATCGTAATGCCTTAGTATGGGTTTGTAGGTTGCATTAAGGTTCCCGCCTGCGCGGGAAAGACGACCCTTCTCAGCAATATTACTATAGATTATAGCGCTCGCATTAAGATTACTTTTAAGGATCTTTGTGGTAACTATTTATACGCTTCGTTTCACCCAATCCTCATAACTCATCTCAAATTTCACTTCACCTTTATTTACCATGCCTACTTTTTTCCAACCTTGCCGGCTATAAAATTCTTCAGCGCGGGTATTAGGCGATGTGCCCAGCCAAACCGGCTCATGCGTTTGATCGAAATACCAATCCACCATTAACCGGTGCAGTTCTTTGCCAATGCCTTTGCCTTCAAATTCCGGACGAAGGAATAGCGCCCAGATATTATGCTCCTTTAAATCTACTATGGAGAACCCAACTATTGCTCCACCTACTTCGCAAACCCATCCTTTGCCGCGTTGTGTAATAAATTCTTCGCAATCTTTGTCAGTAACCAGTGCCGGATCTGACAAAGTGTTCTCTTTTACCGTATGTCTGACAATTTGTATCGCAGCTATGTCAGTCGTTTTTGCTTCGCGGAAAATCATTTTTTATATTTTTTGAGAAAATTAATTTATTCGGAATGTGCTTTTAAACACTTTAATCGTTGATTATCAGCTGTAAAACTAAGTAATAAAATGTTTATGACAAATGCATGATTGTCAATTCTGGAATTGGTTCTACATTTGCTTAACGGTGTTAGATTATTTACACCTAATATTCCAGTCATGGGAAGTAAAGAAAGAATTCTACGTTTAAAAGATGAAACCAGAACCAAAATTCTGGATGCTGCCTTGAACATTGTGCAAACAGAGGGATGGCAGGCATTGAGCATGCGTAAAATTGCCGACCAGATTGAATATACTGCACCAATTATTTACGAATACTTTTCTAACAAAGATGGCATCTTACTGGAACTCACCAGAAGAGGATATTTAATGTTGGCGAAAGATATCCGAGAGGCCAGGGATAAACACGAATCTCCGGAAGATAAAATGGAAGCCATGTGGATTGCCTACTGGAACTTCGCCTTTACCCATAAAGAATTTTATCAATTGATGTACGGTGTGGATATGGTTTGTTGTACCGTTAAAAATTCAATGCCAGAGGCCGAAAACGTAGGTAGTATGTTGGGCGACGTAATTGAATCGTTATTTGAGAAGCAACCCGTTTCTGATGATGATATCTGCATGAAGTATTACACTTATTGGTCTATCATCCATGGTTTGATTTCCATTAACCTGGTTCGCCCGAATGGAAGAACAACAGACGAGTTAAACCAACAGATTTTAAAAGATGCCATCAAGGGCATTACATTATCTATTAATAGTTAATTTTTTTTACAACGTAATTTAACACTGTTAAATTATTATACACTCTAATTCCAATTAAATTTAATCATATGAAATCTCTACATCGCTTGTACCCTTTACTTAACACTGTTAAACAGTTTAATAGTATTAAGTTATTGTTAACAATTTCTCTTCTATCTATAATTCTGGTGAGTTGTAAGTCGTCTCCTGATCAGGCTGCAGCTGCACCACCGCCACCGGCTTTACCGGTAAGCGCGATTAGCTCGAGCACAGAAACCACGTTTATCGAGTACCCGGCCTCTATTCAAGGCGCTGTTGATATCGATGTACGTCCGCAGGTAAGTGGTTATTTACAAAGCGTTTTGGTTAATGAAGGTGCTTATGTAACTGCCGGTCAAACCCTGTTCAAAATTAACGAAAACCCTTACCGCGAGGCTTTAAACAATGCCAAAGCAAGTTTACATGCTGCAGAAGCGGCTATTTTAAACGCTCAATTGGAAGTTGATAAATTAACCCCACTTGTTCAGAATAAGGTGGTTTCTGATTTTCAGTTAAAAACAGCCAAAACGGCTTATAAAATTGCGCAGGCCAATGCCGAACAAGCCAGAGCCAGCGTTGCTTCGGCACAGATTAACTTAGGTTATACCAATGTTAAGGCTACCGTAAGCGGTTACATTGGCCGTATCCCTAAAAAACAGGGAAGTTTGGTTTCTCCAACTGATCAAACTGCATTAACGCAATTATCAGATATCCACGAAGTACATGTTTATTTCTCCCTTGCTGAAAACGACTTCAACAACTTTAACGCCAACTACCCGGGTAAAACCCCTGCCGACAGGATTAAACATTTACCGGCAGTAGAACTTTTACTGGCCGATAATTCTGCTTACCCGATTAAAGGCAAGATCGATATGATCGACGGTCAGTTTGATAAAAATACAGGTGCCATTACGCTTAGGGCCAGTTTCCCTAATGCAAGTGGTATTCTTCGCTCGGGTAATACCGGTAAGATCCGTTTAGGTTTACAGCACGATAATGCCATTCTGGTACCGCAGTCATCAACGGTAGAGATGCAGGATAAAGTATTTGTATTTACCGTAGGCGACAGCAGTAAGGTGAAAAAACAATCCATTACCATTGTGGGTAAGGCCGGCGAAAATTACCTGGTTAAAGACGGCGTAAAAGTTGGCGACCAGATCGTATTGAGCGGCGTTGATAAATTACAGGAAGGTATGGTGATCCAGCCACAAAAAGCAACAGATAAAGTAGCTGTTGCAAAAACAAAAAATTAATAAGACCTAAAATCTAAAAAGTCATGTTTCAGAAATTTATAGACAGGCCTGTACTTTCGACTGTTATTTCCATCTTATTGGTAATAGTTGGTATACTGGGCTTAACAAAGTTGCCCTTAGAGCGCTTTCCAAATATCGCACCTCCGTCGGTATTGGTAACTGCTGTGTACCCTGGGGCCAATGCCGAAACGATTTTACGTTCGGTAACTCCATCATTGGAGGAAGCAATTAATGGTGTAGAGAACATGACATACATGACCTCCAGCGCCAGTAACGACGGTACTTTGGCCATTACCGTTTACTTTCAACAGGGTACCAACCCCGACCAGGCAGCGGTTAATGTACAAAACCGGGTTTCGCAGGCTACCAGCCAATTACCTGCAGAGGTGGTACAATATGGTATAACCACTACCAAACAGCAAAACAGTTTTATCGGGGCTATCGGTGTTTACTCAGAAGATCCGAAAAAATACGATGCCGTTTTTGTAAATAACTATGCACAGATCAATATCATTCCCGAACTTAAACGTATCCCGGGTGTAGGTTCTGCCAGTGTATTTGGTGGTATTAAAGATTATTCAATGCGTATCTGGTTAAACCCAAGTCAGTTGGCCACTTACAAAATTACACCCAATGAAGTGATCACCGCCATTCAGGACAAAAACCTTGAAGCAGCGCCTGGTCGCTTTGGGGAAAGAAGCAGCGAAGCTTTTGAATATATCATTAAATATAAAGGTAAGCTTACCAAACCAGAGGAATATCAGAATATTGCGATCCGTTCAAATTCTGATGGTTCTATATTACGTTTAAAAGATGTGGCCCGTGTAGAATTGGGTGCTTATAGCTATGGTAGTGTAAACCGTTTAAACGGACATGATGGTATTACCATTGGAGTAATCCAGTTATCGGGCTCTAATGCCAACGAAATCCAGATTGCCATTGATAAATTGTTGGCAAAACTATCAAAAGATTTCCCGGCAGGTATTAAATATAATCAGTTTTACCGTACCAAAACCGATCTTGATGAATCCATTAACCAGGTGGAGCACACTTTGATAGAAGCCTTTTTACTGGTATTTATCGTGGTGTTTATCTTCCTTCAGGATTTCAGGTCTACCTTAATTCCGGCTATTGCCGTTCCGGTGGCAATTATCGGTACCTTCTTTTTTATGCAGTTATTCGGCTTCTCGGTTAACCTGTTAACCCTGTTTGCACTGGTGCTGGCCATTGGTATCGTGGTAGATGATGCGATCGTGGTGGTAGAAGCGGTGCACGCCAAAATGGAAGAAAATCCTTCGCTTAGTCCAAAGGCGGCTACTACCGAGGCCATGAATGAAATTACAGGGGCCATTATATCGATTACCCTGGTAATGGCGGCAGTATTTTTACCGGTTGGCTTTATGACCGGCTCTACAGGTATCTTCTACAAACAGTTCGCCTTAACCATGGCTATCGCCATCATTATTTCGGCTGTTAACGCCTTAACTTTAAGTCCTGCGCTTGCGGCCTTATTTTTAAAGAACAAACATGCCGAAGGTGGTCATAACGCGCCTAAAAAAGGTTTTGTAGAAAAGTTTTATGCAGGTTTTAACGGTGGTTTCAATTATATGACCAACCGTTATGTTGGCGGCTTAAAAGTGCTGATCCGTAACAAATGGATCAGTATGGGCGGACTTGCCTTAATCGTTTTGGTTACTATTTTCCTGGTAGGCAGAACAAAAACAGGTTTTATTCCTACAGAGGATCAGGGTTTCGTGGCGATCGCGGTTGCCAGTCCATCTGGAACATCATTGGCCAATACCAATAAAATATTAAAACAGGCCGAAGCAGAGTTGAGGGCGATGCCATCAGCAAGATTTGTGATGTCGTTGGCGGGTTATAACTTCTTAACCGCATCAAACAGTCCTTCAGCTGGTCAGATTTTCTTATTGTTAAAGCCAAATGAGGAGAGGGGCGAAGTAAAAAATATCGATGAGATCCAAAATATAGTTAGGGCTAAAATGGCAGCCATATCTGCCGGTACCTTCTTTGTATTCAGTTTTCCAACCGTACCAGGCTTTAGTAATGTGGAGGCCATGAACGTGATGTTACAGGATAAAACGAACGGCAGGCTGGATAAATTTAGTGGGGTAGCCAATAATTTTATCGGCAAGTTAATGACCAAACCGGCTATTGCTTATGCTTTTACATCCTATAAAGCAGATTATCCGCAGTTACAACTGGATGTTAACGACGAAAAAGCCGATCAGTTGGGCGTAAGCAAAAAAGACATCTTACAAACCATGCAGACTTATTTTGGTACTGCGCAGGCATCAGATTTTAACCGCTTTGGTAAATACTACCGTGTGGTGGTGCAGGCTGATGTGGCCGACAGAACCGATCCGGCTAGTATCGACCGTGTGTTTGTGAAAAACAAAAACGGCGAAAGTGTGCCCATCAGTACCCTGGTTAAATTAACCCGTGTATATGGTTCTGAAACGGCTTCGCGTTATAACCTGTTTAACTCTATCGAGGTAAATGCGATCCCTAAACCAGGCTTCAGTTCTGGTGATGCGATTAAAGCGATCGAAGAAACCGCCAGAGAACAATTGCCAACCGGTTATGCTTACGAATTCTCGGGACAAACACGTGAGGAGATTTCTTCAGGCGGACAGTCGACAGTGATATTCCTGCTTTGTTTGGTGTTTGTTTACTTCTTATTATCAGCACAGTACGAGAGTTATATCCTGCCATTGGCGGTAATTTTATCTATCCCTACAGGTGTATTCGGTGTGTTTGTGGTATTAGGCTTAACTGGTATCGAAAATAACATTTATGTACAGGTAGCGCTGATTATGCTTATAGGTTTGCTGGCTAAAAACGCCATCCTGATTGTGGAGTTTGCGGTGCAGCGACGAAAGGCAGGACTCAGTTTGGTTGATTCGGCTATAGAAGCAGCAAGATTAAGGATCAGACCGATCATTATGACCTCACTGGCCTTTGTGTTTGGTTTGTTCCCGATGAGTATTGCAACAGGTCCATCGGCACAGGGTAACCACTCCATCAGTATCGGTGCAGCAGGTGGTATGGTATCGGGTGTAATATTAGGTTTGTTCATTATTCCGGTACTCTTTGTCATCTTCCAGGCTTTACAGGAAAAAATATCAAAAAAATCAAGAAATGAGGTTGTTCACCACCATGGAGAACCTGTAAATAATAATCATGTAGTTTATGAAACGGTTTAATATCATTACCATCCTGCTCCTTGCTTTAATCTGGAGCGGATGTTCGGTTTCGAAAGATACAGCCCTGCCCAATATTGCGCCAGGCTTGTTCAGAAATTCATTGCCTAAAGATTCTTCGAGTGTTGGCACTATGCCATTGAAGAGTTTTATCAACGACCTTACTGTTCAAAATTTAATTGATACAGCTTTGGTTAAAAATTACGATATGCAGATTGCATTGAAAAATATCGATGCAGCCGAAGTATTGTTTAAACAATCAAAATTGGGTTATTTACCTGAATTGAAATTGCAGGTATCGGCAAATTCGAGCCGCCCGAGCGATAACAGTTTAAATGGTTTAAGCCTTAACCAGTTTACAGGTTCCACACACATCGAAGATTACAATGCCAACCTGGGTTTGGTTTGGGAAGCCGATATCTGGGGCAAAATCCGCAATCAAAAAGCTGGCGCTTTAGCCAGTTTTTTGCAGACAGAAGAGGCACGTAAAGCTGTTCAAACGCGTTTGGTGGCCAATGTTGCGCAAGGTTATTACAACCTGTTAATGCTTGATGCGCAATTGGAAATCGCGAAAAAGAACTTAAAACTGAACGACAGCACATTAAGGATTATCAATTTACAGTTCGATGCCGGGCAGGTAACTTCATTGGCGATACAGCAAGCGCAGGCACAGCAGTTAAATGCGGCACAATTGATCCCCCGTTTGGAGCAGAACGTAACCTTACAGGAAAATGCTTTAAGTGTATTGATTGGTACTTTGCCAAAAACCATTAACCGCGAGAGCCGTTTGGATAAAATGAATATTCCGCAGGATTTAAACGCAGGTTTTCCTTCTTCGATGTTAAGCCGCAGGCCTGATATTAAAAGTGCTGAACTGGCGCTTACCATTGCCAATGCAAAGGTGGGTGTAGCGAAAGCCAGTTTATATCCATCGCTGGTGATTACCGCAAGCGGAGGTATTAACTCTTTTAAAGCCAGCAACTGGTTTAATGTACCGGCATCGTTGTTCGGTTTGGTTGGAGCAGGCATCACCCAGCCGATTTTTCAACGTGGACAGTTAAAAAGCAATTTAGAGCTGGCTAAAATCGACCGTGAGAAATCGGTGATCCAGTTCCGTCAGTCGGTATTAAATGCTGTTGGCGAAGTGTCTGATGAGTTAACGAAAGTAGAGAAGTTAAAAACACAATACAGCATTGCTGAAAAAAGGGCGCAGACTTTACAACAGGCCTCAAGAAATGCGAGTTTGTTGTTTAAAAGTGGTATGGCCAATTATTTAGAGGTGATTACCGCACAGGGCAATTTATTGCAGAGCGAACTGGAGTTAACTACGATTAAAACAGAGCAGTTAAATGCAGTTGTTGGTTTGTACCGTTCGTTAGGCGGCGGCTGGAATTAATTTGTAAAATACTATAGCTAAGCCTATAACATCTTAAAGGTTTTATAGGCTTGTGTATAAATTTAGGCACTAAGAGCGCGATGTTCTTGGTGCTTTTTTGTGGTTAATAAGGTTTTTTATGGCGCTCGCTATTTCCCCCTTTGGAGGGGGGAGCGATGGTAGTGTTGTGACAGGGGGAGGAGCTGATTTTTTAACCATATAAGAAATGTAAGAACATTTTAGGCGCAGAGCTTATATGATCCTTAAATTTCTTATATGGTTATTTTTTTGGAAAGCAGGTTTTGTGCTAGTCGGTTCCGATAGTCCCGCTGTCCGTTTTATCCTGATGAAGGATCAGGATGCCCACTACCATCGGGTTTAGTTTACTTGGGGAGGTGCATCGTCATCTCGACCGTAGCGTTCCGAAGGAACTCCTTTGGAGGAGAGATCTTTGAACTTTCTAATACGGTCGTCATCCGATAGCTATCGGATCCCGCTCAGGCGGGAATCTTAATGCGTTAGTTATTCTTTGCCCTTTGCTCAGCCTTGCCTCGGTTCGCCGCCACCGAAGGGCTCTTTCTTTTGGCTTGGCCCAAAAGAAACAAAAACCCAAGGCTTGCATCCTTTCTTGTAAAAACCTACGGAAACCTTAATTGCAGCAGTATCTAGGCTTTCATCCCTACTTGTCCCAGCGCTCCCGCTTGATCCCGCCTTGGTCTGTGGGGTAATGATGGGGAGTGTACAGATTTCCGTGCTTTTTCCTGCGAAAATCTGCCAGGCCGTATAGCAGGGTGCAGATAGCAGGGAGAATAGCAGGCATCCATAGATTTATTCCTCTGAAACGGTGAGGGGCACGCTGGGTCGTCATCTCGACCGCAGTGGAGAGATCTTTGAACTTTTCACAAACATAGTTCGTCATTCCCGCGCAGGCGGGAACCACGAAGTGCTCAGCGAAGCTAATCTTAAAGCGGTCGCTACTCTTTGCCTTTGTAGGTGCTTTAGTTAACCCCCAAGTCACAAAAACACTAAGATAACCTTGCAAAGCTTTGTGTGCTTGGTGTCTTTGTGGTTATATATTATTGCCATGGGGGCTAGTAGTTGACGGCTCTATGTTTGCATTTAACAACATTATACTTGCAGTTGGTAGGTTTATGCTTGCCGATGACAGAATTGTTAGCGCAATTAATAGTTCTGAACCTGCAGCCGCTAGTTCTAAACTTTCAGTTAACAACATTATACTTGCAGTGCGTAGGTTTATGCCTGCAGTTAACAGTTCTATCAGCGCAGTTAACAACTTTATACTAGCAGTTGGCAGGTTTATACTTGCAGTTGATGGTTTTACCAACGCAGTTAACAACTTTATCGGAGAGGGAGGTAACTTTATGAGCGAAGTAGGCAGCTTTTAGTTTGCAGTTAAGCACAATATAAATGCTTTAACAGTTTGCAGGATGTCTTTTAAATAAAAACAGCAACCGGGTTGCTGTTTTAAAATGTACATTGGGATGGGATGATTTTTTTCATGATAGGCTAAATTTTTATCGTTTTAAACGGGATGCCTGAAATTTGTTTGTACTGCGGGGTACTTACGCCAAACACCGATTTGCTGTAGTTCTTGGCATCTAAAGCCAGCGCTACTATACCCGTGTTAGCATCATATAGAATCTTATTGCGGTTAAGGCGAAGGGTACTCAACTCGGATGTTTTTGATACCACATCGCGATTTTTCTGCAATAAATCATTGTAAAGGGTGATAAGGGTGGCCTGCTGCAGCTCTACTTCGTTGGGTGCATAGCTTGGGATGGTAGCTAACAATTTGATCTGTTTATCGAAGGTATCGAGCTGGCTATCGAAACTTTGTTGCGAGGCCGATACCTGGTTAACAACGGTGCCGATTGCCGCCAGCTTCTGTTTTTCTTCTTCTGTTAACTTTACCGATGCCCTTTGGCCCTGAATTTTGCGGTTGTGGGTAATGGCATTATCAATTACCTGCTGTGCTACATCGCTTGCTTTTATCGCATTTACTATTCGGGTACTCAGCTTTTTTAAAGGCTGAAAGGCCAGATCGCGGGCAGCAATGGCATTGCTATTTTTGGCCGCCAGATCGTGTACCTGCTCGCTAATGGTTCGGGCTGCGGCCACTTTCTCATTTAAACTGCTTAACTGGATGTTTACGTTGCTGGGGTTGTAAACGGCGCCGTAGCCTGTTAAATAAGCAATTAGGGTTTCGAAATTGGCTACGTTTTTGGCGTGGCCGGTGTCATTTGTTTTAGACATAGATTAATGATTAAAAAGTAAATGGATATAATTAATTAGTTGTAAGATAGTATTATTTTCTTTACAACTAAAAAGATAGGTTGATTTTTTTTGAAGAGGTACGGGAAACCGTATGGGATGATGAATGGAATTGGAGAGGTTTGGCTAAATAAATTTAAAACCAAATCTTATGGCCAGTTACAGATTAAATTTGAACCAACAAGCCAATGGCGATTACGAGGTTCATAAGGATGATTGCAGGTATTATCCTTCACAAAATTATGATTACTTAGGGGTGTTTAGTTCTTGTGAACCAGCAGTTGCGGAAGCGAAAAGAAAGCATGCTTACAAACAGATTAATGGTTGTATCCATTGTTCGGAGCCATGCCATACCACTTAATCGGGATGTAATTTTAAAAGCACGGTAGCTGAAAGGTTGCTGTGCTTTGGTTATCTGAAAAAATAAATTGAAATGTAAATAATTATTGCAATTTTTGGTACATCTCAATTTAAATAACGCTATAAATGATATCTCATAAATTCTCTAATTCCCTTTCAGGAATCTGCAAAGTCCTGTTTTTTGCTGCCTATTTTCAATTTGAGTGATAAAATTTTTTTAGGCATTCATTAACCTTCATTCAATTTCAATGAAAAATAAATTTATAGAAAATGAACTTTGGTACCTAAGTCTTACCGGAGCTTTTCAACGTAACAGTGTTTACGCAGTAAACATTGACGATAAAAACGGGAAGAAAAAGGAGGCTTTTAAGAAAATGCTTAAAGAAAATATCGTTGATATAACACAACGATACGATGTGTTTATTTCGGATGAAGATCATGTAGGTAATATTTTAGAAATTATTGCACTCAACAAAGATGAGATACTTAAAGAAGGCAAGCTAACTTTTGGCACAGCACAGAAATTATTGAATTTGTATCTGAAATATATGTGGTGTACCGATCGATTGGCTCATATTCCACCACATTGTCCTGTAGACAGTATTATTCTGCAAAATTCGAAAAAATACAAATACGATAGTTGGACACAATTGGATTGTGAGGATAAGTATATGCTTTACATTGCCGATTTAAGGGAACGAGCAAATGAAGTGAATTTAAATTTAGCCGAATGGGAACTAAGTGTTTTTAACCGAAGGGCAGAAAAAAATATCATTTAATGGAAATTGATTATCGCGAATTCCAAAATTTATTTGGACAAGTAAACGCCCTTATTTCAAAATATAAGAAAGTTAATGAGCTGACTGGTGAAAATTTTAATGTTTTTAAAATTCTAAAATTAGAATCGTCTGAAGTGCGTATGCATTCTGCCTTTATTGCTGAGCTGTTAAATCCCAAAGGTAGTCATGGCCAAAAAGATGTGTTTTTAAAGCTTTTTGTAAAATCATTTTGTTTTAAAGGAGTAGAAATTGATACAGGAAGCTGTAATGTTGAAATTGAAAAACACGTAGGATTTATAAATGATGATAGGACCGAAGGAGGTAGGATTGATATCTTTATTAGTGATAACCGAAACAATCATATTATCATAGAAAATAAAATTTATGCAGGGGATCAGTATAATCAACTCGTGCGATACCATCAACATTCTGAACACGCAAATATTTTGTATCTTACTTTAGACGGTGGTGAACCTAATAAAAATAGTTATGGCATACTTAAAGATGGAGAACATTTTAGATGCATTTCATATAAAAATAACATTATTGAATGGTTAGAAGAGTGCCGGAAAGAATGTGCGGTACTTCCAATTATTCGAGAATCCATAACCCAATACATTAATTTAATAAAATACCTAACTAACCAAACGCTCAATCATACCATGCAAGAGGAACTTTCCGAAATCATTAAGAATAATTTAGAAGCATCTATTGCCATACATGCCAATATTGATAAGGCTCTTGACAAAATTTCTATGGAATTTGGAAAGGATTTAGAACAGGAATTTGAAAAGAGAAATTTGAATTGTTATTACAGTATTAATTTTAAGGAACGTTATAATGGAATATGGATTTCAAGGCCAGAGTGGAAATATATCAACATTGGTTTTCAATTTCAAAGTTATGATAAAGATATGATCTATGGTTTTTGTTGCAAAGAACATCCAAGAGACCATCCAATTCCAGACGAATTAAGAAAGAAACTTAAAGCATTACCATATAACAGCAAAAAGAATAATGACTGGTGGAGCTGGTTTAATGATGTTGAGCCGTCTTTTAAAAACTGGCACGATTTCAACACCTGGAAAAAAGTAATTGACGGAAGGATGAAGAGTATGATTATTGAGAAAACTAATTTTCTTTTAGAGTTAGTTAAAGGCATAGAGATTTTATGATACAGTACAGTCAGTGGTTACCAATCTTTGTTGTATTTATTGCAGGTTTTTTTGCATTACACCAAATAAGATCTAATAACATTACTAACGCTAGAATAAAATGGCTAGATAACCTGAAGCTATCTGTAGCAGATTTTTTTTCTGAAGCAACTGGGCTATTGATGAAGGAGGGCGTTGCGAGAGCAATAAATTTAAGACGCCAAAATGAACCTAATAAGGAGCAGCATCAATTAGACTATGACAAAATGAATCATAGCGTAATGGAGCATTTACAAGCTATAGAGCTGAAATATAGTCTACTGAAATTGAATCTTAATCCGAAAGAAAAGCTTCATGTAAATTTTGAAAAATTATTAGAATCTTTCATGGATTTAATAAATAAAATCCCCGATATATCTGACAATGAATTTCGTTCCTTACTCCATGAAATAACGATCTGCAACAGTAAACTTATTGAGATTTCCAGATACGTTATTAAATTAGAATGGGAGAGAACTAAAAGATCTTATCTAAGTCGACTATATTACAAAAATCTTGGTAAAGGGCGTAAATTAATGAATGAGGGAATAGACATAACTCTATAGTGCCAACACTGATTCCCGGATTTACCATTAATTAAACGCTTTATTTGGAACAATATCTATGTATGAATAGATATTTAATTACTTTTAATGCTTTAAAATATAATATATAGATAAGACCTAATGAGCTTCAACAAAGTACTGGAAAAATACCGTAAGATTTCATTCTCTGAAAAGGATAAGGGGGAAAGATTTGAGAGATTAATGAAAGCGTATCTTCTTACTGACCCTAAGTACGCTTATAAGTTTAAGAAGATCTGGCTTTGGGAAGAGTTTCCGGGTAGAAAGGACTTAGGAGGTGGAGATACAGGAATTGATTTAGTTGCATTAACTAATGAAGGAGATTATTGGGCTATTCAATGTAAATGTTTTCAAGCAACTTCTACTATTGATAAACCAGCAGTTGATAGCTTTTTATCGACTTCAAGTAGACATTTTAAAGGTGAAGATTTAAAAACATATTCATTCTCTAACAGACTCTGGATTTCAACAACGAACAAGTGGGGTACTAATGCACAAGAAGCTATCAAAAACCAAAACCCACCAGTTTCGAGAATAAACCTATTCAATCTTATTGAAGCACCATTAGATTGGTTGAAATTAGACGAAGGCATTACTGGAGAGGTTGCCAGAAATAGTAAGAAAACCTTAATGGCTCACCAAACGGAGTCACTAATAAAAACAAATGAGCATTTTAAAACTAATGATAGGGGCAAACTTATCATGGCTTGTGGTACAGGTAAAACATTTAATTCACTTCGTATTGCGGAAAATGAAACAAAAGGTAAAGGTTTAATTCTGTTTTTAGTTCCATCAATAGCTTTACTAGGCCAAACATTAAATGAATGGTATGCAGATGCATTAGAACCTATTAATGCAATATGTATTTGCTCAGATCCAGAAATAACAAAAAACAGGAAGCAACTAGAAGATATTGATACCTCTTCTGTAGTCGATTTAGCATTCCCAGCTTCAACAAATGTTGAAAGCATTTTACATCAATTCAAAGGTTTAGAAACAAAATCAAACGATGGCTTAACTGTTGTTTTTTCGACCTATCAATCTATTGAAGTAATTGCCAAAGCACAAAAGGCATTAGAGAAAGAAAATCCAAAATATGCTCAGTTTGATTTGATTATTTGCGATGAAGCGCATCGTACAACGGGAGTTTCTTTAGCTGGTGAAGATGAATCATCTTTTACCAAAGTACATAACAACGATTTCATAAAGGCTAAAAAACGTTTATACATGACGGCCACACCTCGTTTATATGATGCAAATACTCAAAGTAAAGCGGCGCAGGTAGAAGCAACTTTATGGTCTATGGACGATGAATCTATGTACGGTAAAGAAATTTATCGCATTGGATTTGGAGAAGCTGTTGAAAAAGAGTTGTTAACAGATTACAAAGTTCTCATTCTTACTCTTAATGAGAATGATGTGCCTCCAGCTGTCCAAAAAATGATAATGGACAAAGAAAGCGAAATTAATACTGATGATGCATCTAAACTTATAGGATGTATTAATGCCTTATCAAAACAAGTTCTTGGGGATCTTGGTCTGATAAAAGAAACTGATCCGGAACCAATGAGAAGGGCAGTTGCCTTTTGTCAGAGCATTAAGGCTTCACAAAAAATTACAAATACTTTCAACGTTGGTTCAGAAAATTATATATCTGAGCTTCCAATAGAAAAGCAAGATACAATGCAAATGGTGGCTTCAAGACATATTGATGGCACAATGAACGCTACTGAAAGAAACGAATTGTTGTCTTGGTTAAAGGATGAACCTGATGAAAGAGAGTGTAGGGTCCTAACCAATGTTCGATGTTTAAGTGAAGGTGTCGACGTACCTTCTTTGGATGCCGTTTTGTTTTTAGCTGCCCGCAATTCACAGGTAGATGTTGTTCAATCGGTTGGTAGGGTAATGCGTAAATCGCCAGGGAAGAAATATGGATATATCATTATTCCGATTGTCGTACCTTCAGATGTTGAAGCTGATAAAGCTTTAGACGATAATGAAAGATATAAGGTAGTTTGGACAGTGTTAAATGCATTAAGGGCTCATGACGACAGATTTAATGCAACAGTAAATAAAATAGAATTAAATAAAAGTAGGCCAGAACAAATTTTAGTAGGTAGGCCAGAAATTTCATTCGACAAAGATGGAAATCCAATTTATCCAACAGATAATGATAATGGTGCAGCATCAAAAAATATTAGTGAACAGATATCTCTTCAATTCGAACAGCTACAAAATGTTGTGTTTGCAAAAATGGTTCAAAAAGTTGGAGAAAGAGGTTATTGGGAGCAATGGGCGAAATCTGTGGCTGATATTGCAACAAAACAAACCCTAAGGATAACTAAATTAATAGCAGAGGACGAGAAACACCAAAAAGCATTTGATGAATTTTTAAAAGGATTACATAAAAATATAAATCCATCAATTTCTCAAAATGAAGCAATAGAAATGCTTTCACAACACATCATCACCAAACCAGTTTTTGATGCGCTTTTTGAAAATTATTCTTTTGTTCAAAACAATCCAATGAGCCAGTCTATGCAAAAGATGCTGGATTTGTTAGAAGATGGGAGTTTTGAAAAAGAAACTGAAACACTACAAAAGTTTTATGAAAGTGTAAAACGAAAGGCTTCAGGTATTGACAACGCAGAAGGTAAACAAAGAATTATCGTAGATCTTTATGATAAATTTTTCAAAACTGCTTTCCCTAAAATGGTTGAGAAGTTAGGTATAGTTTATACGCCTATTGAAGTTGTTGATTTTATTATCCAATCTGTTAATGACATCCTAATTAAAGAATTTGGCAGAACAATATCGGATGAGAATGTACACATATTAGACCCTTTTACTGGTACAGGTACATTTATTACACGTTTACTTCAAAGCGGCTTGATCAATAAAGAAGATTTACTACGCAAATACACAGACGAGATTCATTGTAACGAAATTGTGTTATTAGCTTATTATATTGCAGCAGTTAATATTGAAAATGCCTTTCATGATTTAATAGATAAAGACGCAGATTATGTGGCTTTTGAAGGAATTTGTTTAACCGATACGTTTCAACTGGCTGAAAGTAAAGATGCCGATAAACTTTTTTCTGAAATGTTTCCTCAAAATAGCAAACGGGTACAACGACAACAGAAAGCACCACTACGTATCATAATAGGCAATCCTCCATATTCAATTGGTCAAAAATCGGCTAATGATAATGCACAAAATCAATCGTATCCTACTTTAGACGGGCGCATCGCGCAAACTTACGCAAAACAATCAAAAGCAGGATTAAACAAGTCGTTATATGATGCCTATATTAAAGCTTTTAGATGGAGTTCCGATAGACTAGATAAAACAGGAGGGATAATTTGTTTTGTATCTAATGGTGCTTGGTTAGATGGTAATAGTACAGATGGCTTTCGCAAAGCATTAGAAACGGAATTTACATCTATCTATGTTTTTAATTTAAGAGGCAATCAACGAACCAGCGGAGAATTAAGCCGGAAAGAAGGTGGTAAAATTTTCGGAAGTGGTTCGAGGACACCTATTTCTATCACATTATTAGTTAAAAATCCAGAGGTAAAAACTGAAAAAGCTCTGATTAATTATCATGACATAGGTGATTACTTAGACCAAAAAGAAAAACTAAAAATTATTAGAGAATTTAAATCTTTTGCAAATGAAGCACTGCCACTAAAAAAACTAAAGCCAAATGAACATGGTGACTGGCTATCTATGCGTAATGATGCATTCAACACCTATATACCATTAGCTCCTGAGAAAACATTTGCTCAAAATTCGCAATCATTTTTTATTACAAATTCTAGTGGATTAGCTACATCGAGAGACGCTTGGTGTTATAACTATTCCAAAGCGTTGGTTGCGTCAAACATAAGTAGATCGCTAATATTTTTCAATAACCAAGCTCAGGAATTTTTAGCCCAAAAACGAATTAATCCGAACTTAAAGGTTGAAGATTTTATTGACATGGATTCCACTAAAATAAGTTGGGATAGACAACAAAAAAAGGATATTGAAAGAACAAAGACATATACATTTGATGAAATTTCAATAGTTAAAGGTTTGTATAGACCTTATCAAAAACAGTGGGTGTATTTTAACAGGCAATTCAATAATTGTGTCTATCAACTCCCTAAGTTGATGCCAAATAAAGATTTTAAAAACTTAGTAATTATTGTAACTGGGGTTGGTGCAGGAAAACCTTTTTCATCATTGATCACAGACTTATTACCAAATTATCATTCATTAGATACCGATGTCTGTTTTCCACTTTATTATTATGAAGAAAATAACAGTAGACAAAAAGGCTTATTTGATAACAATCACGCAGAAGATTATAGCAGAAGAGACGGCGTAAGTGATTTTATTTTTGAGAGGGCAAAAAAACAGTACGGTAAAAATATAATTAAAGAAGATATTTTTTATTATGTATATGGCTTATTACACTCTAAAGAATATAGGGAAGCATTTGCTAATGATTTAAAGAAAGTTTTGCCGCGTTTGCCATTAGTCGATGATGTAAGGGATTTTTGGAAATTAAGTAAGGCAGGTAAAGCATTGGCAGACTTACATTTGAATTATGAAGCTCTCGAATCTCTTGCGGATGTTAAGGTTAGTGGTGATGATGGGGACTTTTATACCGTTGAAAAACTTCGATTCCCCAAGAAAGACAAAAAGGATACTATCATTTATAATAGTAAAATAACTATTTCACATATCCCTGCCAAGGCTTATGAATATGTGGTGAACGGTAAAAGTGCAATAGAGTGGGTAATGGAACGCTATCAGGTTACAATACATAAAGATAGTGGCATTACTAATAACCCAAATGATTGGGCTGAAGAACACAATCAACCACGATATATTTTTAATTTGCTCTTAAGCATTATAAGCGTAAGTGTAAAAACGGTAGATATTGTGGAGGGCTTACCTAAAATCAATTTTATAGGTCGGGATATTGTAGAAATTGAACCAAATGATATATATTTAAAACCAAATGAAGAATTAATGAAAAGCTATACGCTACATGACCCAATCTATAATATCCAAGATGTTGTACAAATTTTGCGGTTAGGTAAAAGTAAAATAGTTAGATGGTTTGATGAACTACATAATAGTGACTACCAATATCCTGGAATATCTTATGTAGATTTCGGGGGCAAAAAAGAGTTAAGAATAAGCTTTCACGGGCTAATTGAATTAGCAGCAATAAAAGATCTAAGGGAAAATAACATCCCATTAAAAGATATAGTTAAAGCTAGGACTGAACTAATAGAAAGATATAAAGTTGATTATCCTTTCGCCTCAGAAAAAGTATTGTCATGCATTAATAAGGCTGGTAAAAAGTTAGTTTTAGATGATGGGTATGTTTTAGATTTAGGAGGTACAAAACAATTGAATTTAGACTTTATTAAAGATTTGTTTAAAAAGATTGAATTTGAAAAAGGATTGGCTTCAAGACTTTATCCTATGTCGAATACCAAGAATATTGTGGTAGATCCAACGGAGGCTGGGGGAAAAGCGTTTATTGCAGGTTCAGACGGTACATGGGTAGAAATGATTGTTTCTGTTTATAAAGCTTATCAGGATATTGATCGAGTAACAAAAGAATATGATGTGACTAGTAAGGATGTAGAAGACTCTCTTAAATATTACGAAATTCTTCAGAATTAATATGAGGTTATATATAGATGCAAATATTCCTAAATCTGTTTTTAATGCTATAAATAGCCTTCAAGAAATTCAATTTCCACAGAAATACAAAGTCGTACGAGGAAAGTGGTTGGAAGAATATAATACAGAGAACACGGCAGTTTTTCTTATTGATTTAAATACTAAAGGTACAAATCCAACAATAGATTTGCATCTTAGAGATGGTTTCAAGGTAGTTGCTTATAAAAAGCCAGCGAATGAGGCATTTAATCCATACGAGTGCGCACTAACTTTTTTAGGATATTGGAGGAGAATTTTATCTGATATTGAAGAAAATAAAAATACAGTTTTAATATCGTTTAGAAATAATGGCAAATATTATTTAAAAAACATCTAATTATAGGGTCTATTCTATATTATCCTCTTTTCTCGTAATTCGTTTATAATGGGCGTAGTCCTATCATATATGGTTTGGTAATATTTAATACCGTTCATGAAGTTTAAGAATTGTGTGTCTTGGAGTTCTTTTCTTATTTCAATGATTAAATTTTCCAACTTATCAAAGTTCCATTTATCCTTTGAAGGATGGATCGAAATAGAAGGATAACCACCCTCAAAAATTACCACATCTTTAAAGGAATGCAAAATTTTTCCAAAAATATAGCCAGGTATTATCATTCCCTGATTTAGATCAGGGAACATAAATGGATACTTTCTGAAATATGCAAATTGATCAATAAGACTATTAGCTACTGCTATCATGCCAATCCGAACCTCATCAGCATGGTTATTATTTTCTTCTAATGAAACCTCAATTTTCGAATGCTCGGATTTAGCTACTTCTAATTCTTTTGCCGCTTTATCGTATTCTTCTCCTGTAATGTTGTCTTCTTTGAAAAGATAAACTCGATATTCAATTGCTTTTACTTCTAATGTAAGATCAAAATATTTTGAAGGAGTTGACATGGCTATATTCTATAAATGATGGTATGTAAATATTATTTATTCTTCAAAATCTCTACTTTCTCTCTTTCACTGGTCAATAATCTTTCGTACAAGTCTACAATTTTTTCAATCGTATTAAATGTGGGCTGATAGTTTAATGAGCTGGCAATTAATGTTGAATTGTCGCTACTGGTAATTGTAGTACTTTCGCTTATCTATCCAAAGCGGGAATCGTTCCTCTTTGGAAAGAACTATCTTTTTTGTTTCCTACTTTTAGCTGCTAATGCTTCTTGCTCTGCAATAGTGTTTAGCTTAACTCCTTTATAAATCGTCTTGGCCATATCGCCAGGCTCAACATCTAGTGCAAGCGCTATCAAGTATAGTTCTTCTCCAGAAAGCTTAGTGCTCGCGTCATTGCTTAGTAGACTTAAGCGCGACTCAGTAATACCCGTCTTTCTGTAAATTTCTGCTTTGTTAGCCGATTTCAAAATTAAGTATTTTCCAAGTTCTGTAAGCTCCGACTTCTTTTTCACGCTGATCGTTTTTTGATAAACATACCATGTGAAAATTATACTTAATAATTTTTGTATTTTTCATTTGATTATTTAAAGAATACTTTAGAATATCTAAACTTTTATTGTTATATTCGTATATAAATTAGGTGTTAATAAAGAGTCTCGGCTACCAAATTCTCACAGTAAACAGCCAACGAGACAATAGATTAATGCCTATGGTGATATTTTGCGTAATTTAGTGCGCACTATAGCATCATGGGCTCTATTGTAATTCCGTTGGCAAGGCCGTGAGAAGCCCGGTAGATGGTATTTAGAGCCCAGCTATAGTGTTTCTTCATACCGCAAGACTCGTAAAATCATACGAGTATGAAAGCTAAATCCATTACCATTGCAGGGAAACCGCTTTCGCGGTTTTATCAACTGCCTTTTGAAAAGGGGAGCAGGGTGTTAAGGTTAGCGGTGCTGGATCAGATTGCTAGCGCATTGCACAGCACATTTAGTGTAGGTAAAAAGCCTGATCTGCCAGTTATACAATCACTTTCTTTCGATCAGGGTTTGTTAACCGTTCATGTTAAATTGGGAGGGGAAGAAGCAAGGGTTTACATTGGGGTGGAATACGATTGCCTGTTGGTGAGTTGTAGTATTGATACGGATGAAAGTTACCTTGGGCGTTACGCTTACCTTACTTTGCGGGCCATGATGCGGAGTGGTTACTGCGATTTTCAGGAATATTACTGGCCCGAATGTTTTGCTTTGGGGAACAAGCGGTCGAGATATGTAGATGTGGTGAAAAAACCTGGCGGTTTCACCATTACAAAGAAGAAAAAATTTAGCGGTTTGTTTAGGCCTGGTGATGATTTTCCGGATGTTACGGAACGGGCGGTAGTACCGCGTGAAAGGCTGTTGGATAAATATGTTATGGCACGTTTGGCACCGGTTAGCATTGGCTATTGTTTCGCCAATACCGATCTGCAGAATTTCCATACCAACCATTATCCTTTTTTAATTCCTTATGTTTTTTCGGCCACGGCTTACCTTAAAACGATTAAATCTTTTAAACGTTTCGTGTTTAATCCGCACGATGTGGATGGCATAAGCCTCTCGCCACAACAGGAGGAGCTAAATAGCATTTGCTTCGCCATGAAAGAGATAGCTGCCATACGCTTTAACGCTAATGCCCACCTGCCCGAAAAGGTAGCCGAAATTAATGCAATCAATAACGCGAATCAGCTGGCACTTTTAAAGTTATGGAATAAGGCTTTACCGCTATTGATGTTGCAACGTTTTACACACTACTGCTACACCTATGGCATGCGCAATGTTACCGGCAAACCTGTAATGCGGGATATGAAAGGGGTTGAATTTTCGATGGATATACCTGTTTTAAGTTTCGTGTTAAAAGATGAGGGCGATTATTATGAACTACAGCTGAAGATTAAGGTGAAAGGGAAGCTGTTGCATTTGAATACCGATCAGCCTGGCCTGTTTTTAGTTTGCGATAGGGGTAAACCGTATTTATGGTATTTGCTTGAGGCGGAAATGGATTATAAACTGGTTTGGTTTTTTAGTAAGGTAAATTTTAGGGTGCAGGTGATTAAAGGGTATTATAGGGCGTTTTTTGAGGGGTTTGTAGAGGGGGTGGGGAAGTGGTATGAGGTGAGAAGGGGGTAATGTTATCTTATCGCTCTATGCCGCGGGGCATGGTACTTTGTCGCGCCAAAGTACCCAAAGCGCTTCGTCAATCCAGCAATGGGCCTTTTGCGCATAGCCACCACACATCAAAAAAACAGCGGCACTTTGTTTTGTGTCGGGATGTGGTTAATGAGTGTTTGTGGGAACTTCGAGACACAAAACTCACTGCGTTTGAGGTTTGGTAGTGCTGGTTGTGCTGATCTGCAACTGTTTTTTTGATTCAGCTGGCCCTTGGGATTGACGGGCGTGCTTCGGTAAGGTTGTGGGATTATGAAAGGCAGTTAGCAAAGTGCCTAAAATATGTTTAAGGTCTTTGGATTTGTACTGCTGCAGCTGTTATTCCACCGCTCTCGCTTTGATCCTGCCTTGGGCGGTGGGGTTATGAGTGGGACTGCAAAGATTTCCGTGCTTTTTCCTGCGAAAATCCGCCAGGCCGGATAGCGTGGCGCAGATCGCATGGTGCGGAAATAATATTCATGTATTGATTTTTTTTTGAAACTATGAGGGGAACTCCCCTCCTGATTTAGGAGGGGTGGGGGTGGTTAGGAAGAGAATTCTTTTTTAGTCCTTTCCCTTTCGCGGGAAAGGTGCCAATAGGCGGATAGGGGTTTAAAAGTAAGTGAAAACACAGTTCAAAGATTTCTCTCCCGAACGTTCAGGACTGCGCTCCATCCCATAGCTATCGGGTCGAAATGACGGCTGATTTCACTTCGCGTTCTTTGCGAAAAACTTTGCGCTCTTCGCGGTTAAAGATTAGCTTAATCTTTACAACGAATCTAAAAAATCTAAATATAAGGGGACGCTCTTTTCTACCCATTTTTCCGATGTGTTATACTCCATTCCATAATAAGCAAACAGGGGGCGGTAATCGGCTTTTACATATTCAAAAGAAAGTTCGAACGGACGGGTTAACTCGGCCAATGTATATTTATACTTTTCTGATGGACGCAATTCGTGTTCTTCAACACCCAATGAAATGGCCAGGGCGATTTTCTTGCCAGACAATTTGAAACCGCTTTTGCTGCCATAGGCCCATCCATGAGTGAGTACTTCATCCATCCATTTTTTTAAAAGTGAGGGACAATTGAACCAATAATAGGGAAACTGGAATACAATTTTATCATGTTGTTCAACCAGCTTCTGCTCTGCCCATACATCAATCTTTTCATCAGGATAGGCCTCGTACAGTTGGTGGACTACATATTTATCGGGGTATTTGTTTAATTCTTCAATCCACCGTTTGTTGATTACGGAACTTTTAATATCGGGATGGGTTACTACGATTAATGTTTTCATTTTTACGGATTTTGATGATTATAAAGCGCAAAAATAGATGCATAACCGCTTATTTTGTAAATTAGCGACCAATTGTAAGGTACTATAAAAAATGTAAGTATGTCTAAAGTCAAGGAAACCTCCACCAACTATGCTAATAAACAAGCTTTAGCTGATGAGTGTTTTGAAGTTTATACGGCAAACATTATCGGCGGGCAATGGGCTTTGGTGATCTGTTCGTGGTTAATGAACGGTAAACTCAGATTTGGAGAGTTAAAACAACGTTTGCCAAATATTACCGAGCGAATGTTAACCTTACAGCTACGCAAATTAGAAGCGGATAAAATTGTTAAGCGGACCATTTACGCAGAGGTTCCGCTACGGGTGGAGTACGAACTAACCGAAATTGGCCTGGAATTGAGACCGATTATTAATGAACTTGAAAAGTGGGGCGTAAAACATAAAAATCTGTTGGGGGAGTAGTTTACCTGGTAGATTTAGGCGCTCGCTATAGTACGGTCGTCATCCGATAGCTATCGGATCTCGCGCAGGCGGGAAGCGATATTGTTGTCTTTGAGGACTTTGTATCTTTGGGTTTTAAAGCTATGGGTGGGAACTCCCCTCCTTCAGGAGGGGTTGGGGGAGGTTTTGCCCTAGACTCAGTCTTGCCTCGGTTAGCCGCCGCCGAGGGGCTCTTTCTTTTCTCTTGATAGAAAAGAAACAAACCTGAGCGCAGCGAAAGCATGCCTGCCGTTAAAAACAACAAAGACCAAGGCATAACTGAAAGGCTTGGAACTGATGTCGGATAAGCTAGTCGAAACTTTATTTGCAACAGCGGCTAGGAACGAAGAAAAATCGTTCTTGCCTCTGTTTTGGTTCTTTGGGTTAGGGAAAGATTGTGCACAAGTTTCAACTGCTTCTCCTTCCATCAGTTCCGAGGCCGGATAGCAGGATGCAAAATAGCATGGAGCATATTGCAGGGCACAGAAATTTGTCTTTTAGCCCTTTCCCTTTCAGGGGAAAGGTGCCGATAGGCGGATAGGGGTTTAAGGCGCTCGCTATAGTACGATCGTCATTCTCGCGCATGCGGGAATCATAATGCGCTCGCTATTTTCTTGCCCTAGCTCGGGCTTGCCTCGGCTCACCGCCGCCGAGGGGGCTCTTACTTTTGGCTTGGCCCAAAAGTAACAAAAACCCAAGGCTTGGACCTGATGTCGGATAAATTCGTCAAAGCTTTTTGGGTCGTCAGCACAAGCCCCCGATGAAAAATCGGGGAGGGCGTGCTGCCTCGGGGTAGTGGTAATTTGAAAGGAGGTGCAAAAGCTTTAACGTTTTCTCCTTCCATCAGTTCCGAGGCCGGATAACAGGGTGCAGATCGCATGGAGCATATTGCAGGGCACAGAAATTTGTCTTTTAGTCCTTTCCCTTTCAGGGGAAAGGTGCCGATAGGCAGATAGGGGTTTAAGGTGCTAAAAAGTAACGCTTGTTCTTCGTGTTCTTTGCGCTCAACTTTGCGCCCTATGCGGTTAAATATTCGCTTTATCCCTCTTCATCGATTTCAAAAACACAAAACCCACCACACCCGATAGGATCGAAGCCGTTAAAATCGCAAACTTTGCTTCTGATACATGCAGCATCTCGCTAAAAGAGAGCAGGGCAATAAAGATCGACATCGTAAAACCGATCCCGGCGAGCATGCCCAAACCCAATACGTGTTTCCAGCCGGCGCCAGTAGGGAGATTGGCCCATTTTAATTTCACGGCTAACCAGCTGAAAAAGGTTACACCAATGGTTTTACCCACGAATAAACCTACGATAATGCCGAGGCCGAGGGGTGAAACCAGTCCGGCGAGCATTTCTTTCTGGAAAGTGATATTGGTATTCGCCAAAGCGAAAATGGGCATAATGATATAGTTGACCGGGGTGGTTAAAAAATGCTCCAGTTTTTCTAATGGCGATTCTTCATCCGTTTCGTTAGTAGGGATGGTGAAAGCCAGCAGTACCCCTGCAATGGTGGCATGGATGCCCGAGTGGTGGATGAAATACCAGAGGAATACGCCTGGGATGAGGTAAAATACCAGTTTCTTTACGCCGAAATAATTCATCAGGCTTAATAGAATAAGGATGCCCCCGGCCATGGCCAGGTATTCGAAATGGATCTGGTGGGTATAAAAGATCGCGATCACGAGAATGGCACCGAGATCATCGACAATGGCCAATGCAGCCAGGAATATTTTTAAACTGGTGGGTACGCTTTTACCAAGCATGGCGATAATGGCGAGGGCAAAGGCAATGTCGGTTGCCATGGGGATGCCCCAGCCTGATGCGGAGGCTTCACCTTTATTAAATAAGGTATAAATTAAAGCAGGAACCAGCATTCCGCCTAGTGCTGCAATTACAGGTAAGGCTGCACTTTTAAGCGAGGAGAGTTCGCCTTCTACGAGTTCGCGTTTGATTTCGAGGCCAACGAGCAGGAAGAATATGGCCATTAAGGCATCGTTTATCCAGGCTAAAATGCTGTAGTTCACTTCACCAAAGCCTAATTTGATTGCTAAAAAGGTTTCGAAACTTTCTTTTGAAGCGGTATTGGCGATGAGTAAGGAGATTGCCACGCAGATCAGCAATAAGAAACCGCCTACTTGCCCGGAGCGGAAGAAACGCTGAAATACTTCTAGATTGATGAGTTTAGCCATAGTGGTAAAAATAGTGAAATGAAGGGGGAAGGGGAAGTTTTTTGTGAGGAAATCTAATAGATGATTTTTTAAAACTAAGGGTGGGAGCTCCCCTCCTTATTTTCAAGGAGGGGTTGGGGGTGGTTATAAGCTATAGTACGATCGTCATCCGATAGTTATCCGATCCCGCACAGGCGGGAACCTTAAAGCGATCGCTATTCTTGCCCTTCACGCAGTCTTGCCTCGGTTAGCCACCGAAGGGCTTTTACTTTTTCCTTGATGAAAAAGTAACAAACCTGAGCGCAGCGAAAGCATGCCTGCCGTTAAAAACAACAAAGACCAAGGCATAACTGAAAGGCTTGGAACTGATGTCGGATAAATTCGTCAAAGCTTTTTTGGGTCGTCAGCACAAGCCCCCGATGAAGGATCGGGGAGGGCGTGCTGCCTCGGGGTAGTGGTAGGTTGAAAGGAGGTGCTAAAGCTTTAACGTTTTCTCCTTCCATCATTTCCTAGGCCGATAGCATGGTGCACACTGCAGGATGCGGTGATTTGTCTTTTAGCCCTTTCCCTTTCAGGGGAAAGGTGCCGATAGGCGGATAGGGGTTTAAGGCACTCGCTATAATACGGTCGTCATCCGATAGCTATCGGATCCCGCGCAGGCGGGAAGCGGTATTGTTGTCTTCGAGGACTTTGTATCGCTGGGTTTTAAAACTATGGGTGGGAACTCCCCTCCTTCAGGAGGGGTTGGGGGAGGTTTTTCCCCAGGTTTGGGCTTGCCTCGGCTCGCCGCCGCCGAAGGGGGCTCTTACCTTTTTCTTGATAAAAAGGTAACCAAAAATCAAGGCTTGCATCTTTTCTTGTAAAAACCTACGGAAATCTTGATTGCGGCAGTATCGAGGCTCTTACCCCTTGCTTATCCCATCGAACCCGCTTGATCCTGCCTTGGGTTGTGGGGTAACGAGGGGAAGTGCACAGATTTCCGTGCTTTTTCCCGCGAAAATCTGCCAGGCCGATAGCAGGATGCAGATCGCATGGAGCATATTGCAGGGTGCGGTAATTTGTCTTTTAGCTCTTTCCCTTTCAGGGGAAAGGTGCCAATAGGCGGATAAGGGTTAGGCAGATTGGTGGGAATGTGATCAATAAAAAAGCCGCAGATATTTAAATCTGCGGCTTTTCATTTTTTTGTCATGCTGATCCGATAGCTATCGGATTTGTTTCAGAATCTATACAGCATAACGCATATTGTCGCATTAAGATCCCCGCATGCGCGAGGATGACGACCGTTATTAAAACTTAAACGAGTTCAACATAACGCATATTGTTGCATTAAGATCCCCGCGTGCGCGGGATCCGATAGCTATCGGATGACGACAGTCGTTTAAATTAAGGCTTCTTGCCGATATTTACCCTGATATTCACTTCAAAATCGCCATCCGTATAACCACTGATGGCTGAAGTTGCGGTATTGTAGTATGCCATGAAATAGAAGGTCGATTTGTAATTCATGCCGAAACCAAACGTAGCGTTCTGCGTATTGTGGTACATGGCCATTACATATAATTTATCGTTGGCAAAATTTGCATTTAATCCGGCATCCCATAGGTTATCGTAATTTTTAATACCCCTAAAAACACCTTTGGGTTCGAGGCTGATTCCGTTAATGCCCGATCCCAGCAAGAACTTATAACTCACCGCCGAATAAAATGTGGGTTTGTCGGCAAAGTTTAAATCGTCTTTTCTGAAAACGGAACGCATGTTTGGTATGGCACCTTCAACGGTTAATCCTTTCGAGGTATAAGAGATCCCGAAATCGCCATCTACATAATAACCCCTGTCGTTAAAACGGGCGATGGATGGGTCGTTAATGTCACTGTTCCTTACACTGCTTAAATCCAGTTTATCCTGACTTGCGCCAAAAGAGATCCCGAAGTTTAATTTCTGATCGTCGCTGTTTAGCGGAAGGTGGTAAGCAAAGGTTCCAACGGCTTTGGTGCGTTGGATACCGCCCGATTTCTCGTTGTACACATTCACACCCCAGCCTACTTTGTTCACCTGCTGATCTAAGGTTACACTTTGTGTAATAGGGGCACCGGGAATGTTCGACCATTGCTTGCGGAAACTTCCGTTGATGTTAAAACCTTCGTTTATGCCCGCCATTGAGGGGTTAACCAGGTAGCGGTTCTGGAAATATTGTGCATTTAACGGAAGGATCTGTGCTTTAACCGAACCTAAAAATAATGTGCCTGCAGCAAATAGAAACGTTACGCGACGCATTTGCTTTATGTTTTTTGTAATTGCTCTCATGTCTGTAATTAGTCTCTAATGATGTTGATAAAACCTTTGAATGTACCGATGCCGCTACCTAAATCGATGATGTAGTAGTAGGTTCCTTCACTCAGCGGACTACCGTTTATGGTTCCGTCCCAATCGTTGGCATAGGTATGTTTGGTGTATAAAATCCGCCCGGCCTTATCGAATATCTTCAAGGTATTGTTTGGATAATAATCGATGTTTTTTACGATGAATTTATCGTTATAACCATCACCATTAGGCGTAACTACAGTACTGGCTTCGAGTTTATAATCGTCTATTACGGTAATGGCAATGCTTTGATCGCTCACACAACCACTTGCATTGCTTACAGTAACACGGTAAGTACCGCTCTGTTTCGGTCGGATGGTTAAGGCAGCAGTACTTTGGCCACTAACGATATCCGAGCCTGTCCAGCTGTATTGTGTACCGCCGGTAGCCGTTAAAATGATGGCATCGCCTTTGGAAATCGATAAACCTTTATTGCTGCTGATGGAAACCACTGGCAGGGCATTTACCGTTACCGTAGCTGTTCCGCTTTGCGTTTGGGTGGCATAAGCATCTGTTACGCTTACTAAATTGTAGGTAAATGTACCTGTTAAATTGGTTGGTACGCTAACCGTTGCCGTGGTTGAGCTTGTGGTTACCGTACGGTTACTACCTCCATTGATGCTGTAGGTAAAGGTGTATGGCGCTGTGCCAACCGAGCCTGTGAAGGTAATGTTTGGTGATGAACCAAAGTTACATACGGCTGTATTACCTGCAATGGTGGCTACCGGTAAAGGACGAACCGTTACCGTGGTTGAAACATTTTGCGCTTGTGCACTAAAAGCATCGGCAATGTTGGTGATGGTGTAAATGAATGTGCCCACCACATTGGTTGGTGCCGTTACTGTTGCGGTATTGCCTGTTGCCTTTAACGTTTGGCTGCTGCCTCCATTGATGTTATAAGTGAATGTAAACGGTGCTGTACCTGCGGTTGCCCTAAAGGTAATTACCGGAGCAGTGGCATTTTGTGGAACAGCAACACTGGCACTTAGTGCGGCAACCGGTTTGGCATTAATATGAAGATTGGCAGAATTGTAGTTGATGGTGTAGTTGTTACTTAAAGCCAGCGTTCCCTGCTGAATGGCGTAATCGCCTGCAGTTTCGCCCGCCACACGGCTTAATGCGCCTGTAAAAGCATCGGTACCGATTAATGCAGGGCTGGAAACGTAGGTAAATGCGGGATCAGCTGTTCCTTCTAACTTGGTTTTGGCATCTGCCGTTACCGTAATGGCTTTTGGCGCAATGGTTAATACCTGTTGCTTGGCAACTGCCGGGTTAAAGAAGGTATCGCCCGGTTGATTGGCCGTAATGGTTACCGTTCCTGCTTTTACAATGTGGATATCGTTATTGCTGATGGTGGCAATATTGGTATCGCTACTGGTATAGGTAATGTTGATGGCGGTATTATCGCTCGTGGCCCCTGCAACTAAATCAGGATCGCCGTAAGTAGCAGTTCTTGTAGGCGCAAAGGTAATATTCTGGTCTTTCTTAACGGTAGCATCATCCCTGGTGTACCATATGGGCGAGGTAATGATCCGGCTTCCGTCGGCTTCCACAATATCAGCATAATAATAGCCTGTGGCCAGGTTGGCCAGTGCATTATCGGTATAGGTTAAACTTGCGGTTGGGCTGGTGGTTAATTCTACCGGGTTGGTACCGCTTCCAGGTGTTCCGTATAAAATTTTAATGCTGGTTACCGGACTTGTGGTAATCGAACTCACCGAGATCTGTGGCGCACCGGCGGTTTTAAATACACTGCCTACCGGTTGCTTGTTAATGGTGAAAACCACTTTGGCTGCCGAATCTTGTGAAGCATAAAAACGCATCTTTTTAATGGCATCCAATAAATCGTTTTCGGTAAGGGCGGGAGCCAATACCACTAACCTGGCACGGGTGTGTTTACCAAAAGTTAAATTGTGGTTATCATGATCAATACTTGCACCGAGGTGATAGCCCTTAGCCAGCATGCGGTTATAATAGCTTAAATAGCTCATTGAGCTGGCGGGATCGGAATAGGTAACATTGGTTGAAAACGCAGGACCACTTTCTAAGGCCGCACCTACAATGGCGCTATCAGCACTTAAATCGTAAGTGGCCGAGATGTTGTTAAAATCGGTAGTATTAGGGTGAGCCAATGTAGCTACGGCATTTAAACCATGGCGGTTAATGATCCTGAATAAACCCGCTGGGCCGGTATAAGTACTTTTAGGGACATAAATTTGGTTTTCGCCGGGCTCCCAGCCGATCAGTGAATCGATCCCGTACACAATTACGTGTCCGCCGCCACTGATTACGCCCCATTCCATACCATGCAAAGCGACGAAAGTAGAAGTGGTTGCATTTTTGGCTGCAACGATACCCGGTTGCCAGTTGGCCAATGACATGCCGGCCTGGGTATGGTTATGCTCTGATATCCCAAGGAAATCGAGGTTCATCGCCGTTTTGGCAAAAGCATAATCATCTTCCGGTTTTTTGGTTAAATCGTCTTTATTTCCGTCAGAATAACTACTGTGACTGTGTAAGTTACCGTAATAGAAGTTGAGTTTGTTTACATCGAGGATACCGGTTTTAAAGTTTCCTAAAAGGGGCTGTGTGGTTAAATATAACGGGCCACCGCTGCAGGCACTGTTTACCGCATAGGTGAAAAAGTAATAATTGGTGTTCTGGGTTAAACCATTTCTGATAAACGAGGTGCCCGTTCCTCTTTTCACCACGATACCACCACCTAAAGCATCGCCTACATTATAAACCGTTTGGTTTACCGGCGCTGCGGTTAAGGTGTTACTGGTACTCATTACCACCAGGTATTCATCAGCTGTGCCGGCGGCAGTAAAAGAAGCCTGGATAAAGTTATAGTTAGCAGAAGTAATGGTAAAACCTGTAGGCTGTGCCGTTGGGGTAGCACAAGGCAATAAGGTTTTAGTGCTTTGTGCTGCGGTTAAAATATTGGTGGTTAAATATTTCGGTCCGCCTGTACACGAAAGGTTGTTTAACGGAACAATAAAATAGTTGTAAGTAGTAGAGCTGTTTAAATTGTTATCGGTAAAGGTATTGTTTACGATTTTGTTGATTACCGTACCCCCACCAAAAGCAGAACCAATGGCATAAGCGGTACCATCAACCGGAAGCGCACTCAAGGTGGCATTTAAACTTCTGATGATCAGGTATTCATTGGCATCGGCCGATTTAGTAAAAGTAGCGGTGATGCTGCCTGTGGTTACGGCACTGAAGGTTAATGCTGTTGCAGGGCTGCTTGGCGCGGCGCAGGCAGGTAAGTTAGGCGGGAAATGTACACCTAATTTATTGGCATCGTCGTCATCTATGGCATTTTGAACGGTAGCCAGTGGTGTTCTGGTCCAATCGTCGTCTACATAAGTCGGACTAGGTGCGGTTACATTCAAACTTCTTACATAAGAAACATCTTTGGCGTTAACACCCTGACCGAACGCATCTATAATGTTGTTATTGGCATCTAAAAGGGCCACACCATCATTACCGTTAAAGTTGATTACGGTATTGCTGTTTAATATGGCACTGGAAGAGCTAAGGTAAGGCACTTCGGTATTGCTGTTGCCCGTATTGCCCAAAAGTACGGAGCCATGGGCCGGAATGGTAAAGTTTAAGTTTACCGTTTGCGAAGGTGTACCAGTGATATTAATATTACCTGCATCGCCCGAGATATTGTATAAAGCCAATTTTAACTGTGGTGATGCAGTATTGATCGGAGCGTTGCTCAGGTTGGTCAGTTCGATCCATTTGTTTACAGAAGTGCCTTCGTAATATTGACTGATGATTATGGGTGCGCTTACCAGGGGAGGATTAGCAGTAGAGGTATTAACCGTGGCAACTGTGGTTTGTAAATTGCCGGCTGCATCCTGTGCCACTACATATAAGGTATACCCGGTGCCGATTGTTAAACCGGTAATGGATGCACTGGCATCGGTATTGGCGGTGTTGGCAAATGATCCCGATTTTAAAGCTGCAGATCCGCTTCCATCCTGTGCGGCTTTCACCTGTGCAGGTGTTGGCGCAGTACCTCCTGAAAGGGCCAAAACATAATAGGTGGTACCTGCTTCGTTAATGTTGTTCACAAAATCGACTGAGGTAGTGGTAACTGTAGTGGTTTTTGGGTAAGTTGCTGCCGTTACCGGTGGGGTAACGTCGCCTCCAACACCTGTACCTGTAAGGGTAACATTGATGGAAGTTGCTCCGGTACTCGAAATCTGAACGTTGCCTGAAGATGGACCAACAACAGCTGGACTATATCTCACATAAACCGTTGGCGAAGCTGAGACTTCAGAAATACTATAGGTTATGGCTGTGCTAAAAGTGCTGTTGTCTTTCGATACCGTAAAAGGTAAAGTTGTGGTCACATTGGTGTTTGCTGTGGTATTGCTGCCGCTTAAAGTAAAACTCTGTGCAGTAGAATTTGTTGCTATCGTTTGGTTTCCAAATGCCAAACCTGTTGGCGATGTTGATAAAACCGGTGTAGCAGGCCCGCCGCTTTTTGGTGTGATGCTAAAATTGTCGACCGCATAGATACCGTCGCTTCCTGAATCATCGGTATCTGTCCAGCGGATATAAAATGTAGCACCATTTGCCCAGGTAACGGCGGTGATACTTCCAGAAATAGCCGTTTGATTTGCAGGTAGGTTTCCATCAACACCAGCCGCTGCGGTAGTTGTTGTTAACTTTTCGTTAAGGTCCATGCCGGTAAGGGGTAGCCAGGTGGCCGATGCATCGGCAATACCTGTGGCATTGAAACTGTATTCGAAATTTAGTTTTTCGTTAACCGTAGCTGTTGAACCGCTTCTCCACTGTTCCATCACACCCGATAAATCGATTGAAGTTACAGTTGTTCCGGTGTTATTCTGGAACCCGGCACCAAATCTTGGTACCAATGAACCAGAAGCCAGGCTTCCTAAAGAACGGTCGGCCGCTCCGGCTGTTCCTGCGTTGTAAGCAGCGCCAGCATTTGACGAAGCGGTGTAAACCGTTAATGATAAGGCCGAACCAACGGCTGCGCCGCTTGTGCCACCGGCTTTAACGGCGCTCCACCCGGCAACTGTTGCAGTCCCGGTTGCCGTCATGCCGTCAAAATTTTCTGTTTTAGCGGTATTTATTGCCGTTAATGAAACCTGGGCAGATAAATAATTCGAGAAAACCAGAAAAAATAAAATGAGAAGTAAAGGTCTTTTCATATAATAAGTTTTGTTTACAACAAATGTATATGCAATTGCCTTATGATCAGATTAACTTAGTGTTAATTCGGTAAAATGTGGAAAAATAAATATAATATGGGGTAATTTTTTGATATCTCAGACGTTAATGTGCTTTTTTTTAGTGTTTTGGATTGAAGATTTGACTGTGCTATCATTGACAGATACTACAAATCGGCAACATCCCGACCGGAGCATTGATACGGCAGTGACTCCGTGGTTTTTGCTTCTAAACAATTTTCTGTCATCCTGGGGCGCGAAGGATCTCTGCGTAATTAACCACTACTTTCATTTATGCATTATTCTTAATAAGGTCGTCATCCGATAGCTATCGGATCCCGCGCAGGCGGGAACCTTAAAGCGGTCGCTATTCTTTGTCTTAGGCTCGGTCTTGCCTCGGCTCGCCGCCGCCGAGGGGGCTCTTACTTTTTTCAGTTGTGTATATGTTTTTATAGGCCTTCAAGCTTGCTTCGCAGGTTTCCTTGATGAAAAAGTAACAAACCTGAGCGTAGCGAAAGCATGCCTGCCATTAAACAACAAACGCAAAGGCATAACTGAAAGGCTTGCATCCATTTTTTATATGATCATATTGTTTTTTATAGGTATAAAAGATTGCTGCGCAATTCTTGTAAAAACCTACGGAAATCTTGATCGCGGCAGTATCGAGGCTCTCACCCTGGCTTATTCTAGCGCTCCCGCTTGATCCTGCCTTGGGCTGTGGCTAATGAGGGGAAGTGCAAAGATTTCCGTGCTTTTTCCTGCGAAAATCTGCTAGGCCAGGTAGCAGGGTGCAGATCGCATGTAGCATATTGTAGGGTGCAGAGACAGGCATCCGTAGATTGATTACGCTGAAACTACGAGGGGCATGTCGGGTCGTCATCTCGACCGCAGTGGAGAGATCTTTGGACCTGATTCTTACTAAGAAAATTTGCTAGGCCGATAGCATGGTGCACAATGCAGGGTGCGGTAATTTGTTTTTTAGTCCTTTCCCTTTCAGGGGAAAGGTGCCGCTAGGCGGATAGGGGGCTAAGGCGCTCGCTATAATACGTTCGTCATTCGATAGCTATCGGATCCCGCACAGGTGGGAAGCGGTATTGTTGTCTTTGAGGACTTTGTATCGTTGGGTTTTAAAGCTATGGGTGGGAACTCCCCTCCTTCAGGAGGGGTTGGGGGAGGTTTTGCTCCAGGCTTAGGCTTGCCTCGGTTAGCTACCGAAGGGCTTTTACTTTTTTCAGTTGTGTATATGTTTTTATGGGCCTTCAAGCTTGCTTCGCAGGTTTCCTTGATGAAAAAGTAACAAACCTGAGCGTAGCGAAAGCATGCCTGCCATTAAACAACAAACGCAAAGGCATAACTGAAAGGCTTGGATCTAATGTCGGATAAGCAAGCCAGCATGGTGCCTAAAACCAGCACCATACAATGCAATCTGACAAATTCGAATGAAATTACAAATAGGATACAACCTGCTTTAAGCACTAAATATTATTCATCTTCGGAGAACCCACTTTGTTACTAAGCCTGATTGAAACGGAAAGCCCGCATCCCGATTTTAATCGGGGAGGACTTGAAGTGTAAAGCAGGGCTGGAGGCCGCCACAGGGAACTGAAACCGTCACTTCCAAAAAAAAGCAACCTAACAGGCCGCCTGATAAAATAGGCGATCTGGCTTACACGATAATAAGCTTACAAATATTCTTCTATATTTCCTTTACCCTCACGGATCACTTCGAACTCTCCTGTTGTACAATCGATTACGGTAGAGGCTTCATTATCGCCAAAACCACCATCGATTACCAGGTCGACCAGGTCTTCGTATTTTTCGTGGATCAATTCCGGGTCGGTAGAATATTCGATTACATCATCATCATCCTTTATCGAAGTAGACAGGATAGGGTTACCCAGTTCTTTTACAATACAACGGGCAATGTTGTTATCGGGCACACGGATACCCACCGTTTTTTTGTTGGAACTCAATAGCTTGGGTACGTTGTTGTTCGCATTGAAAATAAAGGTAAATGGTCCTGGTAAAGCTTTTTTTAACACCCTGAATGTGGTATTATCAATCGGTTTAATATAATCGGAAATATGCTTTAAATCGTGACAGATGAAAGAGAAATTAGCCTTTTCGGGTTTTATGCCACGTATTCTGCAAATTTTTTCGATCGCTTTCGGATTGGTAATGTCGCAGCCCAAACCATAAATGGTATCGGTAGGATAGATGATCAAACCACCTTTCTTTAACACTTCAACAACTTGTTCAATGGCTCTTTCGTTGGGGTTTTCTGGATAGATCTTAATAAGCATAGCGTAAAAATAACAAATTAATACGTTTGTTGTTTAAATAACATTAATCATAAACATTCTAAATATGTACAAATAATTGTACAGTTTTTTTATTATCTTTAATTTTGAAGATTATTAATAAGTACTATGGAAATCACAAATTACACCTCATTCAGACAAAGTTTAAAGTCTTATTTAGATAAGGTTTTTACAAATCATACCCCCTTATTTGTTACCCGGGCAAAAGGAGAAGATGTTGTTGTGCTATCTAAAGCAGATTATGATAGTATGCAGGAAACTTTTTATTTGTTAAAAAGCCCAAAAAATGCAATTAGACTTGAGCAGGGACTAAAAGATTATGAGGATGGTTTAGCCAAGGAGCAAGACTTGATCGATAATGATTAAATTGTTTCTCGATGGTGCTTGGGAGGATTATCTCTATTGGCAATCGGTTGATAAATCGGTTCTGAAGAAAATAAATGCTCTGATAAAGGAAATCGAACGCACGCCTTTTGAAGGTACCGGGAAACCTGAACCACTAAAACATCAATATTCTGGATGGTGGTCGAGGAGGATTAATTTAGAACATAGACTTGTTTACAAAGTAGAGGATAATAAAATTATCCTTTTACAGTGCAGGTATCATACATAACAATAACAACATGAGAAAAGCTTTCGTCGCGATTGCCGCATTTTTAATCGCCCTAACCATTATGTTGGGCTTGTATCATCCCTTTTTGTGGTGGACATTCATTTTTACAGGTCCTTTTGTAATTCTTGGTATATACGATTTATACCAGCCCAAGCACAGTATCGTAAGAAACTACCCGGTTTTTGGCCGTTTAAGATACTTTATGGAAGAATTGAGGCCGAAAGTTTATCAGTATTTTGTAGAGAGCGATACGAACGGTACGCCTTACAGCAGGTTAAACCGCTCTTTAATCTACCAACGTGCTAAAAAAGATAACGATACCATTCCATTCGGAACGCAGTTAAATGTTTACGATAATGGCTACGAATGGTTAAGCCATAGTATTGCGGCCATTTCTCACCACGAATTAAACCTGGATCCACGTGTTATGGTCGGCGGTCCGGATTGTAAGAAACCTTACTCTGCGAGTATCTATAATATATCGGCCATGAGCTTTGGCTCATTAAGTCAGAATGCTATTCTGGCTTTAAACGGCGGTGCTAAAATGGGCAACTTTGCACACAATACGGGTGAAGGTGGAATCAGCGATTATCACCGACAGCCAGGTGGCGATTTGATCTGGCAGATTGGTACCGGTTATTTCGGTTGCCGTAATGCTGATGGTACCTTTAATTACGACGCTTACGCCGAAAGGGCACAAACCGACCAGGTAAAAATGATCGAGATTAAACTTTCTCAGGGGGCTAAACCAGGTCATGGCGGAATGCTGCCAGCCAGTAAGGTAACACCTGAAGTCGCCAGGATCCGTTTAGTGCCCGAAGGTAAAGATGTATTGTCACCACCCGCACACTCGGCATTTAATACGCCGATCGGTTTACTGGAGTTTGTGAAGAAACTCCGCGATTTATCGGGCGGTAAACCCGTAGGATTTAAATTGTGTATCGGTCGTAAAAGCGAGTTTTATGCCATTTGTAAAGCCATGGTAGAAACCGGGATCTATCCTGATTTTATTACTGTTGATGGTGGCGAGGGCGGAACAGGTGCTGCTCCACAGGAGTTTTCGAATTCTGTAGGTATGCCTTTGCGCGAAGGTGTAGCTTTTGTATACGATGTTTTGAATGGTTTTGATCTGAAAAAACACATTAAAATTATTGCCTCGGGTAAAGTGGCAACAGGTTTCGATCTGGTTAAAAATATTGCCCTTGGTGCCGATATGTGTAATGCTGCCCGCGGAATGATGTTTGCTTTAGGCTGTATTCAGGCTTTAGAATGTAACAGCAATACCTGCCCAACAGGTGTAGCTACACAGGATCAGAGTTTAATGAAAGGCCTTGTGGTAGAAGATAAAACCGTTCGGGTTAAAAACTTCCATAACCTAACCGTAGCCAGTGCGGTAGAATTATTGGGTGCAGCAGGTTTAAGAGAGACACACCAGTTAAGCAGGGCGTATATCAATAGGAGGGTGAGTCCGAGTGTAATGCAGAGTTATTTGGAGAGTTTTCCATATATCCCGGCAGGCAGCTTGTTAAAAACACCTTACCCAACACGTTACGAATTGGGCATGGCGCTGAGCACTTCGGCGAGTTTTGCCCCAACTGATTATAAGGTTTCGGCGGTAGATTATGCACACGCTAATCCGTACGGTGATACGATGCATGATGATGGAAGATAAATTTGCCGATGACTTGCGAAGTTTAAAAAGAAGTTAAGCGTAGGTAGAACTTCGGAAGTCTAGCATATGGCAACTCATTAGTTTTTTTGGAAAGCAAGGGCAGTGGTGTTTAGGTTTATTCAGTCCTGCTTTTTGCTTCTGCCGATGAAAAATCGGCATCCGCGTCAATCAGGTTTAGGTGGCAAGTAATGAAGAGGTATTAACGGATTAATCAGCAAATGTCCGGTACGGAACGATTCCTGATTTTAAACCAATTTTAATCCCCTTGGACAATGTCATATCATTAATTAAACTTAAACAGTGTCAGTCTGAGCTTGTCGAAGACCCTTACCTGTTTCAACTGTAATAGTAATATTGCTAAACCATATAATTGTTATTTTAAATCATTTCCGATCCCGTCTGGAAACGGCCGGAAGAAAAAAAATAATATATTGTTTTCGATTAATCAGTTAAAATGAAAATTGAGCATTTAAAGCCTTTTGATGGACAACATTGCGAAACCACTGCAACGGGAACCTTGTTGCTGCAACTGGGGATTCAATTTTCCGAACCCATGCTTTTTGGACTTGGTGAAGGGCTTGGTTTTATCTATTGGAATATGAAAACAATGGATTTTCCATTTATAGGAGGAAGAATAAAAACCGATCTGTTGACACAAAATATTGCTAAAAATTTAAATCTCGAATTAACTGTTGAGGAAACTTCTTCAAAACAAAAAGCCTGGGATAATGTAAAGGAACTTCTCGATAAAGGACAGGTTGTAGGACTGAAATTAGATTGCTACCATTTGGAATATTTTTCGAACCCTTTTCATTTTGCAGGCCACTATGCCGCAATTTATGGCTATGACCATGAAAATGCTTTTTTAGTGGATACAAGACAGCAAGGTGGGGAGGTAAAAACTTCGTTGAAAAGTTTAACGTTGGCGAGGGCTGAAAAAGGACCTATGGCTTCGAAAAATCTGTATTATACACTTAAACAGACTAGCAAAAGGAATAATCCAGATCTAAAAGAGATCATACCGATAGCGATTAAAAATAACGCAATCGAATACCTGGACCCACCCATTACGAATATTGCCTACAAAGGGATTTTGAAAACAAGTGCTGAAATTGTGAAATGGTTTAATGCGAGTAAAAACATTGAGCATGAATTTAAACTATCTGCCATGATTATTGAAAAAGCAGGAACAGGTGGCGCATTGTTCAGGAATTTGTATCGTGATTTTTTAAAAGAAAGTTATGAATTGCTGGAGCTTGATAAGCTAAAAACAGGATGGGAGGCATTTGCAGAAATTGCAACACTTTGGACAACTGTATCACAGCTGTTCGAAAAGGTAAGTGAAACAAAAGATTTTAAATATATTGAACAAGCATCCAATATCTTAAAAACTATTTCGGAAAAAGAAAAAAAGACAATGGAGGTGTTGGCCACCATATAGTTAAGCAGCTGGCAACAGATTAAATATAACGAAGCAATAGATCTCAAACTTTAATGCGAAAATTTTTAGGCAAAAAAAGGAGTCAAGTTTTTTAAAACTTGACTCCTTTGATAATGGGCTATTTGTTTTCCCTAAACCCTAAACCCTAAACCCTAAACCCTAAACCCTCCTAAAATTCTGCGTTTTTCGGGAACCTTGGGAAAGCAATTACATCGCGGATGTTGGTCATTCCGGTTACGAACAATACCAAACGTTCGAAACCTAAACCAAAACCCGAGTGCGGAGCTGATCCAAAGCGGCGGGTATCTAAATACCACCAAAGTTCTTCCTGCGGAATGTTTAAATCTTCCATGCGTTTAGTTAAACGGTCTAAACGTTCCTCACGTTGCGATCCGCCAATCATTTCGCCAATACCAGGGAATAGGATATCCATTGCTGCAACAGTTTGTCTGCCTTCAGCATCTGGCTCATTCTGGCGCATGTAGAACGATTTAATATCAGCAGGATAATCTGTTAAGATTACCGGTTTTTTAAAGTGTTTTTCTACCAGGTAACGTTCGTGCTCGCTTTGTAAATCGGCACCCCATTCATCAATCAGGTATTTAAACTGTTTCTTCTGGTTTGGTTTAGAAGATTTTAAAATCCTGATCGCCTCTGTATAGGTTAAACGTTCAAACTCGTTTGCCAAACAGAAATCCAATTTCTCCAACAAGCTAAATTCGCTTCGCTCGTTCTGCGGTTTTTGTTTGTCCTCTTCGGCCAAACGTGCGTTTAAGAATTCTAATTCATCCTTGCAGTTATCTAAAGCATATTTAATTACATACTTCATCATATCTTCTGCAAGCTGCATGTTATCTTCTAAATCGGCAAAGGCAACTTCTGGCTCAATCATCCAGAACTCGGCCAGGTGGCGTGTGGTATTTGAGTTTTCTGCCCTAAACGTAGGTCCGAAAGTATAAATCTGTCCGAAAGCCATTGCTGCTAACTCACCTTCCAGCTGACCAGATACGGTTAAGTTGGTTGCACGGGCAAAGAAATCCTGCGAGAAGTCTACTTTACCATCATCTGTACGTGGTGTATTGTCGAAATCTAAAGTGGTTACCTTAAACATTTCGCCGGCACCTTCTGCGTCACTTGCGGTAATTACAGGCGTGTGCATGTATACAAAGCCACGTTCGTTGTAGAATTGGTGAATGGCAAATGCCAAAGCATGACGTACTTTAAAAACGGCATTAAAAGTATTGGTACGGAAACGCAGGTGTGCAATTTCGCGTAAAAACTCTAAACTGTGTTTTTTTGGTTGCAATGGGAACTTTTCAGGATCGCTATCACCTAAAATTTCTACAGTTGTTGCCTTAATCTCAACAGTTTGACCTTTACCTAGAGATTCGACCAATTTACCTGTTGCAGAAATGGCCGCACCAGTAGTTATTCTTTTTAACAGCTCATCGGGTAAATTATTAAAATCGATCACCACCTGGATATTGCTCATGCAAGACCCGTCATTTAATGCAATAAACTGATTATTACGGAAAGTTCTAACCCATCCCATAACCGTTACCTCTGTGTCAAATGCTGTCGACTTTAATAAATCTTTAATTTGCTGTCTCTTAATCATATTGTTATTTGTAAAAGGCGCAAATTTAGAAAAAAAAACGTATCAGTCGGCAGTTTTCGGTATACAGTTTTTAGTTTTTTAACGAGTAGTTTACTCCAAACCCCAAACGCTCAACTCCAAACTACTGTTGTTGTTGTTGTTGTTGCATCGCTTCCATATATTGCTGATAACTGTTTTGTGTTCTTGCAGTGGTTATTGTTCCGGATGGTTTGGTGTAATTCACTTCTTTTGGCTGAAAATAAGTTTCGTTATCATTAAAGTCTTCATCGTTATAACCTACTGATACGTTAACTTCCATAATATGTTCGAAACCACCTTTGTAAACCCCTTTTACTGGTGAGCAATCGGCAAAATTACGGCCCACTGCGAGGCGTACATGGTTTTCGTTGGCAATGCAGTTATTGGTGGGATCTAAACCCAGCCAGCCATATTCTGGTAAATAAGCCTCGGCCCAGGCATGGGTGGCGCCCTCACCCCGCATACCATCTCTGTTGGGGCAGATATAACCGCTCACATATCTTGCCGGGATGCCCGTTAAACGCAACATGGCAGTTAGTACATGGGCAAAATCCTGACAAACACCTGCTCTAAGTTTCAAAATTTCATCTATGGTGGTGTCAACTGCGGTTACACCTTTAATGTATTCGAAATTATTGAAAACATCGGCACAGTATTTTATCGCGGTTTGATAGGGGGTATCTTCAGCATCTTTAATCTTAAGCGCTGTTTCTTTCAGTTGGCTGATGCCCTCGAAACTTTCTTGTCGCAAGTAATCGATATATGGCACTTCGAATTTTAGGGCGCTTAAACTGTTCCACTGCTCACTGCTAAACATATCGTCTTGCGGCAATGGCTTCGGGAAGGTTTCTACACTTACTTTAGAAAAAATTTTCAGCTGGGTATGTGGCTCATTTTGGGTAAATGTGCCTACTTCATTGCCATAATAATCGATAAAGATTTCAATTTCCGGGCTTCCAGAGATATTCAGGTCGTGTTTAACCACCTTTTGGAAATCATCCTTGATCGGAAATAAAATAATCTGATTTGCACTATCCCGAACAGGTAATTCGTATTTGTAATTGGTGATATGTTTGATTTTGAAAATTGGCATATTGGTTTTTATTATTATAGGTTACCACAGATAAAAAAGATAAGCACCGATCATAAATCAATAAAAGAATAGTATCTGTGCTTAAAAAATTTATGAATTTGCGAAATAATATTCGTTTAGCAGGTTTCCGATGCCGAAAAGTTCGGCTCTGATCTCTGTAAGGTAATGGTGCAACTGCTCTTCGTTCATGGTATTTACCGAGCTATAGGTAATCATACTTTTTAAACGCCCTATTTTAAAAGATAAGTTGTTATAATGTTCGATATTGCTTTCGCTCTTTAACCGGTTAAAGTACCTTTCGATATTATGCATCGCATAAAGTGCCGACCGTGGAAAATCATTGTTGAGCATCACTAATTCGATGATGTTTTTTGCATCGAAACCTTGCCTGTAAGTTTTTAGATATAGCTCATAACCACCTAATGACAGCAATAAATGTTTCCAGTAGGATATATCCGTCAGCAGATCCGGATTGCTGCTTATCGAGCTGAATTTAATGTCGAGAATATCGACTGACTGTATGCTCCTCTCCAGGTGTTTGCCAATGTTCATGAAACTTCTGCTTTCGCCACGCTCCATCACACTGTCGGCAGTTCCGTTATATAACATGACCTGTTTAATCAAAACATCCAGGGCGGTTACAGGATCGTCCTTCTGTACGTACCACAATAATTTTTCGTCTTTTACCGCATGGTAATATTCGTTTAAACACTGCCATAAATCTTTAGGGATATGTTCCTGAACACTCCGTGCATTTTCCCTTGCCAGGGTAACGATGTTTAAAATAGAATTTTGATTCTCGCGGTTTAACAAGAGGTATTCTATTACCGCACGGCTATCGTGCTGGATATTCAATAGTTCATTTTCATCATCTGATGAAAAAATCCTGATTACGGGCTTCCAGGTAAATTCCTGTATGGTATCTTGTGAGGAAGCATAATTTGTTTTTAACATGCGCAGCATACCATCGCTGCGCTCAACATATCTGCTTAGCCAATATAAGCTTGATGCAACTCTACTTAACATATTCTGTATTCTAAGAAGTTAAAACCCATGTATCTTTACTGCCGCCGCCCTGCGAGCTGTTTACGACCAGCGAACCTTCTTTTAAAGCTACCCTGGTTAAGCCACCCGGCACAATTGAAATGCCATCTGGTCCGTTTAAAGCGAAAGGGCGAAGATCGATTCTGCGTGGCGCCAGTTTTCCGTTAATAAAACACGGGGCAGAAGAAAGGCTTATGGTAGGTTGGGCAATAAAATTGCGTGGATCTTTCAGTACTTCGATTTTGTATTCGTCAGTTTCCTGCTCGCTTGCCGCGTGCCCCATTAACATGCCATATCCACCACTTCCATTGGTTTTTTTTATGACCATTGTATTGATGTTTGCAAAAACATAATCGAGCTCGTCTTTATTGCTGAGCTGGTAGGTGGGTACATTCTTGAGTATGGGTTCTTCATTCAGGTAGTACCTGATCATATCTGGTACATAGGTATAAACGGCTTTGTCGTCGGCTACGCCATTGCCTATTGCATTAATAATGGCTACATTACCTTTGCGATAGGCACCCATTAGGCCGGCAACGCCCAGTACACTGTTCGGATTAAAAACCAGCGGATCAAGATAGTCGTCGTCTACACGGCGATAAATCACATCAACCTGTTGCAGGCCGGTAGTGGTTTTCATAAATACCTTTTGGTTTTTAACCACCAGATCACGTCCTTCTACCAGTTCTACCCCCATTAAGCGGGCCAGGGTGGTATGTTCGTAATACGCAGAATTATACATGCCAGGGCTTAACAGTACAATTGTTGGATTCGAAACAGCTCTGGGAGAGAGGCTCATTAAATTTTTATATAATATGGCAGGGTATTCGGTTACACTCCTTACGCCGCATTGCGGAATAAGGTCGGGGAATAATCTTTTGGTGATTTCCCTGTTCTCGAGCATATAACTTACGCCCGAAGGTGTGCGCAGGTTGTCTTCTAATACATAAAATGTTCCGTCATGGTCTCTTATCAGGTCTATCCCTGCAATATGGATATAGATATCGTGTAATACATTTACATTGTGCATCTCTCTTAAAAAATGCGGACAAGAATAAATTACATTTATGGGGACAATCTGGTCTTTTAAGATAAATTGATTGCTATAGATGTCTTTTAAGAAAAGATTCAGTGCTTTTAGGCGTTGTTTTATTCCTTTTTCTATAAAACTCCACTCTGCTGATGTAATAATTCTCGGGATAATATCAAAAGGAAAGATTTTTTCGATGCCTTCGCCGCTATCATATACCGTAAAGGTAATGCCCTGGCTCATGAACAGCTTTTTGGCCAGTTCTTCCTTTTTGTTCAGGTTTTCTAGCGATTCTTTAGAGAAATTGTTGATGAAGTTTGAATAATGATCCCGGTAATGATCACTGTTTAGGAACATTTCATCATAAGTTTTGGGATGATTTAAGTAATTTTTTATAAAATCTTCTATCATTTTGCTTAAATATTTCCTTAAATTATGATTTTGTAAGTAAAAAACTAATGTTTTTATGTTAAAAATTAATTTTTATATGATTTATGTCTATTTCTATTATTTTTTATGTCTGTATTTTAGTGTTTTATGTATTTTATATTAAAATATTTAAATTTTTTAATAAAAATTCTTGCTAATATGAATAAATTTTGTACTTTTGTAATGCTCGTTAATTATTATTATATATTTGGTTTAAAAAAAGCGCTGGTAACGGCGCTTTTTTTACAAAAGTATCAAGACTTATTCATAATCAACATAAACCAAACACCCTAAACCAGAAAGCTCCAGTAAAAACTGGAGCTTTTCTTTTTATTAGAGGTTGTTAATCTCGATCCGATAGCTATTGGATGAAGCGTAGCGAAATGGAGCGTTCTCAAAGAAAAGTCGTCATTGCGAGAAGGCTTTTTCAGCCGACGAAGCAATCTTACAACGATCGCTATTAGCGTGCGCTTTAAGATTGCTTCCCCGAGAAAGTCGGGGCAGGCGCTCGTTCCTCCTCGCAATGACGATTCCTCACAGGGAATCTAAGTGCATAAAAAAAAAGCTACCCTAATTTTAATCAGGATAGCTTTCAATATATGTTTTGTTGTTGTTATTCTTCTGAATAGGTGATTTTGTTCACGTGTTTATCAATTTCCCATCTTCCTGTGCCTTCTTCGCCAATTACTTCGAATAATTCTAATGCCCTGCGTGCTTTATATTCTTCTTCACGTTGCTCTTTCAGGAACCAGTTTAAGAATTCCATGGTTACAAAATCCTGTTCTTTATGGCATTTAGAGGCCAGGTTTTTAAAGCTTTGGGTAATGGCGATTTCTGCTTCTAAAGCATCTTCGAAAACCTCCCTAAATCCGGCAAATTCGGTTTTGATACCGGAAACCTCCGGAGATATTGCGTTTCCGCCCATATCCAAAACATATTTGAACAATTTAAGCTGGTGTACTCTTTCTTCTTCAGATTGCTTTAAGAAATAATCTGCTGAAAAGTCGAATCCATTTTGGTCACACCAAGATGACATTGATAAATATAGTGATGAAGAGTGAGCTTCTTTTTTGATCTGCTGATTTAATAATGTTTCGATATCCTGTGATATTAAACATTTGATGCGCATTAAGTCTTTCATAATTTTCTTTGCTTAACTAATGATACAAAGGTAACATCAAATTAACCATATTGTGTGATTTATTTGCTATATGAAATTAGTCTAAATTGCTGATAATTAGTTATTTGTAATCAGTTTAAATAAGGAGGAAGGGAGGGGAGGTAATGTAAGATGCATGACGGAAAATGTATGAATAACGCCAAACGGATAGTGCTTAAGGATCAGAAGGATAAGGGGAGGTTCATTGCCAATAATTAATAACCAATGAAACAATGACCAATAGCGATGAGCAATTTCTACAATTAACCAATTATTCTTACCATTAAGAAGTTAAGAAAATTAAGGTTTGAGTGAGGTTTGTGTGCAATTATGGCTATGAGCCATGCATTATAGAATTACTGTCTGTTAGACGGTTTAAACAATTAACCTATTAACCAATCTGAACTTACCAATAAACTAATGACCAATGACTAATGAGCCACTGAACTAACGACTAATAAACCAGTCTATAAAGGCAGTCGCTGATGAGGTGATTTAGTTTGAACATGGTAAAAGTACCTTGTAACAAATCTTTTAAAGCGATAATTTCTAAGGCACTTAATAAATAGATGTGTTCGCAGCCATTAAAGGTAACCAGTTCGAAATCGGCTTTTTGGGTGTTTAAAAGGAGTGCTTCAATATCAATATCTTCTACCACCTTTTTTAATTTTTGAAGCGACAGGCAGTTGTAGCGCGCAAATTTGCCGCCAAAATCTACATAAAAGCAGTTTAATTTATCTGATTGATAAATAGAACCATGGGTATTTGAGAATACGTTAACCAGTTCATTAATATCGATACACGCTTTTTCCATCGGTTACAAAAATTGGCATTATTTAGATTAAATACAAATAAAAACGAAAATAAATTTGAGAAGTGCAGGGCGGGGAGCGTTTGGCGGTACAAAAACGATATGGGGGAAAGGTGTTTATTTGATCTTAAAGATCATGTGATGGTATAAGCCGCCCATAAATTGCTTTTCATTTTGAATGACAAAGCCCATATTCTGGTAAAGCTTTATTGCCCGGTCGTTGTTCTGTTCTACCAATAAGCCAACAGTATGGTGACCAAGTTGTTCGGCCCAATTAATTCCTGCTTTAATGAGCTGTTTTCCTATTCCCTTTCCCTGAACATTTGGATTAACACTAATGGTATCGAGGTAAAATTCGCCGCTTTGGGTCTCGGTGCCCTGATCGGTGTTATTGGCCTGGTAATGCTCAGCCAGGTAAGCTAAAAAGGGCTGGCGAAGCTTTAGGAGTTTGCCGCCATCATAGGCATTTAAAGATCCCAGGATTTTGCCCTCATCTTCAAAAACCAGGGTGTTTTGGTAACTGTATTGGTTGTCCTTTTGTTGAAAGAAGTGTTTAAAGATCTGATTAATTATTTCATCATCTTCAACATTGGTTAATTTCTTCGCCAGTTTGTCCATCGCCTGAATAATCAGTGGTACAACTTCTTCTGTATCTGCAGGTTTGGCTGGTCTGATCATCTAAATATCACTTAGGCTAAAGGTTTCGGCAACGCGGATACCTTTTTCTGTTCTTTGTAAAGTGCAGCATTCGTTAACCGGATCGTGCTCCAGATATAATATATAGTTGTTGTTAACGGCTTCTTCTAAAAAGGCTTGTTTCTCGGTCAAGGTTTTTAAAGGAAACATATCATAAGCCATTACATAGGGCAGGGGAAGGTGACCAACCGAAGGTAAAAGATCGGCCATGTACACGATAGTTCTGCCTTTGTAATTGATTTTGGGCAACATCATCGCATCAGTGTGGCCATAGGCAAAACTGATATTGATATTTTTCTGCCATTCGATATTTTCTTTTTCATCAATAAATTTAAGCTGTCCGCTTTCCTGGATCGGCAGAATGTTTTCTTTTAAGAAAGAAGCTTTTTCCCTCGCATTTGGCTCCACTGCCCATTGCCAATGTTTTTCATTACTCCAATAATGTGCATTTTTAAAGGCTGGTATCAGCTTGTCGTTTTTTCTTACTATTGCCCCACCCACATGATCAAAATGAAGGTGTGTGAGGAAAACATCGGTAATATCGGCCATACTAAAACCCAATCGTGCCAGCGATTTTTCCATCGAGTCGTCCCCATGCAGGTAATAATGACTGAAAAACTTTTCGTCCTGTTTGTTCCCGATACCGGTATCCACTAAAATCAATTGATTCGCTTCTTCAATTAAAAGGCAACGCATGGCCCAGGTGCAAAGGTTGTTTGCGTCAGCTGGGTTGGTTTTTTGCCAGATGGCCTTGGGTACAACGCCGAACATAGCGCCACCGTCGAGTTTAAATAAGCCTGTGTTTATGGTGTGGAGTTTCATTTAGGTTTAGGGTTTAGGGTTTAGGGTTTAGGGTTTAGGGTTTAGGGTTTAGGGTTTTTAAAAAAATGGCCTATAAAAATAAGAAAACCCTTTAGGATTAACTAAAGGGTTTTTATAATAATTGGGTTTACTTATCGATGTGGCACCTTATGCCTTTCACCTTTAAACCTTCTACCTTATAAATGTATTACTTCTCCGTATGCATCAGCTGCAGCTTCCATAATGGCTTCGCTCATGGTAGGGTGAGGGTGAACAGATTTAATCATTTCGTGACCAGTAGTTTCTAATTTACGGGCAACTACGATTTCGGCGATCATTTCGGTAACGTTGGCACCGATCATGTGTGCGCCTAATAATTCGCCGTATTTGGCATCGAAAATTAGTTTTACGAAACCATCTTTAGCACCGGCAGCACTTGCTTTACCTGAAGCAGAGAACGGGAATTTACCAATCTTTAATTCGTAACCAGCTGCTTTAGCGGCTTTTTCGGTATAACCTACAGAAGCAATTTCTGGCGTGCAATAGGTACATCCAGGGATGTTGTTATAATCTAATGGCTCGGCATGCTGACCAGCAATTTTTTCTACACAGATAATGCCTTCTGCAGAAGCCACGTGGGCAAGTGCCTGACCGCCCACTACATCGCCAATTGCATAATAACCTTTAACTGAAGTATTGTAGAATTCGTCGGTAACGATTTTGCCTTTCTCCGTTTTGATACCGGTTTCTTCTAAGCCAATGTTTTCGATGTTGGCTACAATACCAGCTGCCGAAAGCACGATGTCGGCCTCGATAGTCTGCATACCCGAAGCTGTTTTAACCGAAACTTTACAGCCTGTGCCGCTGGTATCAACAGATTCAACACTTGCTGATGTCATGACATCGATACCTGCTTTTTTCAGGCTGCGCAACAATTGTTTAGAAACGTCTTCGTCTTCAACCGGAACAACGTTATCCATAAATTCTACGATGGTTACTTTTGTGCCCATGGTAGCATAGAAATAAGCAAACTCTACACCAATAGCACCAGAACCTACTACTACCATGCTTTTTGGTAATTCAGGAAGTACCATTGCCTGGCGGTAGCCAATAATTTTTTTGCCATCTTGTTTCAGGTTAGGCAATTCTCTTGAACGGGCACCTGTAGCAATGATGATATTTTTAGCACTTAGTTCTTGTTGAGAACCATCTGCACCTTTAACTTCTAATTTGTTTCCTGGTTTTACTTTACCAGTACCCATAATGACGTCAATTTTATTTTTTTTCATTAAAAATTGAACGCCTTTACTCATGCCATCGGCTACGCCACGGCTGCGTTTTACCACAGCAGCAAAATCTGTCTTTGCTTCGCCAACCTGTATTCCGTAATCAGCAGCATGATTAATATATTCGAAAACCTGAGCGCTTTTTAAAAGTGCTTTAGTAGGGATACAGCCCCAGTTTAAACAAATACCACCTAATGATTCACGCTCAACAATTGCAACTTTTAGTCCCAATTGAGAAGCTCTGATTGCAGCTACGTAACCACCTGGGCCGCTGCCTAAAACAATAACGTCGTAATTCATCTGTTTTTTAATCTATTTTAAAGAGATTTGTTTTTAATTGTTTTGTATTATCTGTAACCGTGTGGCTTCATCCTATAATCGTGGCTGTCTACATCCGGATTACAAAAAGTTAAAAGATCTTCATCCTGCAACAATCGTTCAAAACTAAAAAAAAAATGTCAATTGCTTAGCCCAATGTTGAGATATCAGTTAAAATTTACAATGATTGAATATTGTTTAAGTATTCTGTTTAAAAATGATAACTACAATGAGATGGGTTTGCCGAATAATATATGGATAAGCTAACAAAAAGTTAAATAACAGCGATGTTTAGGTTTAAAAAATGTTGTTAACATGTATTATTTGAAAAATACCAATGTTAACTTAGGTTTTCTGCCTAAATTATAATCAACTGCTGATTTCGTTATTAAATATTTAGTTATATAAACAATGTATTGATAAACTGAAAGTTATAATCGCTTCAATATGTGTTAAATGTTGAAAAGTTTTGCCTGACTTAATAATTATTTAACATTGGATGTTAAAATGTGTTAAATTTTATTGGGTACATTTGCGGCATAATATCCCTATTAGATTTATTATTCAACAACAAAAAACATTTAAAAAACAAAGTATGAAGAAATCTTTACTTTTAAGATTAGTACTGGTTATTGTTGCATTCGTTGGTATTACTTATGGTGCAATTGCACAGGTAACCACGTCATCAATGACAGGTTCTGTAAAGGATGCCAAAGGCATTCTCCCAGGTGCAACTGTTAAAGCAACACACACACCCTCTGGAACAACCTATACTGTTTCTACAAACAATGATGGCCGCTTCGCAATAAACAATATGCGTGTAGGAGGTCCTTATTCTGTTGAAATAAGTTACATCGGATTTAAACCAGGAAAAGCAAATGACATTTTTTTAAAATTAGGTGAAGCTTATAATTTAGATTATAAGTTAGATGATTCTGGAAATACCTTAGGTGAAGTAACGGTTCAAGCAGCTAAAAAAGTTACAGCTCAAAAAACTGGGGCGAGTACCAATATTTCTAGCAGAGATTTGGCTAGTTTACCTACAATAACTAGAAGTATAACTGATTTTACAAGATTGACCCCACAGGCAAGTGGGAATAGTTTTGGAGGTCGTGATGCCCGTTACAATAATATCCAAGTGGATGGTGCAAACTTAAATAATAATTTTGGACTAAGTAATGATCCACTGCCTGGTGGTGGATCTCAGCCAATTTCTTTAGATTCTTACGATCAAATTTCAGTAAATATTGCACCTTATGATGTTAGACAAGCTGGCTTTACCGGGGCAAATATTAGTGCGGTAACAAAAAGCGGGACTAACACTTTTCATGGTTCAGCTTATGGGTTTTATAGAGATCAAAGTTTTTTAGGGAAACATGTAGGTGATAACGATATTAGCTCAACAATTGTTAGTTCAAAATCTCAAACTTATGGTTTTACTTTGGGCGGTCCAATTATCAAGAATAAATTATTCTTCTTTGTTAATGCAGAAAAGGAAGAAAATACTAAACCAGGTATCAACTATTACGCTGCCGGATCTGGTGGCTCAGGTTTACCATCGTCAACTAGTGTTACAGACTTAAAATCCGTTTCAGATTATTTAAAAACGAAATTTGGCTATGATCCCGGATCTTATACAGATTTCCCTTCATTTGCAACTGATAACCATAAAATCCTTGCAAAATTAGATTGGAACATTAATAATAGTAATAAATTAACGTTAAAATTTAGTGATTTTAAAGGTAATGATGATCAGCAGTTAAATGCAACAAGTACGCCTAACGGTGCCGGTTTCAGAGTAACATCTGGTACAAATCCTACTACTGGTGCGCCGATATTATCTACTATCTCAAGAGCTCCTAATAGTCGTTTCGGGCCAAAATCGTTCGCTTTTTCTAATTCTAATTATGCTTTTGAAAACACGACTAGAACAGGTACTCTTGAGCTAAATAGTAAATTAAGTAATAAAGCTTCAAATCAATTATTACTTGCTTTAACTAAAAATCAGGCTACCAGAACTTATAATGGGGGCATTTTTCCAACTATAGATATATATGATGGGAACGGTGGTAACTTCATTACCGCTGGAATGGACCCATATACATTAAATAACGATGTTATCAATGATGTATATAGTGTGACTGATAACTTTACTTATTATGCAGGAAAACATACATTAACTGCTGGATTAACCTATGAGTATCAGAAAACAGGTAACATGTTCATGGCTCCTGCAAATAGTTATTATGCATATAACTCATTGAGTGATTTCTTAACTGACAAGGCTCCGGTATATTATGCTTATACCTATTCATTAATCCCAGGTCAAAGCTCAATATATTCAGCTGAATTAAAAATTGGACAAGCAGGAGCATATATTCAAGACGAATATAATGTGAACGATAATTGGAAATTAACACTAGGTTTACGTGCTGATATGCCTATTTATCACGAAGATCCATTAAATAACCCAGCAACTTCTGCTTTGAATTTTTACTCAAGCGATAATACTACTTTAAGGCATTATTATACTGACAAGTGGGCTAAGAGTAGAGTGTTATTGTCTCCAAGAGTTGGAATTAGATATACTTCTGATGATAAATCATTAGTATTCCGTGGAGGTTTAGGTGTATTTACTGGTAAAATTCCTTTTGTTTTCTTAACGAATATTCCAACTAACACCGGTATGTACCAGTTTGGTGGAGCTATTAGTAATGCAACTACTGCTGGAGCAGCACAATTGGCAAACATTAAATTTAGCAGCAATCCTGCGGCATATGCAAATTTATTTCCAACTGCTGCAGGAACATCTAGTCCTCCTGCTGTTGTTTTTATGGATGATGATTTTAAGTTTCCAAAAGTTTTAAGAGCTAATTTAGGAATTGATAAAAACCTAGGTAGTGGTTATATGTTTACTTTTGACGGACTATATACTAAAGACATCAATGCAGTTCGCATGCGTAATGCAAACTTGCCTAATGCTAACGGTATCATTAATGAAGGTGGACTTACACGTCCACGTATTATTGGTAGTAATCGTTTAAATGCTGGAACAACTTCTGCTATTGTTCTTGAAAATACGATTAAAGGTTTTGCATCTTCATTGACAGCTCAATTGAGTAAATCGTATTCTAATGGTTTCTCTGGATCGATTGCCTATACTTATTCTATCGCTAAAGAAGTTACTGCTAACCCAGGAAGTACGGCAAGTTCTGTATGGAATTCAAATCCTAATGTTGGTACGTCAAATAATCAAGAACTAGGTAATTCAGCTTATGCGGTTCCTCATCGTGTGGTTGGTAACTTGTCTTACCGTTTAGAATATGCTAACCATTTTGCTACAACTATCTCTTTATTCTATCAAGGAATGACTCAGGGTGTTTATAGCTATGTAGTAAATGGAGATTTAAATGGTGATGGAAATAGTAGCGCAGATTTAATGTATATTCCTCGTGCTGGTGAAACGAACTTTGCTGCTTATACTGTGGGTACAGGTGCAACAGCAGTGACTTATTCGGTTGCTCAACAAACTGCAGCTTTCGAAGAGTTTATAAATAATTCTAAATATTTAAGTAAACATAGAGGTGAATACGCAAAAAGAAATGCAGCTACCTTACCTTGGTTTAACAAATTTGATGTTAGATTCTTACAAGACATCTTCGTGAAGACTGGAAAAAGTGGTAGACAAACTTTACAGTTTAGCGCAGATATTATCAACTTTAGCAATTTGTTAAATAAAAATTGGGGAACTTACCAAAGATATGTGATCAATAATCCATTAACTTTTAGAAGTATTGGTACAAACAACCAACCAGTTTATAATCTTCAAAATGTTGCAGGTAAATTAATTACTGATCCATTACAAGATGATATTAGCGTTAATAGCACTTATAGCATCCAGTTAGGTTTAAGATATTCTTTTTAATTAAACGGATTTAGCTTTATTACAAAAAATCCCCGATCATTTGATCGGGGATTTTTTGTTATTTAAGGACTTTTTTAAATGCTATTTATTGTATTTTAGAATACCTGTTTAATCCGGTAAACTTCTATGGTGATTTATAGAACTTTTATTGTAGCGTTTGTTAACCCTGATACGTTTTTGTAATAAAAAATAATATGAAAAATCTCATCTATTTAATGCTCTTGTTTTTATGTTTTACTTCTTGTAAAAAGCTAAATGTAAAAGAAGAAAAAACATTTTATGAAATTAATGTACCCAAGCCTAATGGATATCTTACCAGTGCGATACGCGTTACACTCATGGTAGACGGCAAAGCAGATATAGTGCCAGGTGGCGATGTAGCATATAGAGGTACTTACAAAATCAAGGGCAAAAAGCTTACTGTTACAGCAGAAAAAGAATATGAATTTGAAGTCACCTCAGAAACAGAAATTAAGTACGGTGAAAGGATTTTGAGGTTACAATAGTTTATATATAGATACTTAGATGTTTTTACAAATCCGCAACATTCGATCGGGGCTTTTTTGTTATAAAGCTGCTTATGAATTCAAACTATTCTGATCATACTTCTTTTTTTACCCTCGCTGGCACCCCCGCAACCATCACGTGCGGTAGAACATCTTTTGTAACACAAGCTCCTGCGGCTACATAGGCTCCCTCTCCAATCGTTATACCAGGGATTATTGTTGCGCCAGATCCGATAAAAACACCTTCATTAACATGCACATTTCCGGCAATGGTTACGCCGGGAGAAATGGTCACGTAGTTCTCTATTATGCAATCGTGACTGATGTTGCAGTTTGAATTAACAATACAGTGGTTACCGATACGCACATTTGCATTGATTACACAGCCCGGCGCAATACAGTTGCCATAACCAATTTTAATTGAAGGACTGATATAGCTGTTATGATGGATGATATTGATGAACTGATAGCCTTTGTTTTCTAACGGTTCAATGATAGATTTTCTTTCATAAGTGCCTATTGCACCAATTAATGCAATATTTAAAGCAATGGGGTGTTTTTCTAAAAAGGATGGTAAAGAAATAACTGGCTTGGCTATATTTGGATGATTAATGGCATTGTCCAGGTTTATTACATATCCTGCTAACTGATATTCGTTATCGCCATTTAAATATTCGCTAAGCTCTGTAGCATGTTTGCCTGCACCAAGAAGATATACATTGATCATAACGTTATTCCTATTTGGAGTAATTCATTTAAATCCAATATACATTTATATCAGCAAAATTAAATGATATACCGATAAAACTTAATAATGTATCGATAAAGATATAATGGTAGCTATCTGTGATATTAGATTAAATTATATTCTTAGCGATGTTTTTTTATTATAACTAAAACCATTTCTGCCAAAAAATGATTTTAATATTAGTCTATTTATTAAAAACTAATAGTTAAAACAATGAGCACTTCGAAACAGACCCATGATCATGCTACAATAAAGGCCTGGGCAGAACAACACAATGGTGTACCGGCGATGGTCGCTGATACAGCAAAATCCAATGGCGGAGGTATTTTAAGGATTCATTTCCCAGAACATAGCGACAGTTCTTCAGATTTAAAGGAAACAGACTGGGATACTTTTTTTAAAATATTTGATGACAACAAACTCGATTTTTTATATCAGGATAAAAAAGCAGATGGAGAGGAGAGTACCTTCCATAAATTTGTAGAACGTGAATAATAAATAAAAGCCTGCTGAATTTAATTTCAGCAGGCTTTTTTAAATTGTATCTTAATGCTTAGTTATAAACGAAAGTTCCTTTTTCGCTTTCTATGGTTACCTGTTTCTGATCGCCTTTTTCTACACGACCGATAATCTGCGCATCGATATTAAAGCTTTTTGATATTTTAATAATGCTTTCGGCAATCTCCTGGGGAACATATAACTCCATACGGTGGCCCATATTAAATACCTTGTACATTTCTTTCCAATCGGTACCCGATTGTTCCTGAATCAATTTGAAAAGTGGTGGGATAGGAAACAGGTTATCCTTGATGACGTGGATATCATCATTGATGAAATGTAACACCTTGGTTTGTGCACCACCACTACAATGTACAATACCATTGATCTGGCTACGATGGCTTTCTAAAATCCTTTTAATTACAGGTGCATAAGTACGCGTAGGGGATAATACCAATTTACCTACCGTAGTTTTGCCAAAACCTTCAATAGCTATTTCTTCTGTTAATTGCTTCTTTCCGGAGAAAACCAGATCGAATGGAACAGCCGGATCGAAACTTTCAGGATAAGTATTTGCTACTGTTTTGTCGAAAACATCGTGACGGGCAGAGGTTAAACCATTCGACCCCATACCGCCATTATATTCTGTTTCATAAGTGGCTTGTCCGGAAGACGCTAATGCCACAATTACGTCGCCAGGTTGAATGTTATCATTGCTGATGATGTCTTCTCGCTTTAAGCGGCAGGTTACGGTAGAATCGACGATAATGGTTCTCACCAAGTCGCCAACATCGGCAGTTTCGCCGCCGGTAGAATAAATCGAGATGCCTTGTTCGCGCAGATCGGCCAGAATTTCTTCTGTACCATTAATTACAGCAGCAATCACTTCGCCCGGGATCAGGTTTTTATTCCTTCCGATGGTTGAGGATAATAAGATGTTATCGGTAGCACCAACACAGATTAAATCATCGATATTCATGATGATGGCATCTTGTGCAATACCTTTCCAAACTGAAATATCTCCGGTTTCTTTCCAGTATACATAAGCTAAAGAAGATTTGGTACCTGCGCCGTCTGCATGCATGATATTGCAATATTCCTCATCACCACCTAAAATGTCGGGGATGATTTTGCAGAATGCTTTAGGGAAAATTCCTTTATCGATGTTTTTGATGGCATTGTGCACATCTTCTTTTGAGGCAGAAACGCCACGTTGATTGTACCTGTTATCACTCATGTTGGCGCAAAGATAAGGTTTTAAGGGGAAAGACTAAAGCTAAATACTTAAGGTTTTTTATGGCTAAATGGCAAGGCTTTTTTATCACCTAGATACCTGAGTTTGTTTACCACGAAGGCGCAAAGCGCACAGAGGTTTAAGGTTGTAAAAGGTAGCGTTTCGTTTTTTTTTGGAAGTGAGTGCCCGTTTTTCATGGCGGTCTGCAGCCCCGCTTTTCCTCTCCCGACGTAAAGTCGGGATCGTACAATCGGGCTTAGGTACAGCGGGTTGGTTCGTTGTGGCTGGTTTTCTCCTGCACACGCCTATCAGCAATAAACCTGATTGCATGGATGCTGTAAACGATGGATTAAAAACTAGCGAAAACTTTACAGCAGGAAGGAAAGCAGGACTGGATTAACCGATGCGCATTAGTATTGCTTTCCAAAAAAAAGCTTTGCCCAGCGTAAACCACTTTTCGATTAGATCCTGAACCAAGTTCAGGAGGACGTTGTGGAGGGATAACATTAATCAATTTTAATAATTAACCAATTGACCGGTTTCAGTTGGCAGATTGCTAAAACCAATGAACCAATTACTAATGAACCAAAAAAAGGGCGTAAAGTTAAACCTTACGCCCTATACCTTAAACCTTACGGCTTAAAATCTATTTCATGAACAATAATTCTCTGAATTTTGGTAAAGGCCAAACGCTATCGTCAACAATCTGCTCTAATTTATCAGCGTGGTAACGGATGATATCGAAGTAAGATTTAACTTTCTCATCGTAAGCAATCGCTTTCTCGCGGGTATCTTCGATTTTGTTGGTTAATTTACGTTCTTCTAACATCGCATCGATATTGGTTTTAACAATTTCTAAATGCTCTGATAATTTTTTAACGATATCGATAGAAACCTTGCTATCTACACCAATTGCTTTTAATCCCTGTACGTTTTCGATTAAAGCGTTTTGGTAAGCAATTGCAGCCGGGATAATGGCAGTGTTAGCCACTTCGCCCATTACACGTGCTTCGATTTGCAGTTTTTTATAGAAGTTTTCTAACATGATTTCATGACGGGCATGAATCTCACGTGCGCTATAAATACCTGTTGTTGCAAATAACTCGGCAGATTTTTCAGTTAAATAAGCATCTAAAGCTTTTGGTGTAGTTTTGATGTTTGATAAACCGCGTGTTGCAGCTTCATCTTCCCACTCCTGGCTGTAACCATTGCCTTCGAAACGGATACCTTTAGATTCTTTGATGTATTTTTTGATCACTGTTAATAAAGCGATGTCTTTTTTATCACCTTTTTTGATCAATTTATCAACTTCAACTTTAAATTTAACCAATTGCTCAGCCATAATCGCGTTTAAGATCGTCATTGGAGCAGAAGAGTTTGCTGAAGATCCAACAGCTCTAAGCTCAAATTTGTTACCTGTAAATGCGAAAGGAGAAGTACGGTTACGGTCGGTATTATCTAATAAAATCTGAGGGATTTTAGGGATACCTAACCAAAGTGCGTTATCTTCTTTGATTTTTTTGCTGATACGTGAGTGCTCAATCTCATCTAATACATCGTTCAACTGAGAACCTAAGAAGATAGAGATAATTGCAGGTGGCGCTTCGTTAGCACCTAAACGGTGATCGTTGCTTACTGATGCAATACTTGCACGTAATAAATCGGCATGCTCGCTAACGGCTTTAATTGTGTTTACAAAGAAAGCAAGGAACATTAAATTGTTTTTAGGTGTTTTACCTGGTGCCAATAAGTTTTTACCGGTATCGGTAATTAGCGACCAGTTGTTGTGTTTACCTGATCCGTTGATACCTGCGTATGGTTTTTCGTGTAACAATACACGGAAATGGTGACGACGGGCAACTTTTTCCATCAAATCCATCAATAATTGATTGTGATCGATAGCCAGGTTGATTTCTTCATAAATCGGTGCACACTCAAACTGAGATGGTGCAACCTCATTGTGACGGGTTTTTAAAGGAATACCTAATTTTAAAGCTTCGTTTTCGAAATCTACCATGTAGCTGAATACGCGCTCAGGGATAGAACCGAAATAATGATCTTCTAATTGTTGGCCTTTAGCAGACATGTGTCCGAATAAAGCACGGCCTGTTAATAATAAATCGGGACGAGCATTGAACAATGACTCATCAACCAGGAAATATTCTTGTTCGATACCTAAAGAAGCATTTACTTTAGTAATGCTTTTATCGAAATATTGGCAAACATCAACAGCAGCTTTATCAAGCGCAGCTAATGCTTTTAATAAAGGTGCTTTATAATCCAAGGCTTCTCCGGTATATGATACGAATACTGTAGGGATACATAGGGTTTTACCTGCTTTGCTTTCCATGATGAATGCTGGAGAAGAAGGATCCCAAGCAGTATAACCACGAGCTTCGAAAGTATTACGGATACCGCCGTTAGGGAAACTGGAAGCATCTGGCTCTTGTTGAACTAATGCGCTACCAGCAAATTTCTCGATCGCTCCATCGCCACTTGGCTCAAAAAATGAATCATGTTTTTCTGCAGTTGTACCAGTTAATGGCTGGAACCAGTGCGTATAGTGCGTTGCGCCAGCACTCATTGCCCACGCTTTCATAGCGGTTGCAATTTGGTTGGCATCGTCAGAATTAATTAACTCACCCTGGTTGATAGATGATATTAATTTTTCATATACGTCCTTAGATAAGAAATCTCTCATTTTTCTCTTATCAAATACATTAGCGCCAAAAAAGTCAGAAATTTTTGCTGCTGGTGCTTTAACTTCTGGTGAAATTCTGTTTTGAGCCTCTTTTAATGCGATGGTTCTTAAGCTTTTCATTAATTTGTTATGTTTTTTGTCAAAAATAGTATATTTTATTAATTCTCGTAAAAGAATCGTATTATTTTTATCAATTTTATTGAAAATGAAATAAAAAAATGTTTTTCAGATGAAAAATTTCATTTTTTGTAAAGAAAATAGATTTTTTAGATGTTTTATGGAATTGCTGATTTTGCCGCATCATGCTATAAAACTAAAAGCTATGTTCAACTCTTTAATTAACGTATACAAAACCGAGTGGCTCGATCTTGTATTTGCAGACCGCAACAAAAACTATGGTGCTTATGAATTAAGGTCTAAATCTTCGTCGATTATGACAAGAGCACTTTTCGTATCTGGAAGCCTGTTTATCCTGTTGTGTTTCTCTCCCTTAATTTATGCTAAATTGTTTCCAAAAGAAGAGGTAGCTGTAGAAATTGCAAGGCCTGTTGATTTAACTAAAGTAATCCACGAGATGAAACCAAAAACTCCTGAACCAGAGAAAAAGGTAGAACCTGCAAAAGCTGATCCGGTAAAGGTTAAAACAGTAGCGCTTCCATCTCAGGTGATGGTGGTTAATAAAGTAGATATTGCTGATCCGCCAACGATTAAAGAAATACAGAATGCAGTGATCAGTGATAAAACACAAGATGGTGTTGTTGCTCCTAATGCAGTTTTAACCGATAATAAGGGTAGTGGGGATGGAAATGGGACAGTTAAGGAAGGTACAGAAAATGGTGATCCGAACGCTATTTTAACTATTGGTGGAGTAGATGAATATCCTGAGTTTAACGGTGGTGCAAAAGCCTGGTCTAAATATATGGAACGTAACTTAAGGTACCCATCAAGAGCACAGGAGGAAGGTGCTGGAGGAAAAGTATTTGTAAGCTTTGTAGTAGAGAAAGATGGTTCGATTACCGATGTATCCGTAATTAAGGGGATTGGGTTTGGCTGTGATGAAGAAGCCATTAAAGTAATTAAAAAATCGCCGTTATGGAAACCAGGGAAAAATAAAGGTGTGCCTGTTCGTGTAAGGTATAATATGGCGATTAACTTTCAGATTGCTAATTAAAATTGTTGAAAATGAAAAAGTTCCTCCTAATAGTACTATTTATTTGCTTTACCGCTGCTTATTTAAGTGCTAAAGTTGTAAATCCGGCAGATACTTCAAAACAATACAGCATTAAACTGGCCAATACCGATTTAAAAAACGGAACTGTTAAATTTTTGCTCCGCGGTGGTATTGTATCTACTTATGTTAAAGGGCAGGAAATATTTGAAAAGAAATATAGCATTGCTTATCGTGATTTTGGATGTGTAATGCCTGCAAATATTTCGATCGAAGATTATAATAAAGTAGTGGCTTCTTTTATGGATAAGAAATATGGAAAGGGTTGGAGAAAAGATGTGAGGAGAGATGTGCAGGGAATAGGAAGTGATGGATGAGATGAGATGGATGATGGAAAATAGGTGAGGGGGTACAATTTCTGTTAACGCGCTCCACCGTTGTCTTTGTCTGCATGGACCACTTGCGAAATCTTGCATCGTTAATTTTGGTGATGTTTTGTTTTTGGTGACGGTCTGTGAGGACACAGACCGTGGATGTTGGGGTTAGGTAAATTGAAACGGTTTGGGCGGTGCCCGGGCCGTTTTTTTGTTTAGCCACCCACCACCACAGATCGTCATCTCGAGCGGAGTGCAACGAAGTCGAGAGATCTATCTTTAGGCAGATCTCTCCATTGCACTGCGTTTCAGTCGAGATGACGAACTTTTATTAGCGTCTGTCGATGTAGCGAAATGGAGAAATCTATAAGATCAATTAGTTTTGCATTAATAATATTAAATATTATCACTGTTTTTTGGAAAGCAGGTTCAGCACCTTTTTGTTTTTGTAGTCCCGCCCTTTGTTTCAAATCCTCGCCCTCGTACCTCAGACTGCGGGTTTTCCACTTCGGTCGGGTTTAGGTGGCAAGGCTGGTCGTGCTATTAAAGGTTTAACCTGGGGGCAGAAACAAGTCTTATGTCGAAGGGCAGGCTTTTGTTCAATAAACCCGACAGAGCGGTTAGCCCGCAGTGGAGTGCAACGTAACGAGGACTATAAGCGATGGCGGGTGTACAGCGGCTATGAAAGGCGGAACGCTCATTTCATGATAAAATAAATCATTTAGAATAATACAAAAAAAACTGTCATTTCGACTGAAGCTTGCGGTTTAAGCATCTATTATTATTTATCATAGTATGCTTGCTTGTTTCACAGGATAGATATCGGGTCCGCTCGAGATGACGAATGTGTTTAAACAAAAAACGGATGACGGTTTTAATTCCATCATCCATTTTACATCTTCTATTATCCTTTATTCTCTATCCATTTTCTGGCATTTACAAAAGCTTCCATCCAAGGTGAAACTTCGTCTTTGCGGCCTTGTGGGTAATTTGCCCAGTGCCATTGGAACAATGAACGCTCAATATGTGGCATCATAACCAGGTGGCGGCCACTTTCGTCACATAACATTGCGGTATTGTAATCTGATCCATTCGGACTGGCCGGGTAGGTTTCGTAAGCATATTTGGCTACGATTTTATATTTATCTTCTGCGTATGGCAATGAGAACCTTCCTTCGCCATGCGATACCCAAACGCCTAAAGTGCTTCCGGCCAGCGTAGATAACATGACCGAATTGTTTTCTTGTAAGGTTAACGAGGTGAAAATACTTTCGTGCTTGCCACTTTTGTTGTGGAGCATTTTTGGTTTTTCTTCGTGATCTTTATTAATTAAGCCCAGCTCTACAAACAACTGGCAACCATTACAAACTCCAACCGATAAAGTATCAGGACGGGCAAAGAATTTCTCTAAAGCTACCCTTGCTTTTTCGTTGTATAAAAATGCACCTGCCCAACCTTTGGCCGATCCTAAAACATCAGAGTTAGAGAAACCACCCACTGCACCAATAAACTGAATATCTTCTAAAGTTTCCCTTCCGGTAATTAAATCGGTCATGTGTACATCTTTCACATCAAAACCTGCCAGATACATGGCATTGGCCAGTTCTCGTTCAGAGTTACTTCCTTTTTCGCGGATAATGGCTGCTTTTGGTCGTGGTTTAGTCGGATCGATTACAGGTTTCTTTCCGTCAAATTGTAATGGGAAAGTGTAATTTAAAACATGGTTTTTATAATTATCGTAACGTTCTTTTGCCAGGCCGTTACCGGTTTGCTTGTTATCTAACAGGTAAGAAGTTTTAAACCAAACATCACGTAAGTGATCAATGTCGAAACTATAGTGATCTGCGGCATTTTTAACTTCCAGTTTAGCTGATGAATTTACTTTACCAATTTTATGGAAAGCAACGCCAGCCTGTGCAAAGGTTTCTTCAACTGAAGCATCGGCCTGGAAAACGATACCAATGTTTTCTGCAAATAATACTTTAATGCTATCAGCTTCTGCTAGCGAAGACAAATCGATCGAAGCACCTAAGTCGCGGTCGGCAAAACACATTTCCAATAAAGTTGTGATTAAACCACCGCTACCAATATCGTGACCTGCCTGGATTTTGTCAGCTTTGATTAATTGTTGTAATGTGTTGAAAGCCGTTTGAAATTGATCAGCACCTTTAACATCAGGTGTTTCTGTACCGATTTTGTTTAAAATCTGTGCAAAAGACGAACCACCTAATTTATAGGTATCGTTAGAAAGGTTGATGTAATAAATTGATCCGCCGTTTTTTTGAAGTACCGGTTCAACAACTTTAGTAATATCGTCGCAATTTGCTCCTGCAGAAATAATTACCGTGCCCGGTGCAATTACATCGCCATCTTTGTATTTCTGTTTCATCGATAGCGAATCTTTTCCGGTTGGGATATTGATTCCTAAATCGATGGCAAAATCAGAACAAGCTTTTACCGCTGCATATAAACGGGCATCTTCGCCTTCGTTTTTACAGGCCCACATCCAGTTGGCAGAAAGTGAAACACTTTTTAAACCGTCTTTTAACGGTGCCCAAACAATATTCGAAAGTGATTCTGCAATCGCATTGCGGCTACCCGCTGCAGGATCAATCAAGGCTGAAAGTGGTGCATGGCCAACTGACGTGGCAATACCTTCTTTTCCCTGAAAATCTAAAGCCATTACACCACAGTTATTCAATGGTAATTGTAACGGACCTGCACATTGCTGTTTAGCTACACGGCCACCCACGCAACGGTCTACTTTATTGGTTAACCAATCTTTAGATGCAACCGCTTCCAATTGAAGCACCTGTTCTAAATAGGTATTTAATTCGGCTTTATTATATTCAACAGCTTCGTACTTACGATCGATGGTTTGATCCTCCATTACAATTTTTGGTGAACTGCCAAACATGGCAGCCAATTCAAAATCCATAGGTTTTAAACCTGTTGTTGCAGATTTGAAGGTAAAACGATGATCGCCGGTTACTTTACCCACGGTATACATTGGCGAGCGTTCGCGGTCGGCTATTTTTTGTAAGGTTTCGATATGATCGTTGCCGATTACCAAACCCATTCTTTCCTGCGATTCGTTACCGATAATTTCCTTAGCTGAAAGGGTAGGGTCGCCCACCGGCAGTTTATCAAGGTCTATTAAACCTCCGGTTTCTTCAACCAGTTCTGATAAACAGTTTAAGTGACCACCTGCACCGTGATCGTGGATAGAAATAATCGAATTGTGATCGCTTTCTACCATACCGCGTACCGCATTTGCAGCACGTTTTTGCATTTCAGGATTTGATCGCTGGATGGCGTTTAATTCAATTCCACTTCCGTGCTGACCAGTATCTGCAGATGAAACGGCTGCACCGCCCATCCCGATCCTATAATTTTCTCCACCCAGAATAACGATGTTATCGCCTTCTTTTGGTTTAAGTTTTTGTGCCTGGCTGGCTTTACCGTAACCGACACCACCCGCTAGCATAATTACTTTGTCGAAACCTAATTTTCTGCTGTTTTCTTCATGTTCGAAAGTTAAAACCGAACCCGTAATAAGCGGTTGACCGAATTTATTTCCAAAATCTGTAGCACCGTTTGATGCTTTGATCAGGATGTCCATTGGGGTTTGGTATAACCATGCTCTTTCTTCAACACCTTTTTCCCAAGGGCGGTTATCTTCTAAACGCGAAAGCGCAGTCATGTAAACAGCAGTTCCTGCTAAAGGCAATGAACCTTGTCCACCTGCCAAACGGTCTCTGATTTCGCCACCCGAACCTGTTGCTGCACCATTAAAAGGCTCAACAGTAGTAGGGAAATTATGGGTTTCTGCTTTTAATGAGATTACCGATTCGAAATCGCTTGTCGTATAATAATCAGGCTCATCGGCACGTTTAGGAGCAAATTGCTGCACTTTTGGGCCTTTGATAAAAGCTACGTTATCTTTATAGGCTGAAACAATATCGTTAGGGTTTTCTTCTGATGTTTTGCGGATGAGTTTAAACAAAGAAGTAGGTTGTTCTACGCCATCGATTACGAATTTGCCATTGAAAATTTTATGGCGGCAGTGTTCCGAATTTACCTGAGAGAAACCAAAGACTTCAGAATCGGTTAACGGTCTTTCTAATTTTTGCGCTAAAGTATTTAAATATTCAACTTCTTCATCACTTAAAGAAAGTCCTTCTTGTTTGTTGTAAGCAGCAATATCAGTAATTTCTAAAATCGGCTCAGGTTTAATATTGATGGTATATACCTCCTGATCGAGCTTGTCGTATTTTTGAGAAAGCATCGGGTCGTAATCAGCAAAACTTTCTTCAACCTGCTTAAATTCTTCAATCCTGATAATTCCCTGCATGTCCATGTTTTGGGTAATCTCTACTGCGTTGGTACTCCACGGAGTAATCATTGCAGCTCTTGGTCCAACGAAAAAGCCTGTTAAAGCTGTTTCTTGCGAGATTTTGGTACCGCCAAATAACCATTCGAGTTTAGTAATATCAGTGGTAGAAAGCGCTTTGTCTGTTTGTAAAACAAAAATCGCCTGCGATTGCCCTTCGACAGGCTCAGGATGACAAGAGAAAAAATGAATCATGCTTTTTTTTTGAAGTTGCAAAAATAGCGTTAAAAATTTAAAAAGCTCATTGTAGCGCACAATATAATTGCGCTTTTATTACTTTTGACATTAATGTAGCGCGCAGACCGTCATTTCGAGCGGACCCGATTGCTATCGGGTGCAACGCAGTCGAGAAATCTGTCAAGGTAGATCTCTCCTCCGAAGGAGTTCCCTTGGAACACTCCGCGATGCTTCGGTCGAGATGACGACTTTATTTAGAAGAAATCTTATGGAATTGAGGCTGCAAATGTATTTCTTATTAAAATCAAATTTATGTTCAATAAAATACACCACATTGCCATTATCTGTTCAGATTACGAAAAATCGAAAGATTTTTATGTAAATAAATTAGGTTTTACCGTTTTGGCAGAAGTTTATCGGGCGGAAAGGAAATCGTATAAATTGGATCTTGCAGTAAATGGTGTATATCAGATCGAGCTGTTTTCTTTCGAAAACCCTCCTGCAAGGCCATCGCGACCAGAAGCACAGGGTTTGCGCCACCTGGCTTTCGAGGTTGATGATATTGAGAAAGAGATTTCGCGTTTAAATGATCATGGCATTGTTACCGAACCGATCCGCATTGATGAATTTACCGATAAGCGGTTTACTTTTTTTGCTGATCCTGATGGTTTGCCTTTAGAGCTGTACGAAATTTAGGATGAGCATTTTCAAGTTCAAACAGTTTGAAGTCGACCAGACAGGCTGCGCCATGAGGATTAACACCGATGGCGTATTGCTTGGTGCAACAGTTAAGCATGCTTCACCTGCAACTATATTGGATATCGGAACAGGAACCGGTGTGATTGCATTGATGTTGGCGCAACGTTTTCCCGAAGCAAACATACATGCTGTAGAAATCGACCAGCAGGCTGCGGAAACCGCTGAAAAAAATTTTCAGTTTTCAGTTTTCAGTGAGCGGTTAACCATTAACCACACATCAATTGAACAATATGAGTATGCTCGGCAATTCGATCTGATTGTTTCTAATCCCCCCTTTTTTGTAAATGATTTAAAAAGTGAAGAGTTTAGGAAAGGGATAGCCCGGCACGCGGATGAAGATTTTTTTAGCATGCTCATTAAAAAATCGAGTGGGTTACTGGCAGATGAAGGTATGATTTGGTTAATCCTTCCGGTAAAACAAGCAGAAGAGGTTATTGGTATTGCAGCGCATTATAATTTATCGCTTACAGAGCGGATCCATATTCATTCTGATCAAAACAAACCGACCTTTAGGCAAATAATCTGTTTGAAAAAGGGCGAAACAGTTTTAAGAGAAAGAGACTTTAATATTTATGAATCTTTAAAACAGCACACAACAGCTTATAAAGAATTGCTGAAGGATTTTTTCCTGGCCTTTTAGCTTAGGGTTCTAGGATGGATGGAAGGGTAGGTACAATGGTAACATTGTATAATCATTACGGTGCTTTTTTATCATAATTAATCACCATTTTTAAAAGATTTGTCAATTGTTGGAGGGTTTATTTTAGCGAAAAGTGGTCGAAAGATTTTGCTAATCCTGTAAATTACGGGGCACAATTAAGTTTACATAATGAAAAAAATAGGATTAATTTCTGATACCCATGGTTTTTTAGATGATGCGGTTTTTAAACACTTCGACGGTGTGGATGAGATTTGGCATGCCGGCGATTTTGGACCTGATGTTGCCGAACCTCTGGCCGCATTTAAACCTTTGCGCGGGGTATTCGGAAATATAGATGATAGTGCGATTAGAGCGGAGTTTCCAGAGCAAAATCGATTTAGCTGCGAAAGGGTTGATGTTTGGATGACACATATAGGTGGATATCCGGGAAAATATTCGTCTTATGTTAAGCCTGAAATATACACTAACCCTCCGAAATTATTTATTACAGGGCACTCGCATATTTTAAAAGTAATGTACGATGAAAAAATAAAATGTCTGCATATAAACCCCGGTGCGGCAGGAAAACACGGCTGGCACAAAGTGAGAACCCTCATTCGTTTTTGCATAACTGATGAAAATATTCATACCTTAGAGGTTATAGAGTTATCGGGTAGATAATGTAAAATTTACACTAAGTATGGTTTGTGGCGTTAAAACACTAGGACAATTTATTATAGAAAAACAAGCAGATTTTCCATATGCTAAGGGCGAACTTTCGAGGTTATTGAGGGATATTGGTATTGCTGCAAAAATTGTAAACCGCGAAATTAATAAAGCGGGTTTGGTTGATATTTTGGGCGATATGGGAACCACGAATATTCAGGGTGAAGAGCAAAAAAAACTTGATGTTTATGCTGATGAACAGTTTATTGCTGCATTAACCAGTGGCGGCGAATGCTGTATTGTAGCTACCGAAGAAGAAGATGAAATTATCCATATCGAATCGCCTGTTTCTCAAAACGCCAAGTATATCGTCTGTATCGATCCGCTAGATGGTTCATCCAATACGGATGTAAACGTAGCTGTAGGCACTATTTTCTCTATTTACCGCAGAAAATCGGTTGATGGAAGGGCAAGTATAACGGATGTATTACAAAAAGGTACCGAGCAGGTGGCTGCGGGCTACATTATTTATGGTTCATCTACCATGCTGGTTTATACCACAGGGAAGGGTGTTAACGGTTTTACATTAGATCCATCAATTGGTGAGTTCTGTCTTTCACACCCCCAGATGAAAATACCTGAAACAGGTTATATGTATTCGGTAAACGAAGGAAATTATGTTCACTTTCCAGATGGTGTTAAAAAATATATTAAATACTGCCAGGTAGAGGATGAGGCTACCAAACGCCCATATACATCGCGTTATATTGGCTCAATGGTTGGAGATATCCATCGGAATTTAATTAAAGGCGGAATTTATATTTACCCAACCACTTCGCGCTCCCCTAATGGGAAATTGAGGTTGTTGTATGAATGTAACCCGATGTCTTTTATTATTGAGCAGGCTGGGGGCAAAGCCAGCACAGGTTTTGATCGTATACTCGAAATTGAACCTACAGAATTGCATCAGCGGGTTCCGATTTTTATCGGGTCAAAACATATGGTAGAAAAGGCTGAAGAAATGATGTTGTTGTATACAGCAAAATCACTCTCAATTGATACCAATGTAGAAACGAAACTAGAGAATTTAAATGTAGTTGGCGGAATTGATTAATATTAACTAAACCTTACTTCGCTCTGCTTCAAAAAAAGTATCTATAGCCAGGTTTTGTTTGTCTTGCGAGGCAAAAACAGCTAAACGGTCGCAACGCTCATTCTCCGGGTGGTCGTTGTGACCTTTAATCCAGATGAATTTCACTTTGTGGAGTTTATACAGTTCCAGGAATCTCAACCACAGGTCTTTGTTTTTTTTATCCTTAAAATTTTTGGTTGCCCAGCCAAAAACCCATTTCTTCTCCACAGCATCTACTACATATTTCGAATCAGAGTAAACGGTTACCTGTTGATTTAAGCTTTTTAACGCTTCTAATCCTTTTATTACAGCCAATAGTTCCATGCGGTTATTCGTGGTCATTCTAAAGCCGCCACTTAATTCCTTATAGTGCTGTCCTGCCCTTAAAATTGTACCCCAACCACCTGGTCCTGGGTTTCCGCTAGCTGCTCCGTCTGTATAAATTTCGATCATAAACGCCGTAAAGTTATGTTTTTAGGTTCAAAATAGCTTGTTTTATCTGCTTCTGAAATTTTTTTTCAATTTCAAATAATTGAATGTTAAGGAATTAAAAATTAGTTGTAAAAACTTTGAAAAAAATATTTGCACGGAATATTAAAAGTCGTACTTTTGTGACATCAAAAAATACGGTGGCTGTAGCTCAGTTGGTTAGAGTATTGGTTTGTGGTGCCGAGGGTCGTGGGTTCGAGCCCCATCAGCCACCCTTGACGGGGCAAAGAGTTTTTAACAACTTTTTGCCCCTTCTTTTTTTTCTCCTAACTTGTTCTTAATCAGGTAGATTCGACTAAATGTTTCCGTCATTTCAGTGGTTCGATGTTGTACGTTCCATAGACCTCGTATTCATTTTATAGCGGCATGGATAGAAGGAGGAGTGCTTATTGCAATTGTGCTTCTAATTCCGATGCATCGTTTGGCAATAGAAATGTTTGTGCTATCTTCTTTCATCATCAATGTGTATGGACATTTAGGGTATGAAGTGGCACCCAAATGGTTCAGAAACAGCATTTTTTTTGAAGTTTTGAATACTTCTGTTCATCACAACCTTCATCATCATAAATTTAAGGGTAACTATGGGCTATATTTTAGAGTGTGGGATAGGTTATTGAAAACCGAACATCCAGACTATGTGAAAGAATACGACAGGATTCAACAAAATAGGTTTGGTGCCTGATCCGATTAATATGGGAATTATCATGCGCCGAAACCCGATCCCGTTTCAGCGCAATTACGTGCTAATCTAGTTGATTAATTAGCCTATAGTGCAGAATAATCAACTGAAATAAGGCGCTAAATTTAGCTATTACTAACCAAAATAATAACCTTATGAGAATTTTTAAATCAGTAATTCTGGCGCTAGCCTGCGCCACTGTATTGCAGTATGGCTGTAAAAAACAAACTACAAATCAGCCTCAGGCTGAAGAGATTAAAAATGACGTTAAGATGGAAACGCCTTCTGGAGGAGTACAAATTATGTCTGTACTTTTTAACGGTGATGCCTCTAACGGATCGGCCAACGTATGGAAAGACATTAATATTGAAGGCACAGGAACGGTGACTACCGTAAATGATGAGACGGGCACCCTAACCTGGAAATTTTTAAAACCTGCTGACAGCCACAGGACAGAAGGACATGGCGCCAAAAACTACGAGGCTCAGGATGGAGATGAAATATACATAGGTTGGACCAGTAAAATCTATATGCCAACAACATTAAAAACGGAGGCCATATTTCAATGGAAATCCTATCCAACTGACGGATCACTACAAAATCATCCTCTCATGCTCAGAACCAAATCAGGAAATCTTGAATTACAACATTTCGACGACAATCATGTAGCCACAGTACCGTGGTCGACTACACTGGCTGTAAACACCTGGCTTAAATTCGTTATCCGGATGAAAGTATCCAGAGATCCTGCGGTGGGTTATATAGAGTTCTGGTACAATGGCGTTAAACAAACCCTTGCAAATGGTAGCCAGCGGTTATATTGCAGAACTTTAGATGTCGATTATTGTGACCCGAAATGGGGTGTATATGGGGGCGATTCTTCGCAAGCAACGCATTTTGTCAAAAAAATAAGAATCGGTACAACTTATGCCGATGCAGCACAATAAATTAAATGTAAAAAAAGACAAGCTATTAGGCTTGTCTTTTCTTACATTTCTTTATCCGGTTTTGACAATTGTGAACCCTAACCAAATATTTTATCATGTCCTTATATGGAGATCATCAGTAATAAAAGAATTGTTTTAATTTTTAAGTTAGTTGTTTGCTTTACATGCCTTGGTGCTACAAGTGGTAATGCTCAAAAAAACATTTCCAGGCCATTGAAACTTTGGTACGATAAGCCCGCTGGGGTTTGGGAAGAGGCGCTGCCTTTAGGTAATGGAAAAATGGGTGCCATGGTATTCGGAAACGTGCAGCGCGAACGGTTACAATTAAATGAAAGTACGCTATGGTCTGGTTATCCCGACCCTGGAAATAACCCTTATGGGCCAGGCCTGCTGCCGCAGGTAAGGAAAGCAATGTTCGAAGGAGACTACCAGCAGGCAACGTCGCTCTGGAGTAAAATGCAGGGGCCATATTCGGCAAGATATCTTCCAATGGGTGACTTATTTTTAGCGTTTGACCACAACAATACCAATTTTACGAATTACTACCGCGAACTTGATCTTGCTAATGCGGTATCACTGGTAAAGTATACCGTAAATGGAATAAACTATACCAGACAGACTTATATGAGTTATCCCGATCAGGTATTGGTGATGAAGATAAGGGCCAGCAAGGTAAATTCAATTAGTTTCAGGGCTGGTTTAACAAGCAAACTGAAATATACCGTTGCAAGGGCAGATCAACACCAGCTGATTTTGAACGGCAAAGCGCCAAAGTATGTGGCTGCGAGAGATTATGATCCACAACAGGTAGTGTACGATGAAAAAGAGGGAATGAATTTCCAGATCAGGCTGAAGGTGGTAAATGTTGGTGGGACCGTGAAAAGTACCTCTTCTGATTTACAGGTAAGCAAGGCAACAGAAATTGTTATCTATTTAACAGGTGCAACAAGCTTTAATGGTTTTAATAAGTCGGCAGGTTTAGCGGGCAAAGATCCTTCAGTACAAACGACCTTAAATATGAACAAAGCCATTAAAAAAGGCAGTTCGCAGATTTATACAGACCATGTAAGTGATTATCAAAACCTTTTTAATCGGGTAAAATTTGAACTGGGAGATCCAGATCCGAAATCGGATCAATTGCCAACGAATGAACGGTTGCTGCATTTTAAGAACAACCCCGTTCCCGATCATAATCTGCTTGCACTCTATTATCATTATGGACGGTACCTGTTAATTTCAAGTTCAAGAAAAGGAGGCCAGGCTACAAACCTGCAGGGCCTTTGGAATGACCTGGTGCAGCCGCCCTGGGGAAGTAACTATACGACGAATATAAATACGCAGATGAATTACTGGTTGGCAGAAAACACCAATCTTACAGAGTGCAATGAACCATTATTTAGCCTGATCAAAAACCTTTCAGTTAATGGGGCAGTAACCGCAAGGGTTAATTACAATATCGACAAGGGGTGGGTAGCGCATCACAATTCTGATATCTGGGCGAAAACCTCACCGGTTGGAGCCTTTGATAAGGAGGAGCGGGAAATGCCCAGAAAAACCGCCTGGCCAATGGCTGGGGCCTGGCTAAGTACGCATCTATTTGAACATTACCTATACACCAATAATACCGTGTTTTTGAAAAAAACGGGCTATCCTTTAATGAAAGGGGCCGCGGAATTTATGTTGGAGTGGTTAGTAGAAGATCCTAAAAGCGGTTATCTGGTTACCAATCCTTCCACCTCTCCAGAAAATACAGTTAAAATAAAAGGCAAGGAATATCAATTGAGCATTGCCTCTACGATGGACATGTCAATTATCAGAGAACTTTTTGAGCAGTGTATACAGGCCTCACAGATATTGAAAAATGACCATGCTTTTGCCGAACAGCTCAAAAAAGCCAAAGCGAGGTTATATCCTTATCAGATTGGGCAATATGGACAGCTACAGGAATGGTTTCAGGACTGGGATGACCCTAAAGACCAACACAGGCACATTTCGCAGCTTTACGGACTTTATCCTGCCCATCAGATCAATGTTTATCAAAACCCTGAACTTTCTGCTGCTGTTAAACAGTCTTTACTGCACCGTGGTGATGTTAGTACCGGTTGGTCTATGGCATGGAAAACAAACTGGTGGGCGAGGTTGCAAGATGGCAATCATGCTTATCAGGTGTTGCGCGCTGCGTTAAATTATATCGATCCACTCTTGCCAAAAGCACAGATGAGTGGTGGTGGGGCATACCCGAATCTATTTGATGCGCACCCTCCCTTTCAGATTGATGGTAATTTTGGAGCTACTGCTGGGATCACAGAGATGTTATTACAGAGCCATTATGGTGAACTGGTTTTGCTCCCTGCATTACCTGATGCATGGCCATCTGGAAAAATAGAAGGGATTAAGGCAAGAGGAGATTATAATGTAGGAATACAGTGGGCTAATGGTATGCTTAAAACGGCGTCAATTAAAGCAAATAGAACCGGAAAATGTACCATCCGAACATTTGTTAAAATTAAGATCAATAAGTTGAGTACAGGTTTGCGGAGGGATGGACTTGAAAATACAGAAACTGAATATCTTAACCATAGCAAAACAACGCTGCAAGCGCTTAACTTAAAGCAAACTTACCTTTATGAACTTAACGTTAAAAAAGGTGAGACTTATTTAATTACTTCTGCTGATCATTAAGGTAGTTTATTAGGATATTAACGAGGCGTATGCCTACTTTACATTTGATTTTTAAGCGGAGTTTTATGCTAATATTTTAGCGTCCGTTCGGAGACAATAGGCCGATAATCTTTCTTTATAGAATATTTTTTCCGCAACTATCTGGTTTTTATATCATTACAGTGTTCTGCGTGTCTGACAATTATGCACGGTCTGTTTGACAGCTATTTTGACATCATTACTGTACACGGATTTTAAAGGTTTTATGCATGATCTTACCCCTGTTGATGCACCAGCCCATTCAAGGGGTAATAATTATTGTCATTTCCAGCCGAAAGGTATTTCAGAATGAAAAGGAGTTCATGCCAAAATAGTTGATTAATTCGCCAATTCTTGCATCAACTATTTCCGGTTTTATACCTTAATTGCAGTAACCAAATATAAAACTAAAACGTATGAGTAGCAGAAATTACCCAGGGTTTGAGAACCATTGGCGTTTTTTTACAAGCAATTTGTTAAACGTCAGCAATCAGGCCGTTCGGCCTGTCTCTTCAGTCCACTTTCCATTAACTTTTAATTCAGCGGTATGAAAAGAAAATTTACAAGATTTTTCTCTGCGCATCTCGTTCTGTTGAAAGTAGCAGTATTTGCATGTTTGCTGACTTTGATCAATACTGATGTTTTTGCTCAGGGGCAAACTAAGGTATCAGGAACTGTAAAAGACCGTAGCGGGGCAGCCCTGCCTGGGGTAACGGTTCGGGTAAAAGACCAAACCGGTGGAGTATCTACTGATAATAATGGCAAGTTTACCATTTCGGTAGCCTCCAATGCCATCCTTCAGTTTAACATGATCGGTTATACAACCATTGAAAGGAAGGTTGGCGACGGAGCAATGAATGTGGTGCTGGAAGACGCCTCAAGTGCTTTGGATGATGTGGTGGTAATCGGTTTTGGTGGCAAAGTAAAAAGAAGTGACCTTAGTTCTGCCGTATCATCTGTATCGGCAAAAGATATCCAGGAGCGGCAGCCTGTAGATTTATTGAGCGCGCTACAAGGTAAAGCATCTGGTGTAACCGTAACAACAGATGGTGGCCCCGGTGCAGAGGGAACCATCCAAATCAGAGGGGTTACCACCTTAAATGGCGGAGCAGGTCCGTTATATGTGGTTGATGGTGTAATTACCGATAATGGCAGAAACATCAATCCCCTGGATATTGCAGGTATTGAGGTATTAAAGGATGCCGCTTCTGCTTCTATATATGGTGCCCAGGCTGCAAATGGGGTAATTTTGATCACAACAAAAAAAGGTATTGAAGGCAAACCCAGAATTGATCTTCAATACACACATCTTTTTGGCAGATTGGCACATAAGCTTCCGCAAAGTAATTCCCAGGAGGTAAGGGCTTTCAGGAGATTACAGGCGGGAGGAACAGCAACTGCGGGCTCAAATACGGATTCATTGAACGTTTCTTTTAATTCGGATAATGATTTGCAGGATTTATTGTTAGGAAATACTGGCCAGCGCAATCAGATAAATGCAAGTTTGGCAGGTGCATCTAAAACCTTTAATTACTATTCCAGTGTTAATTACATTGATGATAAATCTATTGTAATCAACAGTTTTGCCAAATCACTTCAAACCCGGTTAAATATCTCTTATCAGGCGCTGCCAACATTAAAATATACCACTAACGTTTCGTTGTATTATCAAAACAAGAATGAAATACCAATTGCCAGAACGGTAAACGTTATTTTCGATAGACCAGCATTCTCCCTGATCTATTATCCGGATGGCGCATTAACCAGTTATATCGGTTCAAAGCGAAATCCTGTAGCAAATGCATTGTATGAAATCAATAAAACCGAAACTTTTTCGGCACAGGTGAACAATCAATTGGACTTCGATATAACCAAACACATTAGATGGACTACGTTATTCAACTTAGCATATGAAACGCCTCAATATACTTTTTTTGCGCCGAGATATGTAAGCGCAGGCCGCGATACCAATAATGGTATAAACGAATTAGAAAAGAAATTTAGGTATGAGGCTCAAACGTATTTTAACTACAGCCAAAAATTTAAAGATCATAATGTAAGTGCAACCTTAGGTGCAAATGCAATTCGAAGAACGCAAGATTTATTTCACCTGGAGTATTTGAATGCAGCAAGTGAGGAGATTACAGTAACCTTACCTGCGTATCTTACCTCGTCAAAATCGTATACTACCGGTACAGCCAGTACCAATCAAGCTATTTTTGCAAGGGTAAACTACGATTATAAGAGCAGGTATTATGCAAGTGCAGTTTATCGTAATGATGGTTCATCCAGATTTGGACCGGAGAACAAACGAGGTTCTTTTTATTCAGGATCAATGGCCTGGCGCTTTTCAGCAGAAAAATTTATGGCCTGGTCTAAGTCGTTTCTCGACGATGCAAAAATTCGCGCAAGTTATGGCCGGGTAGGCAATGATCAAATTGATGATTACGGAGCCGTTACAAAAGTACAGTTCGATGGTAACTATAATGGAATAGGCGGGGCATCCTACAATACCACAATAGGAAATGACCTTATTAAGTGGGAGACTGGAATTCAGAAAAACCTGGGTTTAGACCTTGTCTTTCTAAAAGGAAGGTTGAATTTCACAGGTGAACTTTATGAAAAAGAGTCAAAAGACCTTTTATACCAGAAGCAGTTGGTTAAAGAAACAGGTTTTTCAACAGTTGTAGTTAATTTAGGTTCCATTGTTAACAAAGGGGTCGAGTTTACGGTTTCGGCTACACCGATAGTTAAAAAGAACTTTTCATGGAATGTAGATGCGAACATTTATTTCGAAAGAGGTACAATTAAGGAGCTGGCAGGTGGGGTTCCATTTATTGCTGGTAACAAATGGTATGTTCAGGAAGGTGGAAAGATTGGTGATTTTTATGGATGGAAAAACCTGGGCGTTTATCAATGGAATGAATCAAATGCTTATAATGATAATTGGGATAAACTAACCGTTGTATTAGGTGCAGATAATAAACCTTTATATGTAAATGGAAAAGCGCAGTATACTTTTAATGGTCAACCTTACACAGGTACTGTTCATAATATGTACGATCCTTCGGGTAAGTTTGTTGGAGGGGATACGGAATGGGCTAACATCAAAAGAGATAGTTTAATAGATGACGGCGACCGCCATGTTATTGGTAACGCGCAGCCTAAATTTAATCTTGGTTTTGGCAATACGTTTACCTACAAAAGGTTATCATTAAATGTTTTCTTCAATGCTTCAATTGGTGGCGATTTGTATAATACCTTATTGTATAATTCAAACAATCCATCAAATACAGGTCCGGGTAACCCTGATGTATTATATAATTCATGGCAAAAGCCAGGAGATATCGCAAAATATCCATTTTATCCTAACAGACCCTCTCGTGGTAATTTAAAAGCCAATGGGAATAGTGCTTATCTTGAAAGCCGTTCTTTTATCAGGCTTGCTAGTACCAGGTTGTCTTACAATATGAAACCAGAGCTTGCAAAAAGGCTTTATCTTAATGGTGTAACTGCATTTGTTTATGGTACAAACCTATTAACCTGGACAAACTATAAAGGGTATGATCCTGAATTTAGTACTTCTAATCCATTAACGCCTGGAGATGATGTTGGGAAATATCCGAAAAGAAGAGAATTTGGTTTTGGTTTAAACATTAGTTTATAATATTAATTATGAAAACAATAAAATACATTTGCATTTTCATGCTATTCCTAACCTTGGGTAGCTGCAAAAAATTTCTCACCGAAGAGCCACTTTCTCAAGTACCAACAGATAAATTTTACAAATCGAAACAGGATGTTGATGCCGCAATGGCAGGTATGTACTCTTCTTTTCAATTAACAATGGTTGGCGAAAGCCAGTTTAACGACCGCTATCACTATTGGGGGGACTTTAGATCGGATAACTTTGATCGTTTTTTATCTTATACCAATACCTATTCAACAGAGGTAGCAATGAACGCCATTACTACAGATAATCCATTTGCAGATTGGTCCAGGTTGTATACTGTTATTTCAAGAGCGAACTACAATATTAAATACATCCCTGGTGTAACCGCCCTGGATAATAATGTTACTCCTGCTTTGGTTAATGCAAATCTTGCCCAATGTTATGCTATGCGGGCAATGTGTTATTTTTATTTAGTTAGGGTTTGGGGCGATGCGCCTGTTTGGTTAGAACCTTATGAGGATAGCCAGGTTGCTGCAGAGCGAGAACGGACTAAAGCATCGCAGATTTTAGATGATGTTATCATCAAGGATTTAAAAACAGCTTATGACCTAACGCTAAAAAATCAGAGTGCATCTATTTATTATATTAATGAGGCTGCTATATGCGCAACATTAGCTGATGCTTATATGTGGAAAAAAGATTATACAAATGCTATTCTTTGGATCACAAACTTGTTTAAGGCAAAAAATGCCAAAGGGGCGCTTTATGCGGGGATATCTGATGTGAACTTAGAACCAACAACGAGTTGGAAAAGTATTTTTACTTCTCCGGCTTCGAGTATAGAAAGTATCTGGTCATTACATTGGGATTTTGCCAAGAATGGATGTGCATGTACAATAATATCATTTGCTCCAAATAACAAAATATTTCAGGTTGATCCTTTATTGTATGCAAAATACTTTTTGCCGCAAACTCAAACCGTGCATACGAACGATATCAGACCTAAACAAACATTGGATGTATATGCTGTTTCAAATCCCGCGCTCAACAATAGAGACCGTTTCTTAAAATTCTATCCAAGTCCGGCAAATCAAACTGCCGCAATACCAACCGCAGAATTGAATTTATATTACAATCAGAACACCCCGGTATACCTGCCGATGTACAGATTATCTGATATCTATCTGCTATATGCAGAGGCACTTAATGGAACCAACGATCTGCCTAATGCGCTCAAGTATTTAAACTTCGTAAGAAAAAGGGCTAATGTAGATCAATATTTGGCAACCGATGTTAAGGTTAGTTCTCGTGCAGCAATGGAAAACGCCATCCTGGAAGAGCGTCAATATGAACTCATTGGCGAAGGGAAACGCTGGTTTGATTTGGTAAGGACTGACAAAGTGAGGGAAATTATGGATCCTGTCCTCAAAGATCGTCAATTTAGAAATGGAAATACAGATATAGCCGGTTTTACCGATATACGCCGTTATTACTGGCCACTGAGCCGGGCGGTAATGAATGCTAACAAAAAACTGGTACAGAACCCTGGTTATGGCGAGTAATGGTTAATTTTTAATAGTGGGCCTGTTTATCACTGCAGGCCATAAATAATATGGAAATGAAAGTTTTTAAAAATAAAATATTGGCTTCAATCTTATTGGTTTTGATTGCGATTAGCCAAAGTGGCTGTGGAAAAATGTTCGGTTTAGAAAGACAGAAAGATTACGACTACGTAAAGAAAACGCTTGATCCCAATATTGGTGTATCAGCCCGTAAGTTTCTGGAAGATAGGGCAACTGGTACCGGCATGGCAAACGACCCAACCGATACTGTTTTTAAGTATATGAAACTCGGCTTAGAGTATGCGGGCATAGATCTTGCAGAATATGAAAAAAGTGATCGGACCTTTCTTTTTTTGCATAACCTGGGGGTTAGGGTATTGCCAACTAAAGTAACTAACGGTGTAACAGTAACCACCAGTAACGTGCCAACGGCAGGTCTTTGGTTCGATTTTCCGATTGTTACAGGGATTAACCCAACCACGGGCCTGCCTATAACCAGGCCAGCAACCAAATGGAGCGACTACCCTAAAGAAGATGTAAAGAATTATTTTTTATATCTGATTGGCCAGGGCAAGTATAATTTTGATAATCTAAATGCTAATAATGTCCCTGTAAAATCAATTCTTCCCGCAAATGCGGTTTTGTCCAGATCATCAATGTTGGGCTATTATAATAACGGAAAAGGTTTTGATGAAAACGGGAACTTTTATCTGAAGATATTAAATAACAATGACCAGGCGCCAATTGTACATAATAACAGAACAAATGATAGAAGTGCTGGTTACGTGGCCACTAACGGAATTGTTCATGTTTTCGGGGCATCCCTGGCACCTTCGTTATAAGCTGTAGAAACTGACCGGGCATCAAATGTGTGCCCGGTTTTTATTGGATTTTCTACTATAACCTATATCGCAAAAAGAATATGCCCAGGAGAGGTTCCGATTGCATGTATTTAGCATCAACATCGTTATGAAATTGATCAGATTGTTACTTTTTACCGTATTGCTATTCAACCTGCATTTTGTTTTAAATGCTCAGGGCATTACCTGGACACCAGTAGCGCCCGGAGTGTGGAAAGGTGTATTTGGCATTCCCGAACCTTATGATCTTTTAAAAGCTTCGGGTGCTAAACCAAATCAGGAATCATTACGAAAAATAGGTCAGGCTACATTTCCTTTTTCTAATCAGGCAATTACAGCCCAGCTTAACGATGGTAAAACTTATTTAAGAATTCCACTTGATAAAACCGAGCAGTTATATGGCTTCGGACTGAATTTTCAAACCATACACCAGCGGGGAAAGATCTTGGAGCTGCATGTAGATCATTATGGAGGGAAAGATAATGGCAGAACACATGCTCCGGTCCCTTTTTATGTTTCCTCTAACGGATACGGCGTTTTTATCAATTCGGCACGATACCTCAAAGTATGGGCAGGTACTGCGATGAGGAAAGATAGTAAAAATTTTCCCACACCACAGGATAGAAATTCTGATAAAAGCTGGTCTTCCCGGAACAATGGAGACGAAGTAGAAATTTTAGTTCCGGCAGCTGGTGTAGAAATTTACGTTTTTGCTGGGCCTAAACCGTTGGATGCTGTTAAAAGATATAATTTATTTAACGGCGGCGGGTATTTGCCACCGCGCTGGGGGTTGGGTTTTACACAAAGGGTAATGACCCGTTCAACTGCTGCCGATGTAGAAAAAGAGGTAAATAGTTTTGAAGAAAAGGGATATCCACTAGATTTTGTAGGCCTGGAGCCTGGTTGGCAAAGTAAAGCTTACCCAGGTACGTTTTCATGGGATAACAACAGATTTGCTGAACCGGCTGCTTTTGTAAAAAGCATGTTGGCCAAAGGGATCAGGCTCAATCTTTGGATTAACCCTTACATTTCGCCAGATGCACCATTTTATAAAGACATTAGGCCCTTAACAGCTTCGCATGCCGTATGGTTGGGAGTGGTACCCGATTTTACTTTACCAAAAGCACAACAGCTTTTTTTTGATCAACTGCAAAAAGACCAGGTAGCTATCGGGATAAGTGGATATAAAATTGATGAAGTTGACGGTTACGATTATTATTTATGGCCAGATGTAGCTACTTTCCCTTCGGGAACCAGTGCCGAGCAGATGCGCCAAACTTACGGCTTGTTAATGCAGCGTTACTCGGCAGAAATGTTCAAAAAAAGTAACAAACGTACCTATGGTTTAGTCAGGGCATCAAACGGGGGAGGAACTTCCTTCCCTTACGTAATTTATAACGATTATTATAACCATGAAGATTTTATTACCGCACTCATTAACAGTGGTTTTGCCGGTGTGTTGTGGACACCCGAGGTGAGGGCTTCTAAAACAGGAGAGGAGTGGCTAAGAAGGTTTCAATCCAATGTTTTTTCGCCTATGGCCATGATCAATGCCTGGGCAAGTGGAACCAAACCCTGGACTTATCCCGATGTGGAAAAACAGGTGAAGGAATATGCTTTATTAAGGATGAGGATGATGCCTTATTGGTATACCGAATTTGCAAAATACCATTTTGAAGGCATACCGCCTTTTAGAGGGATGAATTTAGAGGAAGGATTTAATCAGGATATAAAAGTAGAGAAGCGTGCCAATGTTAACCTTGAAGAAAACCCTTATGCAGAAGCTTTTTCAAAGGAGATTAAGGATCAATATATGGCAGGCGAATATTTGCTAGTTGCGCCAATGTTCACCGGGCGAACGGAACGCAAGGTAATTTTGCCCAAAGGCAGATGGTATGATTTTTATACCGGCGCTTTTGTTGGCGATGGACAGGTAATTACGGTTACACCTGGCTTAGATAAAATACCGGTATATGTTAAAGATGGAGGAATTATACCCATGATGCCTGCTTTATTGCATGCACCAAAATCAGGCGAAAAAGTAGATTTAGAAATCCGTCATTATGGAGAAAAAACGAGCGAGTATAATTTATATGATGATGATGGAGAAACCTTTGACTTTGAAAAAGGGCAATTGTTATGGAGAAAAATCAAAGTTAAAAGACAAAATAATGGACAGCTAAAAGGAAGTATTTCTGCACCAGCAAAAGGAAAACCGAATACCATTGGTAAAGTTAGTTTCACATTTATGACTAAATAACACATGCTAAAAATTAAATATGCGCTGCTTTTATGCTTTGTTTTTGCTTTTCAGGCTAAAGCGGATGATGGCTATACTGCTGATGTGGCTAAAGTGCTGAAAAAGCAGATTTTACAAGAAGCAAAATGGGCGTTAATGCAAGTGCCAATAACAGTTACTGCACAAAGCTCTCCACGAAGTGCAGGTGGCAAACACGATTACTTTTCGGAAGGCGATTATTGGTGGTCAGATCCAAACAACCCAAAAGCGCCTTATATTCAAAAAGATGGACTAACCAATCCCGATAATTTTGTTGCCCATCGCCATGCGCTAATCCGTTTCAGTAAAATTATTGGAGCCTTGGCATCAGCTTATAAAATTACGGGAGATGAAAAGTATGTTAAACATGCATTTCTACATTTAAATGCATGGTTTGTAAACGCAGAAACGTTAATGAACCCTAATCTGTTGTTTGCACAAGCCATACAAGGAAGATTTACAGGGCGGGGAATTGGCATTATAGACACCATACAATTGATGGAGGTTGCGCAAGGCGTTTTAATGATGCAACATTCAAAAGCTGCAGATAATAAGGCATTGGCAGCTATTAAAAAATGGTTTGCTGAATATCTAACCTGGTTAACTACCCATCAATATGGTAAAGACGAAATGAATGCCGAAAACAATCACGGAACCTGCTGGACCATGCAAGTGGCTGCATTTGCCAGACTTACCGAGAATAAAGCATTGCTGAATTTTTGTAGAGAACGCTACCAAACGGTACACTTACCTAACCAAATGGCAGCAGATGGTAGCTTCCCAAGAGAAACTAAACGTACTAAACCTTTTGGCTATTCGCTGTTTAACTTAGATGCAATGGCTACACTTTGTCAGATATTATCCGATAGAGAAGATAATTTATGGGCTTTTAAATTGGCAGATGGTAGAAGTATAAAAAAAGGAATTGAGTATCTCTATCCTTTTGTGAACGACAAATCGCTATGGCCTTTTCAAAAAGATGTAATGCATTGGGAAAACTGGCCGGTTGCCCAACCCTTTTTACTATTTGGCGCAAATGCCTATCACAATGAAACCTGGTTTAAAACCTGGAAAAAATTAGACCATCAGCCGAAGGATGAAGAGGTAATTAGAAACTTACCCATTAGAAACCCATTAATATGGATGTAATGAAGAAACTATTTATTCTTTTAACCTTATTATTTGGCCATTTTTTTTCATTTGGTCAGGTAACCGGCGATGAGGATGAAGAGCTATTTAATCAGGCAAAAGACCGCGATCAAAAGGCAATTGATGAAGCGGTTAATACCTGGTATACAGCTTCTATGAAAACACATGAGCAGCGTATACAATGGTGGAGAGACGCTAAATTTGGCATGTTTGTACATTGGGGCGTGTATTCTTTGCCTGCCGGCGAATGGAAAGGTAAAAAAGTGAGCGGTTATGCAGAACATTTAATGCGCAAAGAGAAAATATCAAAAAAAGAGTATTTAGAAGTTGCCCACCAGTTTAGCCCTGTTCTTTTTGATGCCGATAAATGGATTTTAGATGCTAAAAAAGCAGGGATGAATTATTTTATCATTACGGCAAAACACCATGATGGCTTTGCCATGTACAATTCAAATGTTTCGGATTTCAATATCATGGCGCAAACTCCATTTAAAAGAGATCCAATGGCTGAATTAGCTGCAGCAGCTAAAAAGCACGGAATGAAGTTTGGCTTTTACTATTCACATGCTTTTGATTGGGAACATCCGGATGCGCCAGGCAATGATTGGGAGTATAAAAACCCAGGCGGAGATTTAGGCTTATATGGCGGTGTAAACTGGTATGTAGCACATCCGGAATTATTGCCAAAGGCAGTAAAATATGTGGATGAAAGAGCAATTCCGCAGATTAAAGAATTGCTTACTAAATACCATCCCGATATTTTATGGTTTGATACGCCACAAAAATTACCGCTTTCAGAAAACATCCGGATTTTAAAAGCCATTAGAGAAACCGATCCAAATGTAGTGGTCAATGGTCGTTTGGTAAGAAGTGCAAGCGCCAATTTTGGCGATTATAAAAATACTGCAGACAGGCCGGCCGAATTTTATCCGGTTGAGGGAGATTGGGAAGCTATTCCAACCACAAACGAATCCTATGGTTATAGCAAATACGATGATTCACATAAGTCATCAGGCTTCTTTATTCAACTTTTAGCTAAAGCGGCCTCTCGCAATGGCAATTTACTCTTAAATATTGGGCCAAAAGGCGATGGTACTTTTGATACTAAAGATTTGCAAATACTAACAGGGATTGAAAAATGGGTAGCCAGAAATTCAGAAAGTATTTACAAAACCCATAAAACAAGCATGCCCTTACAAAGTTGGGGTGTAACTACCCAAAGTGAAAATAAGTTGTATTTACATGTATTTGATTGGCCTAAAGATGGAAAATTACATGTAGGCGGCTTAAAGGCTAAAATGGATAAGGCTTATTTTTTAACTGATATAAAAAAAAACAAGTTATTAACCCAAGCCATTGGTGATGGCGATTTCTATATCAATGTACCCCAAAAAGCACCTGATACTGCCAATACCGTAATTGTTTTGGCCTTAAAGGAACAACTTAAAACCGATAGTTTGCGCTATGTAGCTACAAATAGTGCTGTAACCAGGTTATTGGCTTTTGATGCTGATTTAAGTAAAGGGTTTAAGTTTGGAGATGGAAAAACGGATCGTTTTTATGTAGAAGGCTGGGAGAAAAAGGAACAAGCAGTCAAATGGGATTTTAGAACAACGCTTCCACAAAAATTTAAAATTGTTATCAAATATTTAGCGGGTAAAGACGCTGGAGGAAGTTATAATTTTAAGATTGATCAGCAGGAAATTAAACAATATGTACTCACCAGCGATAAAGTGATCTCACAAAATATAGGTGAAATACAATTAGCTAAAGGAATACATCACATCAATATAAATCCAGATACCATTTCAAAAAATGAATTAATGAAACTTTTAGAAGTTCAGTTAATTCCTATAAATTAATTACGATGAAACTTAAATACAGTATTGCCACAATTATTTTATTAGCCACACAAACCTGTGTTTTTGCACAAAAAGTAAATGTTAAAAAAGCATTTCAACAGGCCGCTGCCCAAACCAAATTAATGTTGCAGGAAGTAGAAAAAGCTGCCGACCCTGCCAAACCAGAACTAATTTCGCCAAGAACATTAGATAATGGAAAGCTAAAATTGGTGGCGAGCAGAGATTGGACAAGCGGATTTTTTCCGGGTGTACTTTGGTATTTAGACGAGTATTACAAAACCGATGAATGGAAAGCAGAGGCCAGAAAGTTTACCACCTTTATAGAAAAAGAAAAAAACAACGGGACCACGCATGATATGGGCTTCAAAGTTTTTTGTAGTGTAGGTAATGCGTTTCGTTTAACCGGAAACACTCACTATAAAGATGTCATTATTGAAGCTGCAAAAACCTTGTCAACTCGCTTTAATCCTAAAACAGGCGTGATATTGTCTTGGGATCATAGCAGGGATAAATGGGTAAACCCTGTAATTATTGATAACATGATGAATTTGGAAATGTTATTTGAAGCGACGAAACTAACTGGCGATTCATCTTTCTATAAGATTGCAGTAAGCCATGCCAATACCACCATGAAAAATCATTTTCGCCCCGATTTTAGCTCGTATCATGTAATCGATTACGATCCAAATACGGGTGCAGTGCTGAAAAAGAATACCCATCAAGGTTATAGTCATGAATCTGCTTGGGCTCGCGGACAAGCATGGGGTTTATATGGTTATACGATGTGCTATCGTTACACTAAAAATCCAGTTTACTTAAAACAGGCAGAAGATATTGCAAAATTTATCTTCGATCATCCAAATATGCCGAAAGATTTAGTGCCTTATTGGGATTTTAATGCACCTAAAATCCCGAACGAGCCAAGAGATGCATCAGCCGCTGCTGTTATGGCTTCAGGCTTATATGAATTAAGCAAATACAGCAATCAAGGAGGTGATTATTATAAAAAAGCAAACAAGATTTTAAAAAGTTTAAGCACAGACTACATTGCGCCGACTGGTACGGCCAAAGGCTTTATCTTGCTGCACAGTACAGGTTCAAAACCATCAAATAGTGAGGTAGATGTGCCACTAAACTATGCCGATTATTATTATTTAGAAGCTCTACTAAGATATAAAAACAGTTTATAAGAAAAACGCATTAGACATGCCGCCATTACTTCATGTCTACTCAATGACATAAAAAAATAACCAAATATGATGAACCTAAAAATCTACTTAACAAGCCTGCTAATAGTTTGTACAATTTCCGGATTTACAAAAGACTATAAAATAAGCTCAGCGGATGAACTGGCTGCTTTAAAATTGCTGCCAGGCGATAAAGTAATACTTAAAAATGGAGAATGGAAAAATCAACAACTCGTTTTTAAAGGTAATGGAACACTTAAAAAGCCTATCACTTTAATTGCAGAGATTGGCGGACAAGTTTTACTTACGGGAACATCATCACTAAAATTTGAAGGTGCCTGTTTAGTTGCGGATGGTTTATCTTTTAAAGATGGTTTTACAAAGGGCGAGGATGTAATTACATTTTCCGAAAAATCGGTCAATTGCCGTTTAACAAATTCTTCAGTTGTGGGTTATAATCCACCTGATAAGGCTAAAGAGTATACATTTACTTCCCTTTACGGCAACCGTAACCGGGTAGATCATTGTTATTTTGAAGGTAAAACTAATCAGGGTCCAACTCTTGTGGTGTGGCTATCCGATAAACCAAATTACCACCAGATTGACCATAATTATTTTGGCCCTCGGCCGGATATCGGTGGAAATGGTGGAGAAACCATTCGGATTGGTACCAGCACCTGGTCGTTTTATGATTCATTTACAAAAGTTGATGCCAATATTTTTGCCCATTGCGATGGTGAAACCGAGATTGTGTCTGTAAAATCTTGTAAAAACACCATTTCTAATAATTTATTTTTCGAAAGCGTTGGTACGTTAACCTTGCGCCATGGAAATAATAATGAAGTATTTGGAAATGTTTTTATCGGAAATAAAATTGCGAATACCGGTGGTATCCGTGTTATTGGTGAAAACCACAAAGTACATCATAATTATCTGCAGGGATTAACTGGTACCGGTTTAAGAGCTGCCATTTCGGTGATGGATGGGCTGCCTAATCCAATTTTGGTAAGCCATTGGCAGGTAAAAAATGCGGAGATTACAGCCAATACCATTGTTGATTGTAAAGAGGCTTTTTCAATAGGTGCTGGGAAAAATGCCGATCGAATATTAGCTCCGCAAAAAGTAGTCATTACCGATAATCTGGTAAAAGCAGATACCAACCCGGTAAGTTGGGTAGATAAAGCAGCTGATGTAACTTTTAGCGGAAATATGCTGGATGCAAAATCGGCCCCACAGGATCTTGAAAAAGGTTTTAGCCTGCTTGATGCAAAAGGCAGTGTAGCCCCAAGCCTAGATAAATCAATATTAAAAGCAAAGAATATTGGCCCAAACTGGTTTAAACCGGTGCAAGCAATGGTTGTAAAATAAACCAAATTAATAATGCTAGTTTGGTTATTTTATTTTAAAAACAAAGGTTTATAATTTCATTTCTTAATAAAATAGTATGATAAAGAAAATCAGCTTCTTGCTTTTGATATTTGCGTTTTCTGTCCCTATTGCCAAATCTCAGCAGGCATTATCAAAAGATAAAAAAATGGAGTGGTGGCGTGAGGCCCGTTTTGGAATGTTCATCCATTTTGGGGTGTATGCCCAGTTGGCAGGAGAATATAATGGACATCAGCAAACCCGTGGCGGTGCCGAATGGATTATGAACAGGATGAAAGTACCGGTTGCGGAATACAAAGCATTAGCGGAACAATTTAATCCTGTAAAATTTAATGCTGATGAATGGGTGAAGATGGCCAAAGATGCCGGAATGAAATATTTGGTGATTACAGCTAAACACCATGATGGTTTTGCTTTATTTGATTCCAAAGCAAGCGATTGGGATATTGCAGATGCCACGCCTTATAAAAAGGATTTATTAAAACCATTGGCTGCGGCATGTAAAAAGTATGGCATCAAATTGGGTTTTTATTATTCGCAAGCCCAAGATTGGGGAAACCCAGGCGGTGCCGCGGCGAGAAAGGGAGTGGCCGAAGGTTGGCCAAATCCGGATAGTACCCAAATTAACAACTATACCTTAGCCCATAAAGGACATTGGGACCCGGCACAAGAAACTTCAACTTTTGCACAATATATAGATCGGGTTGCAGTACCACAGGTAAAAGAACTGATGACTAATTATGGTGATGTTGCAGTATTATGGTGGGATACACCCACTAACATGACCGACGATGCAGCCCTGAAATTACAAACACAGTTAAAATTACAGCCCAATATTATTACTAACGACAGGTTAAAACGCCCTGATTTTCCCGGTGATACCAAAACCCCAGAGCAAAAAATCCCTAATTTGAGTGAATTGGATGGGCAAGATTGGGAAACCTGTATGACGATGAACGGAACATGGGGCTTTAGAAACTCGGATACCAACTGGAAATCATCAGCTACTTTAATTCGTAATTTGGTTGACATTGCCTCAAAAGGAGGGAATTATTTATTAAACGTTGGTCCAAAACCCGATGGTTCTTTCCCGGAAGCAAGTGTAGAACGTTTAAAAGATTTAGGTGCCTGGATGAAAATTTATAGCGAAGCCATATACGCAACTCAGGCAAGCCCTATTCAGGCTCAAACCTGGGGCAGGGTAACCCGAAAAGACCTTAAAAATGGAAATACTACCTTATATTTTTCTGTTTTTGATTGGCCAAAAAATGGAGAATTGGTAGTGAAAGGTCTAAAAAATGAGATGGTTTCTGCGCAGTTATTAAACAGCAAAAATAAAGTAAGCTGGACCAAAGCGGCCGATGAAATGATCTTTAAACTTCCAATATCGGCTCCAAATGAAGTAGCGAGTGTAATTAAGGTGGAGGTGAAAGGCAAAATGCAAACCTGGTTTGGCGAATTGGGTAAAGAGAAAATGAAAACCGGATCAATAGATTAATTATATGATGAGGATTTTAAGCTGTTTAATTTTATCTGTTGTATGTTTTATGCCTGCAATAGCGCAAAAAGTAACACCACTTTGGCAAGATTTTATAACTGCCAAAGCACAAGGCAAAACACCAATTTTACCCGATTTTTCGTATGCTGGCTATCATTTTTCTGAAAGTGAAATCCCATCCCTTTCAGGTAAAAAAGTATTTAATGTAGTCGATTTTGGTGCTAAGCCCAATGATGATGTATATGATGACGATGCGATTCAGAAAACGATAGATGCTGCTGAAAAAAATGTGGGTGGTGGCGTGGTCTTCTTCCCGGCAGGTAAATTTTTATTGGCAAAAGATAATGATAGTACCAGGCAGGTTAGAATTTCTAAGAGCAATATTGTTTTAAAAGGAAGTGGTAGCGGACTAGGCGGGACAGAAATTTATCAGGATAAAATGAGAATTAATGGCAGGCAAATTTTGTTTAAACCTGCTGGGAATGCTCAAAATAGATTAACAACAATTACTAAAAATGCAGAACGTGAAAGCTTTTGGCTAGAAGTGGAAAATACTGCCCAACTAAAAATAGGAATGGATGTTGTTTTAAAGCACAGGAGCGAAGAATTCACAAGATTGTACTTCTCACCACTGGTACTAAAATCGCAGTGGACAAGGTTATTTGGGAAAGATGGTGGAATGTTGATCAATGAGATTCATACTATTGAAAAAATTGAAGGGAACAGGGTGAAATTTAAAAATCCGATCCATTTTGACCTTATTTTAGTAAAGAGTGCTGCTTTTGAACTTTTAAATTATAATTCGATTGAAGAATGCGGGATAGAAGATGTCAGATTTACCAGTAACTGGAAAACTTACCCTGAAGCGTTTGTTCACCACAAAAATGCGATACACGATTATGCATATGAAGCGGTAGGTATGGAGTATGTGAAAAATAGCTGGGTACGGAACTGCGAGTTCCAAGATTGGAATGAAGGTTTATTCATCCGTTCAGGCTATCAGGTTAGTGTACTTAACGTAAATTTTACAGGTAAGAAAGGTCACGCTTCTGTTCATGCCCGTACCGGTTACGGCGTTTTAATCAAAAATTGCAATTTCAATGATGCGCAGCATCATGGTGCAGGAACAGGTTATAGTGCTGTAAATACAGTAATTACGCAATGTACTTTGGGTACAGACCAAAATATCGATATCCATTCTGGACAACCTTTTGCAACTTTGTATGATGATATTCAGGGCGGGGTTTTTTACAACCTGGGAGGCCCTGAGCCTGGTCATCCGCATCATGCTAAATATTTGGTATTATGGAATTTTAGGCATCAGTCTGCGAAGGAGCAGCACTATAATTTTTGGGATTTGGTTAGAAGGCGTAATTATTCGATTGCACTACCTTTTTTGGTGGGCTTCCAATCTAATCAGAAAGTTACTTTTGAAAATGTGGGGATCAATGAATTCCAAGGACATGAAGTATTGCCGCGATCTTTGTTCGAAGCGCAACTTCAATTGCGATTAACAGGAAAGAATATTGCTGAATAACTGTGTTTTAAGTTGTTTCTTATGGGCCATAAAAACAAATATCTGAAGCAAAGGTTGCCGCCGGATATTCAATTTGGGAAAAAGTAAACCATTGGATGCTGTTTCTAGCTTTAACTGATTTGAAATATATATACAATGAAAAAAAATATTACTGTAATCTTTGGATTGCTATTGGGCTTTCCATTTATAGGTTTTTCTCAATCTGCTGATTTAAAAAAATGGCCTAAAGGCGTTTCACCAGAAGAAATAGGCACTAAAGTCGCTATCAGGTTCATAGCCACTCCGCACACCAATTTTAACAGACCAAGCCCACCAAGGGTAATTACATATGCAGAAAGCTGTGCCTGGTACGGTGCACTAAAGTTCGCCAAGGCATCGGCTAACCGTAACCTGAAAAATGAGCTGATCAAAAGGTTCGAACCTATGTTCGCCCAGGAAGCTGGCATGATCCCGCCGGTAACCAATGTGGATTATGCGGTTTTTGGATCCGTACCACTTCAGCTTTTTATACAAACAGGCGATAAAAAATATAAAGAAATGGGGCAAACCATTGCTGATAAACAATGGGCTACGCCAGATTCTGGCGTAAAAGTTAGCCCGGTCCAACTAGCAGCCTTTAAAAATGGTTATTCGTGGCACACCAGGATGTGGATAGACGATATGTTTATGATTACGGCACTACAGGCGCAAGCTTACCGGGCTACGAAAGATGAAAAATATATCAATAGGGCGGCTAAGGAAATGGTAATGTACCTGGATTCACTTCAGAAACCAAATGGTTTATTTTATCATGCGCCGGATGTTCCTTTCTTTTGGGGGCGGGGTAATGGATGGATGGCGGCGGGCATGGCCGAAATATTAAGCTCCCTGCCGGCAAACAATCCTAATCGCCCACGAATTATGAAGGGTTATGAAACCATGATGAGGTCTTTGTTGTCCTACCAGGCACCATCAGGCATGTGGAGGCAATTGATAGACGAGCCTACATCGTGGGAGGAGAGCTCATCAACAGGAATGTTTGCTTATGCCTTGGTGGTAGGTGTGAAAAAAGGTTGGCTAGAGAAAGAAAAGTATGCTCCAGCGGCAAGAAAAGCCTGGCTAGCGCTTGTATCTCACCTGGACGAAAATGCCGATGTAAAGGATGTGTGCGAAGGCACCAATAAGAAAAACGATAAGCAATATTACATCGACCGTAAAAGGATAGTAGGCGATCTGCATGGGCAGGCACCGATTCTGTGGACTGCTGCAGCCTTAATAGATTAATGGTTTTGATTAAATTGCTAAATGTTGTTTTTTTATTAGATGCCTGTGTTTTTTACCGGGATAAGGTGGGTATCCTTGTGAAAAACTATATTGCACCTTGAGAAATGAACTCTCTTTGATAACTTAAGGGGCTTTTTCCAGTAGTAATCTTGAAATATTTATGGAAACTGGCCATGTTGTTAAACCCGCTTTCATAACAAAGCTGTTTAATATTGAGCTTGTTCTCAATCAAAAGGCGGCAAGCATGCCCTACCTTTATTTCTGTTAAAAACCTGGAGTATGTTTTACCTGTTTTAGACTTAAAGTACCTGCAGAATGAATTTGGGCTGATGACCGCTACACTTGCAATTTCTTCCAGATGTATTTTTCTCCTGAAATTTTCTAGTGTGAAATTGTATATCGCATTAATCTTTATATTAGAGGTTTCATCATAATCCTGCTTAAAGCCGATAGAAGAAAGTTTTACCGTTTGGTTGCAGTTAGCAATCAGGTTAAGTGCTTCCATTAATAATATGATACGGGAAGCTCCCTCTGAGTCCAGCATCTTTTCGAGCAGGTCTGCTACTTTTACCTTGATTTTGCCATTCACCTGCAAGCCCCTTCTGCTGCTTTCCAATAGCGATTTAATGGCCTTGTTTTCGGGTAGGTTCAAGAACTGATCTCCCCAAAAGTTTTCACTAAAGTGTGCGACTCTAACATCGGCCTGTACTTTAGATTGATCTTTGAAATAACAATCATCAAATCTCCAGTAATGAGCAAGATGAGGGCCGACCAGTACAATATCCCCTGATCTAAAACTTTTGATGTTATCGCCAATAAATTGTGTGCCTACACCTTTTTTTAAATGGATGAGTTCAATCTCTGGATGATAATGCCATTTATTATTCATGTAAGGAACCAGGTCCCTCCTTACGCTAAAAGATTGCGTAGGTGTTGTTGAAACTTTTAGTAATTGCGGTTTCATATCTGATTTAGGTTTATATTCGGTGTATCAATATACCACAGAATTAGATATCGTTTTGTGGATTTGCCAATATTGTTGAGACATTGGGTAATATTTTCCTACTAGGAGATCTTATTCCTTTGTTGGTCAGAATAAAAGAATAAGATATCATCAGGAGCAGGTTTTTATCCATTATAACCCGTTAAATAATTTTTCGGCCAGATATAGTCTGAAGTCTTTAATCCTTCCGGTTTCCATATCCTGCCGCGGCAATACTTTTATGCCGCTAATGCAGGTCTGTGCGCCCAGATCAATAACAACCTGATGCGGATGTTTCGGACTGCGGTCTTTCCATTGGCTATGCCAGATACTCGTATATTGAAGATCAAACACATTTTCTGATTTGCCATCCTGACTTTTCAGTTCTTCGCTGTCTACATATACGATTTTCCATAAGGTCCTTGGAATTTCTTTGCCATTTTCGTCCAGAAGCTCTAATTCGGCTGCGGAAGTATATGCATCTTCTGCAAAGTTGTTTAAGGCTTCAAGAGCGATATATCTGCCAGTTCTTAATGGAAAACTGAAGATTTGCCAGGAAGCGGAATTTTGCATTGTTCCGCTATAGATCAGATGGTTGACATTATTTCCAAACTGCTGCCTGCCTTTACGGTGGTTGCTGCTGACTTTCACCTCAGTAAGGCTATCGAGGATCGGTTTTTCCAATCCCTGTAAACGTGCTGCAACCGGTTGGTGAAGGTCGAGAACGACCACCACGTTTTTTCCTGTATGTAACCATACGCCGGGAACATACATGGTTTGAGTAGGACCAATATTCCAGTAACGTCCGAGGCAGTGTCCATTGATCCAGACTATACCTTTTTTGAACCAGCGCATATCCAGGTAAAAATCTTTTTTGTTTTGTGCCGTAAAGGTGCCTTTATAAAAGGCCGGTTCGTTTATTTTTCCAGCCGTTCCAATGGGCTGATATTTAAAAGCCGGATTTCCCTCTCCTAAGGGAATAGAATAGTGTTTCCATCCTTTTAGCAGAGATTTTGAAGTATGGCTTATGTGGTAAACCTCACCAATTAAACCCTTACGGTCGTGCATGTACTCCCCGAAATTTACCCGGCCCATAGCCTCCACCAATATACGGAGCCTGGTATTTTTAGCTAATGCAGGGAGGGCAATGCTGTGCTCATTTTTCATTCTGTTCAATACACCAATCAGTTTCTGATCCAGGTATACTTCTGCATAATCACGCACTTCTCCAAAGTCGAGCGTGCCTTTCGCTCCGGCAGGCAGGGTGGTTTCATAAGCCACCATTCCGTATCCCTGGCCTAGATCTTCCATATTTAAAGTAGTATCTGAAAGTTCGGGTTTACCCAATTGCCTGAAGATAGGCGCAACGCTGGTAAGATTAAATGCTGAGATCTTTTGTGCCGTAATAGCGGGAGGTATTTTTGGCAGGACTTCTCCTGGTTGAAGATGTTTTTTGAGCATCTCCCGTAAGGCATAGAATTTAGCATTTGCCGACCCATTTTCACTAATGGGTGCGTCGTAGTCATAACTGGAAGTTTCTGGTGAATAGGGCTGGCAATTGGCCCCTGCCCACAAGCCAAATGAGGTTCCGCCATGGATCATATAGATACTGAATGAGGCTTTCTGCTGCAGCATGTAGTCCAGCTCTTTTACCATGCGTTCAGCGGAACCGGTATGGTGGGCGTTGCCCCATGAATCAAACCATCCGGGGTAGTATTCACCACACATCAAAGGTCCTTCAGGCTGAACCTCGCGTAAGGCTTTAAAACCTGCTTCAGGATTGCTTCCAAAGTTGACCACGGCAAAAAGATCTTTCTGTACATCATTTTTTAGCTGGACCACTCCGTCGCAGGTAAAAAACGGAACGTCGAATTTGGCATCTTTCAGGTAATCCCTGAGTTTTAACAGGTAGTCTTTATCACTCCCGTAACTGCCATATTCGTTCTCTACCTGTACCATCAGGATAGGACCACCATGGGTAATCTGCAAGGGGCTTAAAATACGTCCAACTTCTTTCAGGTATAAACGGCTACGTTCTAAATAGTAGGGATCCTGTGTCCGCAGTTTAATATCCTTTTTCTGCAGTAGCCACCAAGGAAAACCACCAAATTCCCATTCCGCGCACGAATATGGCCCCGGGCGCAATATCACATACAATCCTTCCTGCTGTGCGATTTTACAGAATTCGGCCGCATCAGCCTGTCCTTGCCAATTGAATTTGCCTGGCGTAGTTTCGTGGAAGTTCCAGAACAGATAGGCACAGACGGTATTCAAGCCAACGGCCCTGACCATTTTTAGGCGCTGCCTCCAGTAAGCTTTTGGGATTCTGGCAAAATGCAGTTCGCCGCAACGGATCACAAATGGTTTACCGTTTAGAATGAAAGATTCTGTACCGATCTTAAAAGGTGCTGCTGTTTCCTGCTGGGCTAAAACCGATGGGATGTAGGCAACGGAAAACATAGAAAATATTAAACCAATTAACTGTTTTTTCATAACTGAATGATGGGGAAATACAAACATTTAGCACAATGCTAATCAAAAAAAGAAGTAATAAAATAAGGGAAAATTACACAATCGATTGCGGCATACGAAACAATCGATTGTGTAATTTTTAAGGCAATCAGGGCCGTATTTCGGGTGAATTTTTAATGTTTATTTTATTTACTTTCGGTCTTTTTGAATAGAAAACCAAATAATTTTATGCGAAAATTTATCTGTTTACTTTTGTTTTTGATCCCTTTGAATCTTTTGGGACAGCCGTTTAAGTCGGTACAGGAATTGATAAAGCGAAGAACACCATGGTTATCAGATCAAGTGGTTTTTAAGCGGCTAAAAAACGATCAGAAGGATGTGTTTGAGCTAAAGAGCATGGAGAACAAACTCATCATTAGTGCTTCCGGTGCCAATGCTGCTGCAGTTGGGTTAAATTGGTATTTAAAGTACTATTGTAACCGTTCCATGTCGCATATGGGCGACAATCTTTCTGCGGTATACCCAATCCCACAGGTGAAGGCGCGTGTACGCGTTGAAGCCCCCGCCAAATACCGTTATGCCTTAAACTATTGTACCTATAACTATACCATGAGCTTTTACGATTGGAAAGATTGGGAACATGAGCTTGACTGGATGGCTTTAAATGGCGTTAACCTGATGCTCACCGTAAATGGCATGGAAGCCGTATGGCAGAATACCCTGAAACAGATCGGCTATTCTGATCAGGAGATTAACGATTTCTTAGTAGGACCAGCGTATACCGCATGGTGGCTGATGGGAAACATTCAGGGGTGGGGAGGTCCGATGCCTCAAAGTGAGATCGATGGCCGTAAAGCTATGCAGCAAAAAATGATGGCCAGGATGAAAGAACTGGGAATAGCACCTGTTTTACAAGGCTTTTATGGAGTGGTTCCAAGTTCCTTGAAAGATAAAAGTAAAGCGCAGATCATTGACCAAAAAACCTGGGGGGCATTTAAACGGCCTGATATTTTAGTACCTGACCGGTCCGACTTTTCCAGAATAGCAGGGATATACTATAGTGAGCTCCGGAAAGCATATGGAAAGGATATCCGTTTTTTTGCAGGAGATCCTTTTCATGAAGGTGGGATCACCGAAGGCATAGATTTAAAGACTGCAGGCAGGTCTATCCAACAGGAAATGCAAAAGAGTTTTCCCGGATCAACCTGGGTGCTTCAAGGCTGGCAGGATAATCCCAAACAGCAAATGCTCGATGGACTTGATAAGTCGCATGTGCTGGTACAGGAGCTGTTTGGCGAATTCACCAATAATTGGGAGAAGAGAAAGGGCTACGATTCTACACCATTTATCTGGAGTGTAGTGAATAATTTTGGTGAGAGGCCAGGTTTGTATGGAAAACTGCAACGCTTTGCAGATGAGGTGGACAGGATCAGAAAAGGCCCCTACAAGGGTGTGTTAAGTGGTGTAGGGATTATGCCCGAAGGATTGGATAATAATCCTCCTGTATATGATCTGATGTTGGAGCTGGGTTGGCGAGATGATCACGTGGAGGTTAAAGACTGGTTGAGTGGTTATGCTAAATATCGTTATGGAAATTCAAATCCTCATATTGATAAAGCCTGGCAGGGTTTCCTGGAAACCATTTATCAGAGCATTCCGGGGTATCAGGAAGGTGCAAGTGAATCTGTGTTTTGTATCCGCCCGGCACTCGACACAAAAGCTGTTTCCCATTGGGGCACCCGGGTAAGAACCTATGATCTTCTCAAATTTAAAGAGGCGGCCCTGGAATTTGCAAAAGCAGTACCCGAATTTAAGCATTCTGACACCTATCAGATCGACCTGATCAATATCTTGAGACAGGTACTGGCCAATGATGGGGAGCAGGTTTTTCAGACCATGGTTAAGGCTTACAATGAGAAAAATACTGAGCAGTTTACCAAAGTGTCTGCTCAGTTTCTTAATATGATCCGCTTAACTGATGATCTGTTATCTGCCCATCCTTATTACAGGTTAAATACTTACAAAATTCGGGCATTAAACCTAGGGAAAACTGAGGAAGAGAAAAAGCTGAACATACATAACGCGATGATGCTGATCACCTATTGGGGCGAAAACAACCCGGCAGAAGATAACCTGCGTGATTATGCATATAAGGAATGGGGAGGGTTAATGAAGGATTATTACCTGGTAAGGTGGGAGATGTACATCAAATATTTACAGAGCGAGCTTCAGGGCAAAAACATACAGGCTCCCAACTTTTTCTGGTGGGAGCGTGCATGGGTAGAGCAAAATATGGAACTCAAAGCAGACGGGAAGGTTAAGCCCCTATCTGAGGTAGTTGCTGAAATTCTAAAATTGAAAACAGGTGTTCAATGATCTGATGAGACTGATCACTAACAATATTCCTGCTGTCTAAAATGGCAACAGGAATATTGTACTTTCTGAGCTGTTCAATCTGCTTTGAAGGTACTTTAGGTTTGCTAAGGGCAATCAGAATACCATCTACCCTCAGGTTCATCATGTTTTCGAGGATTTGTCTTTCCTGCTCCGGTTTCTCAAACGACTGACCAAAAATTACATTGTAATTTCTGTTATGGGAAAAACGCTCGATTTTACTCAGGATGGAACAATAAAGGGGCTCTGCAATGTCTGGGAGCACAACGCCAACCGTAAAGGTTTTTCCCTGTTTTAAGAAAATTGCATTTTGATTAGGATGATAATTCAGCTCTTTCGCAATTTTATTGACCCTCATCGTAGTAACAAGGCCAATACTTGGATGACCTTTGAGTGCTCTGGATACCGTTGAAGGATTAATTTTAAGCCGTTTGGCTATATCTTTGATGGTAGGGATCTTTTCCATTTTTTTAGGCGGTTAGCGTAAAACTTTGAGTTGACGGTTTTAAAGGTAGAGTTGTTATCCTGGCCGCTGGATTTTTTCCAGGCCTCGAAATCTGTGATTGGATTACCATTGGTGCTGTTCCAGATCCATTGTGGCTGCCCTGTGCTAAAATAGCTATTGTGGTCTATGAGATTATCACTTCCGGTTGAAGTGTACTTATGTAAAAGAACATCCTGAGGGCCGGCATAAACGCGGTTGTGTCTGATCACATTACTATCGCAGTGTTCAGTCAGTCTGATCTCGCCCTCAATTTCTCCAAATGCCCCTAATACGCGGTTGTTCTGAAATAAAGTATTGTTCAATATGGAGCAATTCTTAGTCCCGGAAATAGTGTAATTTAAATAATCACCCAGGTAAATGCCGGCACGGTAGCAATTATAAATGAGATTGTTCCTGACTGTGGTGGTTCTTGTGGAGTAAATGTTGCTTTCACTAACCAGGCCGATTCCTCTGTCGCTTTCATAAACGATATTGTTTTCAATCAGGGTATTGGCTCCTCCGCAAACGTAAATGGAAATTGCACCATATCGGTCTGCTCCCCAAGTTTCAGGCGTTTTGGTCATGGTGTTATGGTGAAAAATATTATTACTGATGATCCCGTTGCGGGCATAGTTTGTAGCGATAGCTCCATTGGGATTAAGGCCGTCGCCACCGGCTACAATAACACCGATGTTCTCGGTATCATAAACTTTATTATTGCTGAACGTGAAGCCATCTATATTCCCGGCAAGGGTTACGTTTTCACTTGTTCCGGTTTGCGTATCGTGGACGGTACAACCGGTAATCGATAGGTTTGAGATGGGCATGGTGCCGTTCCCAACAGCGAGTATGGCATGCCCGCTTCTGCCCTGGGCAAGCGTAGTATTGTTTTTGATGTTATAAATATTGCAGTTTTTGACAACAATTTGCTGTCCGCTGCCGTAAATTGCAATGCCCTGCGGATCGGTGCTGACCACAGAACTGTGGAGGTTGCAAATGTCAAAACCATCGATGGTTACCCAGCTCACATTATTGATCGTGATCAATGCCTGCCATCCGGTGACGGCGATTTTACTGCCATCAATAACTGGCTTTTCTTTAGGATAGCTTTGAAGGCTGATAGGTTTGCCTGGCGTTCCCGACTTGGTAAATTTTACTTGCTGATGGTAAGTCCCACCTCTCACCACAACCTGGTCTCCCGGTTCAGCTAAATTTAATGCGGCGTTAATGGTTTGAAAAGGAGCGCTAATACTTCCGGTATTATTGTCCGAGCCATTAACGGATACGTAATATTTGTGGGGCTTCTTTCTAACCTGGTAGGTAACGGCAAGTGTTTTAGTAGCACAAACCAGGGTTTGTGCTACCAAAAACAAGCCTAAAACACAATAAAATTTCATATAATATTGAAATGAGGTCTTGGTTAAATTATTCTGAGATGATCTTTCTGATCCTGTTATTGTTTTTGTCCAGTACATAAACGGTCCCGTTTTTATCCACGGCAACGCCACCAGGTGCGCTAAAAGAAGCCTGTTGTCCAAGTCCGTCTGTATAACCTGCAGTGTTGCTTCCTGCAAAGGTGCTTACCTGATAATTATTAGCCTGGACGAAACGGATGCTTTGATCAGGATTGCTGGTACTGCCACCGCCCGTTCCATTGCCGGCCACATAAATATTATCGTTGCCATCTATAGCAATACCCCATGGATAGGCAAACTGTGCCGATTTGGGGTCGCCGTTTATATAGCCTATTTTGTCTTGTTGGCCTGCAACAATACTTCCCTGCCATGTACCGGCATTAAATTTTCTGATGACCTGGTCACCATGCGCAGATACGAATAAATTACCAGCATGGTCAAATTTAATTCCTGCAGGATAATTGAGACCCGAAATGGTTTCCTTGGTGTTACCCTGAGCATCGATCTGATAAACGCTTCCAGGGCTCGAACAACTCGAGTAGAAAACCTTGCCACTGCTTTTGTCAAAAGCGATGCTCCAGGGTTCCTGTCTGCCGAAACCCCATGTTTTGGCCTGCCCATCAGGGGTGATCATTCTGATGTCCCAGTTACCAGGATCCACGCAGTATAGGTTTCCACTGCCATCAATTGCAAGGTCATAAGGCAAAGAGAAATTCGCTGCGCTGCCTTTACCATCTGCATAACCAGCAAGGGCAGGGTTACCTGCCAGGGTACTCACGTTTCCTTCCGGATCGATTTTTCGGATACAATGATTGCCTGGGTCAGCTACATAGACATTGAGTTGGTCGTCTACCACGATGCCTGAACTTCTGTACCAATTTTGACCGGAAAAGTTGAAAGAAGCATCTGTTCCTTTGCCGTTGGCAAATCCTGCTTTACCGGAGCCCGCAAGGGTTGTAACTGTCCGTGTGTATTCATAATTAAAAATGGCCTCACTAGAAGCTTCTTTATTTTCTATCTTCACTTTTAAGGGACCTGATTTTGATTTTTTTGGCACTACTACCATGATCTGTGTCGCGCTGGCCCCAATTACTTTAAGCGGCAGGTCATTTAAGATCACAGAAATTTTGGAGAGATCAGTGGTGAAGTTAGTTCCGGTAATCAGTACTTCCGTGCCACCTCCACCTTTTTTGGGAATAAAATCTGAAATAGCAATTGGAGAAGAAGGATTATAACCGTCAGCTTTATCTTTTTTGCAGCCTGCGATCAGGAGCAACAGACAGATCATGCAGCTTAACAAGTGCGACCGTTCTGCCATTATATTGATGAATCTTTTCATGTAATTCTTTTTTAAATACATTATGATGCTTTAATTACCAACCTGGGTTTTGTACCAGGGCCCTGTCGCGGTCGAGTTGGTATTGAGAAATTGGGAAGAGGTACATTTTGTTCTCCCAGGCTCTTTTTTGAAATAATGTGCGCTTGTAAAAAGAGGTAAAACCAAATCCAAGTCCGCCGTCATCTTCATTCACATTCATGGTGTAGATTGTTTGATTTTCAGCAGCACCTAATAATAGTCTTCTGATGAGTGTATAATACCTATCACCTTCGAAGCATAACTCTACCTGTCTTTCTTTAAGAATGTACTTTCTCATGAGTTCCTTATTTCCAACCGCATTAGGATATACGGTTTCAATACCGGGTAAACCTGCTCTGGTCCTGACCAGGTTTAGCGTTTGCACAACCTCAGGGTTGGAAGGGTCATACTCATTTAAGGCTTCAGCGTAATTGAGCAGGATCTCAGCATAACGCATGATGATGAAAGGCCTGTAATTAGTGACATCCTGTCTGATGTTATCAGCAGGGCTTATATTTTTCAGAAAGTTGTAACCAGTGATGTTATTGGTGATTCCGGTGGCTTTGGCGCCAGCTTTGCCTGAATAATAAAATTCTATTCGTCCGGTACCGTCAATATTGCCGGCTGAAGAATAATAATTCTTATCGTCAACAGTAGGAGCAGGCAATACCGGTCGGCCATTGTATTGGATATACGCATAAAAACGGGCTTCCCTGTTGGCATACATATTCCATTGGCCTTTTTTATGTCCCCAGCTCTGATCGCTATTATTTTCTGCAAAGCCGGTTTCGTTATATTGCGATAAAGGATCATCAATAGCACGGCCATTATTCATATAGAAAGCATCCACAACATTTTGAGTTGCATTGTAGAGATTGATCCCGCCAGGATTGGGTGAAGAAGCTTTGGTGTAACCCCAAAAGTTCCATGAATTTCTGGAAAAAAGGATTTCGCTGTTCCAATTGGTCAGGAAGAGATCCCGTACAGAAAAATAAGGATCAAACCTGGTCCCGCCATTATCCAGATTGGTGAATAATTTATAAGCATTAAGGTTCATCACCGCTTTCGCGGCATCTGCAGCAAGTTTCCATTTATTTGGATCAAATGATGTGGGAGCGAGCGCTTTTCCATCCTGATTTTTTAGCGAGCTGAGTGCCGGGTTTCCGTTCCATAGTGGACTGGCAGCCCAAAGCGCGATCTGTGATTTTACAGCCAGACACGATCCCTTTGATGGCCGCCCATAATTGCTGGAAGAAGCCCAGCTTACCGGCAGATCAACGGCTGCTTCATCCATCAATTGATTCACGTAGTCTTTACATTCGTCGAAAGTATTCCTGGGGTATTTATTAAAATCTTCATCCAGGGCAAGGGCACCGGTTAATTTTACCACTGGGCCGTATTGTTTGATCAGCTGCCAATAAAACCAGCCCCTTAAGAACTTTGACTCTGCTTTGTATTGAGTCTTTAAAGCTGAACTCAACTGCGATTCAGGTACCTTTCCGATATTGGCCTCAAAAATAAAAGTTGATCGGATGCCAGTATAATAATGGTCCCAATGGTCATAATAGGCATTTACAGGGCTCCAGTTTCCTGCAACCATTTGTCTAATATTTGTTCCCGGGATAGAAACAGATGCTTCATCGCTAATGCCGATATGTGCAAAGTCGATTTCGAGCACTGCACCATAAATGTTATAAAGGTAAGACTCTGCATTTGCCCGGTTGCTCCAAAGGATCTCTGAAGTAAGGAGGTTATCTGGCTTTTCATCGAGGTGTTTGCATGCCGATAGGACATTAGTTAAAAACAATGTTCCTACTGCTATGATGATTAAATATTTGCTTTTCATCAGAATATTTTTTTATGCTTGTAATTGATCAATACTTCTTTTAAAGGGATGCTTTCAGTCCCAGCGCAAATGTTCTCAAAGGCGGGTAGCCTGCCGCGTTGGCGCCAAGTTCCGGGTCCCACAATTTAAATTTGGAGAAAGTGAGTAAGTTCTGACCTGTGAGATACAGATACACTGACTTGATCGATACCTTTGTTAGCAAAGCATCCGAAAATTTATAACCCAAGGTGGCTTGTTTTAAACGGACGAAGCTGCCATCTTTGGACCACCAGGTACTTGGCTGATAATTATTGCTGTTCTGATTGGAAATCCCCAGTCTGGGATAATATGCATCCTGTCTAGGGTTTTCAACAGTCCATCTGTTTTCCAGATTGGCCAGCATTCCCGAAGGATATTGACCCATGCCTGTAAAAGGTACTATACCTGCGCCACTTGCTCCATCACCTGTTACTGCAGCGCCATTGGCCATAAATGATACATCGGAAATGCCCTGGAAGAAAAGAGAAAGGTCTACGCCTTTGTAGCCTACCGTAAATCCTGCTCCATAAAGTTTGGTTGGAACATCTGATTTTCCGGTATACACCCTGTCGAAACTGTTGATCACCCCATCACCGTTCATATCTTTGTACTTGATGTCTCCCGGCTTTAAATTTGCACCAAACTGGCTTGCACTGGCAGCAATCTGTTCAGTAGAAGTGAATAAACCTTCAGCGACGTACATGAGGTTGTCTCCCAATTTCTGCCCGGTTGCTTGCTGATAGGCATAGAGCTGTTTAGGTTCATCCCGTTCAACGATCTTATTGTTGTTATAGGTGAAATTTCCATAAAGGCGAAGCGATACCCCTCCAATCTTCTCGTTGTATTCAACATTGGCATCTACCCCCTGATTATTCATCTCTCCTAAATTGGCGAATACTGTTCCGGTTACACCTAGAATTCCCGAGAGCGAACTGCGGGCAATGAGGATGTTCTTTCTTCTTTCTTTATACAGGTCTACTGTGATATTAAGTTTATTGAACAAACCGATTTCTGTACCGAAATTGTCTTTGGTCGCTTTTTCCCAGGTCAGGTTTTCTACACCAAATACACTTTCTGTTACCCCATTAAATATCGTTCCATTAAAGCCCAACCCTATAGAGCTCCCCGGCCCATATTGGCTCAGATAAGGGAATCTTTTGAGACCGTTGTTAATTCCAATCTGATCATTTCCTACAACTCCATGAGAACCTCTAACTTTCAGTAGGTTAACCGTAGCTGATAGGTTTTTGAAAAAAGGCTCGTTCGAAATTACCCAACCCCCTGAAACTGATGGGAAAAATCCAAACCTTTTGCCTGGCTCAAAGTTTTCTGAACCCGTATAACCTGCATCAAATTCGAGCAGATAACGGTCTGCATAATCATAAGTTACCCTGAAAGCCATGCCCTGGTTTTTGTAAGGGATAGAAGAAATCACATCTCCTGCTGAGCTAACTACCCTGGTACGCATATTGTATAAAAACAAACCACCCATATGGTGATGGCCAAACCTGCGGTCGTAAGTGATGTTGGTTTCCAGGTACATTTTTTTCTCCGCGCTTGATGATTGTGAGTAACCAAGGAATTGTTCCCCAACCCTTGATTGGTTAAGGATCAGGTTACCATCAGCATCTCTTGAACTGGCAAGGAAAAGGTTGTTCCTTCCCGTTCGCCTATTGTCGTTTTCACTGTACGAATCAAAAGAGAACCTGGCCATTGCGCTCAGTCCAGGAGTGAAACGGTCTAATTTCTGATTGATGGAGAAAATGGATTGTATGGTAGGGCGGAATTCTGCTGCGTAACCCGAATTTTGAATTTCATTGAGCGGATTGCTCCCCCCATTATTGAAGGGACCGGCCCATGATCCGTCCGGGTATTGGATCGGGAAAGCGATAGGTGGGGTTAAATAGGCATTATACCAGATTCTGCTTGCTGACAAACCCGGGTACCTGCTGCTTACCAGCATGGCATCCAGGTTCATAGATAAAAGCGTTGTCGGGCTGAGGTCGATATCAAGGTTGGTCCTGAAATCATATCTTTTAAAATTTAAATTTGGATTATAGTCGTTTTGTTTGGTCACTTTATAACTGCCATCCTGGTTATAAAATGAGGCAGAAACATAGTACCTCACACTTTGAGAGCCTCCGCTCACATTTAAATTGGTATTAAAACCAGGAGCCCAGTTTTTATAAGTTGATTTGATCCAGTTTACATTAGGGTAGAGGTAAGGATCCAGGCCACTTGCTGTTTTCTGGATAATTTCTTCTGAATATACAGGTTGATTGCCATCATTAATATTGGCTTCGTTATAGAGCCTCATCCAGGAAACACCATCCAGCATTTTTGGTGTTTTAGTGAGACCAGACATAGAAGCTTCGGTTTTTATTGAAATCAATGGCTTCCCGGCAGTACCCCGTTTGGTATTGATGATCAGCACACCATTGGCTCCCCTGGCCCCATATACTGCCGTGGCAGAAGCATCCTTAAGTAAGGAGATACTTTGTATATCTTCCGGGTCTATGTTATTGTAGGAGCCTCCGAAAGAACTGTTGACGTCATCCCGCTGTACGCCGTCAATGATAATAAGCGGTTCTGTATTGCCGGTAAAAGTTCCTATGCCCCTGATGGTAAAAGAAGCGTTGTCGTATCCTGGTTCACCGCTTCGCTGCATAGAGATAATCCCAGCTACTTTACCGGCCAAAGAATTCGAAAGCGAACGGTTAGGGGTCTGCATATCCGACATATTGATGGTGCTAACGGCGCCGGTAATGGTTACCTTCTTTTGTTTACCATAACCAACTACTATTACATCCTCAAGGGATTTGTCTTCTTCTGTCAGGCTGATGCTGATTTCTGTTTGTTCGCCCAATAGTATTTCTTTGTTAATGAAGCCTACGATCTGAACAACCAGCGTTTCATTTTTATCTGCCTGGATCTTAAAGTTTCCATATGCATCTGTAGAAGTTGCTCTTTTAGTGCCTTTGACGAGTACCGTTGCTCCTGGAATGGGGTTTCCTTTTAAATCGGTTACCTTGCCCTGTATTTCCTGGCTACTGAAAATGCTGCTCAGTTTATCAACGGCCTTGTCCAGAAGTGAACTTTCTTTTTCTTTGATCAGGATGGTATTTCCATCGATGACATAAGTTAAGGGGAGATTATTCAGGATTTTCTTTACTGCGGTTTCCAATTCTTCATTTTGGATAGAAATGCTAATTGGATTGATCCCGTTGAGGACTTTTCTGTCGAACAGAAAATTATATCCACTTTGATTATGGATCTTTTCTAATGCATTCTTTAATGATATCCGGCGTTCATTAAGGGTGATGCGTTGGCCGAAGGTGGCGGCACTTACCTGCATTAGCGTGAAAAGGAGTACGATGGTGGTTAGGCGCATAATCATCCATATTTTACGGATATAACGGTCTGTTACACCCGATTTGCTGGCATAAAATCTATACATTTTGTTATATTTGGTTTGTGCAGCGGCCGCTTAGGTCAATTTGTTGGCTACTGCAGGTTTTGGTTAGTAATTTTTATTAACTGAATGCCAGGTAATTATCGGGGGTGTGTCCAGCACCCCTGGTGATTTGGCATTTTAGGAAAGTAATTATTGCATCACTGTTACCCTCCTTCCTTCTATTTTGAAACGGACCCCACTAACAGTTTCTATCCACTTCAGTACTTCCGACAACTTACTTTTTCTCGACACTAATCCGTCCAGAACAGGTGTTGAAGCTACTTTTAACCCCGGTTCATAAACAACATCTACATTATACCATCTTGCAATCTTACGCATGGACGAATTTAAATCCTCTCCGTCGAAGATGAAGTTGTCGTTTTTCCATCCTAATGTTTCTGCTGTATTCACCAACCGTGAGGTTATTGTACCTTCAGCATCAATAGAAACCTGTTGACTAGGCTTTAATACTACAGTTTTTACGTTCTGGGTATTTTTTAGACTTTGAATTTGCATGCTTCCTTCTACCAGGGTTGTTTTGCTGAGGGGTTCATCAGTATAGCAATTGATGTTAAAAGATGTTCCAAGATCTTCGGCGATCTGGCCTGTACTTATTACCCGGAAGGGTTGTTTCGCATTGTGGATAACCTCGAAATAAGCTTCTCCTGTTAATTCTACCCGACGCTCTTTCTGACCAGCGAAGCTGGAAAGGAATTTCAATGAAGACGCGGCATTCAACCACACTTTGGTTCCATCAGCGAGGGTAATCTGGTACTGACCACCCCTAGGGGTAGCTAGTACCAGTTGCTGGGCTGCTATCTCCGTTGAGCCGATTCCGTTTATAGCTGTTCCATCGTTATATTCCAGTCCGGACTTATCAACCACCACTCCGCTGGTTAAATTCTTTAAATCATATTTTTGGCCATTTGCCAGCGTTACAGTGGCTTTGTTGCTACCAGGTTGAATGTCGTGAAGCGCCAGATTGTAATCAGTGCGTTGGCTATGCAGATAAAAATAAAGCCCCACGCTTATCATAACCAGCAGCGATGCTGCAATTAATAGTTTTTGACTTAATGTGCTGAACTTTCTTTCGGCTGGCAGGGTACTGGTCATCTTTTTTATAATGAACAGGTCTTCGAATAGTTCCTCTTCGGTTAAACTCAGGGGAAGATCTTTATTCCATTGGGCGTACCAACTCTCTAAAAAGTTAATTTCTTCAGGTGTACAGTTACCTGCCTGTTTCTTTTGTAAAAGCTCGTTAATTTCCTCTTTTTGCATCATTGTTAAAAGGCGAAGGAGCGTACCTTCCGCATTCAGGGGTTAAAGACGAAGTAGAATAACTTAGGGGGTAAAGGAATTTTAAAAAAAATCAGAGCGAGAGGAAAAACATGGATCCAAGCCTGGTACGTAACACCTTTAGTGCATTGTTTATTGTAGTTTTTACCGTTTGCTCGGACAGGTTTAACACTTTTGCGATTTCCTGATGACTTAAGAAGTTTTTCCTGCTCAGTTCGAATATTTGACGGGTTCGGGGAGGAAGGTTGGCAATTTCCTGATCTATAATGGCTTTTAGCTGGTTTTGTCTCACAAGGTAATCGGCAGTAACCAAACCATTTTCTGCAAAATCTTGAATAGATTGAATATATGTTTTTTTTAACTTCTGTTTGGCCAGAAAGTCGAATATCTTGTTTCTGACTGAAGTGTAAAGATACCCGGAAAGGGTAGATTTAAAAGTAATTTCTGCCCGTTTTATCCAAAGGGTGGTAAAGAGTTCGTGAACTAAATCCCTGCATTCCTCTCTTAACTGAAGTCGTTTAAATGCATGAATATAGAGGGTAGCGTGGTAACGGTGATAAATTTCAGCATAGGCCAGCTGGTCACCTGACTTAAGTAAGGCTGTTAGTTCCTGATCATTATAGCGTTTATAGGGCATTCTGTTTGGGATGCACTAACATACATAAATAATGAATATCGTCAAATACTATAATGATGTCGATAAATATATCATCCGGTGGATGAACTGAATAAAAAGTACCAAGAAGTTTATACTGTGTATTTCAACGAAACTGGTCAGTCCGTTTCGGACCAAACTGTACGCGAATTTGATTGTCGGGCAGTTACCTAAATTGTCCCTTTCCCTCTGAACGCATAGGACAGCCAGCCTCAAATTTCTCTCCTTTTTCAAATCCTCTCTTTAACCTGGCCCAACAACATTTCATACCCTTTCCTTCAGATCAGCAAAGCATCACATCCGAAAAATACAACCGAATAACTCCAAAAAAGACGCATCGTGACGCTCCAAGCCCAACCAACAGACTAATTATCATATCAGATACAAAATTAACGCCAGGCCTTTATCTGGACTGAACTTAAAAAATTAATAGGACTTACTTATTAGGAAAAATCTGGTCCTTCGATCAGCGCGTACAGTTTGGCCCCGGAATAGACCGTCACTTTGCAGCGAAATAGGGTGTCAGCTTAAATGCGGAATGCGCGTACAGTTTTGCTGAAATACCCAATCAAGGAAGATGGTATTGAATTTCACCCTAAAAATGGCTAGGAAATCAATTGGTGTTAATCTATGAGCTAAAGCGCAAATCATTTCAAAACAGTAATTATAGTCTGCTTTCAGAAAGCCAGCATTAATCGTTATATAATAAGAGAAGCTGACCTGGTAAAATGCGATAAGGAAAAGGCTCATTCCGATATAAAATATTGTCACTCATTTTCAGATGCTTATATTCTGGAACTTGATAATTTCACTTTTAGATATATTTTTGCCTGATGACCGTAACCGTACTGGCGATTTTAGAGACAGATTTTAAGCCTGAAAAAGCATTGGCCAAAGTAATGAACGACCGTTTGGTGCGTACAGCGAGGGAACTTCAGGAGGTGCATTTTAAGCCTTTGTCCGGCAGGGGATTTTCAGATGATGACCTGGTGGTCTACATCAGTTACAACACGAAATACAAGATCCGCTTCCGGATCGTGAATGACGTTCCTGCTGATGTGGAGTATTTTGTGGCGGAATGCTGCGGCAGATTGGGCTTTATTCTCTGGAGGGCAAATGCGATAGGGGTAAGCAGTGATGCCGGGCATCTGGATTTGCAATAGTCTTTTTGTTTTCTTCCTGAAATGTTTAGTTTTGGAACTGGAATACGGTTTCCTAAAATAAAATAAATTAATACCCGGGTCTTTTGGCCCTTAAAAAACAGTTATGGACAAATTCAAACAGGTACAGGAAGTGATCGCTTCAGTTGAGGCTGATGTGACGAAATTTTATGATGGCGGAAATGCAGCAGCAGGTACACGTGTACGTAAAGCAATGCAGGACCTCAAAAACCTTGCCCAGGAGATCAGGGCTGAGGTTACAGAGAAAAAGAACAGCGCAAAATAAACAGAAGACTGTTTTGGGAAATAAGGCCACTGATATAGATCAGTGGCTTTTTGTGTTTAGGTGGGAAGGTCATTGTTATTTGGGCAAGGCTGGCTATTTGCTCATACGCAGCCTATTTCGGCCGCCCTTAATGTGCATATAGAAGCCAAATAAAGCAGAAGAAAATAAGAGCATGTGGAGGTTGTCATCCAGGTCGCAGTTAATTGCTGAATAGTTACCGTATATTCCCGCATAGGTCGTACCAAAGATCGGATCCCTGATGGTGCATGGGGTGCCGATAGTTCCCACTGGAAGGCAAAAGTCTGCTACATTACAACAGGGTAGATCGTAGTTAAAATCCTGGCTGAACAGAATCTGGAATTGGTACAATTCACCATTGCTGTTACGGCGGCATCCGGTCTGTGCTGAGCACCGAAATAAAACGAGGTTGAACAGGATGAAAAGGAACATACTTTTATACATATTAATAAAACAACGGTTTCTATGATTGTGCGATGTTCATTTTGTTCAAGTATCTAGTTTACTGTTGCTTGGCGTTGAGTACACGTCTTTTTTAAACATTTGTTAGCCCTCACCAAAACTTTCCATGCCATTAAATGGGAGGTTGCTGTGGCTACTTATGACAAAGGCCGAAAGGACTTCAAAGCACCAAAAGATTGGTTTATCACAAATTGACACATCAGTTATAATCTGGTGATCTATGGGACAACTGTTCTTATCCCGATAATCAGTTCCATAAGCATTCCTAAAATTAGTTTTATAATAGCTGATTTTGTATTGGTTGCTAATTGTTTCAAGTAGCGAATTCATGTGAAGCATTGTTATCTGAGAAACAAAGCTCATATAAAGACTGTGAATTTTGATTGATATGTATTATCGATAAAACAATTTGCCTGTTCAGTTGTTGTATGATTTATTTGAATGCTATGAAAACATTAGACCAGAACAAACTGAAAGAAGGTTTTTGTCTTTATGATGAAGAGTGCGGCGAGATCACTTATGGACACCTTCTGAATGATATAAAGGCGGAGCACAAAAAGACAAACAGGAAAGTTGTTAAGTCGGCTAACTCTGTAGACAGAGATTTTTCATATCATCAGGGAGTTTCTCTGAGCGCCTAGATACCATCTGGCGGCACACCACTTATCTTTTTATATTTTGTTGTCGCTTTGCCATCCGTCAGTTTTGGTGGCCAAAAGATTGTCCAGTCCAACCCGGATGTTTTTATTATTCTTTCCATTAAACATATGTCAGTATATGTAGGTTCATAGCGCTCTTGTAATGCATTCTTCAATAGAAAAGTCATGATAAATAAAAACTGTTAGGCAGGATGTCCGATGCGCTGACAAAAGACAGATTAGGCGCTTTAGACACGACTTTTCCATAGTGCTTAACAATATAGCGAATACAAAGCCGTTTGCTGAGTTTTAGGAATTCCCAGACAAGAACCACTGCTTTCGCGCGCAGACCAAATATTTTCATAAATTAGTCAAAATCAAAAAACGGCAACAAGAGAAAGGAGTAAGCTTGAATTTTTTTGTAACATATCAAGTTCAGCCTCAGAAAGGTCTTCGATATCAACCATGCGGTTACTGGCATGCAGGCTTGCAGTTAATAGTTCATTAAGCTTCAGTTGTATTGCCTTCGAATCTTGGTTCTGCGTTTTCTGGATCAGGAATACCATAAGAAAGTAATAATGGTTGTTCCTGTATTAATGACTAATTGCCCGGTATCAGCATAGCTGAATACCGGGCCACTTATTTCCAGATTATGATAACGCTTAAGGCCATAGTAAAAGCCCAGACAATTCCTGTCCAATAAGTTATTTTATCGGATATACGCTCAAAAAGGTTTTGCTTATTCATGATAAGATTTTTAAAACTATATACAGGCTAACCCTTTTGGTTTTATATATGTTAAAACATGAATTAAACAACGCTTGATTGAATGATAAAGCAATAAAAAATGCCCCTAGAAAGTGTCTGGCTTTTTTAGGGGCATTGCAATTGAAGCTTTCTTCTGATTATTCTGCTACCGCCTCAGAATTAACTGCGTTAACGGCTATTTCGGTCAGAGCTACATCTGTTGCCTTTTCATTTTCGAGCGTTTGTGTAAGTAGTTCTGCCACATCATCATGGCCAATGTTCTCTGCGAATACCCTTAAAGTTCCGTAGGTCGCAATTTCATAATGCTCAACTTTTTGAGCAGCCAGGATAAGCCCGGCATCACGGATCATAGTGCCTTTATCCGTATCAGCGATAATCCCGTTGGCCTCTTCCAGTAAACCAGCCATCGCATCACATTTTTTCGCAGTGGCTTTTTCTCCTAAAAGACTAAATACTTCTTCCAGGGTGGCGATATGTTGCTCAGTTTCCTGGGTGTGTTTTTCAAAAGCTGCTGCCAGTTCGGGACTTGTAGCGGCCCTCTGCATTTTTGGCAGCGCCTTTGCAAGGTGTTTCTCTGCCCAATAAATATCCTTTAACTCATCAATAAAAAAATCATGGAATTCTGAATTCTCAATTTTTCCTGTTTTTCCTGTAGGTTTTGCGTTTTTTTTTGCTGTTGCTTTTGTGGTTGCCATAATTATATTTTTAATAGGGTCTCTATTATAGAACAGGTTAAAATTGTGATGGTTTTGTTTTTTTATTATATCATCCCGATATCAAGGGATCTGATCAGTATTTCTTTTTGACGGAACTGTTTTTCAAGACTGCTTTTGAGTTCCTTCCAAAATTCTTGATCCAAAACCGACACCATTACCTCAAACACCATCATTTTGTCTTTCTCTAACTGCCCTTTTTCCCTCCAGCTGCCGAATACCGGGTTCTGGGCGTAAATACTCAGTCCACCGAAATTTTTGATCAGTTTTTGCTCCAGCGCTTTTAATTTTTTATCTGCAGATCGCGAATTTGTTAAAGGCAAAAACAATTGAATGAGTTTTTGTTTGTCACGGTTGTTCCTACGGCCCTTATCAATAAGTTTAACTGCCTGATCCGGATTGATATGCCCCTGGATTTTAAATGATTTTCCTGCCTGTCGGTTATAGCCAATGAAAAACTGCTCAATTTCCTTCAATAGTTTTTCAGATACTTCCTTTAATGAATTTACCTTCTCATAAGTCGGACTTATTTCCGGAACGGCAATAAAACGGTCGTTACGTGTTATCTTTCCATTCTTCTCCTGTTGTTGGGCCTTTATCCCGCCAATAATCCGGCAATTGACCATGCAGCCCGTGAAGATGTTAAGTTCAGAGATCAGCATCACATCAAGCGGATCGCCATCTTCTCCGACGGTACCCGGGATAAATCCAAAATCAAACGGAAAGACCATACCTGACGGCATCAGTTTGCTTAGCAAAAAGCTGCCACTTTTGGGTTCATAATCGAATTTTTGGCGGGAACCTTTTGGTGTCTCGATTATTACCTGTGTATATCTGCTCATCATAATAAGCTTTTAGCGTAATTATTTTGATCATCAGTTTATTTCCCTGTTTCCATATGAGGTGCATCAACAGGTTTTGATTCAGGAGAGCCCTTTTGCCTTAAAAATATCGTGAGTACCACAATGGCAGCTACAGACAGGAATTCGCTCTGCCAGTTTTGAAAGGTTTCGAACCAGAAATTGGCTTGTCCGAGGTATGCGCCCATCGTGTCTGTAGGTTCTCCTTTCAATGCCTGTTCTATGTTGTGGTCCTGCCAGCTGCCATAAAAATGCAGGTGCCAACTGAGCAAAAAAAGTATGCTGAAGACAATAGAAAGCGAATTTGAATATAATTTTAAGATCCATCCGCCTTGTCGCACTGCCCATGGCGCATCTTTAGAAGGAACAGGTTCCCGGTCTACCTCTTCCCGCTTATCCAGTTTTTTTGATTCGGCAGAACCAATCTGGCGGAGTTTTACGGTCAACAATACATAAAGCATCATCTGTAAAAATTCGCTTTCGAAATTTTCAAAAGTTGCGGAGATAAAATGACCTGTATGCAGATAAGTGCTAAAATCAAGGCTGGATGCTCCATGTTCGTTCAGTTCATTGTTGTGTTCATTCCAGCCGGTAAGGGCCTGTGCCAAAAGCGTAAGTATAAACAGGCTGATGAAGACAACAGACAGCCCGTTTTTATATAACCAGGTTTTTTTGAGGAATACTTTTTTTGCTTTCATAATTCGGCGATTAATTAGATGGAACCAAGATAATCTATCAGCATTGCCGCACAGGCTTCTACCGTCGCAGAAACAATTTCTTCCCGTTCTCCGGTAAAATAAAACCTTTGCGAAAAGGCTAGTTCACCCTGGTGGACAGCATAAATAAACATAGTGCCCACTGGTTTTTCCTTGGTTTCGCTCCCGCCCGGGGTGGTAAGCCCGGTAATTCCGATATGGATATCTGCAGGGATCAACCGTAAAAGCCCAAGGCTGATTGCCCGGGTTACCTCCATTGATTCGGGTGTATAGGCCTTAATAAGCGCGTGATCAACCTGTAAAAGATCTTCCTTTAAGCAGGCATCATAACAGGCGATGCCACCTTTAAGAAATTTTCCAGCATTATCAATCATGGAAAATTCAGCTGAAAGCCGGCCGGCAGTTGCACTTTCGGCAAAGGCTATTGTCAAATTTTTACTGATGAGCATTTTGCCCGCCGCATCCATATTGTCGCTTTTCATGTTAAAATCTGGCTAGTGACCCATTCATTGCCTGATTCAGGGCTTGCTTAGATAACATCCTGTTTTTGCAAATGGTTTTAAGGTCGAGGTCGTAATTATCATCGTTTTCAGATAACTTTTTATGTTTGTAGTATGGAAGAATTAAATTTAATTATTGATAAAATAAGCATTATTGATGCTGATTTAAAGAAAATAATCAATCAAGAAGTTAAAATTCCGTACGTGGATGATTATAATAGTGTATCAGACTATTGGTATCCTCATCCCCCTTGTCTTATTCCTTTATTTTTGGGGTATGGAGCGTCGCACAAGGGAGTCGTTCATCAATTCTTTTGTGACAAAAAAGATACTTTCGGTGAATATTTTTTAGAACAGGGTTTTATTTCCGAGATTGCAAGAAATTCAAAACAATGGATCACATTAATTCTTTTGAAAATAATCATGACAAAAGAGGGATTAAACGACGAAACAATCAATTTTTGTAAACAGGTGAATTATTCTGATTATGAAGAAGTTGATGAGTTTACTCTTGATTACGGAGATAATCCGAATGAGTTTAAAAATTTAATATATATAAAACAAGAGACTCCATCAAGATACGTTAAAAACATCTCTGAATATAATGGTGATTTTTCGTCTACACTTTCAGCAATCAATTCTGCACAAATACAAAATTCAAGTATATTCGAAATCGCTGTTCCTGAGAAGTTAAATGAAATTAATGATTTACCCTTGTGGCTAAATCGGAATGAAGACAAACAGGCTTTATTCGAAGATTATTTAAATAAAAATATGCTTAAAGAAGCTTGGTTTACATTGAACAGCAAGGGCTGGAAGTTAAAAGATGTTGCCACCGCTTTAGAAGAATTAGCCATGAAAACAGATGACGAATTATTTCATTTGGTTACAAAAAACTGGATCAATGGTTGGAGAAAATCTACTGATCAGGACGGTTCTTACTAATTGTGTATTTCGGTGAAAGTGACCCCTCTGTTTCGGGCCAAACTGGCCACCAATTTGGTTACCGGATCATGCACATCTAAGTTCCTTTCCCTCTGAACAAATATACATTTCGGATCCAAATCCATTTTCCTCAGGACTTCTCAGTTCAATCTATGCTACTGCCAGATTTATCTTTAATTCAGACCTTCCTTAAGATCAAAATCCGCTCGCTTGCACCGGAACGCAAAAAAAACGTCATAATCCCTCCAAATTGCGAAACGACAATAGTCTACTCCGAATTGTAGATATGCTCCCAGGAGCCTTTATTTTACGCAGAAATTGAAAGATTATTCCTGAAAGCCAATTGCAAAAAAAAGCTGATCGAAAGATCAGAGTGGCCAGTTTGCCCCGAAACAGGTGATCACTTTAAAGCGAAATGGGGTGACAGCTTAAATGCGGAACAGGCGGCCATTTTTGCCGAAATGCCCAGGTAGTTTGTCTCGTCCTGATATAGCTTGTCGTTTTTGAGTTATAATACTAGAATTAGTTTACATCTTCTGAGTGGTAATACTGGAATTAGTTTACACCACTTTTGTATTAGTTCTGATATTACTTTA